>Ga0209229_10000622_pt1 | contig 14484 bp, 20 predicted proteins | sample SanBayMetagenome_FD_187466 | JGI IMG/M metagenome (GOLD analysis project Ga0209229, IMG submission 187466) | Freshwater and sediment microbial communities from dead zone in Sandusky Bay, Ohio, USA (SPAdes) (version 2) | ecosystem: Environmental > Aquatic > Freshwater > Lentic > Sediment... | reverse complement strand
CAAATGCTTTCCACGACAATGCTACAAATAACACTCGATTAACAATTCCAACAGGTCAAGACGGATATTATTTGATTACTTGGAACACCATATTTGCAGGTAATACGACAGGCTATCGAGCCGCTAGAATTTATAAAAATGGCGCATCAGCATTAGGTACTGGCGCTATAACTGGATTGACAACCTATACACCCGCTGGCAATCAACTGGTTCTTAATTTGGTGGCAACGGATTATATTGAATTAGAAGTCCTACAAAATAGCGGCGGAAATTTGACACTTTACGGCGAGGCTGAATGGCAAAACGGAACAATTCTTACACTTATGAGATTGGGATCATAAAAATGGACTTATTTGCAGAAATTACAAAAGCCTATCCAGAATTAACAGATGAAGATTTCAGACCAGATAAAGGGTCAATTTTGCTGCGTAACGAGTCAGATGGAAAAGGCGACTACATTGCTAAATGGAATTATTCAAAGCCTGTTCCAACGGGATTAAAAATCGGCCAATGACTTATCCAAACGGTACAGCTGCGCGAATTCTTGAAGTCGCTTTGGCCGAAGTCGGCACAATCGAAGAAGGCGACAACTTGACCAAATATGGCAAATTTACAAAAGCCGACGGTTTGCCTTGGTGCGGTTCATTCTGCAACTGGGTCTTTGCACAAGCTGGCGTCAAGGTTCACAGCGTTGTTTCAACACCAATCGGCGCGCATAAATTTAAGGAAACTGCACGGTGGCATGAGAAGCCTGCGATTGGCGATTTGGCTTTTATGGATTTTCCGCACGACGGCGTTGACCGTATCTCTCACGTGGGAATTGTTGTCGGGATTGAAGGAAACACAATCACAACAATTGAAGGCAACACTTCAGGCACGGGCGACCAACGCAATGGCGGAATGGTAATGATTAAACAGCGCACGGTTGGCAAAGAAGTCGTTGGATTTGGTCGGCCAAAGCTCGTTCCTTACGTTGGCGAATACCCAAAAATTGACGTTCCACAAGCTCCAAAAAAACTAATCCGAAAGGGCAAAAAATGACACAAGCAAAAGCGCTCGCAGCTTCATGGGCTCGATCATTCTTGGCGGCTTCTTTGGCCGTGTACATGTCAGGTAATCAAGACCCAAAGGCCATAGCAATGGCAGGCGTGGCGGCAGTCTTGCCCGTCGTCCTTCGTTGGTTAAATCCTAAAGACTCAGCTTTCGGGTTATCGGGGAAGTGACTCGGAAATCGCTTGCGTTAGCGCTATCGCTTCCCTTAGCTTTGGCGCTAACGTCTTGCGGTTATCAGGGTTACACCCGCTATCCGTGCCAAGAATTCGAGAATTGGACAAATGATGAATGCCAACGACCAAGGTGCGAAGCGCAAGGCGTCTGCACGGAAGACCTACTTGGAGACATACTTAAACCACAACCAAAATCGCCCTAGATATCAAAAGCGTCTATCGCCTGAAGATATAAAAGCGCGGTTGATCTTGTTTATTGGCATGACTCTTTCAGTCGTTTTCTTAATTGTGACGTTGGGAATTACTTATGCGTTAATTTTCGTGACTCAACCCGTTGCCGCACAAGCTCCAAACGACGCAGCTTTTATCGACTTGTTAAAAACCCTAGCGATTTTCTTGACGGGCTCACTTGGCGGCGTTTTGGCAAGCAATGGTTTAAAAGACAAAAGGCCGTTAGACACGCCGACAAATACGCCTAATTCTTGACCTTGTCAGCCTAAACCGTCATTCTTTGCGTAGGGAGCACGCGAACGACGGGCTTCCGACGGGAGCAAAAAAATGGATATCGAACAAATGATCGGCTTCACAATGGTTTTTATCATTGTTTCAGCCTCAGTCTTTTATAGCCTTGGTTATAATGCAGGCCGTAAGGACGGTTATCTCAAAGGCCGAGAGTCTGGAATTTATATTGGCAAGCAAATCGAGCGTCAACGCTAATGGCCTTTAATCTTTCAGAATACGAAGAAGTCCAAAGCAAGGTTCAACGCTGGATTGAGGCTTACCCGCTGGGTCGAATTGAAACCTCAATCGTGGAATTTAACATGAAAGACGGCTACGTCCTTGTTGAAGCTCGCTGCTATCGCGACGACTTAGCTACCCTGCCAGCCTCGATCGATTACGCCTTGGAATGGCGAGACAAATCAACCGTGTCCCGTTTATGGTGGCTAGAAAATGCCGTCACAAGCGCGATTGGACGTTGTTTAAATCAGGTTTTGCCAAGCTTAAAAAAAGCCTCTTTTGAGGACATGAGCAAAATTGAACGGCTCACACCTGCACAAGTAGCAGCTGCACCGATTGACGCTTGGAGTATCGCTCCAAATATCGGCAGCGCCGTTGAAGCTTTGGCTTCGGAACTTGGCGGCCAGCTAATTGAAGAAGCGCCTCTTTGCCAACACGGTCACATGCTTTTGAAGACTGGCGTTTCCGAAAAGACTGGACGTGAATATCGCGGTTACACGTGTCCTGAACGAACCAAAGCCAACCAATGCCCAGCGATTTGGTACAAAATCGACGCAAATGGAAGGTGGGTCTAAAAATGGGAGAATTGGAAATCATTAAAGCCAACACGGGCGAGCGCACAACCTATGAAATTGACGGAACAATCCTAAAAGACATGGTTGAGCCGCCTGCCCTCGATTGGTGCGACAAAGGCCAGCACTACGCGCTCAAAGCTAATGGCCGCGACGTAAACGACATGCTTTGGTATTGCGAGGCATGCAAATGATACGCGTTGACCTAGATAATGAAATGCAGGTGCGCGCAGCTGAAAAAGGCCTTGTGCGTGCGATACGATACATTCCACAATGGGAAGGCGTGACGGTCAAGCGGAACTTTCAGCATGATCGAGAGCGACTTAACTTCCCAGCTTTCGTAATGCAACAAACCGAAGCCGTTGGAGCTGAGCTCTCGGTCAAAAAATACTTCAAACTTAGCGTTGAAGATGAAGAAGACAAAAACTACAAAAACAAGGCTGACGCCCAGCTGCAACACTTAGGCCTTGAAGTTAAGTGGACAAAATGGAAAGACGGTTCGCTAATCCTGACCGACCTTGATCGAAAAGAGGATATTGCTATCCTTGTGACGGGTACAGCGCCCACTTATTACCTCGCTGGGTGGATACCGATTGCCGTTGCACGCCGCCCACAACGTCAAAGAGCTGACGGGTCTTGGTGGCTCAGCCAAAGCGACCTTCACCCAATGGCCAATCTTCAAAGGAGCTCCCATGCCGTTTAAATATCATTGCAGAGCTGAAAAGACTCTCACCGATCACGTCATTGTCAAAGTGACGGACAATTTGCCAAGCTACATGCACGTTGTTGAATGCCAATCTTGCGGCGTCCTTGGAATGGGGCTATTCGAAGAAGATCGGACGTATTGTGCCGAGCTATGATTTCAAATGCCCAGCGTGCAGCTCATTTAAGACGATTGCCGCAGCTTATAGCGACGTTATAGGTGCGCCGTCTTGTGACCAATGCTTGCTTGTCATGGAGCGTGTTTGGTCGTCTAATCCAATCCACTTTAAAGGCGACGGGTGGGGTGGGTCTAAGTGAAGGTTGTGCATAACTTGTGTACGACACGCATGAGGTACGCTCAACTTATCCACATGTTTGACTCTTACTTGACTCGGTCAGTACGCTCCACTCGCACGCAGCGAGCGCCGAAGGCTGGTAGCTCGCGCGTTCGATTGGTGCTTTTGGCCAGTCTATTGTTTAACGCGGTTGGCGTTACACCTAGCCATTCGGTAACTGAGAGCAAATCAAGTGATAAATACAAGTTATACGCTCATTCTCGGATTGTTGATTGGGTTCAATTCACATGCTTCGTCAAGTTAATAGACAAGGAAAACCGAACGTGGTCGCCCAGCGCACGCAACGGCTCTCATTACGGTATAGGTCAAATGCGGAACGAGACTTATCGAACCCTTGACGGGTTCACCCAAATCGACTGGACGCTGCGCTATATTTCAAAACGTTATCAAACGCCATGCAAGGCTTGGACATTCTTTCAAAAGAACGGATATCATTAGAATGAGTGCATTAAAAGACACAGGTTCAACAACCAAGTGGCGCAAGATCAGGCAACGCATACTTTGGCGAGATCAGAATTGTTGTTATTGGTGCGGTGGAGAAGCCAACACGGTTGACCACTTGATTGAACGAAGCGCAGGCGGTACGGACGACGAACAGAACTTGGTTGCAGCTTGTTCCAAGTGCAATTATGGACGAGTAGGCGCAAAAGCCGCAAGGGGTGGGTTTTTTAATAGCACGGGAACACCCCTGACTCTCCCTGTTGGTTTTACCCCCCAAAACGGGTCAATAAGCCATGACTAGCCACGCAGGAGACTCAAAGGGACTCGAAGGGGTTGATAACGTCTCAAATCGGCTGCTATCGGTTTTGGGTAGAGACACAGAACCGCTTTTTGGCTCTCCAACGCCTAGAATTCACACGCCTTTGAATGATTTGCCTTCACGCGGGCTTGAACTGGTCGATTTAGCTCAAAGTCTTTCGATCGAGCTCATGCCTTGGCAAAAATTCTTCTTGGAACACGCTCACAAGGTAAAGCCCGACGGCAGGTGGGCGACCCCCGTGGCGGTCTGTACCGTAGCCCGTCAAAACGGCAAAAGTTTTTTAATGCAGCTTAGAATTCTCGGCGGTCTTTTCCTATGGAATGAGAGCTTGCAAATCGGCTCAGCTCATCGACTTTCGACCTCGCTGGAACAATTTCGGCAGCTTGTTTCGGTCATTGAGGGACAAGACCACTTGGCCAAGCAAGTCAAGCGAATTCGTTGGACTCACGGCAGCGAGGAAATTGAAACCGTTCATGGGACTCGGTTCATTGTCAAAGCTGGCGGCTCAGCTGCTCGCGGCGTTTCCAAGCCTGAGACTATTCACCTTGACGAACTTCGCGAGATGAACGACCTCGAAAGTTTTGCTTCGTTGCGTTACACGCTCATGGCCGCCAAAAATCCTCAAATTATTAGCTACACAAACGCAGGCGACGCAACGTCAGTCGTCCTCAATTCTTTTCGCGATCGCGCTTTGGCTTCGATCGCTGGCGGTGCTGACGATATTGGCTATTTTGAATGGAGCGCACCGACCGACGACGTACACGACGAAAAGAATTGGCTTGCGGCCAATCCAGCTATTGGCCACACGATAAACATTGACAACATCAAGGCCGTTTTGAATGACCCGCACGACGTTGTCATGACCGAGGTATTGTGCCGCTGGGTTCAGTCAATTCAAAGCTGCGTTGGCTCAAATGAGTGGGCAGCTTGCGCCGACGAAGACTTTGACCTCGACCCTGAAAAGCTGACTTGGCTTGGCCTTGATTTATCGCCTGACCGTAAATTTGCCGCGCTTGTTGGAGCTCAAAAAATTGGCAGCGACGAAGAATTTGGCGTCAAGCTTCTTCACACTTGGAGCAATGACGTTCAGCTCGACGACAAGGCGATAGCTAATGACCTCGCACCTTACGCTCGAAAGTATCCGCTTGAATATCTTCTTTACAGCCGACGAACTAGCGGCGCGGTAGCTGCTCGACTTGTTCCAGCTGGAATTCCAATCTTCGACATGGACGGGGCTTACCCACAAGCTTGCGACGAAATGCTCGGAGCGATTAACTCGGGGCGTCTTCATCACAGGCCGAACAAGGAACTCACAGCTCAAATGCTTTCAGCCGTACAGCTACGCCGAGGCGACGGCGGGTGGGTTATAGGTCGAAGGGCGTCACAATCGGCGGTTTGCGCGAGCGTGGCCACAGCTCTCGTAACACACTTTGCGACACGCCCAGAGTCAGACCTTGACATCATGGTGGGTTGAAGGTATTGCCGCCCATAAAATTGCGGCATGGGAATTCGAAGCGTACTTTTTCCGAAAGTCGAAGCTGCTCAACGTCCCCTCGACGTTGAAGCTTCTCTTGCGCCGTATTATTCAGAAACTTCGCCATTCTTCTTTGCTGGCATAACTTCCGCGACACGTGGGGAAGCGATCAGCGTGCCTGCGATCGCGCGCTCCGTCGGGATACTTCAGACTATTGCTTCATTGCCCATGCACGTGCGCAATGTAGCGACAGGCGAGAAGGTTCAAGCGCCTCGGGTCATAAATCAACCCGACCCACGTATCGCTGGAAGTGTATTTTGGAGCTGGATTATTTCAGACCTGATCATGCACCCGTCAGCTTATGCGTTGGTCATGGATAGATACGCTGACACGGGAAGAATTCGCGCAATGGAACGCGTCGCACCTGAACGCGTCACGGTACAAATTGATGCGCTTGGTTATGAAATCACCGCTTACCAAATTGACGGCTCTTACGTTGACCCAAACAATTTGGTTGTGTTTGCTGGCGACGGTGAAGGATTATTGCAACGCGCAGGCCGCACAATCAAAGCCGCGGTTGCACTTGAACGCGCAGCAATGAACTTCGCAGTAGAGCCAATCCCACAAATGGTTTTAAAATCAAATGGAACTTCGCTCCCAGCTGATCGCGTTGCAAAACTTTTATCTTCTTGGCGTACAGCTCGCGCAAACAAATCAACGGCTTTTCTAAACGCGGACGTAACACTCGAAACCTTGGGCTATGACCCAAAGTCAATTCAACTTAATGAAGCGCGCAATTACGTTGCGCTTGAACTTGCCCGTGCTTGCGGTTTGCCAGCGTATTTCGTTGACGCGCAACAAAGCACATTCACTTACTCAAACGCTTTGGACAAAAGGCGCGATCTCGTTGACTTTGCTTTTAGAAATTACATGTCACAGATTGAACAGCGCATGAGCTTTGCGGATTTTGTTCCAGCTGGACAAGAAGTGAAGTTTGATCTTGACGACTTCTTGCGTGGCAATCCTTACGAGCGCGCGCAAGTTTATGAAATCTTAAATCGTATCGGCGCAATGTCGGTCGAGGAAATACGCGAGGAAGAAGACATGCTGCTATGAAAAAAGTGCTCACACCAATGACAATCACCGCGACCGACTCAAACGAACGAACAATAAGCGGCACGATTGTCACATTTGAGGAAACTGGAAACGCGTCAATCGGCAAAGTGCAATTTGCAAAGAATTCGATTGAAGCAGCGCCAGTCTTGCTTAACCTTGAACATGATCGCTCACGTCGTATCGGAAAAACTTTGAGCATGGAACAGACTGACGAAAACATCACGGCTACTTTTAAAATCGCGGCAACAACCGCAGGCAATGACGCACTTGTCGAAGCTGCCGAAGGATTGCGCGACGGTTTTAGCGTTGAAGTTTCATTTGACGAATACGAAACACTCAAAGACGGCACAGTCAGAATTCTTGCGGGCGAGCTCACCGCCGTTGCTTTGACTTCAGAGCCTGCAATTCGATCAGCTCGCGTCAGCGAAGTAGCTGCAACAGAAGACGAAAATTCTACGCCTGCACCCGCAGACGCAGAAGAAACACCTCAACCAACAGAAGGAGACGAAGTGGAAGACACCGTCAAGGACGCTTCAACCGCAGAGACGGTCGAAGCTGCTCAGTCAATCACCGCAGCCGCAACTTCAGTCGGGGGCTTCAAAGCAACCCCTCGCATTGAACTAACAGCGGTCAAGTACCTAGAAAACAAAATCAAAGCTTCAATGGGTGACGAGAACGCTCGTCAGTACGTTCTAGCTGCGGACAACACAACCGACAATGCTGGTCTTGTACCAACTCGCCAGCTTTCAGAAGTTATCAACGGACTCGGAACAACAATCCGTCCAAGCATTGACGCGATCTCTCGCGGTGCATTGCCTGACGCGGGAATGACTTTCGAAATTCCAAAGATAACAGCAATGCCAACCGTTGCAGTCGCAGCGGAAGACGCAATCTTTTCAGATACCGACCAAAACAGCGCGTTTCTGAGCGTGGACGTCAAAAAATTTGCTGGACAGCAAAAATTCAGCGTGGAGCTTTTGACGAGGACTAGCCCTTTGTTCTATGACGAGCTTCTCCGTAACATGACAGCTGCCATGGCTAAGGCGCAAGACGCCTATGTCAACGCGCAGCTTGTAGCAGGCGCAACAGCTGACGCAACAGGTATCTCAACCTATCCAACAGCCGCAGAGCTTCTTGCGTTTATTGGTCGCGGTGCAGCTTCCGTCTATGGCGCAACCGCTGGTCTTGCAAATCCATTTGCACGCAATATCTTGGTCAACACTTCACAATGGTCAAACCTCATGTCACTAAACGACAGCGGACGCCCTATCTACAACGAAGTGTCACAGCCAAGCAATCAGCCTGGTTCAGCTACACCAACAAGTCTTCGCGGACGCGTTGCTGGACTTGACTTATACGTAACCGCTAACACAGCGGCAACAACTGACACAGATGACTCAATCATGATCATCAACCCTGACGCATATACATGGTACGAGGGAACTTCTTACCAACTACGCGCAGAGTCAACAGCTGACGGCTCAATCACAGTCGGCGTCTATTCATTCGGTGCAGTAGCGACAAAGATTGCCGCTGGCGCATTTGGCGTGAATAAGTCTTAATAGACAAACTAATCATGGCCTGCGCTCGCTCCCGAACGTAGGCCAGCAGAACGAAAGGACGGCTCATGCCTAGCATTGTCACAGCTGCACAGCTTCGCGCGGTGCTAGGCGTGAGCTCGTCCCTATATAATGACGCTTACCTAAACGAGATTATCAACACAAGCGAAGCGGTGATTTTGCCCATGCTTGTTGCAAATACTTCAGCCGTCAACGCTTACAAATTAGACACCAACGTCGCTTACTATTACACAAACCGCCAGCACCATTTTGTCGCGGGTCAATCAGTAATTGTGACAGGATTGCCAGCACCTTTCAGCGCGACCGTCACAATCGTCACCGCTGGAGCTCTCTACTTCACAGCTGCAATCACAAACGCCAATGTAACCCTTCGCGACATAATTCCAAACGGTACAGCTACGCTTTCAGGATATTCAGCGGCGGAAATCTACGCAGGCAACGACGCAATAGAGTCCGCCATTCTTGCAGTATCAGTCGAAGTCTTTCAGTCTCGCGTCGCAGCTGGCGGCCAAATTGAAGGCGTAGATTTTGCTTCAACGCCTTACAGAATGGGACGCAGCTTGACCAATCGCGTCTCGACTTTGTTAACGCCTTTTCTTGATATGGAAACGGTTGTCCAATAATGCCAGCGTCAACTATTGCGGACACTCGATCAACGCTTGCGAGCGCCTTCAGCTCACTAGCTGCGACAAGCTACGGATTTGTTCCTGAGTCACCAATTCCGCCAGCGATTGTCGTCGTACCCTCAACACCTTACATGGAAATTGTTTTGATTAACGACGCGACAACCAAAGTCAAGCTGAATTTTGCAATTACAGCAATTGTGTCTTACAACTCAAACCCTGCTTCGCTTGATAACTTGGAGCAGCTAATAATCGGAATTCTGGCGGCAATGCCGTCGGGGTACATTGTCGGCAACGTAGAAAAGCCGACGCCTCTCGAAGTAGGGGCGTCAACAATGCTATGCGCAGACATAAACGTTTCAACCTATTACACCCAAACCAACTAAGGAGCAAAAGTGCCAACGACAATCATCACAGGCCGCGATCTCGTCTTGACGATTGCGTCCACTAACTACGACGCGCAAGCGACTAGCGCAATCCTCGCAAACTCACCAACCGTTGAGACATATCAAACACTTGACGGCAAGGCTTACAAGCACATTGACGACCAATGGACTTTCGACGTCGAAATGCTTGCAGACTGGGGAGCTTCAGGCTCACTTTGCGAAGCTCTTTGGACAGCTTGCGAGACAGCGCCAAACACAACTTTGGCCACATCATTGACGGCAGTTACAGGCGCAGTCTTCACCTTTAACGTCATGCCAGTCTTCCCAGCGGTAGGCGGAAGCGCGCCTGACGCTCAGACAGTCTCACTCAGCTTTACCGTAGTGGGAACACCAACAGAAAACTTCAGCTAACAAACCAAGTCGGGAGCAAAAATGAAACTACCAATCACGATCGAATTCAACTCGGGCGACGTGGCCACATACGTGGCCGCGCCACCTGAGTGGATAAAATGGGAGAAGTCAACGGGCAACATCATCAGTCAGGCACAAGACAAAATTGGCATTTCCGATCTTGTCTTTTTGGCCTATCACGCCATGAAGCGTGAACAAGCTGGAAAACCCGTGAAGCCGTTTGAAGTTTGGTGCGATACCGTGGCAAACGTGACAGTCGGTGAGACAAACCCAAAAGCTACCCAGTCGGAAGCTTAAATCGAATAGTTTGGGAGCTGCGCATGGAAACGGGACTCGCAGCTTCCAACTTCGAAACAGCTGAAGACATACTGACCGCAATCGAAATCTTGGAAAGGCGAGCAAATGGCAAGTGAAGCGATCGCCTACGACAAAGCCGAATTGCGTGCAATAACAAAATCATTTAAAGCAATGGACGAAGAAGCCACAGCTCAGGCAAAAGAAAAATCCTCAGCTTTGGCCGAATTCGTTCAGGGTAAAGTCACGTCCTCAGCTCGATCAACCCGCGCCATTCCAAAGGTTGCGACCCGTATCGCTGAAGGTTCAAAGGTTTCAAAATCTTCTCGCATTGGTGAGATTAGCTACGGCTTCGCGTCTCAAAAGTTTTCAGGCGGCGCAACGACTCGGGACATTTGGGGCGGCGCTGAATTCGGTTCAAACAAGTGGAAGCAATTTCCAGTTTGGTCGGGACGTGAAGGCCGTGGCTCTCGCGGTTGGTGGATTTATCCAACCCTTCGCAGCGTGCAGCCTGAAATCATCAAACGCTGGGAAGAAGGATTTTCCGAAATTGTGAGGAAATACTAATGGCTGGCAGTCGTACCCTAAAGCTCTCCATTCTTGGAGACGTTGACAATTTAAACAAATCCCTTAAAGCGGCCACCGCTGACGTCGATACTTTCGGCGACAAAATAGCCAAAACTGGCAAAATGATCGGCGCGGCTTTTGTAGCTGCCGCTGCCGCAGCGGGAGCTTATGCGGTCAAGATTGGGGTTGACGGCGTAAAAGCCGCCCTCGAAGACGAACAAGCGCAAAGAATTCTTGCAAAAACTTTGGAGAACACGACAGGCGCAACAAATGCTCAAATCGCTGCGGTTGAGGATTACATCACGCAAACTTCTCTGGCCGTAGGTGTAACGGACGATAAACTTCGGCCAGCGTTTAGCCGTTTGGTACGTTCGACAAAAGACACCGAAGAAGCTCAAAAGCTGCTCAATCTTGCGCTGGATATTTCAAGTGCAACGGGCAAACCTCTTGAAGCAATAGCCAACAGCTTAGGCAAGGCCTACGACGGCAACACGAACGCTCTTGGAAAATTAGGTCTTGGCATAGACCAATCAATTTTAAAAACTAAAGATTTTAACTTGGTTTATGAGTCACTTCGAAGCTCTTTTGCTGGGTTTGCCGATCAAGAAGCGCAAACCTTTCAAGGTCGCTTGGCTCGCTTAAATGTAGCTTTTGACGAAGCCAAAGAAACGATCGGTTTTGCACTCTTGCCAATTGTTGAAAAACTAATCACTTTTATCAACGACAACGCATTGCCAATCATCAACGCTTTTTCAAATTCATTCAGCTTGAATGGCAACGGACTTGGCGGCGTAATAACAACTCTTGGCAACATAATCGTCAAGACCTTTGAGCCAATCCTTAACGGACTTATCAAAGCTTTTGGTTTTGTCAAAAAAGCCATTGGCGAGAACATGGACGAATTCAAGACTTTTGCGGGATTTATCGTCACTTATGTCGCGCCAGTCATAGGCGAAGTCTTAGGTGGAGCTTTGACGATTGTTGGCAAGATAGCGGGCGCAGTCGTTGGCGTTATCGGCTCAGTCATCAAAGTCATCAACAATCTTATTCAAGGCGCGGTTGACGGCATAAATCTTTTGATCAAGGCTTACAACGCGGTCAATCTTGGTTTGCCTGATATGAAACCCGTCTCAGCGCCTTCGACTGGTTCACAAAATTATTCAAGCATTTCAGGCGTTTTGGGTTCTTCAGCGCCTTCAGTCAAACCCATGCCAACAATCACAATTCCAACCGTGACGGGCGCGAGCGCGGGCGTAGCCGCCGCTTCAACAAGCGCCAAAAAAGCCGCCAGCTCTCCAATTACAATTGAGGGCTCAGCTACACAGCGCGCCAAAGAATTTTCGGATTATTACGTCACTATAAATCAAGGCATTGTCGGCGACCCTGAAGGAGCTTCGCGTGCAATCGTTGACGTTCTCAACCGCAGCGCTGGTCGCGGCGGTCTAGGTGCGGCGGCATTGACACTCTGATGACTCAATGGACACCCGAATGGTCTTTGACCATAAATGGCACAGATTACACAAACGTCACGCTTTCAAATTTGACCATTGCTTCAGGCCGCACGGATATTTACTCACAGCCTAAAGCTGGTTATTGCTCAGTAGATATTCTCAACCTTGACTTGACCCCAATTGTCATTGACGTCAATGACGGCGTGACAATCAAAGTCAAAAATTCGACTGGAGCTTTTGTCAACCTTTTTGGCGGCGACGTGACTGATATTGAAACGCTGGTCACCTCGACTGGCACGGGTGGCGTCAATGAAGTTATAAAGCTCACGGCTTTGGGCGCATTGTCGAAGCTGCCAAAGACTTTGACTGACGGCGTACTTTCCAAAGATTTCGACGGAAATCAAATTTATACAATTTTAAGTCAAACCCTTTTCAATACGTGGACGGAAGTGCCAGCTGCGCTCAGCTGGGCAAATTATGACCCAACGACAGACTGGACAAACGCTGAAAACTCAGGTCTTGGGAGTATTGACACACCTGGAAATTATGAGCTAATGGCTCGATCTTCTTCGCAAACTGATATTTATTCTCTTGTTTCGGCTCTTGCAACTAGCGGCCTCGGCTACTTATACGAAGACGCACAGGGTCGGATTGGTTATGCAGACAGCACTCACCGCAGCTCTTACTTGGCGGCTAATGGTTACGTGACCGTTTCAGCAAATGACGCTTTGGCAGCGGGTATCCGTATTATCAAACGACTTGGCGACCTTCGGAATTACGTTTCAATCCAATATCGGGCAGGAACGGAGACGGCTTCTTCAGCTGAGTCAATTGCACAATACGGCGCGCAAGCTCAGGCAATTTCAACGACGCTTCACAATCAAGCTGACGCGTTATCTCAGGCAAACTTTTATCTTGGAATTCGCGCCTTTCCACAAGACCAATTCAATTCGATCACTTTTACGCTTGGCAATCCTGAAATCGACGACAGCGACCGAGACGCGCTTTTGGGTGTATTCATGGGCTTGCCTTTGAATATCACAGACCTTCCAAACAACATGATAAACGGCGTCTTTCAAGGCTTCGTCGAAGGTTGGTCTTGGCGTGCAGGATATAACCGACTCGATTTGACTTTGACGCTATCGCCAACCGCTTTCAGCTTGCAAAGCATGAAATGGGAAGACGTCGGTGTCGCTGAGACTTGGAACACGTTATCGAATACACTTGAATGGATAGACGCCACAATCGTGGCTTAAAGGAGACGAAATGGCCACAACAACAAATTTTGGGTGGGAGACGCCTGACGACACAGATTTGGTCAAAGACGGCGCAGCCGCCATGCGTACTTTGGGCAATTCAATTGACACTTCTTTTGTTGATCTTAAAGGCGGAACAACTGGTCAAGTATTGGCCAAAGCTTCGGGAACGGATTTGGATTTTTCTTGGGTAGCCCAAGACGACTCAAATGCTATTCAAAACGCCATTGTTGACGCAAAAGGCGATTTGATTGCAGCTACCGCAGCCGATACGCCTGCACGTTTAGCAGTCGGAGCAAATAACACAGTTTTAACAGCCGACTCTACAACAGCAACAGGCTTAAAATGGGCTACACCTGCCAGCGGAAGCACTTTCGTAGGCTGCTCCGTTAAAAGGGCTGCAAACAAAACTCTAACAAACTCAACTACTACAAAGGTTGATTGGGACTCCGAAAATTTTGATACAAATGCTTTCCACGACAATTCTACAAATAACACTCGTTTAACTGTTCCAACAGGTCAAGGCGGATATTATTTGATAACTTGGAACGCCGTTTTTGAAGCCAATGTAACAGGCTACCGAACATCTCAAATTAAAAAAAATAACAGCACTATTTTAGGTACAGGTGTCATAACTGGACTGACAACCTATTCACCTGCTCAAAATCAACTCGTTCTCAATTTAGCAGACGGCGATTATATTGAACTAGAAGTATTTCAAAATAGTGGCACAAGTATAAGACTTTTTTGCGAAGCGGAATGGCCAAACGCAACACTTCTGACACTAATGAGATTGGGATCATAAAAATGGACTTATTTACAGAGATTACAAAAGCCTATCCAGAATTGACAAATGAAGATTTCATTCCCAACAAAGGGTCAATTTTGCTGCGTAACGAGTCAGATGGAAAAGGCGACTACATTGCTAAATGGAATTATTCAAAGCCTGTTCCAACGGGATTAAAAATCGGC
>Ga0209229_10000621_pt1 | contig 14499 bp, 10 predicted proteins | sample SanBayMetagenome_FD_187466 | JGI IMG/M metagenome (GOLD analysis project Ga0209229, IMG submission 187466) | Freshwater and sediment microbial communities from dead zone in Sandusky Bay, Ohio, USA (SPAdes) (version 2) | ecosystem: Environmental > Aquatic > Freshwater > Lentic > Sediment... | reverse complement strand
GCCGATCGATTCACGGCGAGTGAGAGTACGGATACTTGTTTTTTCCCTTTTCGGTTCGCCTCATAAGAAGTTAAGATCAGGCCGCTGGTACCGAAACTCAATTGCTGTCGTTGGGCAGATTCTTTTCGATTCAGATAATCCGCTTCCTGACGGATCTGTTGAAAGGCCGGTGAGAGAACCAGGTCGCCTGTCCGGAAAAATGCCAAGCCGGCCGGATTCACAAACGTTGCCGATAGATCCCCTCCAAGGGAGGCCATGGCACCACCGATGGCCTGTTGGCGAGCTGTTCCGGCAGACTGTGTCCAGCTCCATCTCAATGCATCGGTCGGATCCTGAGCATAAATTGATGACGTGGAAAGCAAGCAGGCCAATATGGCGACACGAGCCGATTTGGTATAGAGGGCGATTCGTTTCATGCAGAAAGATTAGAATTTTCGAACGGGGGCGGAGGGCGCAGGAGAAGAGTTGTTGCTAGAGGGTCGAGAAACAGGTGAGTCGCCACCTGAACTACGGTTTCCATTTCCGTTTCCAAAAACCTCTCGTAATCCGCCTCCAATGGGCCTTGGTTTAGTAGAAGAAGAGCCGGATCCCGTTGTGCGGGGCGGATTCAATTTCGGATTCACGGGGTTGTTCTGGAGGATAGAGGGATTGGAGGGAGGTTGATACGTATTTAGATTAGAAACACGCGGCCTATTCGGGGTGCGGGTGTTGGTGACGGTTGACCAATAAGGATTATAAACAACATTCCAGTTGTAGTAGGGGTGAAAGGGTGTTCCGTATGCATAGTTCATGCCATAACTCCAACGTTCGTAGGTGTACCATTCATTCAGGTCGTTCCAGTTTCGACGGTTACGGACTTTCATCCGCAGATAGCGATCTTCATCGGTTTCGGTTCGTTCTTCATCACCGCGGTTGATCTCAGGCGAATAATACACGTCATCAGGTGTTTGGGCATCAGGGAAGGCAGTCCGGCATCCGGTCAGCGTGAAACCACCCAGTAGCATCAGTAGGAAGATGTTTTTCATACGATTCATTTTTGACGTGGTGAACTTGTTTATTTTTGACCCGCCTTGATCGGGTTTACCTAACAAAGATTCGATCTTTCTGGTCGATGCAGCCGGCTTCGCTGTTAAAAAATCCACAATTGGCACCTGTAGTAAAATAAATTTCATGAGCAAAGCTATCACTCCTCGCGCAACCGATTATTCACAATGGTACAACGACCTGGTTCTTCGGGGCGAACTGGCCGATTATTCAGCTGTCAGGGGTTGTATGGTCATCAAGCCATATGGCTACGCACTTTGGGAGAATATGCGCGATGCACTCGATAAAATGTTCAAGGACACCGGGCACGTCAATGCCTATTTTCCCTTGTTCGTTCCCAAAAGTTTGTTTGAAGCAGAAGAGAAAAATGCAGAGGGCTTTGCCAAGGAATGTGCCATCGTTACCCATTACAGACTGAAAGCTGATCCGGATCGAAAAGGAAAATTGATGGTAGATCCCGAAGCAAAACTCGAGGAAGAATTGGTTGTTCGTCCGACCAGTGAGGCCATCATTTGGAGTACATACAAAGGCTGGATACAATCTTATCGGGATTTACCGATCCTCGTTAACCAATGGGCCAATGTCGTACGGTGGGAGATGCGTACCCGACTCTTTCTTCGAACCGCTGAGTTTCTATGGCAGGAAGGGCACACGGCCCATGCCACCCGAGATGAGGCCATCGGGGAGACGGTAAAGATGTTGGATGTTTATGCAGATTTTGTAGAGAACTGGATGGCAGTACCCGTGATCAAGGGGGTCAAAACAGCTAACGAGCGATTTGCAGGAGCAGAGGATACTTATTGCATCGAGGCATTGATGCAGGATGGTAAAGCCCTGCAGGCAGGTACATCCCATTTTCTGGGACAAAATTTTGCCAAGGCATTCGACGTTAAATTTTCCGATAAAGAGAATAAGCTTGATTATGTATGGGCCACCAGCTGGGGCGTCAGTACCCGTCTGATCGGTGCGCTAGTCATGGCACATAGTGATGATCAAGGGTTGGTGCTGCCACCTCGTATCGCCCCTAATCAGGTAGTGATCGTCCCCATTTATAAAGGCGATGAACAAAAAGCCCAGATCGATGAGCGGGTGGCCTTGCTGATGAATGAAATGAAAGCGGCAGGCATCCGAGTCAAATACGACAACAGTGATCAGGCCCGCCCGGGTTGGAAATTTGCGGAATATGAAATGAAAGGGGTGCCGGTTCGATTGGCCATCGGAGCAAGAGACCTGGAAAACAATGTTGTGGAGGTGGCTCGTCGGGATGAGCAAACTAAATCCACCGTATCGCTTGACGGAATTGTCGGCCATATCCAAAGCTTGTTATCAGATATCCAGCAGCATCTCTTTGATAAAGCGAAGAAGTTTCAGCAAACACATATCACGCGAGCCGATAGTTGGGCTGAATTCGAGCAGTTGCTCGAAGAGAAAGGAGGATTCATTTCTGCCCATTGGGATGGTACATCCGAAACGGAGGAAGCGATCAAAGAAAAGACCAAAGCCACCATACGTTGCATCCCCTTAGATAATTCCCAGGAGGAGGGAGTCTGTATACTGTCTGGTAAACCTTCCATTCAACGAGTACTTTTCGCCCGTGCCTACTGATACTACCATTCAATCAAAAGTGGATTATGAGGCCGGACAAGTGATGTTGTTCAATAAGCCTTATGGTTGGACATCTTTCGATCTAGTCCGAAAGGTTCGGGGTCTCATTCGCATCCGAAAGATCGGCCATGCCGGTACACTCGATCCGCTGGCCACCGGGATGATGATCCTCTGTACCGGTAAGTTCACAAAGCGCATCAATGAATTCATGGGACAGGAAAAAGAATATGTGGCCGAAATGACGTTGGGCGCGGTTACACCTACCTATGATCTAGAGTCAGAACCAGAGCAGTTCAAGCCTTGTGATTCGATCACCTCAGCAGATATCGAGCAGGTCTTAGCGCGTTATCGAGGGCCGATTCTTCAAATCCCACCCGCCCATTCCGCTATCAAGGTGGGAGGAAAACGAGTCTATGAATTAGCCAGGGCGGGAAAGGAAGTTAAACTGGAGCCAAGACCTGTTACTATTTACTCGCTCGAATGCATTCAACAGGATGAGCACCGACTCACACTTCGGATTGTGTGTTCAACCGGAACCTATATCAGAAGCCTGGTTAATGATATCGGACAATCATTGGGATGTGGTGCTTACCTGAGCGGATTGATCCGAACCCGTATCGGGGAACAAAAACTCAGCGATGCCTGGGAGATTAATGCCTTCGAACGCTCGATCAAAGGATAAAGGGATAACTGATACCCAATTGAAATTGGTCACCATCCGACCAGCGCTTATATCCGAACCATTTATTTTGAACGGCAGCATTGGCCGGCGTAGGGCTGGGATCTTTTGCTTTGTAAGAATAGTCAAGTCGTACCACAAAGAAGGAAAAATCGATCCGCAGACCGGTACCAACACCAACGGCGAGATCTTTCCCGATCCGTGAAAAAGAAAATACCTCATTCGGATCTCTGCCCATAGTCTGTTTCAGGTACCAGACATTTCCGATATCTGTGAATAGAGCGCCTTGAACATCGAATCCCGCAAAGCGAAAGAAGGGGAAACGGTATTCGATATTCGCTTCCAGTTGCATGTCTCCATATCGCTCGGGCAGTCCGCGGTTCCCGAAATCCTGTATGGCAGAACCGGGTCCCAGTTTGCGAAGCGACCAGGCTCGCATACTGTTAGGGCCTCCCGCAAAATATTGGCGGAACAAGGGGAGATTGTTTCGCTTCAGTGGATTGCGGGTAGAGTTGAGTTCAAATCCAGCACCGGCAAACAGGTGCAGTGCCAAGGAAGATTTTTTGAATTGGATCTTATGCGCAAGGTCTAAATCGAGCTTCACAAACCGAAACAGATTTGAATCCAGGAATTTATTCCTGATCATGCCGGTGAGCAGTCCGGACTCCTCGAGATTGACACGAAAATTCGTGGTCCGGTTCTTTGTTTGTTTGCTCCAGCTCGCCCCGGCCATTCCGGAGACGATCAATCCGTCGGCAAAAATATTTCTCAGTAATGCGTTACTGTCGATCAGCTCTTCCAGTTTTTCCCGCTTTTTGATAAATGATAATTCAATGTTAGGAAGACGAAAAGTGAAGAGCGTATTTCGCATCCTGAAATCATAGCCCCAAGCGGCATTCAAGTTGGTCACATTCACCAGAAAGCGTCTTTCTGTATTGGAGGCGCTGATCGATAAGATGGAGCGGAAGTTGTCGCGAATGCTATCCGATAGCCAACGTAAGGCGGGTACGGCTCTAGGGAAATATAGGTTATGACTGATCGAGATCTGTTGGGTCTGTATGAAGCGCACATCCGTGAGGGTGTCTCTTCCTGCCTCTACGCCATAGCGCAGATTGGTGGACGACTGGATGGCTCTTTTTGCAAGGTTTCGATTTTGAAAGCCGACGTTAACGGCCAGACCGAACAGGTTTCCTGATAAGATACTTTGGTTATTGCTGCCCTCGATGTTTGCTTGGAACCCACCTTTCTTTCCGGGAATCATTCGGATCAAAAAGTCGGTCGTGTCTTTTCCCGGACGTGGCAATTGGTCGATGTTGACCAACCGCCAGGTACCCAGCGCATTCAGTCGGTTCAATGTTTTAATGAAATTTCGTTGGTCATATAGATCGCCCGGATGCAGGTAGATATTCGGTTCCAGGATTTGGGGTTTGAAAAGATTCCGCTTGCTGATGACGGTCAGATTGTCGGTAAAAGTGGTGTCGCCTCCTTGTGTCTTTTCATCACCCTCAAGGTCAGGCATCACTGTTATGGTACCCACTTTGTAAGCGGTGAGTTTACCGGGATCAATGCCATCACGCAGCACCCATTCCAGGTTTGCTCTCGGATTTTCTTTTCTTTTTTTAAGACGCTCGATCTGAAAAAGTTCCTCAAAAGGATCCAACGTAGGGGTGAGCACACTGCGGTCGAGGGTATCCCAGATCGCGAGCAGGTCCTCCCTTCCAAAACGCAGATAACCATGGTTGCGAAAAAGGCTCACGAGTCGACTCAACTCCAAGCTGATGACGGATTTGGAAAACGGATCACCAGACTTTAGAAACGACTCATCGGAATGATCTTGTACTAATTGCTGAAGATTACTGTCGGAGAAGCTATATCGTATTGTATCCAACAAAACCGGTTTACCGGGCCATACTTGAAATTGGACGGTTGTGCGCAATTGATGATCGCGCACTCGTTTCACCGTTGTATCTACCCGGATGGAATCATGGTGATAGCCCTCTGCTACCAACAGATTTCGCATGTAGGTGACAGATCGTTTGGCAGCACCCGCTTCATACCTTGGCGGATTCCGGAGTTCGCTGTAGAACATTTTGGAGACAGGACGGGCCCGAAGGCTATCATCTAACTGCCCTTTCAGCCTTGATGCAAGGCGATTTTTCTCTGTATTGGTAAAATTGCCCTGAACTTGGATATTTGTCTGGAAAACAAAGGGCGTGTCTGGGGGATACTGTTTCGGGATTACGCCACAACCGGTGCCGAGGCAAAATGCCAGCAAGGAGATCCAGATCGAATGTCTCCACGTCTCAGGACCGAAAATTTTCATGAAAAAAATGCCATGATTAGCAAGGCTTTAATCAAAGATATTCAAAATCTAGCCCATAGGGAAGCTCGCGAGGCGCAGGGACTTTTCTTGGTGGAGGGATCAAAATGGCTGGACGACCTTTTGGAGGCGGCACCTGATCATATTCAGTCCATCTATGCAAAGAAGGATTGGCTCGATGGCCATGCATCAAAGCTTGGTAACATCCCTGTTCAGGAAGTGGATGATGTCATGATGCATCGATTGTCTCAATTGCAGTCTCCACAAAATGTACTGGCAGTGGTCAGGCAGTTTTCTCATCAGCCGGCAGATGCAGTCAGTGGTAAACATGTGGTATTATCAACGATACAGGACCCTGGGAACATGGGCACACTGATCCGCACGGCCGATTGGTTTGGGATCAAACAAATCATTTGCAGTCCGGATTGCGTCGACCTGTACAATCCGAAAGTTGTTCAAGCCACGATGGGCAGTCTGCTTCGAGTGCCGGTGGTGTATACCAATCTGTCTGTTTGGTTGGCGAAACAGACGAATGTCACCAAATGGGCTGCTGTCTTAAACGGGGCAGATTATAAAACCGTATCCGGACCCGGCATTCTGATGATGGGAAATGAATCAAAAGGTTTGTCCAATGAATTGATCCGCCTCTCCACTCATCCGATCACGATCCCCAGAACTGGTGGAGCCGAATCGCTGAATGTAGCCGTTGCCACTGGGATCATCCTGGCTCAATTATCCAGATGATCAATTAGCGAAAACGGATGGCTTGTACGGGTTGAATACGGCGAACCAACCAGGAGGGTATCCAGGCAACCAGTAAAGAGATCACTGCGGTTCCTCCCAGGATCGCAAACACTTCCGACCAAACGATCTTGACGGCTGCTTTGTCGATGTAATAAGCTTCTTCTGGTAATTTGATAAAGCCTGTTGCGGTCTGCAGATAGAGAAGTCCCAATCCCAGCGCAGCACCGATTGTGAGGCCGATGGCCAACATCCAACCGATCTGGTGCAGAAAAAGTTGCTGAATATTCCAATCGCTGGCGCCTAATGCTTTCATGGTTCCGATCATCCGTACTCGTTCCAAGATCAGGATCAGTAAACAAGTGATCAGGTTGATCAAGGCCACAGCGATCATGAGTACGATCAGTAATACCCGGGTGTTGTCCATCAGTGACAACCAATCGAAAATATTCGGGATGAGTTGAGTGATCGGTACCGGATCCCAGGTCTGTGGAAAGGCCTCCAAGCGATAGATCCGATCCGCTGTTTTTTCGACCTGATCAGGATCATTCACCAGCAACTCATATCCGCCGATCTGTTCGGGCGGCCAACCATTCATCTGTTGAATCAGTCGAATGTCGGCGATCGCATATAGTCGATCATACGGCTCGATACCGGTTTTGTAGATGCCGCTGATTACAACTTTTCTGGGCCGGGGCGGCTGATCCGCCTGTAGAAAATAAAGAAGTACACTGTCGTTCACCTGTCTTTGAAGTCGATCGGCGGTGTATTGCGAGAGTAAAATGCCGCGACTGTATCCACTGTCCGGCAGAGTGGGGGCGTGACCTTTTTTTAGAAAGGGAGTCAATTGGTCTGAGAAAAAGTCACTGTCTACTCCTTTCACGAGCAGCCCTTCCATATCCTCCGATGTTTTCATGATGCCGTACCGGGTAGCAAAGCCATGAACGGCCCGTACGTTAGGTTGTTTTCGGATGGAGTCTATCAGGAATGTATTGCGTTGTATGGGCAGTTCTTCTGCGATCATGGATTTAGGTGGCTGACGTTCCTGTATGCGGATATGCCCCCAGAAGCCGAATACTTTTTCTCGTACGGCTTCCTGAAATCCATTCACCAAACTCATGGCGATGATCATTACGGCAACACTGATCGCCGTGGCACTGATCGAAATCCGCATGATGAGTCGCGCAAAACTTTTTTGCGGATTCCGGGCAATACGCCGAGCCATGAAGGGGATCAGTCTTACGGTGTCTGACAAGTCATCGATTTGTTCAAAATTAATCGACTGCGGCGGATATATTGGCTAATTTGCTTTGCATGAGGCACCGGCTGTTTACATTGATTTTACTCGGCTTAACTGGCGTAGTACCCTCCCTGGCACAACGGGTTGATACAATATTGTCGGGTAAAATTCGAACCGTGAAACTTTTTCGGGTTGGCGATCCTGTCTCATACCCGATACTTTTTATGCAGTCCGGGGAGCAACTCGAATTGCATTTTGATGACCTGGACGGGGATGTCAAGTTCTACTATTATTCCATGCAGCTCTGTAATGCCGATTGGCGTCCGGCCAATCTGCCACCATTCGATTACTGGCGGGGTTTTATCTCGAATCGGATCAGTAACTATCGTATCTCCAGTTTGGTGCAGACTCGCTATACACATTATCAGGCGGTTTTGCCGGAGCGAAACGCCGGCCCGACAAGGGGAGGAAACTATTTGCTTCGGGTATATCTGAATGATGACACCAACCGCGTTGTATTCACTCGTCGGGTATTGGTGGTGAATAAGAAAGTGGCTGTGGGCGGCGCCGTGTTGCAGGCATTTCGGGGAGAGTTTTTTCAATCACATCAACGTATTTTGGCAACGGTCAACACACAGGGGGCGAATCTGCAGATGTTCTCTCCGCAAGACCTTAAACTCACGATCCTACAGAATTATACCTGGCAGACGGCTCGGACCTTGGATCGTCCCACCATTTTTCGATCCAACTATTATGAATATGCAGAAGAGGAAACCACCCGATTCCCTGCCGGAAAAGAATGGCGATGGGTCGATCTTCGGAGCTTTCGTTTGCGTAGTGAGCGGGTGAGTCGGATCGTGGATAGTGATACAAGCCGTCGAATCGATATTTACGTAACGCCTGACGAAGACCGCCAACGGCAGGTCTATCTTTTTTACCGCGACCTCAACGGTCTTTATACGACGGAGAACCGTGACAATCCCAATCCCTGGTGGCAAAGTGAATATGCCTGGGTCCATTTTACATATGTGCCACCCGGGAAACGTCCATTGATTGGGCAGCGGGTATTCATTCAGGGCGAGCTGAGCGGGTATAGTGCCGCCGCTGAAAATGAAATGCGTTACAATGATTCCCTTGGCGTGTATGAAGGCAAATTGTACTTAAAGCAAGGATTTTATAACTACCGTTACGTAACCCTGCCGGAACCCAACAAAAATAATTCAGTGCTGAGCGCTTCAGCAACCGAGGGGGATTTCTGGGGGACGGAAAATCAGTATCTGTTGCTATTGTATTTCCGTCCGTTCGGTGCAAGGGCGGATGAGCTGATCGGAGCCACCGAACTCCGTTCTAATTTCATGCGCTGAAATGGATGTCCTATCTTCGCGCCGGCAGGTCTTACACGGCCAGCTCCTGCTGAACCCTCCCAGGGCCGGAAGGCAGCAAGAGTAGGTGGTTGAGCGGCGCGATGTAATCAGCCTGCCACTTTTTTTCATCTCTTCCAAATCATCATATGAAATTTTTTATCGACACTGCTAACCTCGCACAGATCCGTGAGGCTAATGAACTGGGTATTCTCGATGGTGTAACTACCAATCCTTCTCTTATGGCCAAAGAGGGCATTAAAGGAGAGGCTGCCATCATGAACCACTATAAAACCATCTGTGAATTAGTGGATGGTGACATCAGTGCCGAAGTGATCAGCACAGAGTATACCGCCATCATCGAGGAAGGGAAAAAACTGGCAGCCATTCATCCGAATATCGTGGTGAAGGTGCCGATGATCAAGGATGGCATCAAAGCGATCAAATGGTTTTCAGATAACGGTATCAAAACCAATTGCACCCTTGTTTTTTCAGCCGGTCAGGCCATTCTGGCTGCAAAAGCAGGCGCTACCTATCTATCCCCTTTCATCGGTCGGGTGGATGATACCAATTGGGACGGCATCGACCTGATCGCACAGATCGCCAATATTTATTCCCTTCAAGGCTTTAAAACACAGATTTTGGCAGCCTCGATCCGTAACGCACTGCACATCGTCAAATGTGCTGAGGCAGGGGCTGATGTTTGTACCTGTCCACTTGATTCAATTCTCGGCTTGCTCAAACATCCGCTGACCGATATCGGACTGGCTAAATTCCTGGAAGACGCTAAAAAGACAGCCTGATCAATCGCACGATCATAAAAAAAGCCCCCGGAATCCCGGGGGCTTTTTAATGTGGTTAAGGCGCTTACCGAAGGAATAGCATCTCGCGATACTTTGGCAAATCCCATTCCCGGTCATCCACGATCAATTCCAGTTTATCGACATGGTAGCGAATGGTATCGAAGTAGGGGTCCTTCACCGTTTCTTGATAGGCAATGGCCTTCTTGCGGGTATCGGAGAGTTGATTGCAAGCTTTGCGGGCCTGTAGCATTTCATCCACCAATGTATTCACTTGGTTCACATGTTCCGTGAGCTTGATCAGCATGCTGCGTTGCGTGGCAAAGGCTGCATCATTCAGTCCGGCCTCTTTCAATCCGCGGATGTTATCCGTCAACCGACTCTGATATCGAAGTGCGGCCGGGATGATGTGGCTGTGGGCCAGTTCTCCGACCATCCGACTTTCGATCTGCACTTTCTTGATATACTTCTCGAGTTCGATCTCATGTCGCGCCTCCAGTTCCTCATGGGTATAGATGCGATGATCCTGGAACAACTTCTTAGCTTTTTCCGTGACCATGGCGTCAAGGGCACGAGGCGTCGTTTTGATGTTCTCCAAGCCTCTTTTTTCAGCTTCCTTTTCCCAAGCCTCGCTATATCCATCGCCTTCGAATAAGATGCGCTCACTATCGACGATGTATTGACGGATCACATGCATCAGGGCGATCTCCTTCTTTTCTCCTTTTTCGATGTGGGCATCTACTTCTTTCTTGAACTTCTTCAACGTGTCGGCCATGATCGTATTGAGTACGGTCATGGGATTGGCGCAGTTGGCCGAAGAACCCACCGCACGGAACTCGAACTTGTTTCCAGTAAAGGCAAACGGTGAAGTACGGTTGCGGTCGGTGTTATCCATCAACAGTTCCGGAATGCTGCGGTGTATGTCGATCTTAAGTAGACTTTCGTCTGCTTCATCCATTTTCTCCGATACGCGCTCCTTTACATCATTGAGGACTTTACTCAGGTATTGACCGATGAAGACCGAAATGATCGCTGGAGGTGCTTCATTGGCACCGAGGCGATGATCGTTTGGGGCAGAGGCAATGGAGGCCCGAAGTATATCGGCATAGTCATGCACCGCTTTGATGGTGTTGACGAAAAATGCCAGGAACATGAGGTTGGTCTTCGGCGTCTTACCCGGAGCCAGCAGATTCACACCAGTATCAGTAGCCATGCTCCAGTTATTGTGTTTGCCACTGCCATTGATGCCGGCAAAAGGTTTTTCATGCACCAGTACGCGCAGTTGATGGCGGCGAGCAACACGGTCCATCACGTCCATTAATAGGGAGTTGTGATCGACCGCCACACTCACTTCCTCAAATATGGGGGCACACTCGAACTGGGCGGGTGCTACTTCATTGTGACGGGTGCGAAGTGGGATACCTAATTTGTAGGACTCGGCCTCAAAGTCGCGCATGTAAGCATAGAATCGCTCCGGGATGGATCCAAAATAGTGATCCTCCAGCTGCTGATTCTTCGCTGAACTTTGTCCGAATACGGTTCGTCCGGTCATCACCAGATCGGGACGGGCATTGAACATGCTCTCGTCTATCAGGAAATATTCCTGCTCCCAGCCTAATGTGGGCGTCACCTTAGAAACATTCTTATCAAAATAATGGCAGACGTCAATGGCGGCTTTATTGATGGCTTCGACCGACTTCAAAAGAGGCGCTTTGTAGTCCAGTGATTCACCTGTGTAGGAAACAAATATGGTCGGGATGCATAGCGTTTTACCGGATCCGATCTCCATGATGAAAGCAGGGGAGGATGGATCCCAAGCAGTATAACCTCTTGCCTCGAACGTAGCCCGGAGTCCGCCGCTGGGGAAAGAGGACGCATCCGGCTCCTGCTGAATCAAGGCATCCCCGTCAAATTGCTCAATGGGTGTTCCATCACCTTTCAGGGTGAAAAAAGAGTCATGCTTCTCAGCCGTTGTACCGGTCAGTGGCTGAAACCAGTGCGTATAGTGTGTGACCCCCTTGGTCTCTGCCCAAGCCCGAACACCATTTGCGATCTGATTCGCCATCGAACGGTCGATCTTCTGGCTGGCTTTGGTCGAGGATACCAGACTTTTATAGGCCTCATCGCTCAGGAACTCACGAGCCGTCTTTAGCGTAAACACATTCGTTCCGAAGATTGCTGTGATCTTGGAAGATCCTTCTACCCGAACCTCTTTTTTCTCCGAAAGCGATTTGATCGCATTGAAACGTAATGACATGGGTTAAATTTTGGCAAATCAACAAAAATTAACCGAACAAGCCTCTAAAAAACTAAAAATGTGGATTATTTGAAAATAAAAATGAATAAATAAGGGCAGGGAGGCTAAAAATGACAAACAACCTCTCAAAAAATACATATTAAATAAATTATTATTTGTATGGGGCTGAATTGATCAGCTTTTTCCAGTCGATTCCGGCTGTAAGCGGAATGAGGAGGAGGATCAGGATAACACTTCTATACCTTGCAATCGCACCTAAATTATTGATGCTGAATCCTATAATAAGTATTACTGAAATAGAAAGTGCAATAGAAAAATAGTCGATCGAGGCGGTTGGCCATTTGGTCGTGCGGTCTGGAAATCGGAGCCGCAGAAGGAGTAGTCCGGCCCAAAGGAGTACTTCCAGGAAGGCAGCTAAGGAGAGAAGGTGTCGCACATTGCCGGGGTGTGGTCGGGTTAGGGCCATGTCGACGGCTTGGGGTAAATTTTTAAGAAAGCCGACGGGTGTGGGTTGGAGGCTATCAACATCGAGTGAGTTGTTGCCTTTGAGTTTCAGGAATTCGTTTTGCTTGGTGACTACTGCTTGGGGGAGGTTGGCTTTGGGGTGGATCAGCGGGCTCAGGAAGAAGAGTAGTAGAAAGGCGGTGTAGAGTCCTAGGCTCAGGTTTGTTTTATTTCTTGGGAATCGTTCCAACAGGAACCAGAGCAGTAGTGCGGGCAGCAGGGCAAAAAGCAGGTGATTTCTGAAAATCAGAATCGTGAGTAAGGATACGAGTAGGATCAATATTTTTTTTAGGCCCCAATGCTTTTGTTGGAAGGCGAAATAGGTTGTGTAAAGAACACCGCCCAGTGCGGTGAAAAGCAGGCCTTCTTTATGGATGCCACTGGTCCAGAACAGCACTGATGGGATGAGTATGCAGGTTATAGCAACAGCGCTTCGTTGATTTTGGTACCGATCGGCTAGTACTTTATAGAAGCCTATCACGCCGAACATGCCGATGAAGTTGTAGAAAAGGACATTGACCAGATAATGCCCGCCAGTGATCAGATTTAAAAGGGCAAGTCCTTTGATGAGTGCGTTGGCCTTCAGATCATTCCAGTAGGAATTTTCCGTGCCCAGCAGTTTCCATTTGCCGTCACCATAGGGATCGAGATACAGTTCACTGAAGAATCGTACGGGGTTGGTAAAAAGCAGTTGTTCTTCTTGCAGCGAGCTGGCATGAAAGAACCAGGTGTCGGTCATATTGGCGGTCTTGGCATAATAAATGCCCAGCCATCCGTAGAAAATGCCTGCGGCCGATTTCAGCAAAAAAATCAGAATCAATTGCTGCCGGGTGAGTCCGGATGCAGAAAAGAAACGAATACGCGTAAGCATCCAGCTCAGCGCGATCAGATATCCGATAAAAAGCAAAGGTGCCAAGAGATGATTTGAGCCGAAAATAGCCATTGTATCGATTTGTCAGTAATGCGTTGAGAAGTTCCTCGTCATCCTTCTTTTCAGTCGTTAATTTTGTGAGCGCAATCAACCCCTTTTATGGAAGTTACTGTTAAGACCGCTGAGCAGCTCAGACTCACGCCGGAGGAATTCGATCTCATCTGCTCCAAATTGGGCAGAACGCCCAATTTCAATGAGCTCTGTGCTTTTTCGGGCATGTGGAGTGAGCACTGTAGTTATAAAAATTCGATCAAGTGGTTAAAAACACTGCCTCGTGAAGGGGGTAGGATGCTTGTGAAAGCAGGCGAAGAGAATGCCGGATTGATGGATATCGGAGATGGACTGGGTGTTGTGTTCAAGATAGAGTCACATAATCACCCTTCTGCCATAGAGCCTTTTCAGGGGGCAGCAACCGGCGTCGGGGGCATCCACCGAGATATTTTCACCATGGGGGCCCGGCCAATCGCCGCATTAAATTCATTACGGTTCGGAAAACTGGAAGATCCTAAGACGCAACACTTACTGGCGGGTGTGGTGCATGGCATCGGTCATTATGGAAATTGTTTCGGTGTGCCGACCGTAGGTGGGGAGATCTACTTTGATACCTGTTATCATACCAATCCACTGGTGAATGCCATGAGTGTTGGCATCGTGGAGGCCGGAAAGACGGTTTCGGCCACAGCGGAGGGGATCGGCAATCCGGTCATGTTTGTGGGGAGTGCCACCGGAAAAGACGGCATCGGTGGGGCCTCTTTTGCATCAGCGGATATCACCGCAGAGAGTGTACAGGAGTTACCGGCGGTTCAAGTGGGGGATCCTTTTCAGGAGAAAAAATTACTGGAAGCTTGTTTGGAAGTGATTCGAACCGGCGCAGTGGTGGGCATGCAAGATATGGGTGCTGCCGGTATCATTTGCTCAACTGCTGAAATGAGTGCAAAGGGCGGAGTCGGTATGCACATTGATCTGGATAAGGTTCCAACACGTCAGTCGAATATGAAAACATGGGAGTTGCTTTTG
>Ga0209229_10000619_pt1 | contig 14506 bp, 12 predicted proteins | sample SanBayMetagenome_FD_187466 | JGI IMG/M metagenome (GOLD analysis project Ga0209229, IMG submission 187466) | Freshwater and sediment microbial communities from dead zone in Sandusky Bay, Ohio, USA (SPAdes) (version 2) | ecosystem: Environmental > Aquatic > Freshwater > Lentic > Sediment... | reverse complement strand
GATCGGCGCCTCTTATTATTTTGACCACATGGCTTCAAACACTTACAGTGCGCATACCGGTCACTCGGCGAGCAAGCGGCATTATGTTGGCCCACTCTATAAGGGAATGATGCACTTTAGCCTGGCCAGTTTTTCCTATGCCCAGTTTACGGATAAGGTCGAGATCCTGAATGAGTTTTCCTATAACCGTACGTTCACAGATTCGCTCGGAGCGGCCAACAACATTGCGAACTACCTGTACGCGGGTATTCGCATCAAAGACAAACATGTGCCCTATTTCAAAACGGAATACATGAATGTCAGCAAAAGCGACCTTCACACCTATCCGGTTCGCATACAAAAAATTGCATTGGGATATAAATATGAATTCAGTCCCATGGTAAACGTAAAATTTCAGTTAGAGCGTTATAATTATTCCCGTCACAATGTAGGTTCTGCCCTGCCGAACACCACTGCATTGGAAGTTCAATTGGCTTACGGATTTTGATGCGTCAACTGCGGTACCATATTATCCTTCTTCTTTTTGGATGGCTTCTGGCCCCCGCATCCTCTTTGGGTCAGAACGTTTGGGGTGAATTGACCATCATCGGCAACAAGACCGGCGTTTCCCAGATGAAAGCCCAAGAAGCACGAAATGTTTTTCGGGCCCGGAACACGAATTGGTCCAATAAGATTGCCATTAGCATCGCCCTGCCCTCTGCGAAGTCTTCGATATCTGAAACAACCGCTCGGTTGATCTATGGAACTAAGCCAGCCTCTGTCCAAAAGTTTTGGCTGTCCATCGTATTTCAGGGGCGCGCATCTCCTCCTTATTTCTTCGACTCCGATCAAGAGCTTATTCAGTTTGTTCAAAAAACGCCCGGGGCCATTGGTGTGGTTTCCAGTAGCACCGACATTCCGTCCAACCTATCGATCATCTCCATACAGCAGTAACCATGCGCCGGTTTTATCAACGGATCTCCTTCCGAATTTGGTTTCCCTATGCATTGGTGCTGCTCGCGCTGATCGGATTTGCTTTTTTTAATTACCCTCGGCGCCAGGCGGCCATTTTCCGTGAAAACAAAGAGCGTGAACTGAGGGAGCTGGCAAAGACCGTTGCCTTGGGGGTAGAGCTGTCCTTGAATGCAAATGATTTCGACGGACTAAAACGTACGGTTGACTTTGTATCAAAATCCAATGACTTTGAATTTGTATCCATTCTGGAAGAGGATACGGTGTTGAATCAAGAGACTGTATTTGCCACCTTCCCGGAATTGCCTGAGTCTGCGGTCTTGGTCAGAAATGATGAAAAATATGTGTACCAAGAGTTTGATTTCAGTACCGAAACATTCACCGGCTGCATCCTGATCGCCGCTTCCCGGGAGAAGATCGATCAAATGGTGTGGGATCTGAATCGACCTGTATACATCATTCTTCCACTTATTTTTCTTTCCGGGCTGATCTTATTTTTCTTCATTGCGCGTCAGATCACTCGTCCCATTTTTTCTTTGACTCAATCTGCCTTGGAGTTAGACAAGGGAAAGTATGAAATCTTCATTCCTGGAACCAACCGAAACGATGAGCTCGGTGAGTTAAGCCATGCTTTTGATTCGTTACGTCAAGGACTGATTGACTTGCGCGATAAAAATCAACAGCTCACACAGGGATTGGAGGCTGAGGTCCAACTCCGAACCAAAGACTTGAATGATGCGTTGGCACGCTTGGAGAACCTCAATAAAATTTCCAAATTCGGATACTATACATACCATATCGAACAAGATCAGTGGACTTGCTCCGATTCGGTTGTCGACATCATGGGATTCACGCAAGATCATCCCCGCACGTTTCAGGGATGGGTGGATATGATCGTGCCGGAGGACCAGCAAGTGATGGCAGCATATTTCAAGAATTTGATTGACACGCAAGAGCGCAATCCGGTCTTGCGTGATTGGCAGATCATTCGCCCCATCGATGGCCAGTATCGGTGGATCACTGCAACCACGGATTTTGTAGTGGATGAAAATGGACAAGCGATCAGTTTCTCCGGGATCATTCAGGACATCACCGAGCGTAAATTGATTGAACAAGAGGTGAGTCGTTTGTCTCTCGTAGCGAAACATACTTCTAACCTGGTGGTGATCACCGATTCGATGCGTAAGATCGTTTGGGTAAATGAAAGTTTTGAAAAGCTTACGGGCTACTCAAGAGAAGAAGTGGTGGGAATGGATCCGTCTATGTTCCAATTCGAAAAAACCGATCCTCAAACCCGACAATACATACGTGAGTGCCTCGAGCAAGAACTACCCGTCAACAATGTAGAGATACTCAACCGGGGTAAATACGGAAATGAGTACTGGCTCAACCTGAACATTGTACCGCTTCGTGGGGAAAACAATGAATTAAAGGGATATGTCGCTGTTGAATCAGACGTAACCGAACGGAAAGAAGTTGATATTGCCCTGCGCGATAGTGAACTCCGCATGCGACAGACCATGGATGCGGCCCTTGATGCCATCATCATTATGGATTTGGATGGCGTCATTCGGTTCTGGAATCAACAGGCTATCAATATATTCCATTATTCCAAAGAGGAGGCGATCGGAGTGCTTCTTTCTGAATTGATCATCCCTGACCAATATAAACAAGCGCACGAGCGGGGGATGGCACATTACCGAAAAACCGGGGAAGGACCCGTGCTGAATATCACCATCGAGATCACAGGACTTCGGAAGGGTGGAATTGAATTCCCCATTGAGATATCCATTGTTCCCATCGATCAGGACGGCATCCGTCTGTTTTGTGCGTTCATACGAGACATCACCGCAAAAAAACAACAAGAGCAGATCCGGGAGGAAGCGCAACAGGCCTTGAAGCGCAATGAGGAAGAGTTGCGTAAGATGAACGAAACGCTCGAGCAAAAAGTATTGGAAAACACCAAAAAGAACCTGGATCTATCTCGCACCATCGTCGACCAAGAAAAGATGGCAACGGTGGGAGAGATCTCTGCCGGTATTGCGCACGACCTGAATACGCCCCTCAGCTCCATCAAAGCCGGTGCGGAAAGTGTTTCCTATTCTCTGGAAACCCTCATTGGTCAACAACTGGCTCAAGCCGACCCTCAACTGTTGGCAGAGGCAGTTTCCCTGGCTAAAGCACAGGTTCGGGAGATCTTTGTGGGCGGATTGCAGCTTCGCCAGGAGTCACAAAAAATGAATGAGTTCCTTTCAACATTCAGTGATTCACATGCGCTTACCGATGAACAGCGAAATCTACTCGCTGATAAGTTGGTTAAATGTCGCATCGATACAACCGAGATCGATACGATTCGACAGGTACTTGCCTCCAAAGACCCCGTCGCGCTTTTGAATCTCATACAGCAAATACAAACCATTCGAACGCTGCTCGACAGCATTCGCATTTCCGTCGACCGTGCCAGCAAGGTGATCCGCGACGTACGTTCATTCATCAAAAAAGACATTCAATCCACGCAGCAACGTATTTCGCTGCGCGACAACATTGCCGTCGTATTGAACATCTTCCACTATGAACTGCGTCGAGATGTCACACTCGAGTTTCAGGTTAGTGAAGAGCACTTCATCATGGGCTACGAAGTGAAGCTGTTCCAGCTCTGGTCAAACCTGATCAAGAACGCCTTGGATGCGATGGATGAAGAAAAAGATAAGTACCTGCTCATTCGTTCAGAGAAGCTTGACAACGGCATAGCGCTTACGGTCGAGAACACCGGACCCGAAATTCCCGCATCCATCCAAAGCCAGATCTTCCGAAAATTCTTTACCACCAAACAGCATAAGAGTGGTACAGGGTTGGGACTTAGCATCGTTAAAAATGTGGCCGATGAACATGGTGCCACGATATCGCTTCGTTCGGAGAACCGACGCACGGCTTTCACCATTACCTTCCCGTTGGCGGAGGGCTGATCGATCAATAGATCAGCTGAATGATCAGCATGGCCGCAGCCCCTACGGCATATCCCAGGTATACTTCCACTTTTTTGTGATCGGATACATATAATCTGGCCGCCCCAATGGACCCGGCCCAAATACAGGCGATCGGTATGTAGAAGCCGGCACCATATCCGTGTTTCAGCGCCCAAATGAATAAGAAGGTTAGGATCAATCCCGCTGCGATCGTATGCAAACTGATCTTCATGCGTGCATTGATCATTAAGGATACCCAGGAGGCGGTCCACGCCGCCAGCGCAAAGCGCACCAATTCGATCGGGTAATCGGGCAGGTTCTTCCACACATACCAGATCCAGAAATACCAGATGCCGATGGCTACCAGGGGTATGACGCGATCCCGTTGCGTGTGTAACCGGATCGATTCCAAAAACCCAAGCGCCTTCAGAAGGGCCACTGTTACCAAGGGGAAAAATGTATACAACGTAAAGGCCTGGCCGAGGATCAACCATTTTTGTCCCGTACGAAATCCTAAAAACTGTGTAGAGGTATCGCTGAAAAGAAGAAAGGCAACGAGCATGACCGGTTGAAATACCGGATGAAAGACCCAGGAGATCAACTGTGCCGCGGCCACGGCAATCCTGTTTTTCGGATGAGGTGTATGCATCGGGTGGCAAGGTAGTAAATTGGTCAATCCGGAAGACAGAGGTATCTTTATTGTCATGCATTCTATCCTGAAAGCAGGTTTTCGTAGTATCCGTTTGGCGGGATTCATTCTTTTCCTTCTGCCCGTCCTGCTGACAGCACAACCGTCTGCCCAACGATTTGTCACCCGTTTCAAACCAATGGCGGATTCACTTTCAGTAGCCTATGGCATTCCGGCTTCGGTCATACTCGGCATCTCCATGTTGGAATCCGGCTCCGGCACCAGCCGCCATGCCCGGCTGCTGAAAAACTATTTCGGGATCGTTGGGAAGAATAGTTTGATGCGAACCCACGGCGTGCGTTCTCGATACAAACAATATTCTTCAGATGTGGAATCGTTTTCAGATTTTTGCCGCCTCATGACCCGAAAAAAATTTTATCCGACCCTGAAAGGAACAAACGATCCATCAAAATGGATCAATGCCATTGCGGCAACCGGCTATTCTGAAATGCCAACCGTTTGGAAGCAGCGTGTAATGAGTACCATCCGTAAGCAACGCCTCTGAAATCTTAGTTTCCACCATGAATGCCCCTCGTCGTGTCGTCAGCTTTGTCGCCTGGAGTACTGCCTTGCTGCTGGGATTTTCCATCGCCGCCTATGCCTGGAATGTTTCCTGGACACCCTTCAATCGGATCAATTTGATCAGCGATCTCGTCCACGCCGACTCTATCCAATCAGCGACCGTTGAGACTACTTCCGTACCAGACTCAGCAACGCAAGCAGCCAATCTGCCCGCACGTCGTTTTGAGCGCTATAGAACAGCCGCACAGATCATCAATTTTCAAACAGACAGCAATCGCTATGCACTTCCTCATTTCCTGGAGCGGCTGCATACACTCCGTCAAACGAAGAAAGGAAAGATCCGCATCGCGTATTTCGGCGACAGCATGATCGAAGGCGATCTGATGACGCAAACCTTGCGTGAACTCCTGCAAAAAAACTTTGGCGGAATCGGCGTGGGCTATGTACCCATCACATCTATCGTGGCCGGATTTCGACAGACCGTTCGTTCTGAGTATAGCCGTGGATGGTCTGACCGAAGCTTCAAGCAAAATCCGGGCAACGCACCACTCTATTTATCCGGGCATGCCTTCAGCAGTCAATCCGATTGGGCGCGCTATACCGACCGTACGCGCGGCGACAGCTCCCTGCTGATTCAGAAATACCTGCTTTGTGGGCCCGACAGCAATGCCTCTATCCAATTCCAACAACAAGAAAGATTGATTACCGCCAACGGCTCCTTCAATCGAATTTTGTTGTCAACAGATGCCGGACGTACGCTTTCCCTTTCGGCAACCTCCAATACTCCTACGCTTTACGGAGTTTCTTTCGAGTCGCCGGATGGCATCATCTTGGATAATTTCTCTTTCCGGGGCATTACCGGAATTGAACTGGCCAAACTTTCAGCCAACTGGCTACAGGCCATTCAACAACAACAACCATATGACCTCATCGTGTTTCAGTATGGAGTGAATTTATTGTTTCGTCCGATGGACAAAGATTTTCGCTGGTATGGCAAGGCCATGCAGCCCGTCATTGAGCGATTCAAGCAAACATTTCCAGAAGCAGACATACTTGTGGTGAGTACAGCCGATCGTGCCTTTCGGTATTCGGGTGGATGGGCGTCAGCCGTTGGCATCGACTCACTCGTGGCCGTGCAAGCAAAAGCCGCATTTCAATCCGATGTCGCTTTTTACAATCAATTTGCCACGATGGGGGGTACCAACAGCATTGTGGATTGGGCCAATCGGAATCCAGCTTGGGCCGGAAAGGATTATGTACATCCAAATGCCCGCGGTGCTGCTTGGCTGGGCGAATCCCTATACAAGGCGATCTTGCGTGAGTATCGTTTGTATACGGCATCGATCAACCGCGCCAAACCCAAACCTGCCAATACGCCTTGACCAGCTTCGACATACAAGCATTTGGGGAACAGTTTCTCTATGATCCGAAAAATCCGCTCCTGTTCAACAACGGGTTCTTCGTATTCTTCTTTGCCGCCTTCATTGTCCTGTACTATTGGTTGCGCAACCGGTTGACGGCCCGACGATACGTTTTCTGTTTTTTCTCCCTTTACTTTTTTTACAAAGCCAGCGGCTCTTTTGTTGGGTTAGTAATATTGTCGGCCATCGTCGACTATCTGCTCTCCAATGCCATCTACCGACAACAGAATCCATTTCGTAAAAAAGGCTTGCTGTTGCTGAGCGTAGTATTCAATCTGGGATTGCTTTTTTACTTCAAGTACACTGATTTTTTCATTGAGCTGTCCAACACGCTGTTCCAAACCGGATTTCAGCCTCTGAATTTGTTGTTGCCGGTGGGCATCTCTTTTTATACGTTTGAAAATCTCAGCTATACAGTCGATGTGTATCGCGGACAACTCGAACCTGCCCGAAAGTTCAGCGACTATCTGTTGTTCTTGTCGTTCTTCCCCAAGCTGGTGATGGGACCCATCGTTCGGGCACATGATTTTGTTCCGCAGATCAATCGGCCCTGGGCATTGCAGGAATCTGATTTTGCGCAAGGGTTTTATCTGATCTTTTCCGGACTTTTTAAGAAGCTGATCATTTCTGATTATCTCACGCTGAATTTTGTCGATTATGTATTCGACGATCCGGCACGGTATACCGGACTCGAAAATCTACTGGCTGTTTATGGATATGCCATCGTGATCTATTGCGATTTCAGCGGATACAGTGATGTGGCATTGGGCATTGGACGCTGGCTCGGTTTCACGCTGCCGGTCAATTTTCTTTCGCCTTATCAAAGCGGAAACATCACCGAGTTTTGGCGTCGTTGGCACATATCCTTGTCGTCGTGGCTACGCGATTATTTGTACATACCCTTGGGTGGAAACCGGGGACGTTCCTTTGCCAGTATATTGTTTCCTGCATTATTCTTTGGAACGCTGTTCTGGTCGGCCTACTCTTTATTCGGATTGTCTTTGTTAACCGCTTCTTTGATCACGTTGGCCCTGCTGTCGTTGTTTCTGCTCCCGGCCATCCTTCAGCGCAACAAACAGACAGCGTTTACCGGCATGAATCTATTTACGACCATGTTGCTGGGCGGATTTTGGCATGGTGCCAGTTTTAATTTTTTGATTTGGGGTGCCTTACATGGCTTTGGTCTGGCCATTCACAAGTTGTGGATGATGGGTCCGGGCGGATGGGTCCAATCCCGAAACGGATCTTCAACTGTCTATCGCATCATCATGTTGCTGGTGACCTTTCATTTCGTTTGCCTCGGCTGGGTATTTTTTAAGGCTGGTTCATTGGAGATCGCGGGTTCCATGCTGCACCAGATCACGTCGGATTTTTCGCTCAGTGTTTGGCCTGCTTTTTTTGGCAACTACAAGACAGTAGTTGGATTGATGGCACTTGCCTTTCTCTTGCATGCCATTCCGGATGACTGGATGAGCAAACGCATTCATCTTTTTGCACGGATGCCGTTGATCGTGTACTTGCTGCTCTTCTTCGGATTTGCGTTGCTCTACGGCGTATTCAAGGCGGCGGAGCCGGTGATGCCGATCTATTTGCAATTCTAAATTTCCTTTCTCAATCTGGCAACAGGGATGCTCAGTTGTTCCCGGTATTTGGCGACGGTTCTTCGGGCGATGTTGTATCCGCGCTGCGTGAGTGTTTCTGTCAGTTGGTCATCGCTCAGTGGGAGCTTCTTGTCTTCATTTTCGATCAAGTCAGCCAGGATCTTTTTTACTTCTCGGGTAGAGGCTTCTTCTCCGGATTGTGTTTGTACCGCTTCACTGAAGAAAAATTTCAATCGATATGTGCCGAATTCGGTTTGAACAAATTTGCTGTTGGCCACGCGGCTGATTGTCGATATGTCCAGGTTGGTGCGCGCCGCAATGTCTTTCAGGATCATGGGTCGCAGTTCGGTTTCGTCGCCCGTTAGGAAGAAGGACTCCTGATGTCTCAGGATCTGTTGCATGACCAGTGTGAGCGTATGTTGTCGTTGCTGAATGGCATCGATGAACCATTTGGCGGAATCGATCTTTTGCTTGATGAACAACACGGCTTCTTTTTCGGATCGGTTCTTTTTCGGACCCGCATCATAGTGTTTCAGCATGTCGCGGTATTCCTGACTGACGCGCAGTTCGGGTGCGTTGCGGCTATTGAGAGTCAGATCGAGTCGTCCTTGGTTGTTGATCACAAAAAAATCGGGAATCACATAATTCTGTTGCTCTGTACCCTCCGTCAATCCGCCGGGTTTTGGATTCAATCGTGTGATCTGTTGGAGCGCGTGTCGGAGTTCAGCATCGTTCAGTCCCAAATCGCGCTGCAGCTTGTCGTAATTTTTTCTTGTGAATTCCTCAAAGTGATCTTCGAGGATGCGTCGCTCAAGTGTTTTCTCTTTTCCGTCTTGTTCGGCTCTTTTTAATTGCAAGAGCAAGCATTCTTGCAGATCTCTTGCAGCGATGCCGGGGGGTTCCAGTTCTTGTACGCGGGTCAATACGGTGCCCACCAAAGAAGCATCTACATATAGGTTTTGACGAAAAGCCAAATCGTCCACGATCGCTTGCAAGTCACGACGCAAGTATCCATCTTCATCCAAACTACCGATCAACTGCTCGGCAACCTGCTGTTCGGTTTCGTTCAGTTCCAACCAATGTATTTGATCGAGGAGGGATTCATAGAAGCTTACCGGAGAGGCATCCTGAAAGGGTTTGTCTTCCAAATCCGTCGATGATCCGCCAGCATGCAACCGATAATCGGGGATCTCATCCTCTCCGTCCTGTAAATAATCACTAACATCAATGTCGTTGTAAATATCCGATACGATGTCCGTTTCGGGCTCATCGCTTGTGTCGGAAAACTCATCGGCAGGACTGTTGCGTTCGTCGGCATCGCCCGGCTCCCACTCCAAGGCCGGGTTTTCTTCCAGCTCTTCTTTGATGCGTGTTTCGAGATTGGCCGTAGGGATCTGCAGCAGCTTCATCAATTGAATCTGCTGAGGGGACAGTTTTTGTTGGAGCTTGAGTTGAAGTCGTTGTCCGAGCGCCATGCCCGACAAAATTACGTCAACCGATTGGCATCGCGGTTATAGTGCCTGTCGAATGACTTCGCTCATGCGTGCACCTTTTTCGCGGATCTGTTCTTCGGTCCACAACAAACTGATCGAGGTGGACACGCAGCGGCTCATGATGGCGTCACTGGCCGTAAAGTCCTTGTTGGCCTCTGATTCAATGCGGGTGCGCAATTCGGGCGACAACGAATTCAAGGTCAGTGCCGTTTTCAAATGATCCCATTTGCGGATATAGTGCCAGTTGTTGTTGTACCAGTAAAAGTTACCAGCAAGTATGCCTGCTTCTCGCATGGCGTCTACCGCGCGTTGAGTTTGTTCGGCTGTAGGCAAGAACCAACTGATGAAGCTGCAACTGTCGCCGCTTGGGTCTGGTACGCGGCGGAAACTGATGCCGGGGATCTCGGCCAAGATCGATTTCAGTAGCCCATGATTTTTTTTCTGTGTTTCCAGGAATTCGGGAAGACGACGGATCTGGGCGAGTCCGACGGCCGAATGCAATTCAGAGATCCGGAAATTATATCCGATGAATGGATGGAGGTCCGCCCCGCGGTCGACACCCAGGTGATCGTGTCCGTGGTCGGTATAGCCATCACTTTTCACATATATCTCATGGTTGTTGGTCATCACCACGCCCCCTTCTCCGCAGGTCATCGTTTTTACAAAATCGAAGGAGAAGGTTCCTGCATCGCCGATGGAGCCCAATTTTTTTCCTTTATAGGTTCCACCGATGCTTTGACAGGCATCTTCCAGCAACCAGAGGTTGTGTTCGCGGCAGATGGCTTGAAGTGCATCCATGTCGGCCATGCTGCCGCACATGTGTACCGGCATGATGGCTCGGGTGCGCGGCGTGATGTTTTTACGAACGGAGACGGGATCCAGGGTGAGGGTATCATCGATGTCGACAAGTACAGGAATGGCGCCAACACTGATCACGGCTTCGAAAGAGGCTACAAACGTAAAACTGGGCATGATCACTTCATCGCCGTATCCTACACCCAATGCGCTGAGTGCGGTGGTGAGTGCAGCGGTACCACTGGAGGTGAGTTGTGCATGGGCGCAGCCAAATGTCTCGCAGACGGCTGCTTCGAGTTCTTTGGATTTCCAATGGCCTTTTCGGGCGCCGTCAAATCCATAGCGCATGAGGATGCCGGAGTCGATCACATCCATTAGTTCTTTCCGTTCGAGGTCGCTCCAGCGTTCGTATCCGGGCATAGGGAAGAGTTTGAAAAGTTTGAGGAGTTTGAAAAGTTTGGAAGTTATTGGATGGTCCAGGTTTGGGAGGGCGTTCGCGTAAGTTTCTTTTCGAGTGGGGAACTTTCTTCGTTGGTTTGATTTACGGCAGTGATGAAGTAGCGTACGCTGGTCTCGTTGTCGTTCAGGGGGTCCGTCCATTTCAAGGGCTGCGTGGCAGGTAAGATCGCGGCGATCTTTTTCGCGGCGGTGGCGGATGCTTGTTTGTATACTACGTAGTATTTTATCTGTTTTTCCTTTTTTGCATCGGTCAACACCTCAATGGTTGCTTGTTTGCTGCCGTTGGTCAATACCGCTGCCTTTGGCGTGTTGGGTTTTCCTTTGCTGAGCCAGGGGGTGGCGGGGATGAGTGCCGGTTCTTTGTAGTAGTTGTTGCGGAGGCTGTCATTCCAACCGTTGAAATTCTTTTCAAAGGATTTGCTGCTGAAATAAATACTGCCTTGTACGTTGGGATTATCGCGGAGCAACTTGATTTGGTTGGGAAGCTCGTTTGGATTTTTCCATTTAAGTGAGTTGGCTTCGCCGGCTCGGTAAATGCCATGGCCGATGTATACATGTTTGCCATAGCTATGTTTGCCCCACCAGTCGAGTAGTTTTTCGTACGCGATCTTATCGTGGCCGATCTCCAGGTACAGTTGTGGGGTGACGTAATCGATCCATCCTTTTTTCAGCCAGAGCAAGATGTCGGCATAGAGGTCGTCGTAGTTCGTGACACCGGCCCGGCTATCGCTTCCTTCCGGATCTTTTGATTTGTTGCGCCATACACTGAATGGTGAGATCCCGAAACGGCATTCGGGTCTTTCGGCTCGAATCACCCGGTGAATGGCCACGATGATGGAGTCGCAATTGCTGCGTCGCCAATCGTCTTTCGAAAGAGAAGTGCCCGCGCGCTGAAAGCTTCCTTCATCCGGAAATTCTTTACCCGGTATCCGATATGGATAAAAATAGTCATCCATGTGAATGGCGTCGACTGAATAGCGTTTTACGATGTCGCGCACGACGCTGGTGACGAAGGCCTGTGCTTGCTTATTTCCCGGATCGAAATATTTTTTATCGCCATAGGTGAGAAACCATTCGGGGTGTTTGCGTGTGACATGATCGGGTGCGATGGAAGAGGCGTTGATGTTGAATACGGCGCGATATGGGTTCAACCAGGCATGAAACTCCATTCCTCTTTTATGTGTTTCCTCGATCATGAATTGAAGTGGATCGTAGTAAGGGTTGGGCGCTTCGCCTTGTTTTCCAGTGAGAAATTCGCTCCAGGGTTCGAGGGTGGAGGGATAGAAGGCATCGGCGGCGGGACGGATTTGCATCACCAGCACATTCATTCCGTTACGTTTGTGCATGTCGGCCAGGCGAATGAAATCTGCTTTTTGTTTTTCCGGGTCGTTGCTTTTCGACTGTGGCCAATCGATGTTGCTGACGGTGGCGATCCACACACCGCGGAATTCAGCGACCGGTTGTGACCAGGAGAGGGGGGTAAAAAAAAGAAGGATTAGGGAGAAGGACGTGTATCGAAATTTCATGACCCAAAATTAGGTCATTCTTTTCCTTGGCGGATCTTATCGAGCAACCCATTCAATTGCTTTGCCTCCTCTTCGTTCAGTCCTTTCACGATGGCGTCCATTTCATCTTCCTTCAGGTCGATGCGCTCCAGAAGTTTTCGACCTTTATCTGTGATCTGAATGTCTACAAGGCGACGATCGGCGGCGCAGGTGACTTTTTTTACCAATCCTTTCACAAGCAGCCGGTCCACGATTCGACTGGTGTCGCTCATTTTCTCCAACATTCGGTCACGAATGGCCAGCGTGGAAAGGGGTTTGGGGTGACTTCCCCTCAGAATGCGGAGGATGTTGAATTGTTGGGGCGTAATTTCCTCCGGATCGAATATGGCGCGCGTTTTTTCCTTCAGCCAACCCGACGTGAAGAGAAGATTCACAACCACCTTCTGGTGTTCGTTTCGAAACTTGGATTGTTGTATTTCTTCTTCTAACGCCATTTCAGTTCAAAGTTCGGAGTTCGCCGTTTGGAGTTGGTTTAGCGAGCAGGGTTTAGTGTTTAGAATAAGCTAAACTAAACACTAAACCCTAAACGCTAAACTGTTTAGCTGTTGTAGTAGAATTTCTCTTCTACGATCTTGCCGTCTTTCCAGCGTTGTACGGCCAGTTGGGTGTAGGTGCGGGAACCGAAATCTTTGTGGGTATAGTCGAAAAACCACTCGGAAACGGATACGCCTTCGCTCACGATCGTGTTCAGCAGTTTGGCGCCGCGGAATTCGGTGAGTCCGGTTACAAACAACTCTTCGAATTTGCGATTTTCTGCTTTACCTACTCGCGCAGGATAGTCGTTGTCCTGCATCACCACGTTCTCGTCGTAGAATTTGTCAAAAGCCTCCAGGATCTTTCCTTCGAGGATCATCTGGTTCAGTTCATTGACCAGGGATTTCAAGTCTGCCATAGAATGTAGATTTTAGATGAAGCACAAAATTAATGTTGCAACATTGAATCAACAAATCTTTCTTCAGCCCCAGACCTTGGTGCCTTCGCTGCAATTGGAGCAGATGTCGATGTTTCGTCGCCCCGCCCAAAGTTGTTTTCGGAAGGATTGATAGGCGGGAGCGTGCCAAATTTCTTTGAAGGATTGGGCTTTCAGGTCGCCGAGTCGGTGAACGGCGTCTTTGTCGAAGCAGCAGGGGGCTACCAGGCCGTCCCAGGTAATGACCGGATCTTGCCAGAGCCGCCAGCAGTGATTGGCCATTTTTCCTTTGAATCGGGTTCCTTTATCCGTTTTCTTGTAACGGCTGTACTTGCCGATGGAGGGGATCAGTCCGTTCGGGTCGTTTTCGAAATCATATACCTGTGCGGTTTTCAGCCATACATCGTCCACCCCGATCGATTTACCCAAGGCTTTTACTTCCTCGATCTGGTGTTCATTGGGTTTGACGACCAGAAATTGAAAAATGATGAAGGGTGTGTTGCTGTTGAGTTGTTGTTTCCACCGGACGATGTTCTTGGCGCCTTCGATCACTTTTTCCAGCTTCCCCCCTACCCGATATTGTTGATAGACTTCCTGTGTGGTTCCGTCGATGGAGATGATCAACCGGTCGAGTCCGCTTTCGATGGTGCGTTTGGCATTTTCGTCGTTGAGGTAATGCGCATTGGTTGACGTGGCGGTATAGATCTTTTTCTTCGAGGCATACTTGACCATGTCTAAAAAATCCGGATTGAGATAGGGTTCTCCTTGAAAATAGAAGACCAGATAGGTCAGGTCTTTATGGAGCTGATCGATCGTGTTTCGAAAGAAATCGGTTTGCAACATGCCGGTTGGGCGCGTGAAGGCGCGCAATCCGCTCGGACATTCGGGGCAGCGCAGGTTGCAGGAAGTCGTGGGTTCGATGGATAAGGAGAAGGGGTTTCCCCAGTGAATGGGACGACGGAGCCAGCGACTCAACTGATAGCTCGACCAAAGCCGGGTGAAATTCCAGACGCGCCGGACCGTCAGTTTCGATAAAAAGTTTAACGCATCCGTTCGGTGCAGGCGGCTCATGGGACTAAAAATAACATAAGCCGTTGTAATCCGTAAAAATCAAAAGCCCGATATAGAAATATCG
>Ga0209229_10000616_pt1 | contig 14554 bp, 23 predicted proteins | sample SanBayMetagenome_FD_187466 | JGI IMG/M metagenome (GOLD analysis project Ga0209229, IMG submission 187466) | Freshwater and sediment microbial communities from dead zone in Sandusky Bay, Ohio, USA (SPAdes) (version 2) | ecosystem: Environmental > Aquatic > Freshwater > Lentic > Sediment... | reverse complement strand
TAAGTTCGAGGCTTTCAGTGTGAATGATGGCGGCATAAGCCGAAGGCCATAAAGATGAGCAAAGCGGTTGCTTTTGTATCCGGCAAGATGTTGCTCAAAGCGCTCAGCCGGCGACTTGGCAGTCATGCCAACATAAAAGCAGGCCATGCCGCGCACGTAGTTGGGATTGGCCTCAAGGAATTTCCGACTCTCGAGAACCTTATCACTTAGAAGGATCGCGTATACCGTGAAGCGGCTTTTGGCTAATTCTACGCCCATAGGGATTTAGAAAAAATATATAGTAAGTACCATGAAAGTGACTTCAGTTGAATTTATCAGTAGATCTTCGTAAATCTTAGGATATCCAGGGCGGAGCGTACTTTTCTTTGCCCACAACGGAGTCTTCGTGCGAAGGGTCAGCTTGCGTGCCCACTGGAGAAACCACCTCTAGAAGCACCGTACCCGATCCGTCTGCGGCTGCGAACCCACGATAGCGATAGAGGCAGTGCGCCCATTTACGTTTCGGGCTTTGGAGCGCCCGAGCGAACTCTGGCGACGTGCAGAGGAACCGCCGGACGCCATCACTCGGTACGCCGTTGGCGCACCCGAGACTTGCGATGTCCTTGCGCTCCTTGCCGTTTGATCCGGCGGAGTTTGACGCGACATCGCAGACTTCACACCGCACGAGTACAGCCCCACTGGCATCCTCCAACATGAGGTCGTTACTGCCCTGCGCACTACTTGTTGACGGGTGGCATTCCTTCACCTTCAAGCCCGTGAAAGCCGGGTGCTGCTCGAACCACCCCAAAGCAGCAACGAGCCGCTCCAGAGTCGCGACCATATTGACCACTTCGCCAAACCGCTCGGAGTCCTTGCACACCGCCGCAGGTCGGGCAGCACCCTTGAGGCTGACGTCCTTGCGCTTCATCTGGATGCCCCACAGCGGCCCCGCTTGAGGGGCAGCCGTCAGCGAGTCGAGACAGCGTGCGACAAGGAAGTCGTGCGCTTCGGTCAGTTGAAGCCTTGCCTGCGGCAACGCAAGGTCGGCGAAGGTGGCTACCAGATGCTTCATCGTGAGGGACTCTTGAACCCAAACATGCCATGGGCAGGTGCTCAACGATTCTTGCTGAGCACATGGGCGGCCTACAGAGCTTCACATCTCAGGGCCCTCCTGCCGGACAAACGATGGTAGCGGCGACCGGTGGTTGCACTGGGAATCAGAGCACTCCAGGTGTGAGCCCATAGTCGGACATCCACCGCTGAAACTCCCCAGCAAAAGCCGACGGAACAGTCAGTGTGAGCATCCCGCCGGCCACAGACTCCCAACCACCCCCGATCGCATGCAAGCGCTGCGCGATTGGCTCTTGGTTGTTGAAGCCCGCTCGAGTGAGAAAACGGTAGTGGACAAATGGACGCGGCACACACACCGCAACCAGTCGCAACTCTCCATCGACATCGTTATGTGCACGGAACTCATCCCCCCAGTGCAGCGTGAGTCCTGACACGGGCCCCATCAACCGTTCAGCGAGTCGGTAGCAATTCCCGCCAAGGGGAACCACAGCCACCCGCTCTTCCTCCCAATCTGGGCAGGCAGATCGGTCGATCTCACCGCTGATGTCATCCCACCTTGGTCCAACAGAGTCGCCGTCGACCGGAAACTTCAACACGACTTCGATCGCGCCCTCGAATAGAGGGTAGAAGCCGCTAGGCGGCTTGTCTGCGTCATTCGCCATGGAGTCCAGACCTGGCCACGAAGCCTTCTGATTGACAGAGCCGCTCAAAAGTCACGATGGCAAGCCCCCTACCGACTGGGTCAAGCGTTCGTCAATCTGGGCGTTCATGCGCTCGTACACCCGTCAGTTCAGCGCCGAAGACAGTCTGTGAGCGTCAGACTTCCCGATAGCGGGAATCGGTGCTCTGCCTAGGACATCATGCCCCTGCCAGGCTCGGTCAGACATGCCAGGGTGCAGGCGGTCTTCCTGGAACCGCCAGCCGAAGTGCTGCCAAGCCTCGAACAGTGCATCACGCAGATTGCTCTGTGCTGGCGTTCCCATCCATCCTGGCACCAGCGCCTGCAGCGCTTCGGCGCACACCTGATCTTCAGAAATCCGGCGAATCTCCATGACGGCCTCCTGCTGCGAGGCGTTGAGCTTGGCGTGATCGACGAAGGTGCGGATCTGGAGCTGCTGCGAGTCCACACACCATCCCCCCAGGAAGACGCCGTGCTGAGCGGGCAAGAGCACGTTCAAGTCCTGGGCCATCACAGCCGCTGCTGCACCTGCGCTCACCTTCTCCGACAGGATGCGGGCGGCCACGCAGGCCAGCGGCATGAGGTCGGCGAACTCTGCGTTCACGGCCTGCATGTCAACGCCCCGGATGGGCAGATCCACCACCTGAGCGCGCTGCACCACCCGGTCCACTGCATGCGCACGGATGCATACCGCGACATCAAGGGGCAGCAACCGACCAGGCTGCAGCAGCACCAGGGCCCGGATGCCCGCATGTGAATCGACGTTCACGGCCATGGGAACATCATCAGGCTTGAGGGCCCAGACCACAGCGGCCGCTCGTGAGCCCGACTCAATTCGCAGCGTGCATGCTGGCAGCAGCGGCCCGGCGAACTTCTCCAGCATCCCCAGGCGGTCGCGAAACTGCCGCCGGGTGTCGATCCAGGCCGACAGGCTGACATTGCGCCCCGCAGCCCGACCGCGGCGGTGGTCATAAGCCTCCCACTCCTTGGCCAGGCTCTTGAAATAGCCGCGGCGGATGCTGCGAGCAAGCGATGAGTCGATGCTTCTGGGGGGCTGCTGGCTGCTCATGGCTCGTTTCCTCAGTGAGTTCGCGGTCAGTGGATGAGGTTCATCATCCGGGGCCGGTAGCTCATGAGATGAACTGGACGTACATACAGATGTGCGGCCGAAAAGCCATGTCTGCTTGCTCAAACCGGCCGCCATCAGACGCTGCGTGCAGGTCACTGACTCACCCCATCCCTCGTGCCAATTCCTCGGCAAGGTCTCGCAGGTCTTGTCCAGGTGTCGAGTAGCTGACGATTCGGATGTCCAGACCCGCGTCCGGCACGCCGAGCACTGCCCTTCTCATCGCCGCCGAGATCCATGACCAGTCGTTTCCAAAGGCCCCGCCACCAAGTAGCGTGAGGTAGACCACGGGCGATCCGTAGTCCCTCTTGTTCAGCAGAGCCACCAGAAGGGTTGCTTCATACGCTGCCTCCAGCACCAAGGTGGCAAAGCGCTCCCAGCTCTCCAAGCTCTGGATGCGGTTGTAGCTGACGGGCAGGGCCGAGCAGTACGCTTGAGAGACCCGGTGACCGGCACCTGCATCGGTGACCTCGACATCCCAGTGCGCGCCAATGCGAAGCCGACCACGCAGCTCGTCGAGCTGAGCCGCGTCCATGGCCGACAGTTGTTTGTCCACCCTGGCAAGGCCCGCCTCGTTGGTGAGGCAGTAGCCATTGCGCATTCGCCAGAGCCGACCCTGATCGTTGCCCAGTGCCACGCCAATGTCTTGAAGGCAGTCGATCTGACGGTCCTCGCGCTGTCCGGGTTGACCGTCTACTGGCGCGAAGTAGTTCCTAAAAATGGTGCCAGCCCCCGCAGCGATGGCGCAGGCAGGTCCCTGAGTGGCATCCCACTCGTATCGGGTGACACCTTGCTCCGGCGTCACGGAAGACGAGACCATTTCTAAGAGGTTCAGCTGGGACGCAACTTGAAACAGAGCCCCCGTGTTGACGGGTTTGGCATGCATCTGCCGCACATCGCCTCGCACGATGGACACGCGCGTGGCTCCTTGACCACTTCGTAGTCCCGCGCTTCGCTGCCGCAACTCAGCCAAGCTGGGGGTTTCCAGCGCTCCAACGCCCCATGTGCGCGAACTGCTGCTCGAGTGCAATCGCCCATCCACGATGGACAGGCGCTTGCGGGTCTCGTCGTAGCCGGACTCCTGGAATCCGGTGATGCGTTCGAACCAATCCATGTGGTGTCCCTTCATTCATTTGGCTGGTGAGTCAGAGCGGGGGCGATAGGCCCGGACATACCGCTCCTGCGCCGAGGTCTCGATCGCATTGGGCCGGGCAATACGCACCCGCTGGATGGCCTCCTCTGGCGTGACGCCGAACTCCACCAGCAGGCAGGCGGCCACGGTGCCCGCTCGTCCCAGGCCACCTCGACAGTGGACAAGCACCCGGCCGCCTCCCGTCACGCGTTGCCTGAGCGTCACGGCCACAGTGGGCCAGGTCGCCTCAAAGCCTTTGTCGGGCGCAGTCAGATCCACGATCGGAAGGTGGTGCCAGTCGATGCCGCGTTCGCGGACACGCTCGCCAAGGTCCGGCACTCTCAGAGAGACGAGTTCATGCGCTTCGACCAAGGTCACCACGGCCCTGGCACCCCAGGACTGGATGACGTCCAGATCGAGACTGAGGTCACGCGCCCAAGGCGCACCGAACACGCTGTCGCCTTGTTTTCCGGGACAAAAGGTGACGCCTATGGCCCCTGGCTCTACTGGCAGGGTGGCGATTTGCAGTGGATGACTGAGACTGGTTCTGGGCTTCATGCTTCGCCTCTTGATCGCTGAAGGCTGTTATTGGAGGAACGTGCAGGCCTCCATAAACATCCCGGGGACTCACCTGACAAACACCTGCCCCCGCAGGTCCCGCTGGAGCACCCGCAGCAAGGCGGCCCAGTCCTCGTCGTCACGGGCAGTGCAGGTGTGGCTGGGCCGGTCGGCCACCATCTCCCGGGTGATCTGAACGACGTTGCCCGTGCGGCGGTAGCTGGCGCTGTAGCGCAGGGGCCCCTTGGAAAAGTTCACATCGGCCGGGATACGCTCGATGCGCACCTTGGGCGGCAGGCGGATCTCGGTCTCCTCCCGGTGGCGAGATGAGCCGCACGCACTCTCAAACCGGCGGTCACTCAAAGGCTTGGTGGTGACCAGGCCCCGCAGCCGCCCAGGCGCCAGACCGACGGGAATGGCCATGGCGCTCGGACCGGGGATGTTGACCACCGGGTCCAGCTCGAAGGTGCTCTCAACTTTCCAGGGCTTATCCAGGTCCAGAGGGTCGTCCACCTTGATCTCACCCGTGCCCGTCTCCCCAAACCGCGACAGATAGCTCCGCGCCAGGTCTTCGGACGACTTGCCCAGGTTGCTGAACTGCACCGAGCGGGAATCAACCTGCTCTGAGCCGCCCATCACCGCCAGCGTGGAGCCCCATACCTCGCCACTGGCGAGCACCTGCATCCAGGCGCGGGTGTGGGTGAACTCGGTGGCAGGGGAAGACTTGGGTGTGCGGGCCACCTGGCCGGTGGCTGTGTGCAGCACGGGCTTGTCCATCACCTCGTCGGGCAGCGTGCCGATGGGTGCAAAGCGTGCGGTGGAGTCCAGGTACAGGCCCAGGCTGGGCACGTAGGTGATGACGTGGTTGTACGGGGTGAGCAAGGTGAGCTGTGGAAGCCGCATGGCTCGGCCCGAGTTCACCAAGGCAGGCGTGCTCTCGATGCCCACCGCACGCAGCAACGCCTCCAGCAGCACCACGTGGTCCTTGCAGTCACCATAGCGGTTATCCAGGATGCTCTGCGCCGCGTGGGGGATGTAGCCCCCGGCACCGATCTCCAGCGACACGTAGCGGATCTGGCGGCTCACCCAGTTGTACATGCGCCGCACCTTGTCGCGCTCGGTGGTGGCCCCAGCCGTCAGCTCCGCGGCCAGTGCGCGAACGGCCGGGGTGGGTTCAGCCTTGGGTCGGGCACCTGCCTGGTAGGCCATGGCGAGTGCCGCCTGATTCGAGAAGGTGGTTGCGTATACCGCGGGGGCGAAGTCCGACAGTTCAACCCGGGCGCGCTCGGGCGGTAACGCCTTGTCCTGGCGGAAGGTAAAGGCGTAGCGCACGGTGCCAGGCGCATCATCTGCCTGGGCCTGCACCCGGCCGCCTGGGACATCTCGAGACTGCACCTGCAAGGCGACGCCGGGGTCGTGCCGGATGTCCACCCGGGCGTTCTCGAATCTCATCGCGGGCGGGTAATGCAAGCTCCAACTGGCGTGCCCTGGAAAGAACGGGGTGTGCTGGGTGCTGCGGTAGCGCAGATGCAGTTGGGCTCCCACTTTTACCGCCGGGAAGATGACGACCTTGACCTTGACGTCACTGAAATCCGGGCCGCCCTCGTCGTAAGCCTCCATGGTGCGGATCTTCTCGGGCGGCACGACCAGGCGCTTGCCGTCTGGCGTGAGGGTGAATGCCTCCAGCACGTCCAGAGTCTCCAGCGAGGAGCTGAACTCCAGGCGCCGCTCTGAGTAGTGGTCCACACCCGCTTCGGTGTCGATGCGGATGACCACGTACGCGGTCCAAACAGTGGAAGCGTCGGCACGGACGTGAAGGTCGTCATGACGTTACAGCCAGGTGGCCGAGGGCTCGTAGGCGGCATGGGCGAATCCGGGCACCAACCAGGCCAGACAGGCAGCAAGTGCCAGGAACGCGGCGCGCAGGAGAGGCAACGGATTCATCAGGCATTCCCCTTGAAGCGAGCCGATTCGATGGCGCGGGTGAGCAGGTTGGCAAAGCGGGAGACGAACTTCTCGCTACGCCACAGGTGGTGGCCCATCTCGTAAAGGATCCCGTGGGTCACCTCGTGCCAGAAGGTGTCGTGAACCTCAGTCGAGCGGAACTTGCGCCCTGAGCGAGAACTGTGGGTGGCCACCGTGATCAGCCTCCTTGAGTAGTCCGCCTCGCCCATCGTCCCAGGGGGACTGGTGTGCTGTTGCACCACGACCTTGTAGCGTCGAGTGCCGATCTTCAGGCTATGGGGAAACTGGCGGCTGGGCAAGGTGAGGGCTCCTGGGGTGAGTGGTACGGGGTAATGGTTGCGGCAGGGTCGGGAGCTGCATGCGCCCTGCCCCGCCACCTGCTGCATCAACCTGCCAGGAAATGGTGGGTCATGGGTGGCTCATAGGGTGATCTGGATGGATGTACAGGTTGAATGAGTTCACGCCTTGTCGCCCTGTTGCCGGCCGCTGGTGATCTGGGTGATCAACACATCAAGCCTTCTGACCTTGGCATCGCTTGCGGGCAGGTGGTCTTTGGCGATCGACCACACGTTCGAAAGCGCCTCAAGCATCACAGGGGAGCCGCGCTCGGCTGCGGGCTTCTTCGCCATGTTGCGAGCTTCGGCGTAGGCCATCTGAAGCACAGCATTCACGGTGGGGAACGGCATCTGAATCTCCTGAGGGGGCAAGACCGCCTTGCCTTTTTTCAGAAGACCACTGCGACAGGGGCCATGTCAAGCGCCACTTCGAGCTCTCTGCGCCATACCGTAGGTATGCTTTTCGCAACACTTCAGCCAAGTCCGCGTGGATGACACTGCCATCATTCACACCGTCATGCCGATCTACTCCATCGACCTCACGCACTACCTGAGCGACACAGGACTCATAGAGCCAAAGAGCGGGCCGGCACGCAAGATGGCCGAATTCCTGACGGCTGTCGTCGCCCACGCCTCGGACTTCGACCGTCCCGAGGACATCCCCGGCCCGGTTTGTTTCAAATGCCGCAAGCGTGACAAGCACATCGTCGAAACCGGGATCAATGACGACTGGGCCATCGTCTGGCAGTGTGTGGCCTGCAACACGCAAGGCCTGATCACCAACTGGCAGGGAACTTTCTGGGACCTCAGCTCAGGTCTGGAAAGCAGCTGAATCGCCAAGGCGAGGTCTTCAGGCGTGCGCCACAGGCAACAGCGTCATGCTGCAAGTCGGAGGCGCGGCTACTTGGCGCCCTGCTCTGTCGACCCAGTGCAGCCCTGGCCCAGGGATCGGGGTCTGGGTCGGGGCTCGGCATTCATTTGTAGAACGCGCGCCGCTGCGTAAACGTACTCACCCGTTTGCGCCAGGCCACGTAGCTTCCCCGCTTGAGCTCTCGCTTCATCACGGCCTGGACCTCGTCGGGCCCCAAGCCGTGCAAGGCCCGAATCTGCTCGAAGCTCACGTGGTCGCTCAGCGCCATCTGAATGATCTCGCCAATCGCTTCAGATGAGATCGCGGTCGGCGATTTGTGCCGTTTCTGCACCCTATGTATTCCTCTTCAACCGCCTTGATCGCCCAAATGGCTCGATAGGCTCTATGCACCGCGTTGGCCCTAGCCTAGAGCAAACGCTGCGCGTCTGCAGGAACTTCCGAACCAAGTGCTGGCCGTGAAAGGTCATGGAGCAGCCTGTGCCCGGGTAACGGGTTGAGGTTCTATATTGGATCGATGTTGATCCAATCGCTGGCCATCTTGAGCACCGCTTTGTTGTTCGGTGGGATGACCTTGTACTCCTTTGGCTTTGCTGCGTTCTTGTTCTCGGCGCTGCCGGCGGCTTCGGCCAGCACGCTGCTGCGGCGCGCCTTCCCGTGGTTCTACCTGTTCGTGATGGCCACATCGGCATTGGCTGCTCTGCTTTGGTGGTCGCACGACGGTTTGGCGGCCGCTGTGATGGCAACGATTGCCCTCACAACAGTGCCCCTGCGCCAAGTGCTCATGCCCGCGATCAACCGCGCCACTGATGCTGGCCAACGTGCGCGCTTCAAGTGGCTGCACAGCGCCTCGGTCTTGGTGACGCTGGCCCACATTGGGGCCTCCGGGTGGTTGCTCGCACGCCTGGCCTGATCCGCAGGCCAGACAAGACCATGCCGCTTCGCAACTCTTCACTGGCCATCGAAGACCTGAGCGATCTGAGCCACCTCGACGAACTCGTTGTGGACAAACGCTTCGGCCAGAGATCGTCAGCCAAGAAGAATCGGCGCAACCGCCACTATGAAAAGCAGTTCATCCGCAACAGTCTTGCGCATCACCTGCAACTTCCCCAGGCCGAGGAAATTGACGGACCGGGCCGTCTGACAACAGACGCTCACTGCATGCGCGAGGTTTGACCGCCGCGACATCAACGCCTTGGTAGGGTCCGGCCAGGCGCATGAACATCCCACCAAGATGCAAGGACGGATCAAGCGGCGGCAAGCGGAGCAGGCGGCGCTCCCGAGGATCGTCGACAACCAGGACACAGTGGTATGCCCGCTGTGCGACCGGCCAATCCCGCCGTCACAGCGCGATGCCCATCACCTCGTGCCAAAGTCTCGCGGAGGCGTTCAGACCGCCTGGCTTCATCGGATCTGCCACCGTCAGATTCATGCCCTCTTGACCGAGAGCGAACTGGCGCGCGAGTACCACCACGTGCAAGCGCTCCGGGAGCACCCCGAACTCGCGAAATTCCTGGACTGGGTCCGTCGCAAGCCGGACGACTTTTTCGAACGAACGCGAAAGAGCCAGCGATTGAGGAACCGGTGACTCAAGCCCTGACCAATGGGATCTCCTCCCACTGCGTGGTGTAGCGCGGCGTGCGCCGCTCTGCTTCATGACCCAGCCCCGCGGAGCCTGGGTGAGGCGGTTGCTACCGAGCTTCATGGTGTGCTTGCCCCAGCGCTGGTTGACTTCGAGGGATCCAATAGATAGTCCGCTTCTAGCGTACAGTTGGGAATGGTTTTCGTCGAGCTGCCGATCTTTATCCGGTGCGCAGCCCATTTGTTTGATGATGACAATCTGGCGAGTCTGCAAGTCACCCTGCTCGAGAACCCTGTCGCGGGTGACTTGATCAGTGGGGGTCATGGACTGCGCAAGTTGCGCGTTGCGTTGCCTGGTCGCGGAAAGAGTGGTGGCGCGAGAGTTATCTACTACTACTGGACCAGCGAACAACGGTGCTACCTCGTCTACGCCTACGCAAAGAACGTAGCCAAGGACCTCACCAAGACCCAATTGAAGGCGCTAGCCGATCTGATGCAAGAGGTGGTGCGAGATGGATGACCTGCAATTCCAAGAACTGCTTTCCAGTGTCAAAGACATGGGCAAGCACATGCGCGGCGAGAAGGTTGCTGGTGCTGTGGTGCGCGACCTCCCGGAGCCTGACGTGAAGGCCATCCGAGAGCGAACCGGCCTGTCGCAGACACGGTTCGCGTTCATGATTGGCGTGAAGCCCAAGACGCTACAGAATTGGGAGCAGCGACGCGTTCGGCCTGCCGGGCCTGCACGTGCACTGCTGAAGATTGTCGAAGCCAATCCGCAGGCGCTTTCAGCCTTGCAGACCTGACCGGGCGGAGAAGTTGCTGTGCCTTTTGCGCCAAGTCCGCCCAAGCTGTCCGCCGCATAGCGGGTCAGCGCATCAAACCACCCCCGCTTCTTCGCGGATGGCTGAAAACCCGGACGGTTAGCTATCAGTTGCGGCCGCGGCTTGCCAGCAAGGGGAACAAGCTCTGCAGGCCGTCAGCCATCACCTCCACTGCCAGCGCGGCCAGGATCAGGCCCATAAGCCGGGTCATGACGTTGATGCCGGTCTGACCGAGGATGCGGGCGATCGGACCAGCCAGCGACAGGCAGATGGCCGTGGCCACTGCAATCACGAGCCCGTAGCCCACCAGCAGCAGCGTCTGCAGCAAATCGCGCGCCTTGTCGGCATAGATCACGACGGTCGACATCGTGGCCGGCCCGGTCAGCAAGGGGATGGCCAGCGGAACCACCGCGATGCTCGAACCCACTGAGCTGCGGGATTCGGCATCGGTCATCTCGCCCGCAGTGGCCCGTGCTTCGGCCGGCTGCGCATTCAGCATGGCCAGCGCAGAGGTCAAGAGCAGCATCCCGCCGCCCACCTGGAAGCTCGCCAATGAGATGCCGAAGAACGACAGGATCTGCAGGCCCAGCAGTGCGCTGACCCCGATGACGATAAAGACCGTCACCGAGGCGATCCATACCGTGCGGCGACGTTGCCCAGGCCCGAAGTCTTGCGTGAAGTGGATGAAGAAAGGCACGCAGGCCAGCGGATTGACGATGGCCAGCAGCGTGATCAGGGGCTTGAGATCCATGGACTCATTTTGAGCGTTGGTTGTACCGCCTACCCTTTGATGCAGGCCCGTAGAGACGCGGGTAGACCCGCTCAACCGCACCTTATCGGGCAGCGGCCATCGGGCTGCCACTTGAGAACGCTCTGCACCGAACCGGAGCGCGTCAATACCGTTGCAAGAAGGCTTCCCAGGTGCCTGCCTGTACGTGCACTTCCCACGGGAGCTCAACAACTTGGCATCCAAGGGAGAACGTCATGTACCGCTTCGTCCGCACCGCCCGGCCCCGCACAGCCGCCAACGTGCCGGCTACCCTCCAGTTCAGCGCCCAGGTGACCGAGCACCTGAACCGGACCTACGGCCTGAACATGAAGGCCGGCATTGAGCTCTTCGGCAAGAGCCGCCTGCACTGGCACTACGAGGCGCCGTCGATCGACGAGATGACCGCCATCAACCGCAAGCTGATGGCGGATCACGCCTACCAGGAGCTTCTGGAGCGGCACAACCACCTGTGGCTGGAGGGCAGCATGAAAGACCAGGTCATCAGCCTGCTCGAGTGAAGGGCTCGAGATGGACGCCAAGCTCCGAAGCAAGGTGGACGAGCTGCTGGGGCAGCACCGCATCATGACGATCGCCACCCTCAGGCCGGACGGCTGGCCTCAGGCCACCACGGTGGGGTATGTCAGCGAAGGGCTGACGCTGTGGTTCCTATGTGGCCTGCAAAGTCAGAAGTCCCGGAGCCTCGCACTCGACAATTGTGTTTCCATCACCGTCGACCACGACACGCCGGACATCATGGCGATCACCGGGCTCTCCATGGCCGCAAGAGCCCATCCGGTCAGGGATCGGAGCGAAGCTCAAAGAGTGCTTGGATTGCTGACCTCGAAGTACACCGAATCCTCAGCCATGAGGCAACCCATGCCAATGTCCATGCCCGCGCCTGAGGACGTGGCTGTCTTTAGGGTGGAGCCTGAGGTGATCTCGGTGCTGGACTACACCAAGGGCTTTGGCCACACCGATCTGGTCACTCTTCCACGCTCGACGGCTAAACAAGCCAAACCGGACCAGCGACCGCCACCAGCTTCGACCTGAGGAGGGTCCAAGTCTCCCGGCGGCCAGGGCCTTTAGCCTTGAGGGCGTGGGTTCGCCCCTTCGGAATCAGCCCCGCCCTTCCACAGCGGGGAAATCAAAGCGTCCGATGACTCCCGTCACACAGGACGCCGTTGCCGCTTTGCTTGCAGCCGCAGAAGTACACGGTCTGGCTGCTGGTCGCGTCGTACTTCACGGGCGTGAACTCGGTGCCCTTGTGGGAGCCGTCACAGAACGGCTGGGCCTTGCTCTTGCCGCACGCACACCAGTAGTAGGACTTTCCGGCCTCCACGGCCACTGGGTACGGGGACTTCTGGGCAATTTCTGCGTGCATGTCGAACCTCCATGGTCGGGCCGCTCGGCGACTGCAGAGTCGCGGCCTGCTGAGCGATCCTACTGGAACGGGTGCACTTCAGGATCTCTCCCGCGCTCACGCCCTGACCAACGGCATCTCCTCCCACAGCGTCGTGTAACGCGGCGTGCGCCGCTCCTGCTTCATGACCCAGCCCCTTGGGGCCTGAGCGTTCAGCCGGTTACTGCCCAGCCTCATGGTGTGCTTGCCCCAGCGCTGGTTGACTGCGTCCAGCGCGGCCATCAGCCGCTGCGGGTCTCGCCTGGGCTGGGCTTCACCGCTTGAAGAAGTGCCCTCCCCCTGTACCTCATCGAGAAACAGTTCGCCCTGCTCATGGGCCGCGCTGCTGATCTCCATCAACATGACTCCGGCCTTGGCGTAGTCGAAGCCTGGGCGATAGATGCTCTTGAGCCCGTCCAGCGCCGCCTTCACGATTTCGCGAGAGTCCGCCGTCGGCCTGACGAGAGGCTGGACATGCGACCTGGAGTACTGCGGACCTTTCCGAAAGGGGCTGGTACGCACGAACACCAGCACCTCACCCGCCAGGCTGCCCTGCGCCCTCAGCTTCTCGCTGGCCCTGACAGCGAACTCCGACACGGCCTCCACCAGGAGCGCCAGGTCCCGCACCGCACTGCCGAAGGACCGGGTGCAGGCAATCTGTTGCTTTGCCGGCGGCACGTCATCGAGCGACATGCAGGAGACGCCTCTCAACTCCTGCACCGTGCGTTCCAGCACCACCGACCAACGCTGCCGCACCGCCTGCGGCTCCATGCGGGACAGGTCCCACACCGTCTGGATGCCCAGTGCCTGCAGCTGCGCGCCGATGCGCCCGCCCACGCCCCACACCTCGCCCACCGGCGTGGACTGCAGCAGAGCCTGAAGTTCGTCTGAGGTGGTGATGGCCAGGTCGCAGACCTGAGCAAACCGGGCGGGGTAGCTGCCGGGCTTGCGCTCGGCCGTTTTGGCGATGTGGTTGGCCAGCTTGGCGAGCGTCTTGGTCGGGCCGATTCCGATGCCACACGGGATGCCAGTCCAACTCAGGATCCGTGCCCGCACGGCCCGCGCTCGGGCCACCAGGTCACCCTTGACGCCCTCCAGGCCGATGAAGGACTCGTCAATGGAGTAGATCTCCTGCTGCGGCCCCAGGCCGGCGGCCAGGCTCATCATCCGGTCGCTCATGTCGCCATAGAGCTCGAAGTTGGCAGACAGCCCAATCAGGCCGGCCTGATCCTCCAAGTGGCGGATCTCGTGCCAGGGGTGTCCCATGCGGATGCCCAGGTCCTTGGCCTCGTTGGAGCGGGCAATGGCGCAGCCGTCGTTGTTGGACAGCACCACGACGGGCCTGCCCTGCAGGGACGGCCTGAACACCCGCTCGCAGGAGACGTAGAAGTTGTTGCCGTCCACCAGCGCGAACATGAAAGGGCTCTCCGCGCCTAGGTTCAGTTCGTCAAAAGGGTCGATCGACGGCGCTCAGGCCGCGAACTGCTTGATCGAGGCCGTGACCACGCCCCAGACCTCCACTGTCTGGCTGTCAGTGGGCACGATGTCCGGAAACCCGGGGTTGGCTGCGCGCAGCTTCACACGCCCTGCCCTCATCGACAAGGTCTTGCATACGAACTCGCCGTCGATGACCGCCACCACCACGTGGCCACTGCGCGGTGTGACGGCACGGTCCACCAGCAGCACGTCACCGTCAAAGATCCCGGCGTCCTTCATGGAGTCACCCCGGGCACGCATCAGAAAAGTGGCCTGTGGGTGCTTGATCAGTCGGGCCGCCAAGTCAATGCGCTTGGCCCCGAGATCCTCGGCCGGTGACGGGAAACCGGCCCGCACCGAAGACTTCAGGTCCAGCACGGGAATGGTCAGGGCAGACAGCGGCGGGGTGTCGATCGGCTGGGGCGCATCAAGACTGTACATTCATACAGTATAGAAACAACCTCCGCTGACGCAGCCCTCGATCAGCACCGCCCGCAACGGGACGTGCCAAGCGCGATGAGTACGCACAGCGCCGGCCCAATATCCGATCATCACGCCCATGGACACGCAGCGCACCGTTTACTACCTGCCCGGCCACGGCGGCCGCCTGCACACCGGTCTGGGTGAGGCCCTGATGAGCCGCGGGCTGAATCTGGCCGGCCGGGAAACGGTGGGCGACTTCCGCAGCATTCGGTTCATGGATCAGGTCCAGACCGTGGCAGAAGATCTGCGCACCCACTTCTGGCGCGACGACGCCCAGGTGGTGGCCAACTCCTTCGGGGCCTAGATCGGAAG
>Ga0209229_10000614_pt1 | contig 14614 bp, 10 predicted proteins | sample SanBayMetagenome_FD_187466 | JGI IMG/M metagenome (GOLD analysis project Ga0209229, IMG submission 187466) | Freshwater and sediment microbial communities from dead zone in Sandusky Bay, Ohio, USA (SPAdes) (version 2) | ecosystem: Environmental > Aquatic > Freshwater > Lentic > Sediment... | reverse complement strand
CTAGAAGGCCAAGCGTCCTACCGCGCGCGAGTATCAATCGGCGGCAAAACACACACCACCAAATCGCGTTCCATTGTTGTTGAACAGACTCCTGTCATCAGCACGCCGGATGAACTCATTGCAGTTACAGGCCCAGGCGGACGAATTCATGGCACCGACGTCAGCAGGTGGCAACATCCAGGTGATAAACCCATCGATTTCGTAAAGATGTATGAAGCAGGAATCCGCTTCGTAATGATCAAAGCTTCGGATACTCGAGATGACGCCGACGCACTTGCCTTGAAATACCTATTGATGGATCGCAACGCTGCGCAGGCGGCTGGAATCTTTACCGGTTATTACCACTACACAATTCTGCCCAATACGACCGATCGCGATGCTGTCATCCGCGATGCACAGGCGCAGGCCCAGAAAGCAATCTGGCGTCTCTCGAGCCTCGGTGGTTACACAGAGCGCGATCTTCCTTACGCGCTTGATCTTGAAAATAACTGCGTTGCATCATCGGGAAGCACATGTACCAAGTACGCCCCTCGTTCGCTGGTCACGCTCTGGGCAGAAACATGGCTCGAAACCATGCATGCCAAGACGGGACGCAAGCCATTCTTCTATTCGTACCCAACCTTCCTAGAGCAAGCGATGGTCCGTAGCGAGAAGCTTCGCCAATATCCGTTATGGAAAGCCCAATATGGCGTCAATCCTGCCGATCCAACTGCCGAACCAGGTCGGAAGATTTTCGGATGCTTTGTTCACTCATGGTCCACTTCCAACTGTTCTTCACTGTGGCAGATTTGGCAGTACTCATCGTGTGGAATTGGCAAGAAGTACGGAGTTGCCTCAACACGTGTAGATCTCAACGTCTTTCGTGGCACTACTTCATCATTCCTCGAACTCACGCGCGGAATCTGGACGCCACAAACCGGTGATTATTTGCCAGTCAAAGAACCAACAACGCTCTTGGTATCAAGTATTAACGCTACGAGTACCGATAAACCCGTACGAATCAAGGTTGAAGTCCGACGTCCCTCCGGTAATCCGGTCGTAACAGGTACCGTCGCATTTAGACTCAATGGCGAATCTCCTAAGCGAGTCGAACAGACCCCGGTCCGAGATGCAGCCGGTGTCTGGACTCTCTCACTGCGCAAACTTCCAGCTGGATTAACAGAAGGCTTCATTGCATTCGTTGATCAGACCGGAACACATGCAGAGATTCGACAGAATATTTCCTTCACTTTAGAACAAGGTCCAGAAGTAGTTGCTCCCACTCCAACACCTAAGCCAACCAAGCCACCAGTAGTCGTGGATACCTGCAAAGGTCAGATTAAGAACTAACTAACTTTAGATTCTGACTTCTTTGCATCAAGAAGTATTGCGTTCTGTCGAGCAACTAACGCCTCATACTCTTTGAGTGACGCGTTCTTCTCGGTCTTCTTCCAACCTAACTCTGGGGCTATCAAGTCAGCCACTAACTGAGCAACGCCCAGCCCCTGATCTTTTGATTCAAATGCGATTCTGGTTCGGCGCGAGAGAACATCATCAACGCTTCTTGCACCTTCGTGGGTAACCGCATAGAGAATCTCGGCGCGGATATATGGAAGCTCGGGTGTAACCAGCTTGAGCAAATCTTCGTCTTCGGCAGCCGCCTCAAGAACCTCGTCAATCAATGAGCCATAACGGTTGAGAAGGTGGTCGATGGTTTTTTCAGAGAGATCAAACTTCTCAGCTAAACGTGGAATCTGATTCATGAGAACCGAATAACCCTCGGCACCAATGATTGCAAGCGTCTCTGTGACTGATTCTGGAACCAGTCGACGCAGATGATTAATCGCTTCATTGACTGCATCTTCTGACATGACGCGATATGTCGTGTACTTACCACCTGCAATCGATACGAAACCAGGAACTGGACTATCGACCACATGTTCGCGTGAGAGCTTGGTAGTCGGCGAATCTGGATCTGTTGAAACCAAAGGACGCAAACCAGCAAATACGCCAATGACTTGATCCCGGCGCAATTTAGGCTCTAGAACGCGGTTTGCTTGATTAATGATGTAAGTGACATCCTCGCGTGAAGCCAACGGCTCTTCACGGCTCTCGTTATAGTCAGTATCAGTGGTGCCAACAATCCACTTATCGCCCCACGGAATAATGAAGAGCACGGAAACATCGGTCTTGATGATGACGCCAGTTTCAGACTTAATTGCATTACCAGGAACCACAATGTGCGCACCTTTGGACATGCGAACTGCATACCCTGGCTTGATTTCAAACTTCTCATAGAGCGGATCGGTCCATACGCCAGCAGCCATGATTGTGGTTTTGGCACGAACTTCAATATCTTCGCCAGTTTCAAGATCTCTGACAATTGCGCCGACAATCTTCTTGCCCTTTTTAACTAGTTCTTCGCAGCGAGTCCGAGTTGTTATTACGGCGCCGTACTTCGCTGCAGTTCGTGCAATCGTCATGGTGTGTCGTGCATCGTCAACTTGTGCATCAAAATATTGATAACCACCAGTGATCACATCAAGGCGCAGCGAAGGAGCTATCTCGCTAATCTTCTTCTGAGTCAGATGCTTATGCCATGGCAACGCTCTCTTGAAACCTCGCAACGCGTCGTAAAGCGCCATGCCGGCACCAACATATGTGCGTTCTTTGAGCTTCTCCTGAAGTGGATAGAGAAATGAAACTGGTTTAACGAGGTGTGGTGAGAGAGTGCTGACCATGAGTTCACGCTCATGGAGAGCTTCGCGGACGAGTTTGAAGTCGTACTGCTCTAGATATCTCAATCCACCGTGAATTAACTTGGATGACTTTGAGGAAGTGCCTGAAGCAAAATCTGCACTTTCAACCAGGGCGACGCTCAATCCACGCGATGCGGCATCGAGAGCGATACCGACGCCATTGATGCCACCGCCGACGACCAAAATGTCGAATTCTTCGCGGGCCAATTCCGCCATAGCCGCAGAGCGCTGTTCGGCATTAAGGCTCGAATTCGAAAGTGTCACGGGCTTAGGATACGCGCTATGGCTTACATCGGCTCACTCGATCAGGGAACCTCTAGTACTCGCTTCATTGTCTTTGATGAATCCGGAAAGATCGTTGGGCAACATCAATTAGAGCACACTCAGTTTCTTCCGACTGCAGGCTGGGTAGAACATGACGCCGCCGAAATCTGGAACCGAACTCAAGATGTTATTACGGGCGCTCTCAAAGCCGCTCGAATCTCCGGCGCTGACCTCGCCGCCATAGGAATCACCAATCAACGTGAGACAACCGTCATTTGGGATAAAACAACCGGCGCTCCCCTATCTCACGCCATCGTCTGGCAAGACACTCGCACAACAGAATTCCTCAACTCTTTGAGCGAAGAAACCAAAGGAGTAATCACACATAAGACTGGTTTAGCAATTGCTCCATACTTCTCGGGTAGCAAGATCAACTGGTTACTCAACAATGTCCCTGCAGTCTCAGAAGCGCTCAAAGAAGATCGTGTGCTGGTCGGAACCATCGACTCGTGGCTCTTATGGAACCTCTCGGGTGGAGCGCGCGGCGGAGTTCACTTCACCGATGTCACAAATGCCAGCCGAACTCTCTTGATGAATCTAGAGACTCTGGATTGGGATGATGAATTACTCAAGATTTTTAACGTTCCACGTTCCATTCTCCCCACCATTAAATCTTCCTCAGAGATCTACGCCACAACTGATCCATCTGGTCCACTGGGTAGTTCAATTCCGATTTCGGGAATTCTCGGAGATCAACAAGCTGCGATGGTTGGACAGGCATGTTTCGAACGTGGCGAATCGAAGACAACATACGGAACTGGCAACTTTGCTCTCCTCAATACCGGGACCGAGATTGTTCGCTCGAAGAATGGTCTGCTCACAACAGTCTGTTTCAAATTTGGCGAAGAGAAAGCGCGCTATGCGCTAGAAGGCTCAGTCGCAGTCACAGGTTCAGCAATTCAATGGCTCCGCGATCAATTACAGATTATCTCGAGCGCTCCAGACATAGAAGCTTTAGCCAAGAGCGTTGCTGATAATGGCGGCGTTTACTTTGTCCCCGCGTTCTCCGGGCTCTTTGCTCCTTATTGGCGTAATGATGCTCGAGGAGTTGTCGTGGGCTTGACCCGCGCTGCAACAAAAGCGCACTTGGCTCGCGCAGCGCTAGAAGCGATCTGCTACCAAACGCGCGATGTTCTTGATGCGATGTCCGCTGATAGCGGAGTAAAAGTTCCTGAGATGCGTGTTGATGGTGGCATAACCGCTAATGCTCTTTGCATGCAGATGCAGTCCGACATCATGGGCGTTGATGTCGTGCGTCCATTGATAATTGAAACAACAGCTCTCGGAGCTGCTTATGCCGCAGGACTTGCGGTTGGTTTCTTCAAAGATATCTCTGAACTTCGCGCCAAATGGCAAGAAGGACGACGTTGGAGCGCCGATAAAGAGAGTTCGCTTGCCACCACCGGATACAAGAACTGGAAGAAAGCGATCGAGCGAACCCTTAATTGGCTCGACTAAAGCTGGGAAATCTCCAGCAGTAACGCGGATTCTGGGCGCAAAATCGGAGCTGGTAATCCAACGCTCTTGAGCGCAGCACCGCTCATGACAGCGCCGCTTTCTAGCCAAGTTGGTGGAGTAATGGCCATAAATGCTGGCGCACCTGCGCCAAGTACAACGCTGACTTTGTAATTCTTCTCAGAATCAAGGCCGCGGAATGTCAGTTTTGGTGCGTGCGACGCCACGATTGGCTGCAATTGAACATAGGAGAAGAGCGCCTTCTTCTTATCCTGACTGAGAACTCCGAAAAGGTAATGACTCTCATCGGGATAATCCATTCGAATCATCTCGCCGTTATGAATCAATGAGCGCTGCGATTTGTAGAGATTAATCCACGAGGTCAACGCTGCGAGGTCATCGGATGAAAGCGCAGTGAGATCTCGCTCTAGTCCTGCATGACCAAAGAGCGCAGTAGCAGCACGGAATGCAAGTGTGAGATCTCGACCTGTTTGGTGTCCAGGATTAGATCCAATATGAGTGCCTAGAAGTTCTGGCGGAATGAATTGCATTGTCCAGCGCTGCATTCTCTGACGCTCGAGAGCATCATTATTGTCACTCGTCCAGAATCGATCAACCAAGTCAATGATTCCAAGATCAATTCGTGCGCCACCTGATGCACATGACTCAATCTCTAGTCCTGGATGGCGCCGTTTTAATTCTGCAAATAAACGATAGAGCGCTTGTGTTTGCTTTCGCGCAGCAGGCTTGCCAAATGATCCTGCGTCAATCAACGTACGATTGTGATCCCATTTGATGTAAGAAATTGAGTGATTTTTCAAGATTGCGCTGGTCTGTTCGAGTACATGCGCAAATACTTCGGGGATACTGAGATTGAGTACGAGTTCATGGCGCCAGGTAGGTGGAACTCGACCTTCAACGTTCAAAATCCAATCAGGATGCGCGCGATACAAATCTGAGTCTGGATTGACCATCTCGCCTTCAAACCAGAGTCCAAACTCCATCTTCTTAGCGGTCACGTAATCAACGATGCCCGTCAGTCCTTGTGGCCACATCTCTTTGCTGATGACCCAATCACCAAGGCCGCTGCGATCATTACGTCGCGAGCCAAACCAGCCATCATCAAGTACGACACGTTCAACGCCAATTTCAGCCGCAATATCGACAAGCTTTCGAACCTTTGCCTCGTCATGATCGAAATAGATTGCTTCCCACATGTTCAATGTCAGTGGTCGTGGTTTCTTGGGATGAACACTTCGAGCGCGTAAGTGGCCATGAAGTGTCTTTGCTAACCCGTCCAAACCAGCGTTTGAGTACCAGGCGAATAACTCTGGCGCTGTGTAGGACTCCCCAGAATTCAAAATAACTTCGCCCGGCAACAAAACTTCAGCCGCGCCGATGCTCTGGACTCCTTCATAGTTCTTCTCAACGCAATATTGTGAATCCCCGCTCCAAGCCAGCGATACCGCCCACGCTTCTCCGGAGGCAAAATTTGTATCCGCATTCAGCGCAATCTGACCAATCGTGTAATTATGTCCGCTGCGACCTTCATGTGAGTCGCGCACCCATCGCCCAATTGCAATATCGCGACGTTGCGGATTGCGCTCATTGGACCAGCGTCCAGCAAAATCCAAAGTTTGAGTTGCTCGATCACTTAATGGAAGCCAATAGAAAAGTTCATTGAGTGTGTAGGCATCACCCTGATTGGTCAGAATCATCTGAGACTTCAGCACACCGTAAGAATCAAGAGCGCCAATAATGTGAATAGTGAGTTCGGCTGCTAAATCCTTTAACTCTGCAGTGAATGAAGTTTTTGTACTCTCAAGTTTTGTCACATCAAACTTGGTAGACCACGCAGCGGCATTTCGATGGCCGGAAATTGTTGGATAACCCAACCAGCCGCGTGAGTGTTCCCGCATGATGCCGGGATTCTGAATCTCATCGTAATCGCTATGAGCTACCGAACGATCAAATGGAATTCCAGAAAAGTCGCCTGATATTGACTCGCCCCAATAGCGAATCACGAGCGCACCATTGATTACTTCGAGGAAAAGATCGACGCCACCATTGGAGAGATGGGCGCTAGCCGAACTCTGCGCTGAAGTTGAGTGCAACGGTGAAGACATACGGGTAGAGTAATAGGCATTATGGCGACCAAGAAACTCGGCGCAGGTGTGGTGCGCACCGATCGAAATCTCATGGATGGTCGCACAATCCGTTATTACGACACACAAGGTCAAACGCGCGAGGCCATAGACCAACGCCCCGTCGAGGAACAACCGCTCATCGGAGAGATGCGCTTAGATCCGCTCAACAACGAATGGGTAGTTATTGCGGCACACCGACAAACTCGAATCTTCCTGCCACCTAAAGAGCTCAACCCCCTTGCCCCGAGCCGTCCAGGATTTTTAACCGAAATACCCGAGAGTGATTACGAAGTTGTGGTCTTTGATAATCGCTCACCTTCTCTCCGGCCCCCGTCAGCTGAATTCTCAGCGCCATCACATCCAGATTTTCAGACTCCCCCAGTTCCTGCAGCCGGCAAGTGTGAGGTTGTCTGCTTTACCTCTAATTACGACTCATCCTTCAAAGATTTAAGCCAGACACAGATTCGAACAGTCCTAGAAGCTTGGCGCGATCGCACTGCTGAGTTATCTCAAGTTCCGTATATCGAACATATTGCGCCCTTTGAGAACCGCGGCGAAGAGGTTGGCGTAACGCTCAATCATCCGCACGGCCAGATCTATGCGTATTCCTACCTCCCACCAAAAACTGTGCGGATGCTCGAAGTTGCACAAGCGCACCTAGCAAAGACTGGTCGCGTTCTCTTGGATGACATCGTCGCTCGCGAATTACAGGACGAAGTTCGCATCATTTCTCAAAACGAAGAGTGGATAGCTTACGTTCCTTACGCATCTCGCTATCCCTTTGAGATTCATCTAGCTCCGCGTCGCAGCGTCACTGATTTTGTTGCGCTGGATGAAAAGGCATGTTCTGCTTTTGCTCCCATCGCAAAAGAAGTATTACAGAGACTTGATGGCGTCTTTGGAGTCACAATGCCCTACATCGCATCCTGGCATCAAGCTCCTGTCCGTCAAGGTCGTGAAGCGCTGCGACTCCACTGGCAGATCCAGAGCATCCGTAGGGCCCCTGGAAAATTGAAATATCTCGCAGGATCCGAATCAGCATTTGGCGCATTTATGATGGATCTCAAGCCAGAACAGTCTGCCCAACAGTTACGAGATGTTGCGCTCTAATCGTGAAAATAGGTAGCGCTTTTCATTCTGTATTTCACTCAGAGCCTGAGGTTATTGCTCAAGCTCCTGGGCGCGTCAATCTCATCGGAGAACATATCGACTACAGCGAAGGCTTTGTACTTCCCTTTGCTATCGATGCAGTCACCCAATGTGCAATCTCTAAACGAAGCGATGACAAAGTCCGCATTGCTTCAGCTCAACAAGCAGGTGAAGTCCTCGAAACTACGCTCTCGGCAATCGCCTCCCTATCGGGCGATGGCTGGGCGCGTTATGTGTACGGCGTTATCTGGGCGCTGGATATCGATTGCGGAATTGATATCTATATCGATGGAAAAGTACCGCTGGGCGCTGGATTGTCCTCATCTGCAGCTTTGGAATGCTCAATTGCAACCGCACTTAATCACTTATTTCACCTTGAGAAATCCCTCTCTGACTTAGCGCTCATTACCCAACGCGCCGAGAACAAATATGTCGGCGTTCCCTGCGGAATCATGGATCAATCAGTTTCGCTCATGGCCAAAGCCGGCTACGCACTTCTTCTTGATTGTCGCGATCTTTCAACGCGACACATTCCAGTCGATTTTGCTGGCGCTGGACTGCGCCTGCTCATCATTGATACTCAAGCACATCATGCATTGGTTGATGGTGGTTATGCCGAGCGCCGCGCTTCATGCGAAGAGGTCGCTCGCATCATCAAAGTGAAATCCATGCGCGAACTTTCTATGGAAATTCTCGTGGCGCATCAGAATCAACTCTCTCCAACCCAATTTAAACGCGCTCGTCATGCCGTCACAGAAATTGATCGCGTACTCAATGCTGTCGAGAGACTGGCCGCCAAAGACTTTCTAGCATTTGCAGAATTACTTAACCAGTCACACGCCTCTCTCCGCGATGATTACACCGTCTCATGTCCCGAACTCGATCTTGCAGTCGATACTTCGCTTGCCAACGGCGCGCTTGGAGCTCGCATGGTGGGCGGAGGATTCGGCGGTAGCGCGATTGCGCTCATCAAGGATGAAGATGCGGGAAGAATTTCTCAGGCAATCGAGAAGTCATTTGCAGAGAATGGATTTAAGGCGCCGAGATTCTTTGATTCTCTCCCCAGCGATGGAGCGAAAGTTATTAGCTAACAGGAGTTACAGAGATAACTTCTACGCCACCGATAGCGCTTAAGACATTGATGAGATCGGCAGGATCGTTTCCGGGAAATGCGACTGTGATGTCATCGATTCCTCGTCCACCCTCTGATGAAAGAACGACTAGGCCACGAATATCTCCGCCTGCAAAGCCAATCGCAGATGCGACCGCACCCAAAGAACCTGGGCGATCAGGGAGCGCTACGCGAATTCGGACCATTGCCATACGAGGAGTCTAACTTCAAAAGCTCCCTGACTTGGACTCGAACCAAGAACCTGCCGGTTAACAGCCGGCTGCTCTGCCGATTGAGCTATCAGGGATCGGCTAGCGACGAACTCTAGCGCGCAACTCTAGGTCAAGCCCTCGCCTAAAGCCAATTCGCGCAAGGCTCGCCTCTTTGTTTCCATCCCCACAAGTTCGCCAAAAATTCGGTTGTATTCCGCTTCATTTTCCACGGGATTGAGTCTCTGTAGGGTCGATTTCACTTCTGCGATTGAGCGACTCAAGGCCACTTCATTGAGTCGAGCAGTAACGCTAGTGACGTACTTATCGGAGATCTCGCCATCAGTTCGTATCGGCTCAACAGTCAATTCTGTGATGAAAGATTTCAATTCCTCAGATTCAACTGCTTCAAGATCAACCGTGGTCAATTCTTTCTGGGTGTCAACAAATTCGCGCAATTTAATGTATGCCGGATGCGAAAAAGCATTCGGTTCGAGATCTCTCCAATTACGCATCAAGGCAGGCATCTGAAGTCGAACCTTGAGAACTTCGCGCTCAAGCATCAACTTTGGTTCGTTTGGATCTGGGCGCCAATTCGTGGCTTGAGGTTGATCTGTCACTGTCCTGGCTGATGCAGAACTGTTCTTCTTTACAGCAGACATGACTACTTCGACTTCCATTCCGAGCCATCCTGCAAGACTTCGCGCATATTCAGGCCGCAGAGATGCGTCGCGTATCTTGCCAATAAGTGGCGCAGAAGCATTCAAAGCAGAGACTCGTCCATCAGCATTTGTCAGATCAAACTGCTTGATGGCACTCTTAATTGCAAATTCAAAAAGCGGCACTCGCCTGGCGATGAGATCTCTGACCGCCGCATCTCCTTGGTTCTGTCGCAATTCGCATGGGTCAAGTCCCGTGGGCTCAACAGCGACAAATGTTTGAGTTACAAATTTCTGGTCATCGCCGAAAGCTCTTAACGCGGCTTTTTGTCCGGCAGCATCACCATCAAATGTGAAGATCACTTCACCGCGGAATGCATCGTCATCCATAAGAAGTCGACGCAAGATGCGGATGTGTTCATCACCGAATGCTGTTCCACACGTTGCAACGGCTGTCGTAATGCCAGCAAGATGAGCGGCCATCACATCGGTATAGCCCTCAACTATGACGGCCTGGCGCTTTTTTGCGATCTCTTTTTTAGCTCGATCAAGTCCGTAAAGCACCTGACTTTTCTTATAAATAGGAGTCTCAGGGGTGTTGAGGTATTTCGGACCCTGATCCTCTTCGTCGCTGGCTAGTTTGCGCGCGCCGAATCCAACAACATCACCCGAGATGTCACGAATCGGCCACATCAAACGATTTCGAAATCTATCGATGGGACCTTTCTGTCCCTCTTTTGAAAGCCCTGCCAACATCAACTCTTCGATTGTGAAACCTTTGCCGCGCAGATATTTTGTTAGCGCATCCCACTGGTCCGGAGAATAACCCACCTCAAATGATTCGCAGGCTGCTCTATCAAAGCCACGCTTCATCAAGAGATCTCGTCCATGCGCAGCTTCGGGAAGCGCAAGTTGCTCTTGATAGAAGGTAACGGCTGCAGCGTGAGCAGCGATTAATCGAGATCGCTGACCAGCAGGCGCCTTAGCGCCACCGCTTCCCTGCTCGTATGTAAGTTGATATCCGATGCGTTCTGCAAGCCGTTCAATTGTTTCAGTAAATGTCAGATGGTCGATTTTCATGATGAAGGCAATGACATCGCCTCCGACCTGGCAACCAAAGCAATGGAAATAACCTCGACTAGGAGTTACATGAAATGAAGGTGACTTCTCATCATGAAATGGACAGAGACCCTTTTTCTGTCCCCCGCCAGCGCCCTTGAGTTGTACATATTCGCCTACGACATCGTCAATCGGTGAATGGTCGCGAACGTACGTGACATCAACATCGCGAATACGTCCAGACATATTGGTAATCCTATGCCCCAATCAATCTCTCATGGAGCGCGTAGGCTCCGACATCTGTCAGAGATGAAACTTGATCAATAACGACGCGTAGTTTCTCTTTTTCAGTGCTCGCTCGATTCCATTCCTGCAGGAAGAAGCTCTCGAGGCTCGTTGGAGCGCTCTCCAACACTGCTTCCACAAGGTCTGTAATCACTTGCTGTTGCTTGGCATATCGCTCCTGGGATTTCTCTGCGCGAATGATGTAGTAGCCCGCCAATGATTTCAGCAGCGCAACTTCAACTCTTTGAGCTCGAGGAACCAATAAGTTGGCCGAATATCTCACTAGATCGTCATCGCCAAAATGTTGGCGCGTTTCACGTTCGGCTGCAAGGGCAAATCTTCCAATCAATTGGCTTGTGAGATCCTTGAGCTGCGCAAGGTGTCTATGGCTGCGGTCAAAATCTTTTGGCCAACATGAAAGATTCATGAGCGAATCAAGCGCGATTTCGGCTTCAACTGCTGTCATATCCGATAGATAGTCACTTACTGCAGTTGCATGAAGTTGCGACAGATCTCTACGTAAATGAGAGATATCAATCTGTCCAGTGACCAGCGCGTCTTCGAGATCATGAACCGAGTAGGCCACGTCATCTGACCAGTCCATGATTTGAGCTTCCATACATGTTTTACCTTCTGGAGCAGATTCACGTACCCAATTGAAGATCACTTGATCGTCCTCGTAAACTCCATACTTACGTGAATTCTCTTGCGAACTCCACGGATACTTTGTTGCGGCATCAAGGGTTGCGCGTGTGAGATTCAATCCGACTGATAAGCCATCATTGTCGACTGTCTTTGCCTCGATACGAGTAAGCAATCTAAAGCTCTGTGCATTGCCTTCGAATCCACCAAGCCCTTCGGCAATTTTTGCCAGAGCTTCTTCGCCATTGTGACCAAAGGGTGGATGGCCTAAATCATGCGCTAAACATGCGCTCTCCATTAAGTCGGGATCAGCGCCAAGTGCTGCACCTAATTCCCGACCGACTTGAGCGCACTCCAAGGAATGAGATAAACGAGTTCTCGGGAAGTCACTCGCCCAAGGAACTGCGACTTGAGTCTTTGCAGCTAGTCGTCGTAGCGCAAAAGAATGAATGATGCGTGCGCGATCTCGGGCAAATTCAGTGCGCCCTTTGCGCTTTGCGGGTTCGTCGAGAAAGCGCTCGCGATCAACGCTGGAATACGCGTGATTTTCATGAGCGGGTCGCAGAACCATAGTGTTCTTAGGCTACGTGGTCGCTGATGTGAATGCCACGCCGACCAAGCGTTACATAGGCTAGATATGCCCCGGCCTCACGCATCAAATAACGGAAGCCAACTTCCTGCAGACTTGCGATTCCGACTCTGGTGGGAGAACACGTCGCAACAAATCCTTGATCGTTTGCCATCGTCATCGAACGCAGGCAGTGATAGGGATCAGTCACAATAATGATATCTACGATTTTCTGATTCTCATCTCCAGCATTAACTGCTTTCGCAAATGCTCTGATACTTCGAAAAGTGTCTCGCCCCTTGGGAACTTCAGTAACAGCACTCCTTGGAACGCCTTGAGAGATAAGCCAATTGCGACCAGCTCGCGCTTCGGTAAAACGATCGCCAGGAGCGCCAGCTCCTAAGGTGTAGATCTTGGGAGCAAAATTGTTTTCATAGATTCGCGCAGTTTCTTTCAAGCGAGCCTTGAGAACTTCACCTGGTCGACCATCAAGTTGGGCAGCGCCCATCACGACAATTGCATCAGCTTTACGTACTGTTTCGTTATTGGCCGTGTACCAAGTTTTGGCAAGCGCCCACGATGGAATCACAAGCGCCACCAAAAGGAGAAATGCCACAAACTTCCAAGCGAATTTAAAGAGAAACATCACCCACCAGATCCAGAATCTGAACCATCAACGCTGACTAACTCTTCAGGATCATCTAGCCATCCTTGTGGAAGCGTGACGGCGCGACCGTGACTTGTACGTCCACGTGGCGCATCCCCAATTGCTTCTGGGTAGGGCTGGTCAACTAATTGGTCAAGAAGCGCGCGCAATTCCTTGAGTGAAGAAACCATCCCGAATTGCGAACGGAGTCCACCTTCCACTCGAAACCCTTTGAGATACCAAGCCATGTGTTTACGTAAATCTCGACAAGCGCGATGTTCATCCTGGAAATAATCCACGAGTAATTGGGCATGACGCCACATGACTTCTCGCACTTCAAATAACCTCGGCAGCGGACGCTGACCTTCGCCATTAAAAGCCCTTACCAAATCAGCAAATAGCCATGGTCGTCCTAAGCATCCACGGCCCACAACAACTCCAGCGCAGCCAGTTTCGGTCACCATTGTGACTCCATCATTTCCCGACCAGATATCGCCATTTCCCAGCACGGGAACACCAGTCGGCGCTAGATGTTCAACCAGATTTTTGATCTTCGACCAATCTGATTTTCCCTCGTAGAACTGAGCGGCTGTGCGTGCATGCAGCGCAACCCATGCAACCCCAAGATCAGCCGCAATCTTTCCAGCGTCCAAATAAGTTTCGTGTTCGCTATCAATGCCGACGCGCATTTTCACAGTAACTGGAATTTGATATTTAGTTGCAGTCGTAACCGCTGCCGAAACCAGTGAGGCAAAGAGTCTTCTCTTATAAGGAAGTGCAGAGCCGCCACCCTTGCGCGTAACTTTGGGTACCGGGCAACCGAAATTCAAATCGATGTGGTCGGCAAGATCTTCACGACCAATCATGTCGACAGCTCTTTCGAGATCAACAGGATCTGTTGCGTAAAGTTGCACCGAACGAGGAGTCTCGCCTTCACCCGGAATAATCATGCGCATAGTCTCTTCATTGCGCTCAGTGAGCGCTCGCGCAGTTACCATTTCGGAGACAAAGAGCCCTGCTCCTTGTTCACGGCATAGAAGTCTGAAGGCAGAGTTTGTGATTCCTGCCATCGGCGCTAAGACGACAGGAACTGCGAGATCTAGACCGCCATCACGAACTGGTAGATGAAGCGGCTTGCGATTTAACAACCCAGAAGCCGTGGTGCTAACCATGACTCGACCTGATCAATACTGATGCGCTCTTGCTTCATCGAGTCACGTTCGCGGATAGTGACCGCGTTGTCATTGAGTGAATCGAAATCTACCGTGATGCAATATGGCGTACCGATCTCATCCTGCCTGCGATAGCGACGACCGATTGCTCCAGCATCATCAAAATCAACGCTCCAGTTCTTACGGAGCTGGGCCGCGAGATCTCTAGCTTTAGGAGAGAGATCTGCATTTCGCGAGAGCGGAAGGACAGCCACTTTGATTGGAGAGAGGCGGTAATCAAGTTTCAGTACTGCGCGCTTCTCCATCTCGCCCTTGGAGTTCGGGGCTTCATCCTCTGTGAAGGCATCCATCAAGAAGGTCAGAGTGCAGCGATCCACACCGGCTGCTGGTTCTATGACATAGGGGAACCAACGCTCATTTTTCTCTTGATCGAACCACGAGAGATCCTTG
>Ga0209229_10000612_pt1 | contig 14641 bp, 10 predicted proteins | sample SanBayMetagenome_FD_187466 | JGI IMG/M metagenome (GOLD analysis project Ga0209229, IMG submission 187466) | Freshwater and sediment microbial communities from dead zone in Sandusky Bay, Ohio, USA (SPAdes) (version 2) | ecosystem: Environmental > Aquatic > Freshwater > Lentic > Sediment... | reverse complement strand
CAGCGGAAAAAGAAACATCGGTACCATCAGTATATTCAACGTCTTTTGAGTATACATAGTAGGGATTTATATATTTACCCCTAGTTCCTATATATTCTAAGAAGTCATTATCATTTGTCTCTAAATCAAAGTTTCCATTCTTTATCTTGAAGTAAAAACCAGATGCAGAATCTGTTTTGATTTCATCTTTATCATAAAATTTAGCTTCTAAGACTTTAACTTTTACAAAGCTGTCCAAAGGACCTTTTAAGTCTGATTTTATTACTAAATAATCACCTTCTTTAACTTTATTTTTATTATCTCCAACAAGTTGAACATATGTATGTATGTAGTCGTTATATATGACAGGTGAATATATCACATCATATTTACCTCTATTGTATTTTACAGCAAACTTGTAATACTTTGCCCAAGTAGGAGGTGTTCCTATTGTCGTTACTTTTAATACATTTTGTGTGTCAGAGTTTTCTGCTGGTATATACACACCATTGCTCTTAGCGTCAATAACAGTAGTTTTTCTACCCTCTTCATCTAAGAAAACCATACCTATTTCGTAGTCTCTTGAAGAGTGCATACTTGTGAATAATGTTAACGAAGAATAATTAACTTTAATGTAGTTACATAAAATATAATCTATCTTTGTTAATGTAACTCCAGACGGCTCTTGCACCTGTATTGTTCTATAAGGCATTCCTATAGTTATAAATTCTCCTAAATAATTTGAAGTTATTGTAGCTGGAACAGATGATAATATAGAGCTAGACGGAAGTTGATTTATTGGATTATTTACAATAGCAGTAAAAAAGTCCTGAAGTGTTTGTATGAAATTTGAGTTATCAATTAAGTCTTGAAAAGAAGAATAAGTACTGGTTACTGTATATGTAAATATATAATTATCAGCTAAACTTGTATTAAATAAATAGGCTAAATATATATTAAAATCAAAAGAAAATTGACTTCCTTGTGTTAATGAAAAGTTACTCATATCAATATCAAAAACACTTAATGGAACAACGTTACCCTCTTGTGTGTTCGAGTTTATTGTATTTTGTTTTGAAACCAAGTAATAATTATTGGTATCAAATCCTTTCTTTGATAAATAACCTCCTCCAGAAATAGCACAAACTATTTCAGCTGTGTATAAAGCAGGCTCTGAAGACCTAACAACAAAGTACATATCCTTAGATGTTCCTGGCGCTTGAAGAGCAGTTACAAAATGAAAAACCTCGTCTTGTATTACTCCAGATGGTATTGTAAATGAATTCTCTAAAACACCATTAAAATACATATCACAAATTAATGCAACACTTGAAAATGTATCTTCTTTTTTAACTAATATAGATGCTCCAAAGTATCTAGACGCTGAAGACATATTTGTAAATGTAATTACATTTGTGGTGTAATTCATAGATATTCCTTCCCCTAACAACTCAATAGGCTCATCAGATTCTCCCCAAAAATCAACAACATTCGTAGTATTACTAGAGTAGATTTTATCTCTTATCTCATCATCTTGTATGTCGTATGTATTTATTTGTGAAGATTCAAAGTTAACTGTAAAGTCAATTTTACTGTCTATATCTCTTCCTTCAATATAATTACCATACACTAATCTATTCCCTATTCTAGCTTGTGTATTTGCTGTTAATGGAACGTTATCAAAGCTTCTAAAGTATTGTTCTTCTGATATAACAGAATATACTTTATATTTATTAAATAAGAAAGATTCAGACGTATAGTTACCCCATCCTTCGTCTTGCTTGTTTAGTTTTATTATAGAGTAAACATTATTACTATTTGATAGTTTAAATACCAGCTCTACATCTTTAACGCTTCTGTGCCCAGTATTAAATAATATGTTAAATGCCTTTGAGTTATTTTGCATAGCAATATTAGTGCTTGTCAAAAGATCTACTTCAAAGTTTCCTGGAGTAAATACATATGGACTCCAAGATGAAAATGCAGAATAATGACCATCATCATATCTGTATCTATAAGCAAAAGATAAGAATTTATCAGCTATAAAACTCATAAAATCATCATCTGATATTTGTGTTTGAGCAACATTAGGGGAAAATATAGGAGATGGTTTCATTACAGAAATCTCTACCTCATCAAATCCATTTATCGCGTATGTCTTAGCTCTTTCAATACCAACTATTCTAGGTGGATTAAATCCATCAGTCCAAGACAATAGTGACTCTCCTTCAACTCCAACAAATATATCTATGTGAGATATTCTATAATTTAAACTAAAATTTAAAACACCAGTAGATGCTGTTGATTGAAGCACTCTTTCTATGGTATTATTTGACAGATTGTATTGGTATACATAGTCATATGTATTAGAGTGTGCAAAAAAGAATACTCTTTCATAGCTATCGTCAGCAATACTTCCTATTACTACGGCCCCAGCATCATTTAATGTTGAAACCAAAGTGTTACCGAATACGTTCTTTCCAACACCTAAACCGCTAGAATCCTCAGATGTAACCATAAAGTTGGTTGCATCAGTCATTTGTCCGTTAGGAGTTAGTCTCTCGTCTAGGTCTTTATTTACTGTAGCCTTTAAAAAGTTATTTTTTATTTTAGCCATTTTTTTCTTCCGTTAAGTAATATAAGTAATTCGTTTCCTCTTAAGTCAAGCATTCTTATATTAGCATTCTGTAAGTCTCTATAGTAATCTTTTTTAGCTCTATTGATTATGTATTCTTGAACACCATACTTATTGTTTAATAATGCATATTTAACGTAGCTGTATAGTGCTTGTTCTGCTAGCTTATGAATCATAACATCGTCTCCATTGTTATACTCCAAACCATCAGATATATACTCTAATACAATAACTTTACCTCCTATGTTGGAAGAGAAAGACATAACGCCTCTTCTCTTATCTATATTGAAATATCCGTTACTATTCTGGTCTGGATTCAATCCGTAGTTAGGTCCTTGTATATCAACACTAACGCAACCTGAATTATCGCTTATTGTTCTAGATGTATATCTTTTAAAAGTTTCTGTTTCATTGGCCTCTAAAGGATATCCATTTTGATCAAATAAGATATTGTATATGTGATCTTGTAAATATGCTGTACCAATTAACGTTCTACTATCTTTTGATAATGGTCTTAGTAAACCATCTTGTCCTACAACTGAAACTCTAACGTAAGACACATAATCGTGAGGAAGTGTTAACAATAAAGCATCATTAAGCTCTAGCTCAACAACCTTAATTTCTTTTAACGTATCGTAATTAAACTCCTGTATGCCTCTCTTAAAGTGTTGAAGTACATTATATCTCTTTACATTAGATAACAATCTATCGTCACCTATTTGCTCTAACATAAAATTATTAACAAGCTGAGATAAAGAGATGTATTGATAACTTCCCCAATTATCCTCATTTTGATAATAATTTATTGGTGGTAAAATTTGATGTGGCATCTATATATTTTTTATTATAATTGTTCGTTATTTAAATTTGCGGTTTCCATAGCTTGGCTTACTTGAACAACATCGACCTCTCTTATTTCAATACCACAATATCCTAATATCTTTATAACCAAATCGCTAAAGAATTGAACTGGCAATTCAAAGTCTTGATAGTCAAGTGCAGATGGATTAAATAATGGATTACCTCCAATATTTTGATATGTCCATTTAGGTGCTTTTGGTTTTCTTATATATGTTCCTATTACTTTTGATGTTATGTCGTCTGGAAATATTCTATATTTATTATCAATACCAAAATAAGCTGGATATTCATTTGTAGGGGCTAATAGATTATTATTTACAATCTTTAATATCTCAAGTTTACTAACCTCCTCTATTTCAACTCTATTTGTGAATAAATCATCGTTTCCAAAATATCTTTCTAATTTTATTCCTTTATAGAAATCAGTTACATTATACTCATAAAATGGAGTGCTAGGTATTCTAGCTACGGCTGTCTCTTTTACAAAGACATCAAAAGCTTCTCTAATGTGTTTTGGTATATCAGAGAATTCAGAATTATACATTCTACTATTCTGTTTTACAAGAGATCTTGAATACTTGTGAAACATTTCTTCAAATATAGCCATCTGAGCTAATTCAGAATATAAATTAAACTCCAAAGGACTAACATAACCTCTGTTATCCTTATTTAATATAGCTAATACAGTTGTGTATACTTGATTTATCATTTATATGTAAAATTATTTGCAAAGATACGAAATAAAAAAAGAGAGGGGTTTCCTCTCTAATTTTAGACTTATAAGTTTAAACCTTATTTTATCTTGCTCTGAACGTACTTATTAAAGGCTTTACCTTCTTCAGTATCATTCATCCATCTTGCAAGTGTGTTGAATTTATCTGTCTCGTCAAATGGAACTCTACACAACAATGTTTCACCATTATAGAATGCATTTCCATTGTACTGAGCTAAATTCAATTCAGTAGCTCTAACACCCAAACCTTTTAGTTTTGTAAGGTCGTCAGCTGCTAAATTCATAAATGCTTGAGGATTTGATTTTGCATACAAGAATACGTCTCTCTTGATTTCAGCTGTCTTCTTCTTAAGAGCTTCGCTCCCATATAGAGATAAAGCAATACTTTCAATCTCAGCTAATGTAAGATTCATAGCTACTTGTAAAGCATCCATTTCAAGTTCAATAGAGCTTAATTCTTTCTCTGCAATTTCATCTGGTTTAAATTCTTGAAATACAACACCATTGTCTGGTGTAAGTTCTAAGAATCTTTGAAGTTGTGGATTGGTTCTAGGAACTTCTAATTTACCATTTTGAAAGATAACTGATCCTAGAATTACATCTCCAGTTTGCTCATCTTCAAATATTGATAATTGATTTGTTCCGTAACATAAACTGCGTAAAGATTTCTCATCTTCATCATAGTATTGTAATGGTGAACCTTTTTTGTGTCTGTTTCTCAAGAAATACTGCATAGGTTGATTTCTTGACATTAAGACATACGTTTTGTCTTTAGCTGTTTCATCAGCTTTTTTGATAGCTCTTGTTGCCATATTAAATTAAATTAAAATTATTATTTTGCAAAGATACGAAATAAAAAAGAGAGGGATAATACCCCTCTCCTTTTATATAATAACCTGAAATTATTATCCTTTGATCAATACGAAGTTATTTCTTCCCATTGTACATAAAGCTCTTTCAGTTAACATATGCATTTGGTTAGCATCTAAGCTAGAGTTGTTTGCTCCACCAGCTGAACCTGTTTGCCATACTTTGTAACGTCTGTCTTCAGTACCTGACTTACGATATTTAACGTGTAAGAATGGTAAAGTAGCGTTAGCACCTAAAACTTCATCTCTAACAGTTTTTGTTCCAGAAGGACACATAACACCGTTGATTGCTTGATTTCCAGTAAATAAACCACGAGCAGTTGGATCATCTAAGTATTTCCATTGAGCTTTGTAAATTTCAAAACCAGCAACTTTGAATCCAGTGAATCCTAAGTTCAATGCCATATCTTCGCTGTTGTTGAAAGCTCCGTAAGAAGTTCCACCTACACCGTAAGAGTTTTGAGCAGCCAATAAATAATCAATGTTTCTATCTTGATCGAAATCATTCATCATAATGTACTCAGAAATAGCACCTTGTTTGTTCAAACGAGATAATACTTCATCAACATCAGTCATAGAAGAGATCACACCAGCGAAAACGTTACCTTGTTGTACAGCTTCGAAGAAACCTTCAGTACCTGTATAACCTAAACCACCAGCAGCAGAACCTGAATCATAAGAAACACCCTCAACCATACCCATTTCGATATAGTCATCAAATCTTTGACGAGATTGAGCTCTTGATTTCAAGTACCATAAGTAACCTGTACCACCTTCTCCTTCAACTTCAATCCAACCAACTTGAGCCATATCAGATCCATTAACTTCGTCAACTTCTTTGATGATGATTGGTTTGTTTTCAAAAATATCTGGATTAGCCTCTAAAGACTCAGTTCTTCCAGGAGTTCCTTTTCTGTACTCATTAGAGTAAGTGAAAGCTTTGATTCCACTAGCAGCTAAAGCACCAGTTTGACCAACAGTTCCAAATCCAGCAGTTGTAGAAGCAGAAACTGTGAAAGTATCAGCAGTAACAACAGTAACAATACCTTTCATTTCAACTGTACCATCATTCAAGATAACAGTATCATTTAAACGGAATGGGTGAGCTACCAATGTAAATACAGCAGCAGAACGAGTAATTCCAGAACCAACTGGTCTTAAACGACCTTCTTCAGACCATTTGATCAAGTCAGACTGGATAGCCATTTCTTGACCCATTTTTTCTAAGAAACCTTTTAATGATTGGTTTCCGTAACGAGCAAATTCTTTCTCGTATAACTCAGGTAAATTCTGAGTAGTAAAGTCGAAATCAGCAGCCTCTAAATAGTTAGAGCTTAAGATTTCTTTTGTAGATGTAGGAGTTAATTTAACTCCAGGATTTGAATTTAATGCCATTTTTTTTGTTTTTTAAAATTTTATACTAATTTAAATTTCATACCAGAAGGTAAACTGTCTGGTGTGTTTCGCATTCCCATATCTATATTCTTACTATTTTTAACCTCATCCTCTATTGCTTTAGCCTTAGCTGTTTCATAAACATTAGATAAGATTGATTCGTAGTTCATAGCTACATACAATGCTTTGTGATAACCTTCAGGGTCTTTAATAAACCCATTTTCATCTAGGAACTTTCCTAAAAAATTCATCACGTTTGATTGGCTCTCTTTAGTAGATTGAATATTTACTGGTTTGTGATTGATTACTTCATTACCAATTTTAAATTCAAAACCTTTGAATTCATCAGTAAATAAGTTTTCAGTCTCCATTAAAAATACCTCGCTCTGCTTTTGAGATAATTCCTCTTGCGTCTTAATTGAATCAGCAAATTCTTTAGCGCTCTTATATTCAGCAGGAATATCAATATCATTAGACCCTAATGGTATCGCATATTTTTCCTTTTGACTATTAAAGTATTCTAAAGCATCTGCGTGAGCCTTTTTAAAAGCACGAGTCTTTTTTCTTATATCTCTTTCGTCATCCAAATCTTCGTCATAAGCATATGTATCTAAAAACTCATCTTGAATATCTTCATTATCGAATTCAGGATTCATTTCCTTCATATATCTCTTAACGACATCTTGTTCGTCTAACTGAGAAAAATCTCTTTGGTATTCTAGAAAGTCAGAGTAACCTCTTCCTGTTTCCTCTTTAAACTCAAGATACTTCTTAACATCTTCTGGTAATTCTTTGCTTTCGCTTTTTGGAGCTACCTTAGATAATAATTCTTCTTTAGTCTTAAGATATTCTAAAACATCATCATCACTATTAAATGTAAGAACATTTTGATCCTCTTTAACTTCTTCAGAGACATCTTCGTTTGTAGTTGTAACTGAATCTGTAATTTGATCGTTCACTTCTGTTGCTTGTTCATTCTCAATGAACGCATCATTATTCTGAACAGCAGAGTCATCAGACCCCTCTAATTTCATTTTGAACATATTGTATTTGATTTAATTAAAATTTTCCTGCAAAATTACGAAATAATAGGTTTTATTTATCGTGGCTCAAATTCTGATAAAGAAAATCCATCTAAACTATCTTCGTTACTTTCGAATGACATAGCTGGTAAATCTTTCTTACGTTGCTCTATCATCTTTGATTGTTGTGTTGCTTGAAGCTTTGTTCTCTCGTCTTTTCTGTCCTCCTTCATTTCTTCTTTAGTCTTCATACCATCAACTTCAATTCCCTTAAGCTGCATCTGGTATTCAAACTCTTTCTCCATAAGCATAAGCTTCATTTCAACTTCAGCCTTCATCTTCTCTATCTCTGCACTAACTCTAGCTTGTTCAACCATAGACTTGCTTTGACCTTCTAATTGAATTAACTGAGATTTGCTTTCTGATGCTGCTTGAGCTGACTGCATATTTCCTTGAGTCTGAGCTTGTATCTCTTGCATTTTTTGCTCTTGCTTCTCTTTCATTCTTTTCTCTTTCTTAATTGAAAGGTACTTAGCGGCCATAGATAAATTCTTAATACCAAGAATTGCGTACTTATCTTCTACTCCAAGATTACCTTGTTGTATTTCAAATGTAATATCACCTTCTAGTTTAGCTCTCTCTTCTTCATCTGGAGTTAACTCAATATTGATTGCAAAATCGTGTAAGTATATATCTTGTATTTTTTCTAACGCAGTTACATTGTTTGATGAAATCTTATTGATAAGATCTTTCTTCATCTCAGAGAATTGTAAAACGTCTGAAATTCTTATTGTAATACATTTAGCAAGTTCTCTAGTGATAAACATACTTCCTGTTAATATGTGTCTTGTTGCCACATTTGAAGAGTATGCTGCCATTTTTTGAATACCTACTAAACTATTCTTATCAGGATTACTAGCATCAATAGCTTGGTTTATTCCAGTTACAGAGGCAATCATATCCATAGATATTTGAATTGAGTTCCATAAAGAACTAATTTTATCTTGTCCAGATGAATGTCTTATCTCTTGAATAGGCACCTTGGCATTGTTAAATTCACCTCCAACAGTTGAACTTCTACCAATAACAGAACCTGTTTGAAAATACATATTCATAGCATCTTCAACTGTGTAAGCATTACCGCCACCAAGTTTAATACCAGCCAAGCCGTCAATATCAATAAATTGTCCATCAGGAACAACTCTTTGTTTTACTTGTTGTAGTTTTAACCAAGACATTTGAATATCATCTGCAAATGGAATCATTCTATTTACAGTTGAATCAATATATCCTTTGTACATTTTAGGTGCGATACCAATGTAGTTTGGTTGTACTTTATTTAGATTAGAATTTTCTTTAACCATATTTTTAGAAACTTCCCACTTCAATAAAATATTTGTACCTAATACTAGGATACCTTCAAACCAAACTTCTTCTACCTTAGTTAATTTTTCAAAATCAGCATCACCTGTTCCTTTGTATACAAAATCATTTTCTTTAGCAATAACCTTAAGACCACCTTTTGAGTTCTTTTTCTTTTTCCAAACTTTCTCTCTAGATGTTTTATAGTTAAAATAAAGAAGTCCTAATTTACCATCTAATACATCTTGTGACTGTCCATTAAGATTTAATTCGTAATAGTTGTTCCAAGATGATGATATGCTTTGTAGTCTTTGTTTTTGTTCGTTACTTAATTCTGGAAATTCTTTATATACTTCAGATAAGTTTGTGTTCTTATACTCTCCGTAATAAAAGCAATCTTGAAAGTATGGGTCTTCAGTATAAGACCATATAAGGTTTGCAGGGTCAACATACTCAACTTTAATTCCGTCTCCAGGAACAAATCTATGTTTACCAAAACCAGCTCCTACCTCGATTATATCTTTTTCAATTCTTCTTCTAGTAACTTCGTTGTAATTGTTTTCGTTAAACACAGTCTCTACAGCTACTTCAACAGCTTGTTCGATTGGCGGTTTAAATTCAAACTCCATTTTAATATCTATCTCGTTTTCAGATTCAGGTATTTGATCTAATGGAACAGAAGCTAAGTCAAACCCTGTTTGTTTTTTTGCCTCTAATATAAAATCTTTGGCAATCATATCAGTTTGAAGAGCTTTTCTCTTTTTTGATTTTTCTTCTACAGATGTAGGGTCAACAGCAATAGCGTTTATAGAGAACTCTCTTTGAGCCATACCATTTGCTAGAATATCTACATACTTAGGAATAACAGGAACAACTTTCCAATCAAGATTAAGGAATGACATATCTCCATTTACAGCAAAGTATTCTTTATACTTCGCTACGCTTTGAAGACCATTTGCATACATTCTTCTTTTATGAAACTCATCTCTTTGTTGATAATACTTACAAGTAGAGCCTTCTCTCTTAAACCATTCGTATTGAATAGCCTCTGCTACTTGCGTTCCAAAATCTGCACCTTTTTGAACCTCAAATGGTACATTCTGACTTGGAAAGCTTCTGTAAGTAATGGAAATACCTTCCGTTTTCTTTTTTATCATTTTATTTATCTATTATAAGTCTTCAAATTTATAACTATATCCTCAGAAACTCTTTGAGTTGGAGCATACATTTTTCTGTTCACAGCCATAATGGCTAGTCCAGAACTAATAGAGGCGTCAAATTTCGTTCTATTATTTATATCAAATTTCATCCAGTCTTTCAATGTATCGTTGAATAATATGTTTTGAGGTATATCCCCATCTTCACTAATTATACCAACGTACTTCTCTATGTAGGATTCAATAGCTGTTGCGTGCATTTGCTTAACATCTTCAGAGGAGTTAGGCATACCACCTAATTCTTTCTCTGTAGGCGATAATCTATTCTCAGGCTTATCAAATCTAGTTATACTAAACCCTCTATACCCTCTATTCTTAAAGTGATACAAAAGTCTTGGTTTATTATTCTCTGCCAATATAGGCATACCATAAAATACACAAGCCATTAGTACATCTTCAAAAAATATCTCTGCGGTCTTTGGTCTTGCTACATACTCTAAAAAGAATGTATTGTTTGGTGCATTTGAAAAACTAAGCCCTGTGAGTCCGTGTAAAGCACCCTTAGACGCTCTATTTGTATCCTCATCATAAGAACCATCTTTTCTAACGCCCTCTACAGTTCCTGATATATCATATGTATCACAACCAAAGGATCCTATATCTCCATTCAAAGGGTGTTTTGAAATCCCTCCGAAGTTATTCTTCATCTCAAATTTATTCCTCATCTCCTCTGGAGGAATCCAAGAAACCTTAAATCTACCCTTTTCATTTGGGTGCCACTCAACTATAGTATCTTTAATCCCATCTTTCCAATGGAAATTGCCAGTTACTATTTTATTATCCGCATCGTGGTCTTCGTTAACCTTAATCTGTTCTAATATCTTCTCGATATTAAATGTTGACTGAAGAAGTTCATCTCTGAATGCTTCATCTATTGTCATTGGGAATGCTCTTAACTCTTCGTTATAAGCAATATCGCTCTCTTTTCTTTTACTACTTCTCTTTGCCTCTAAGAACTGAATACTACCTACTGTTTTCTTGTCTCCGTGAACATTAATAAAATGATCTCCTTTTTCAACAAGCTCGTGACACACTCCGTATCTATCAGTAAACTCCTCCATATTCTTATGGGCTGGCAAGAAGTAACAATATAAACCAGAAGGTGTTCTCCCAGTTATTGTATTTCTCTTACTTACTTTAGAGGATTTATATAATTTAAAAAATTCCTCCCCTCCTTTATTCATAGCATTTACTGTTGATCCAATAAACGCTTTACCAACTACCTTACCACCTGTATCAAACGTAGGTGACACTTGACCCCAGTGTTTCTCGTAGTTAGCTGGCCTTGTCCATTTAGATGCCTCATCACCTAAGTATCTATACATTCTCTGTCCGTCATAAGATGAATCTTTTGTTGGCTGATAATCTATAAATGTATTTAGGTAGTCATCTGTATTTGTATCTTTATTCTTTTTAAAACTTTTACTTCTGTCTGTTGGTTTTGCAAACTCTAAGAAATTCTTACTATCCTCAGAACCCTTAACAACAGGCTTAAAGAAGAATGGTAAATTTAAATACCCATATCTTAATTTTGAAAATGCCATTTTTGCATCTTCGTCTGATTTAGATGTCATACCTATCCTTGCATTGGCAGTTGAGGTTGCATCATTTAATAACTGACATATAATCTGGTATGTAAAACCAGTACGTCTTGACTTAACGAATAACTCACCTAAACATCTTGGATCTACAATACAAGCCTCTGTAAGATAAAACATATCTCTTTGAGCTGTTCTAAAATCCATATATGTACCTGTATCTTCCATCTTAACCCAGTTAAGTGCGAAGTAATGTGTTCCAGTTAGATATTCGGCCTTACCATTATTCATAAACCAAATACCCTCTCTTCTTCTTCTAAATTCCTCTACTATATATTCAGTGTATGATTCTGCATTATCTTGAGATAAACCCTTTGGAGGCTCTTGTCTTCTCCAGTACTGGTCCTCTTTCTTTTCATTCCAAAACAATATATCCTTTCTATATGGAACTTTTGGTAGTGTAATGGTTAAGTCACCGACTTTCATTATATCGCCCTTGGTTCCTTTCGGATCTATCATTACAGAATCATTCTTCTCATCGTACCATTCTTTATAGTAATTTTTTTTAGGTAAGAATTCACCAGTAGCAAATTTCTCAGGATACCCTCTCTTGAATTCATTCTCCTTTAAATTAATCTTATCAGCATCTATCTGCATTCTAAGTTCAATTAAAGATGAATCAATCTCTACAATCGCTTGATGTATTGATGGCTTAACAGATATAGCTAAGTGGTGTTTAGACGGATCTAAATCATTATAGTCTATCTTTGAACGTAAAGCCTCTCTAAGCACGTTTAAGGCAATATCTCCAGCCTTAACTAGTCTTACTACATATTTCTTAAATTTATCCTCAGACGGAGCGTTTGTGCTATTCTGCCACCTAAGGAGTAATTCTTTTCCGTACTTAAATGAATCAACCTTTGCCTTTACGATTGTCTTTACCTTGTCTGGTTCAATTAAAGACATATCTGTGCTATACTCTAATCCTTCGATTACAGTTTCTACAGCAACTTCTATATCTCTACTTAGTCCAATCATAAGTGCAATATAATTCTATTTTGATTAATCATATATAACTTCTCATTAAATATGTTAAACTCATACTCTGAGTCTTTTTTAACACCAATTTTATCCTCTTGATTAAATGATGTCATATCTTTATTCTTGTATTTAAGAATACATATTTGCTCATTCTCTTTATACCCTTCATACTTGTCTTCAATGTATGTTGGTTCTATAAAACAAAATGGAGGTAATGCAATTTTACTCCCATCACCCTTTATAACCATATATGCTAATTCTTTCTCTACATAGAATAAATCATCTTGAATATGATATTTACTCTCTAGCGGAAATCCTTGGTTGTTGTATTGTATTCTAAATGTGTTGTGATGCACAATTATCAAATCACCAACCTCTACATCTCCTTCATAGCTAACAGGAGTAGATACAACCTCTGCAATTCTTTGCGTAAAGTTGTGGTCTTCAACGGATATATTTAATACCAATCCATTAGAATTGTTTGAGTACCTTTCGCTATTGAAAGGCCTCACTATGAAATAATGTGGACTTCTCATAAGATTATAATTGCGTATAGTATTCTATATGAATTACGTTGCTTATGTTAAATGATTTCCATATAGCCTTTACATCGCTATCTATTTCCTTTACATAGATGTCAAAGAACATTCCTTCTTTTATGATGTCTGAAACAACTCCAGAACCTCCGAATACATTACTATCAACTTGGTAATGCATTATATTATTATTATCCATTTTAACGGATATTTTTCTTACTAAACTCATATTAAATTAAATTAAAAAAATATATGCAAAGATACTTAAAATATAGGAATACCTACTCCTAGCGAAATATAAGGCTTTGTATTTTGAATATCATATCCAACTCCACCCTTAAGTAAAAACTTATTTTTTATATTCCAATCAACACCGATATTTATTTGTTTATTTGTATTATACGAAGGAGATAAGAATAATCTACTATTATCCCTATACTTTGTAGTAGTCTTTTCTATTATAGAATCTTGGCATTCTATTGTAGCGCAGAAGTCTAAAAGTTCTCCAGTTGTTGTTATAGTAGCTACGCCAGAAGATCTTTTACCCTCTATTGGTTGAGTATATATTCTAGCCTCTATTGATGTGGTATCTGCCTTCTCTAAGTACACGATAGATGTATCTGTTTTCCTAACATACACCTTCTTGTATTTTGTTACAATACCACCTTTTATTTTAAGTGTATCAGTCACTTTTACAACCCTTGTTGTTATCTTAACCTTATCGGGTCTTTTGCTGCCCTCACAAAATTGCAATAGGGCTGCACAAAGTACAAACCCTATTACTAATGATCTTATATTGCCTTTAGTTACCATTTATGAATATACTTAGACAATGTTCCAGACATATTTCCGTGAAATTTCTCACCTCCAGTTAGTAATATACAATCTGGTTTTAGTGTGATATCTACAGCCGTAACTCTTTGACCAACTACTTCACTCCAATAATCTGATAATGGAAAGCTAAATGTTAAATTTGCTCCAGATATTGCTACATCAGAAAAATTTATTGGGTATACATTTGATTTTCCATCTTCATATAGAAAGTAAACAGTACCATAAGTTCCGCTACTTATTAATGAAGATATATTATCATTGAATTGAATTCTAACTGAATTAGTTATGTTTGATACAGGATTAAAATCAAATACACCTCCGCCTTGATACATTGTAGTATTTGTCAATGAATTTCTAAGCATTGTATTTGTTACATAAGCAGGAGTAGGTATTACCGCATTAACAGTATACACTCCAGCCACATCTGTAACAGTTACATTATTTCCAGCGTTTACATCTGTAACAGGAACTGATGGAATATTTGATAAATAAGCTACAGTACCAGTTGCATTTTGAAATGTAGCAACATAATTTCCAGTTAATACAGACGGTTTAGATATATTAAAACCATAATTGGTTGTTAAATCCTCTAACCTAATAAAGTCTTGAGTTATATAAC
>Ga0209229_10000611_pt1 | contig 14654 bp, 4 predicted proteins | sample SanBayMetagenome_FD_187466 | JGI IMG/M metagenome (GOLD analysis project Ga0209229, IMG submission 187466) | Freshwater and sediment microbial communities from dead zone in Sandusky Bay, Ohio, USA (SPAdes) (version 2) | ecosystem: Environmental > Aquatic > Freshwater > Lentic > Sediment | place... | reverse complement strand
CCTAGACGATAAATTTGCGGTTTACATATTTATAGTGGATATGTAAACCGTTTTTTTTATGATTATCCGTAGAAATAAGTGGCCAAAGAACAAGAAGTAAAACTCGAAGCAGAACTCAAAAAATTGATGCAACAACGTGTTGATTTGGAAAAACAAGTTGTTGAACAGAAAGCCAAAATGGATTCTGCTGAAAAGAAGTCAATCGAAAACATAAAAAAACTTATATCGTTAGAAGCAGTTCTCATGGATTCCGTAGAGAAAGAAGAAGAAGTGCGCAAAAAGATAGAGAAGATAGAAAAAGAATCCGAGACTAGAACCAAAAAATCAGAGAAGTTTCAAAAAGAAACAACAGATAGAACTACAAAACAATTTGAAAAAGAAGAAAAAATAAGCGATGCCAAGAAAAAAAGATTAGAGGTTGAAGATAAATCACGTAATCTTGCTAATGAACAAAAACAAGCAACCATAGATATTGGCGCTCGACTTGGTATTATGAGCGATAAATCAAAAAAATATGCAGAAACGCTAGAAAAGAGTAAGGGAACAAATAGTGAAATAGTAGACTATTGGAATAAAACTGCTGATTCGATAAAGGACGGATATAATACCAGTGACGCATTCAAAACTTCTCTTGATGATATGAGAAGTATAAATAGTGATGTTACGAGGTTATATCAAGATTCAGTTACACAAACTGGTTTAATAGAAAAAGGTCAGGCAAAAATAGTAGAAACTGATAAGGCAAGAGAAGCACTTGCCATAAAGAGATATGAAGTTGAAAATAATACATTGGGATTGAGTGCTGCAGACCAAGCCACATTGATGAAGGGTATTAAATTAGAAGAACAAAGACTTAATACAATAGATGAACAAAATAAAGTAATAGAAAAACAAAACGCAAATCTTCAATTGATTGAAGGAGTTGGATCTAAGATTGGAACCGCCATGGGTGGTTGGGTTAAAAACCTTCCAGGTGGTGAACAAATTACTAAAATTCTTGGTATAGATAAAACTGCAGATAATATGAATAAATCATTTACTGCTGCTATACAAAGTGGACTCAAAGGTAATTTCAAAGATGCATTCAAAGAAGGTGCTAAGGGATTGGGCAGTATGATTGCTATGGGTCCAAAGTTAGTTGCAGGTATGGGATTGGGTGCATTGACGGGTGGAGTTGGATTATTAGTTGGGGGATTAAAAAAGGCGGTTGGTGTTTTGATGGAAATTGATGGTGAAATATCACAAATGGGTAAAGACTTTGCTATGAGCAAAGATGAAGCCCGTGAGTTGTATAAGAACACTGCAAGAATATCAAACGAAATGAAAATTACTGGAATAAATTCCAAAGAAATTGCAGTTGGTATACAAGCTGCTTCCGATGCATTCAATGGTATGGATGTTGCTGGTATGATAAATGCTGGTAATAAAGAGATGGAAGCATTTGCTAAACAAGCAACAGTTCTTACTAAACAATTCGGATTGTCTGGTGAAGAAGTTGGTAAATTAAAAGACTTGTCTATAATCACCGGAACTTCAATGGATAATCTTGTAAAGGATGCAGTTGGAGTTGGTAAAGGTGTAATGAATGCAAAAGAAGCAATGAAAACTCTTGCGAGTGTTCCAAAAGAAGTTGCTGTTGCATTTAAGGGTTCAACGAAAGAACTTGCTGCTGCCGCTATGAAGGCAAAGATGTTGGGTATGGATCTTAAAAAGGTAAAAGATATTGGTAGAAGTATGCTTGATTTGGAATCATCGCTAACTGCGGAGATGGAAGCACAGGCATTGACCGGTAAAAATTTACAATTGGATGCCGCTAGAAGATATGCAATGGAAGGTGACATATACAATCTTCAAGAAGAATTATTAAATCAAGCCGGTTCACTTGAAGAATTTACGGGAATGAATGCTATACAACAAGAGGCGATGGCAAAGGCAATGGGTATGTCTGTTGAGGAAATGACAGATATGCTTACTAATGCTGAGAAATTAAAAGAAGCAAAGATAGATGCTACAATGGCAGAAAATCTTTCAAAGATGAATGCCAAAGAACTCGCTGAGGCATCAAAAAGTGCGGCAAACGATCAACAGAAGGCATACATAGAAAAATTGGCAGCTGAAAAACGTTCTGCAAGTTTACAAGAATCAATGGCTGATGCAGTTGAAAAGTTAAAACAAAAGTTTGCACCAATTATTGATGCTATAATTGAAATGGTTGGTGGTCTCGAAGAAGGTGGTGATAAAGTTTCTATATTCCAAGAGATGATTGATGGTATAGATATGGATGCAATTGCTGCTGGAGTTAAAGAAGCTCTGCCAAAAGTATTGGAAGCAGTAAAGGGATTGATTAAAAATCTTCCAAAAATAGTAGAGATGGTTTCAGGTTTAATAAGTAAATTTAGTGGTATCGCCGGTGCAGCTGGTGGATTTCTGGACTTTTTAGGACCAACAACTGCAGGTCTTGGTGTCATGGCATTGAAAGTTGCGGGTCCAGGCGGTATAGCAACCGGTTTCAAACTTGCCGCACAAGGAGCAGGTGGATTGTTTGATATGGTTAAAGGTCCACTTATGGATGGAGTCAAAGGACTTGCAGGATCAGTTGGTGACAAATTGGGTGGGGCATTTGGTAAAGTTGGAGAAAAAGCCGGTGCACTTGGATCAAAAATAAAAGATATGGCGGCAAGCAAAGCTGGGGACATGGCCGGTGCTGGTGGTGGTAAGAAAGCAAAAATGCCAAAAGGTGGTGGAAAAAAAGGTGGGGGAATGATGGATGGCCTTACAGATATGGTGAACAAAATGGATCCAAAAAAGATGTTAGCCGGTGCAGCTGCTATTTTAATTCTTGCTGCCGCTTTATATGTTGCTGCTAAGGCATTACAAGAATTTGCTAAAGTTGAATGGGGTGCGATGGCTAAAGCTGCTGTTGCCTTGATAGGACTGGCTGGTGTTGCTATGTTATTAGGAACGGCAAGTGGTCCTATGTTAGCCGGTGCAGCTGCGGTGTTAGTTCTTGGTGCGGCATTATATGTATCTGCTGCCGCTTTCGATATAATGGCAAAAATAGATTGGGGAGGATTTGATGGAATAGTTACTGCACTTGCATCACTTGCAGCTGGTTTTGTGATTTTAGGTGCCGCTGCTCCTTTCATAATACTTGGATCTGCTGCTATGATAACAATGGGAGCCGCTGCAGCTGTATTTGGTGCTGGACTTTATGTGATTGCTAAGTCATTGGCAGAGTTTCAAAAAATAGGTGATTTTGGTAAGGTTGGTGATAATCTTGCTGCGGGCATGGAGGCATTGGGTGATGTGTCTGATAAAGTAGATTTAGGAAAACTTGAAGATTCCTTCGATGAACTTGAAGATGCATTGGAAGAATTAGACTTTGAACAACTGGCTGCATTTGGTCAATTAGGAAATTCTGCCCTAAAAGGTGCTGGTGAAAATCTTGTTGGCGGTATAAATTCACTGATGGGTATAAATCAAGGAATCAATTGGAGCGGGCTTGAAGATACATTTGATAGTCTTGAAGATGCTCTTGATGAATTAGACTTGGAAGGAATACAGGCATTTGCCAAATTAGGTGAAGAAGGAATTACAAAAGCTGGTGCAAATTTGGTTGCTGGGTTAAATTCATTTCAAGGAATTGATCCAAAAACTGTTATTGCTGCCATTGGTCCATTAGAAGGAGTTTTTGAGGCATTAGATGATGCATTTGAAGAATTAGATTATGAAGACTTGGATGCATTTGGTAAAATAGATTTTAGTAAAATTGGTGCTAATACTGCGGGAATAGCACAATTTGCACAGGCACTTGGAAATATATCAAGTGTATCGGGTATTGATAAATTGGAAGAACAATTCTCAAAACTTTCAGAAGCAATTGATGATTTGGACATTGATAAATTAAACGAACTTTCTGGAATAAAACCAGATGCAATGGGTAATTTAGGAAAACTACAATCCGTATTCCAACCATCACAGAAAATAGAAAGTAGTGAGGCGGCTCCAGCCGCAGCAGGTGGTGCCGGTGGTGCAGGTGGACCTGCCGGTGGTGGTGCTAATATGAGTGGTGTTGAAGGTAAATTGGATCAACTCATAGGGTTATTCAGTAGTATTGCAGGTCAGCCAACTGTTATTAAGTTTGGTGATAGATTTGTTGAAGAAATCCGTTCAACATTAGACATTAAGAAGTCTTACAATGTTCAGAACACATTTGGTCGTCAGGCATAATAAAATAATATAGCTTGATATTTATTATCGAATTAAAAAGGATATGTAAAGTATGTCATTAGTAGACTTAAAATCTGATTTATCAAAATATAGATCTGAGGTTTCAAAGGAGGGCAAAAGTTCTCCTGATGCTTCATCTGCTACTAGTGACAAAAATTTTGCAACTAATCAACCTATTACAGATTCACTCTACAAAGAAGTTCCAAGTGTAAAAAAACCAAAGGTGGTATCACTAACAAGTCAGTTGAGTAAAACAAAACTTGATGAAATAAAAAAACCTAAACCAAGCGATGTTACAAAAAAATTAGGAACAACCGAATCAGATAATACAAAAAAACCAAACAAAGTTGATTTGGTTGGTAAATTGGAATCATCAAAATTTGATGATATTGTTGTCCCTTCTGATAAAAGAGTTGAATTGCAAGATAGATTATCTTCTACAAAATTAGATGATATAGTTCAAACTCCTGTTGAAAACCTATTGATAAATAGTGTTTCATCGTTATCGCCTTCTGTTAGTGATTCTAGATTACCTTTGGCATCCGGAATTGGTTTGGATCAAATAGAATCGAAGTTTTCAAAAATATCACAAACAAGATTCCAAAGTAGACTTGCAGAATCCGATGTTGAAATAAATCCAACAACTCCTGGACAAAATAACAATAGATCAGATACTGCAATAAATCGGCCTACACAAACATTTGATAGAGAAGATAGTTCTCCTGATATATCAAGAAACATAAATGATGCATCCGATAATATAACAAATCCGGGAACAGTAATAAATGTTCCACAACAATCATTTGATAGAACCGATCAAGCGGTTACAATCAATACGGATATATTATCACCTATTGGTAATATAACAAATCCTTTAATTCAAATCACAAGACCTCCACAGTTTTTTGATAGAATAGAAAATTTAGTTGAAATTACAAAAAATGTAAATGATGCGGTAGATAACATAATAATTCCAGAAATAGAACCAATAATACCACCATTAAGTTTTAGCAGACAAGAACAATCTCCAAATATAATAACAGATACTATAAAGGAAGGTCTTGTTGTTAATCCAGATGTTACTGTTTTAAGACTTAATCAAGGAACTATCCATACCAACGATGGTAGTGAATTTAATATAGATGGCACACCAATAAAATTTATTGGAACATCCGAACTTGAAAAAATGATAGAAGTGGATGACAAGGGTCCAATCAGATATTCTGGAACAACTATACATGATACAGATAGAAGTCAATTGAATTTAGATGGTATAACACCTACATTTCCAGGTGGTAGATATGAGAAATCAATAAACTCATTGTATTCTATTCTTGGATTGCAAGAAGTTAATTTCTTTTCAAACCAATTTGCAATTGGATTTAATCAAAGACAACAACTTGGTGATAGTAAATATATTGGATTCTCTCAATTTTCATGGACTGGTGGATCAGATGATGGACCATTTACAAATGCTTTTGCTGATACTAACGGTAGAGGGTTTCAGACGTTTGTTGATCCAGCAGAATCTTTATATCAACCAAATTCTTCTCAATTTGATTTTACAAAAATTACCGGTGTAAATTTCTTCGATGGTAATAATAATAATACACTTGGTGGTTTTACTATATTCACCCAACCACAGATAACAGAATATAAAACTGAAACATCATTTTTAGGTTGGCAAGGAAATAGATTAGGTGCACCTGCAGTAAATTACTTTGATAATATATTTTTGAATACATCAAAAGGTTTCACTAAATTCGCAGAGTTAGGTCAATCAGATTATATTCCAGATTCATCTATATTTGATTACGATGGAAACAAACAACAGGCGCCTTCTGTTAATTATTTTGATCAAGCTGGTGTAAATTCAAATATGGGTTTCCATAATTTTGCCGGTTTTATGGATTCAAAATATGTTCAAGATTCATCACAGTATGTTTGGGTTGGAAATTCAACTGAAAATGCTCCTGCTGTTAATTATTTGGATCAATTCAAACAATTTACAAATGCAGGATTTCATGTATTTGCACAAAAGTATGATTCAAAATATCTAAAAAATTCATCAGAATTTATTTGGGATGGCAATAGACAAGATGCTCCTGCAGTAAACTATTTTGATTTAACAACAAATAAAACATTTGATGGGTTTAATACATTTGCTCAACCGTATGAATCACTATATGTTCCGGATTCATCAAGATTTACATGGGTTGGGACAAGAGATGATGCTCCTTTTGTTAATTATATTGACATACCAACAAAAAATGCACTATCAGGATTTGATATATTTGTTCCTTTCTTGGAAACAAAATACATAAACGAATCTTCAATTCATACATGGAATGCAAATAGACAAGATGCACCTATTGTAAATTATTTCGATATACAAAATCAATATGCTAATAGTGGATTTGATAAGTTTCATGCACTACACGATACTAGATATGTAAAAGATTCCTCTCAATTTGATTTTGACGGAACTAAACAAAACGCTCCTGCTGTTAATTATTTTGATCTTATCGGTAAATATACAACGGTTGGTTTTCACACATTCCCTACATTCAAAGAATCTAAATACATTAAAGATTCATCTGAATTTGATTGGAATGGATCTAGAGTAGATGCACCTGCTATAAATTATTTTGATTTACAAGGATCACATACTAATACTGGTTTTCACACATTTGCATCAGAGTATGATTCCAAATACATAAAAGAATCTTCAAGATTTGATTGGGATGGTGCAAGAAATGCTGCTCCTTCTGTAAACTATTTCGATTTACCAGAAAAATTTACAAAGATAGGATTTCATAATTTTGCTGCATTACGAGATTCAAAATATATTCCAGAGTCTTCTGAATTTGATTGGGATGGTAAACGAGGTGATTCTCCTGAAGTGAACTTTTTTGATATTCGCAAGAGAGTAACCACTGCAGGTTTCCATAGACTTGCGGAAATATATGATACAAAGTATGTTCCAGAAATATCCATATTTGATTGGGATGGTAGTCGTGGTGAATCACCACAAGTAAATTATTTTGATTTGAGAGGCAAGTTTACAACGATAGGTTTTCACAGACTTGCGGAAATATATGATAGTAAGTATGTAAAAGATTCATCAGAATTTACATTTGTAGGAAAATTTCCAAAGGCAGGAACAGATTACTTCGATAAAGAAAAATTAAATCAAGCCGGATTTACGCTAAATATACAACCAAAGGGAACGAGCAAACCACCGGGAACAGAGTATTTCCATGAGAGTTCATTCTACACATTCAAGGGTGGAAGACCTGGTAATCCATTAGAATCAGTAATTGATTTCTTTGAGAATACAAATCAGTCTGGTTTCACCATGGATATAAAGAGAAACGAAGGTTTACCTGCAACAGAGTATGTAGCTGAATCTTCAAGATTTGATTTTGATGGTAGTAGACCAAAACCACAGAGTTTCTTTCCAGATAGTAACCAAAGTGGTTTCACTTTGGATATTATGGCAAAGGGTAGTAGTAGACCTGGCACGGAATATGAAACCGAATCATCTATATTTGATTTTGACGGTGGAAGACCTGCTAGACAAAGTTTCTTTCCAGATAATAACCAAAATGGATTTACAATAGATATAATGCCTAAAGGCGCTGGAAATCCAGAAACGGAGTATGTAGCTGAATCTTCGAGATTTGATTTCGATGGTTTGAGACCAACTGGTATAAATTATTTTCCAAATGATAACCAAACCGGTTTTACAGTAGATATAATGAGAAAAGGTAGTGGTAGACCACTAACCGAATACTCAACCGAATCTTCCGGTTTTGCTTGGAGAGGTGTTAGAACTTCTGCTCCAAGTAACAATTACTTTGGTTTATACAGAACCCCAACCGGTAAACAATACATTGATGTTCAACAGAAAAATAATACAACACAAGCCGGTAGAGGTTTTCAAACATTCTATACCGATAAAACTCAAACAAATTATCAATCAGGATATTCAATACATTCAACTGAAAGTGGCAACAATAAAGTTAAATTTGGTGGATTGAATACTCCGGTTACAAACTTCTTTGGTTTCTCACCATTAAAGAGAGATGGTTTCTTACCGAAGATGACAACAAATGATGGAACGCTTTATCCAATAATCAATCCAACACTAACATATAATTTAGATGATGGTGGAAGACTTGCAGTTTCTAATGCCCGTGCATCCGGTGGTGTAACAACTGTTAAAGGTGAAGAATTTGCACCGTTATCTTTGGGTAAACGCCCTTGGACACAACCAGGAACTCTTGCTTCTTTGGAGAATCAAGTTCCAAATATAACGATAAATGATTCAACACATCCATATTATGTATCAAGTAGGGCAGTATTGCCAAAAACTGCAGGTGCTTACAATAAAAAATACGAAAGAACCATGCGGGATAATAGACAAATCAACGGGAGTTATTTGTATGGTCTTTCAGAAAATGCTGGTCAATTGAATTTACAATATAAAAAGTTTCAGTTACAACCAAATTCTTATGCATCAAATGGATTCAGACAGGATTCTTATATTCTTCGTGGTATTCAAGTAAAAGATTCTGTTAAGAATGAACTATGGGGCAATAAACGATTTACTAGTGGATCCGTGGAATTTCTTGCAAAGGGTGGATATTCTGATGAATTTGGAACTATCAATGAAGCAGATGTGCAAAGAATTGATAAGTGGTTACAAAGTCCAAGAGGATTAAAATGGCAGACATTACAAAAACAATTGTATGATAATAACGCTTTGGTAGATACACTCAATGGCTGGGATGAACCATCCACATTGGATTCTCCTACGGCAAAAACAAGAATGTATAATACCACATCATTGCTTGATTCAATACGCGATAATACATTCAGAGGTCGCACTATTCGTATTCGTCATGGTGACAAACCAAATGCTGATGATCCAGATGACTTCGATTACTACGAAAGAGTTGTTAAAAAAATGAATCCGTCTAGCGCTGGTGAGTTTGGTAATAAATCAGATGTCATGGATTTCCCAAGAGACTCATCTAGCGGTGGAACATTGTTATCGTCTGCAATAAAAAATGCTAGAAATGTGTATTCTGTTTACAAATATAATAGATTGATTGCTCTGTTATCGGAATTGATACCGTCTGCATTTGTTCCTATAAACTCAAAACTTCCGGCCGCAATATCCGATGCGTATAAAAACAGAGGATCGCAAATCTCCCGATTGAGTGGAAAGGGAGGACCTAATTCTGGAACAGATCCAAATGCCATCACAGTAATCAATAGAGCAAGTCATCCGTTTATGACTCACTATGATACATCTGGTATTTTACCAGATGCATACCCATCAACTGCGAAAAGAGAAACTTGGTTTGGTCCAAAAACAAAAACAGGTGATTCTGCTGAAGATGCAACCGGAACAAACAACACATACTCTGGAAGATTAGAAAAACAATTTAGAGATTCAACAAATACATTTGATGGTGTAATGACTGCACTATCTTATCTATTAAGTGGTTCATTCTTAAAAGGAAAAGAATCACAAGAATATCCGGGTGGAAAACAAAATCCTGAAAATTTTGCATATGTTCAACAAAGCACATATAGATTACTTCAACAGAAAGAACCATTTACACCAAAACCTATTGCTTTTATTGATAGAACGCGAGCAAACATTGCAGGTGATGTGGACATTCCATCAACACTGCCCATAAAGTTACCAGATGTTTTGACACAAACACCTAGCGGGGAAACACAGGCAGATGCACCAATTAAACAATATGCTGCTGTTGCTTACGGAAAACTTAAAAAAATTCCGCGTGGAGATGCTAACCGTTCACATGACTATAATGATTTTAGACATGATATTGAGTGGGGTGATAAGAAAAAAACATTCTCTACTGATCCGGCTGTAATAGATTACAAGACAAATAATTTGGAAGATAAATTTGGTTTTGGTAATCCTGGAAAAGTTGGTGCAGATAGAAGTAAACCATTCCGAAGTAATATAAAATATGACGGTGGAAAAGTTGTAAAGAAACAAGGCGAGGGTTATGAGTTCAGAGGTGACAGAATAAACATCATAGATTTCAAAAAATGGAAAGATCCTGACAAGCTAATGAAGGATGCGGATGTCTATGAACTTAGCAATACAGAAATTCCAGGTAAAAAAGATTTAATAACATTTTATTTTACAAGCACACAATTAAAAGGTAAAGGTCGAGACGCTGAAGCAATAGTTTTTAGAGCGGCATTTGATAGTATAACTGATAATCATAAACCAAGTTGGAGTCCTCAAATGTATATGGGTAGAGGAGATCCAATTTATTTATTCGGTTCTTATGAAAGGGATGTTAGTTTTGGATTTACTGTTCATATTGGTTCTCGCGATGAACAGGCAGCAACATGGCGTAAATTGAATTATCTTGCATCATGGACTGCTCCGGATTATAGCACAGGTCGTTTTCGTTCACCATTGTGCCGTTTGAATATAGGTCATCTATTCAGAAAGACTCCTGGATTCATAAACTCATTGTCATATACATTTGATAATGCCGGTGGAACTTGGGAAACTGCACACTTAAAAGAAGATAAAAACTATAATAACGAAGAAGTAAAACCCGGTGTATTACAATTGCCAAAAACAATTCAAGTTGCAGTTGGATTTACAGTTATAGGTAATTATCGTCCTGAATGGGGTGGTGTCATGTATTCATTATATGATGATGAAGGTGACGGTTTGATGCCGGCAATAGCTCCAAATGATGAAAGAGTAAACTTCTTCCGAACAAATGACGGTGGTGGTGGGAATAATCGAAGTGATGATCCAACAAGAGAAGCAGACTTGAAGACGTTTGAAGAATATGAAAAAGAAAATGAAGCCGAAATTACAGATGAGCAATATGCAAAAATGGGATATAAAAAGGTAAAAGTCAAACAAAGAGTTATAGTACAGGATCAAAACGATCCTGAAAAAACAACAACACAAGAAATTACAAAAGATACATGGATTCCTGCAGAAGCGGAAAAAGATTTTAACTCAAGGCAATCGATTGATGCAACACGTCAAGCCGAAGCTGATAAAGAAGAAGCAGACGCTAAAGCCAAAGATGAAGAATATCAAAAGAAACAGGCGGATATAAAGGCAGCTCAAGACGCAGCGAAAGCGCAATCAAACAAATTGCCACCGTGATACGATATAATTTAAGTGTGTAATATATTTATTAGTATGTTGTATATTTTATAGTGAAACAATAATATGCCTAATAGATACGAAGAATGTGATATAATAACCGGAGTAAACAAAACTAATCCAGACGGTTTACAAAAAAAGGTTAGTAAATTATCAAGTATTTTTTATCCTGGATTCTCTAATAATGAAGATATTTTTATAGTTTCTCATTTGGGTGATAGATTAGATAATCTTGCATACGATTATTATGGTGATCCATCGTATTGGTTTGTTCTTGCCTCCGTTAATAATTTGGGTAGGGGAAGTTTAGCAATACCTCCTGGACTAGTCATAAGAATACCATATTATGATAAAATAACTGGCATAGGTGCTCTGTTTCAACAGTATAATTTTATGAGGTAATTATGGCATGGAGTATAGGTGTAACCAACCCGTTTCTTAGGCCACCAGGTCCTGGTGCAGGTGAAGTTAATGCCCGTGGTGTTATCTATGGTAAAAAAATTAGAGGTGGTGCGGATCCAGCAAAAAATGGTCTTTATTGGGCGTATGGTAGAAAAACATGGGCAAATGCCGGTGGTTTAACGTTTCCAAAGGGCAAAGAAAATATAACAAAGGGTGGCGATATTTCATTGTATAGACCAAAATCACATTCACCCACACTTCCTATTTTAACTGGCGTTGATACTTCAAATGAAGGAGCGATGGGTTCTATAATAAAGGCATCAATAAGTTTTACAATATATCCCGCATTAACTGCAAGTGGTTTTGAATTAGGATTTGGTGGTTCATTTTTCAAACCAGGAGCAACAATAGGTGTTTCATTTGGATGGACAACTTGGGCAAGCTCAGCATGTGCTTCTAAATTCGGATTTTCTGGTCTAGTAATGGATTTTAGTTGGTCTGTGAATACAGACGTTTCTATCAATGCATCTACATCACTTCTTGCACAAGGTGTTATCGCAACTGGTATAACTGGCAATCTTTCAAAGAAAAATGCAGATCCAACACCAGCTTCACCAACATCAACCACGTCAGGAGGTACATCGTCATCAACAACCACTACACTTAATGATCCACCGTTTGCACCTCTTGATGCCAAACAACTTAAAGCAATTGGATCAGATTTAGGAACTTCTATAGATCAAGCAATGGCCGAATTAAATCCCCTGCAGTCTGCAGGAAGTGGTGGTGCTGCCGGTGCACTCGGTGGTGCACTTGGATCTGGTACAGGAGAACCGGAAGAAATATATGGTGTTCAGGCATGGGAAGTCAAAGACCAAAGAACGATTGCAAAGTTGAGATACTGTTCAGTTGGTATTCCATGGCAACCTGATCCACCAGCAACAGATGAAGTTACTGCATTTGATGAAGCTGCTGTTGCAGGAGGAAGTGCAGGTAGTGCAGGTAGTTCTGGTTCTTCCAGTAATGGATCGGCGGGTACTGCTGGACAAATAACTAAACCGATTGTTAAAAAATTCTGGTATGTTAATTTTGGTAGTATGGAAGATTATCTAAAAGAATTGATAGTTTCAGCAACACAGGGTGCTGTAAAGGGTGTTGATATTGCCAATAAGACTACACCTGGTGGTCCAGGAAAAGCCGGTTATATGAGTGCATATCCAATGGAAGTATTGTGGCCACAATGTAACTACAAGACAAAAACTCCTGATATTCCATCTAATAGAACTCCAATAGGAAGTATATGGTTCAATTGTGACTATGTGAAAGAAACTTGGAGACAGTTTTTTAATGATAACAATGATGGTGACGCTAATCAAAAGAACTTAACAAGTTTCTTAAACGAATTGTGTAAACGGGCAAATGAAGCTTCTGGAGATTGGTGGCAATTGGCTACACAAGTTATTGAGAAATTTCCAAGTTGTGGCGGTGTTGGTAAATCATTATCAGTTCTTTCAGTAGAAGATATGAGTTACTGTGAACCACAAGCCGGGTTTGGTTTTAATGCAAGTTTTGGTAGACCGATGCTAAAAAATGTCAGTATATCATGTAAAACAAGTTCAACAATGGGTGCTGCAGTAATGGGTGGTGGTAATGTTGATACTCCAGGTAAACCTAAGGCATCACATGGTACAAACCCAGCACCAAGTATAGATGATTTATTAACACAACTGGAACAGAATGGTGTAAATACCACTTGGGGAGATTCCATGAAAGGTGTTTTGAAGTTAAAGAAAAAGAATGAAGCAAACCATCATTCAAAAATGCGTATATTATTTCCAATTGATTTTAGTGTTACGATTGACGGATGTTCTGGGTGGTCATTTAATGAGGCAATAAATACAAATCTTAAACCACCTGGATATGGCGGTTCTGTTTTTGCAATAAATGGTATCAATAATAAAATAGATGTCAATACTTGGGAAACCAGTTTGAAAGGAATAATGAGGTTAGGATAATGAATATAAAAGATTATAGACAAAAAATTTATTATCCAGAAAGTCAAATAGCAAAAAACTTATTTACCAATGGTGGTCAGTTTATGTTGTTGAGAAACTTTGAAGAATATGTTGGTTTCTATCATAGATATACAACTGGAGAAGTTTTTACTGAACATGAATGGAATGCACTAAAATCAGAGAGACTAATTAGATTTAGAAATCTATCTGAACCAAAAAAGAAGTATTATGACTTAAAACACTTTTACAAATCTGGACCAAGTCGTCCGGGTATTCGTAGAAAAAAATCAAGTAATGCAGATGAATACTATAAATTTACTGCACCAAGACCAGTAAAAAGAAAACTAACACAAAAAGAAATTGATGCAGGTTCTACATTCAGATACTTTATTACAAAGAGAAATGAAAGAGAAAGAGTCTTTTTTGAAATATCACCAGAACAATCACAAAAATATGGTGATACTAGTAGTGGTATAAATCAATATCTTTATGAAATGATTTCAATGCCTTGGAAAGTAGATGGACCTGAATTTGACATTCACGATGGTTATTTGTTAAAGATGCCAGGTGTGATAGATACTAATTTACGGATAATAGATAGATATGCAAAGAAATTCCGTTTGATTTCACAATTAGTTCGTAACCCAAGAGAATTAACGGTATATGAGAATGTTCCTGCGGTAAAACCTAGAATAGAAACGATGGAACCGCCTACTGTAAATACCCCTTCTTCTGAAAATTCTATATCGGAAATACCATTCAATCGAATTTCTGCCGGTAGTGAGGTATCTACTATGGGTTTTGGTTACGAAGAT
>Ga0209229_10000610_pt1 | contig 14667 bp, 10 predicted proteins | sample SanBayMetagenome_FD_187466 | JGI IMG/M metagenome (GOLD analysis project Ga0209229, IMG submission 187466) | Freshwater and sediment microbial communities from dead zone in Sandusky Bay, Ohio, USA (SPAdes) (version 2) | ecosystem: Environmental > Aquatic > Freshwater > Lentic > Sediment... | reverse complement strand
TCACGAGCTCGTGGTCAAGTGCCGGATCACTGCCGGGCACGAGCGCGAGGATGTTGCGCATGCCGCCGAAGGCCTGGTAGAAGGTGCCGTTGTCACCGGCGGGCTGGAGCCCAAGCTTCTCGAGCGCCGCCACGATGTAGGTGCCGGCGGCCCGGCCGCCCCGGCTGCCTCCCTCGCGGCCTTCGAAGGCGTCGTCGGCCAGTGCGTGCACGTGGCGGCTGGCGTCGGCGGCCTGGATGCTCGCATGGGCGGCCGCCATGTGCTCGGCGGCCGAGAGCGGCATGGCCATCACGCCAGCGGCGAGAACCATGACCGCCCGAGACAGTCGGGTGCGATTCGTCGGGGCCATCTGCCGCCTCCTTGCGGGACCGTGGTTTGCGGTCCAGAATAGACCGGCGATCTCGCCCCTCGTCCACGGGAGTTTTCGCGGGTTTGGAGAGGTGGCAGAGTGGTCGAATGCGCGTCTTTGCTAAAGACGTGTCCGGTCAAAAGCTGGACCGCGGGTTCGAATCCCGCCCTCTCCGTTTGGTGCAGAAGCTTGAGAAGAAGGTGCCTTGTTTCCAAGGCTTCCTGAAAAGCGAGTCGTCGTTTCACTCCGTGACTTTGCTGAAACTTTGCTGATGCCCTGCCGCCCCTTGGCGGGTTTGGCGCGGGCGTCGGCCTTCGGTGGCTCGAGATCCATCACGCGGCCTGCATGAGTCCTCGCAGGTAGCCGGCGGCGAACAGGCGGCCGAGCATCTCGTAGCCCGGGGTTTCGTTCGTCTCGCCCGCCATCGACGGCGCATGGTCGGGCCGCACGCTTCCCGCGTAGCCGGCCTCCTTGAGAGCCCGAAACACGGCGGGCATGTCGATCTCGCCGTTGTCGTGCCACGTCTCCACGAAATGCCGGGCCGAGCCGCGCACGTTGCGGGCATGCACGAAGAGGATGTGGCGGGCGAGCCGACGGATGCCGGCGACCACGTCGACCCCGGCTGGATGGAGCGACCCCACGCAGTAGCAGATCCCGTTCGCCGGGCTCGGGGCGAGCTGCACCACCCGTTCGAGTGCCTCGTTGGAGGTGATGATCTGCGGCTGGCCATTCAGCTCGGCAAGCGGGGGATCATCGGGATGCAGGGCGAGCCCCACGCCGCACGCCTCGGCCACCGGCAGCACGTCGTCGAGAAACCTCTTCAGGTTGTCCCAGAGCGTGGCAGCCGTGGTGCGGAGGGCGGGCCGGCCGTCGGCGTCGGTAACGTTGCGGCCCACGTCGGCCAGGTTGAATTCCGTCACGAGCGCCCCGCCGCGCTCCCGGACGGTGGCGCTCGTCCGCTGCCAATCCTCGCCCGGCATCCAGTTGTAACAGGCGATGGACAGGCCGGCCTCGGCCATGTCGCGCAGGAGCGTCTTGAACTGCTCGACCTCGGCGTCGCGCCCAGGCAGCTCGTGCACCATCTTCAGGTGCGGGATCTTCCGCTCGACGATCGCCAGCCGCATGCCAGCGGCCTCGACCATCCGCCTGGCAGCGAGGAGCGGCTGGAGACCGGGCCCCGGGTAGGGGAGCACGATCTCCTCCACTCCCACCTGGGCCGCGAGATGCAAGTTCTGTACCGTGAACGGATTCACGATCATCGAGAGTTTCATGATGGCGAGTAAAAGTGCCTTTGGTTGCGCATAACAATGACGTCACCGCAGACCGGACTACAATCATCGTCGGCATGGCGAAGCCCCACAAACATCAGATTTTCCTGCTCATCGCGACAGCCGTCGCCGCCGCCGTGGCGTGCGTTGGCCGTGCCGACGACGGCAGCCTCGAGATCGTGAAGGCCCGCTGCCTCGACTGCCACTCCGGCGACGAGGTCCAGGGGGGCATCGACCTGGCCGCGCTCACCGCCGCCGCCGACGTATCGAAGGATTTCGCGGCGTGGCGGAAGGTGCGCGAGGTCGTCGAGGCGAGCCGGATGCCGCCCAAGGAGGCCGAGCCACTCGCCGCCGGCGAGCGCGAGGTGCTCTGCGGCTGGATCGCCCCGCGGATGCGGCTGGCCATCGAGGCCCATGCCGGCGACCCCGGCGTGGTCACGCTCCGGCGGCTCACGAACGCCGAGTACGACGCCACCGTCCGCGACCTCGCCGGCATCGACTTCGGCCTGGCCCGCGACTTCGAGCCCGATGGTGGCGGCGGCGAGGGTTTCTCCAACACCGGCGACGTGCTCTTCGTGAGCCCCCGGCAGTTCGACCGCTATCTCTCCGCGGCCCGGTCGCTCGCCGACCACGCGTCGATCCTGCCCGGCACTGGGATCGTGTTTCATCCGCAGCGGGTGGGCCAGCGCGGGCCGGAGCAGCTCCGCGACCAGGCCCAGCAGGCGATCTACGTCTGGTATCAGAAGGCGGCCACGCCGCACGTGCCCCTCGACGGCGACGACCTCCGCGAGGCCGAGTATCTCCTCGCCTGCTGGAAGCACCGCCACCGTGAGATCACCGGTGCCGCGTCGCTCGACGCGCTCGCCGATGCCGCGGGCCTGTCGCGGCCCTACCTCGCCAACTGGTGGGCGTTTCTCCAGGCCGACGAGCCCGCCTCGCGCTACCTCGACCTGACGCGGCTCGCCTGGCGGGCCCTGCCGCCTCCCGATCCAGCGGCGCCCCAGGCCGTGCCCGAGGCGGCGATCGTCGGCACGCAAGCGATCCAGGCAGAGCGCAAGTCGTGGTACACGCGATTGCCCGAGCGATACGGCGAGTCGACCCAGCGGTCCCAGCAGGACGTCGACGCTCTCCATCCCTCCATCCTGTACACACCGATTTCTGGCCAACAGCACGTGCATATCCTCGTGGGCGATGCGGCCGACGGCAACGAAGGCGATGTCGTCCGACTCTTCGACTTCAAAGTCACGGTGGCCGACAAGCCGCACGGGTATTACGACTGGCTCGTCTCCCGGCGGCAGGAGCTGGAGCAGGCGATCGCAGCCCGGCCCGCGGGCACGGAGCCCGACGCCGCTATGGCTCGCGATCTCGACGTTGTACGGGCCGTGCTCGAGCGGTTTGGCAAGCATCCCCGTGGCCGGGCCGCCGATCCGCGGGAGATCGTGGCGGCGGCCCCGGAGAAGATCACGCTTCCGCTGCCGGCCGGAGCCACCAGGTTTCAGGCGCAGGGCCGCCTCGATCTCGAAGACCCTGACCTTCCGAAAGCCACGGCCCAATGGATGGCCACCGCCAACGACGCGCTCGGGCCGAGCGGTGTGTATGCCAATGAATTCACGGTCTGGCCGCGGCACGGCGCCAAGGGCGGCAAGGCGATGCACGAGTTCGAGCTCATGCGGCGGGCCTTTCCCGCGACCCGCGACTTGCGGCTGGCCGGCATCACCGAAAACCTCCACGGCCCAGCCCAGGATCCGCGGGTCTATTGGCTCTCCGACGAGCAGCTCTTCGCCCTCCTGCCGGAGCCGGAGCGCCTGCGGCACGCGGCGCTCATGACCGACTGGAACACCACCCGCCAGCCCAAGCCATGGCCCGAGCTCCTCGCCGACTGGGACAACCGCCTGCTCGCCCATCTCGACGCCTTCGCCGCGCGGGCCTGGCGCGGCCCGCTCGCCGAGGAGGAGCGGGCTCGGCTGCATGCGATCTACCGGGCCGGGGTCGAGGCGGCGACGGCCGCCGGCACGGAGGGGGGCCGCGAACAGGCCGCCCGCGAGGCCGTCGTGGCGATCCTCTCGGCACCGCGGTTTTTGTTTCGCCTCGAGGAGCAGCGGCCGGGCGAGCAGCGCGTGTCGGCCCATGAGCTCGCGGCGCGATTGAGCTACTTCCTCTGGTCGTCGCTCCCAGACGACCGCCTGCGGCAGGCCGCGGCCGACGGCAGCCTGCTGCAGCCCGACAGGCTTACGGTGGAGGTGAAGCGGATGCTCGCCGACCCGAAGGCCGAGGCGCTGGCGCGGGAGTTTGCGGCGCAGTGGCTGCGGTTTCGCGGTTTCGCCACGAAGGCGCCGCCCGACCGCGAGAAGTTTCCGGAACTCTCGCCCGAACTCCAGGCCGACATGGAGCGCGAGGCGGTGGCGTTTCTCGCCGACATGATTCGCACCGACCGGCCGCTCCGAGAGATCTTCACCGCCGGCCACACGTTCTTGAACGAGCGGCTCGCCGCGCACTACGGAATCCCCGGCGTGGTCGGGCCGGAGTTTCGCCGCGTCGACGTGGCGGCCCACGGCCGCGGCGGCCTGCTCGGCATGGGCGCGGTGCTCGCCTCAGCGTCATACCCCCGCCGCACCAGCCCTGTGCTCCGCGGCAACTGGGTGCTGTCCGCCGTGCTCGGCACGCCCACACCCCCGCCGCCGCCAAACATTCCACCGCTCGACGAGTCTCCCGCTCCGGGCCTCGGCCTCCGCGCCCGGCTCCAGGCGCACCGCGCGAATGCGGCCTGCGCCGTCTGCCACGACCGGATCGATCCGCTCGGCTTCGCGCTCGAGGGCTTCGACGTGCTCGGCCGCCGCCGCGACCGCGACGATGCCGGTGTGCCGGTCGACCTCGTCGCCACGCTCGCCGACGGCACGACATTCGCCGGTTTCGACGGCCTGCGCGACTACCTCGCCCGCAGCAGCGACGCTGTCACGCTGCAGTTTTGCCGCAAGCTCTTGGGCTACGCCGTCGGCCGCGAGACGCTGCCTACCGACCTCCCGCTCCTCGAAGACCTCGGCGGCCGGATCCTCGCCGAAGATGCGGGGATTTCGGCGGCCGTGCTTGGAATCGTGCAGAGCCGGCAGTTCCAAAACCGCCGCGACGACCCCGATCCCGGCACCTGATCCCTGCCTGCCCGAATCGCCGATCTATACTTCGTGGCCCGCGAACCCAGGTCTGCGCTTGCCCGCCTTCCCCGCATCATGAATCCCCGCCCCGCTTCGCCCGTCGCCGTGAGCCGCCGCCGCTTTCTCCGCGGCGCCGGGGCCGTCGTCGGCCTGCCCTGGCTCGAATCGCTCGCCGGGGCGGCCGAGGCCGCTGGCCCGCCGGTGCGGTTTGCGGCACTCTTCATGGGCAACGGCGTGAACACGCACCACTGGGGCGCGACCATGGGCCCCGGCGGCATCGAGTTTGGCAAGACGCTCGCTCCGCTGGCCCCGCATGCCGCGAAGGTGAACTTCTTCCGCGGGCTCTGGAATCCCACGACGGCCGAGGGGCACAACGGCCACTATTCCAAGATGAACGTGCTCTCGGGGCTCGTGGTGAAGCGGACCACCACCGATGTCGAGGTGGGCACCTCGGTCGATCAACTCATGGCGCAGGCCGTGGGCCGCGGCACGCCGCTGCCAAGCATCGTGCTCGGCACGGAAGGGCCTGGCTATAGCACCGATTCGGGCTACACCTCGCTCTATTCGGCCTACGTCTCCTGGAGCAGCCCCACGACACCGGCGCCGAAGGAGATCGTGCCGCGGCAGGCCTTCGATCTCTTGTTCGACGATGGCAGCCGACGGCGGGCCGACGCGAGCGTGCTCGACCTCGTGGCCGACGAGGCGGCCGGCCTCCGCGGCCGCGTGAGCCGCCGCGACCGCATGAAGCTCGACGAATATCTGACGAGCGTCCGTGAGCTCGAGCAGCGGATTGCGCAGTCGGCCGAGGCGAGCCGCCGCGAGACCGATGGCCACGGCTGGCAGCCCGTCGTGACGGCGCCCACGTTCGAGCGGCCTGGCCCCGGCATCCCGCCCGAGGCCCGCACGCATCTCGAGCTGATGTGCGACATTCTCCTCCTCGGCTTCCAGATGGACCGCACCCGCGTGGCCACGCTGATGCTCAACAACGACCTCTCCAACATGAACTTCGGCTTCTTGGGAGGCATCGAGGGCGGCCAGCACGAGCTCAGCCACCATGCGGGCGACGCCCACCGGCTGGAGCAGTATCAGCGGGTGAACCAATACCACATGGAGCTGCTCGCGCGGCTGCTTGCCAAGATGGACGCGACGGTCGAGGGGGAGCGGACGCTGCTCGACAACTCGATGGTGCTCTTCTGCTCGAGCCTCATGGATGGCAACGCCCACGACTCGAAAGAACTGCCGATCCTGCTCGCCGGCGGCGGCGGGGGCACGATCCGCGGCGGGCGGGTGCACGACCTCGCCAGCCAGGAAGACCGCCGCCTCTGCCGCCTGCACCTGGCGATGATGCAGCGGATGGGGATGAAGGTGGCGCGGTTCGGCGACGCCGACACGCCGCTCGAACTGGCCTGACGCCAGCGCCCGACCTGCGCCTCCAAAGCGCAGACAGTCTGCGTTTTTTCGGCCGAAAACAGCGTTTCCTGCGCTCGAAAGCCGCCACGGCAGCGAGCGATTTGCCTGGCCTGAGCACGCGGCGTTGCATGACTTTCCACAAGATAGACGCAGCGGCCGCGTTGGCGGCAGCAGGATGGGTTGGCGAAGGTGCATCATGCCGCACCCCCTTTCGCCGCTGCCGCCGGCGGCACGACCGCGATCCCCCGGGAGTCGCCGCGGGCCCGACTTTGGCCCTGATCGGGAGCGAGTTCGAGCGCCGACACGGCTGGCATGTGAACCTGCTGCCCACGTCTATCCTCCGGGAACTCCCCGACGGCTGGGAGGCTCGCGCGGCCCGCCGATCGTATGGGAACTTGGCTGTCGTCATTCCCGCCGTCGCCGATCTTCTGGCCCCGAAACTCAAGCGAAACGAGCCGCGTGATCGGGCTCATGCCGGCTGGGCGAAAAGCGTCGGCCTCTTGTGACACCAATTTGCATGCCTGCACGGGGCATGGGAAGTTAGTGATTCGCCATCGCCCGCCCAGAGCGCACTGTGTCACGCATGAGACGACTTCTCTACCAGGACGAGTCCCGCCTTGAATACGGCCGTCGCTTCTGGCTTGACCCTCTGAAGCGGGCCAGGTTACTCCGGCATTGGCTCGACGATCGCCATCCGTATTCAGCGCGTTTTCGGGACTCGTGGTTGCTGACCGTGGATCGTGTGCTGCGAAGCGCTCCCGGCGACGACGACCGTCTTGATCGTGACCTTCAAAAGGACGGGCTGAGCCTGCGTGCGGTCGTGAAGGAGATTCCACCGGTATTCGGTGATTTCTTTTCCGAGTCTGCAGACCCGCCGCGTGACCTCCCAGCCACGTAATTCGAATCCCGCCTTCTCCGTTGGCACAGTCGGCTGACGCGCTGAATAGCCGCAGTGTCAGGCCTGTTCGCACACCGAGCGTTGGCGGCCCAGGCCGTCGATGCCGAGTTCGACGACGTCGCCCGGTCGGAGGAACTCCGGGGGCGTGCGGGCCATGCCCACGCCCGGCGGCGTGCCGGTGATGATCACGTCGCCCGCCTCGAGCTGGATGAACTGCGACACGTAGTGCACGATCGTCCACACATCGAAGATCATCGTGGCCGTGGAGCCCGTCTGCCGCCGGCGGCCGTTGACGTCGAGCCAAAGCCCGAGGGCCTGCGGATCGCCGATCTCGTCGGAGGTCACGAGCCACGGCCCGAGCGGAAGGAACGTGGGGCACGACTTGCCCTTGCTCCACTGGCCGCCACGTTCAAGCTGAAACGCCCGCTCCGACACGTCGTTGGCGAGCAGGAATCCAGCCACCACGCCGCGGGCCTCGGCAGGTGATCCGAGGGCATGCGCATCGCGGCCGAGCACGAGGCCGAGCTCCACCTCCCAGTCGGTCTTCGTGCTGCCGTGCGGAATCCGAATCGGATCGTGCGGGCCGCTGACGGCGGTCGTCGCCTTCATGAACAGGATCGGCTCGGCAGGGATCGCCGCGCCGGTTTCCCGCGCGTGATCGGCGTAGTTGAGACCGATCGCGAAGACGTTGCGCGGCCGGGCCACGGGGGCGCCAAGCCGCACGCCGGCCGGCGCGTCGGGAAGCGCACCAACGTCGGCAATCGCCCGCAGCCGGTCGAGGCCACCCGCCGCGAAGAACGCGTGGTCATAGTCGGACACGAGTGCCGAGCAATCCTTGATCGCGCCGTCCGCGACGACGATGCCCGGACGTTCCTGCCCTCGAGGTCCGAAGCGCACCAGTTTCATGGATGGTCTCCTTGAGCCGAGATCGGGAGTCTACCGATCGGCCTCGGCCGGCGGCAGACGGGAGAAGAGCATGCCGCTGGCGACGAGGGATGCGGGCCCGTCGTAACGCAGGCTCGCCGGCCCGCGGAGATCGCATGCGCCGAGGGCGGTGCACGCCTCGGCCAGGAAGCGATATTCGATCGACGCGTCGAAATAGCTGCCCGACGCCACGGCCGCGCGGATGCGCTCGTCGTAGCCGGGATAAAACTTGAAGTGCGCAAGCACGAGCTGCACGCGATCGCTCGGCGGCAGCGTCGCCTCGTGCGGGCAGCGCATCCGCACGCCCGGCTGCCAGTGCAAGAGCGGCGCTTTGTGCACGAGGGCGTGCTTGTAGGAGGCCAGCCAGGCCGGTGGCGTGGGCACGCGTTTCAAAAGATCCCCGAGCATCCGGGGCCGCACGCCTTCGAGCGGCACCGCCCGCGGCCGGGGCTCGTGGTCGCGCCAGTCGAGAGACACGAGCGAGTCGAAATACGGGCAGAGCTCGAAGGGCGCGGCGGCAGCATCGGCTCCCGCCAGGTCGGCGAGCGAGCGCGGAAAAAAGTCGAGCATCACGGCCCGGGCGCTGGCGAGACCGTGGCGATCGAGGGCCGCCGCCAGCGCGTCGATCGAGGCGAACGGCGGCGGCAGCACGAGAAACTCGTCGCAATCGACGCCGAGCACCCAGCGGCCTGGGAACAGCTTCTCCGGAACGAGCCGCCGCACCCAGGTGCTGAACCGCAGGCCGTCGATCTTGTCGCCGAAACGCCGATCCGACGCGACCACGCCGCAGTCGGGCTGGGATGCGAGCAGCTCGCGCGTGCCGTCGGTGGAATGGTCGTCGAGAAACCAGAAGTTCTGCACGCCGAGCGCCCGGTAGTGGGCCAGAAAGTGCGGGAGAAAATACCGCTCGTTTCGCACGATCGCGAACACGGGCACGGCTGGGTGTTCCTCCCGTGGCCGTGCGATCACGTCGAGCCGAAATGAAACTGCCATGATCGGGGCTGCGGCGGGGCGGGGGCGGCCGTACCTGCGGCCGTGGGTACCATGGTGCCACGGATCGCCACATGTTGAAACTCTACGACTATCCCGATTTCTCCGCCGCCAATCCCTGGCAGCGAAAAACGATCGACACGGCCGCGCCGATGTCCGTGGTCCGGTCGTCCGTGTGGCCGCCACCGCCCGACTGCCAGTTCGTCCACGTCGGCTGGGAAGACTGGCTGATGCGCGGCACGCACTCGGAGGCGGAAGCCGACCAGCGAGTGCGGCTCATTCTCGACTCCCTCGACGCGTGCCAAGAGCGCGGGCAGCGGCTTCTATGGACCGTGCACAACCGCTCGTCGCACTGGCTCGCCTGGAAAGCTGCCGAGCAGCGGCTCCGGGCGGGCCTCGCAGAGCGGGCGGCGATCGTGTTCCTGATGGCGGAAAAGCATCGGCCGCTCCTGCCGTTCATTCCGGCGGAGAAGATCGTCGTCGTGCCGCACTACGCCGAGGAAAATCCCTATCTCGCACATCGCGAGGCTGTGCCGCGCGTGCCGGGCTTCTTCAAGTATGGCGCTCCGCGCGGCGAACTGGCCGACGTCCTGTTTCAAAACATTCTCAACTCACCCCGGTTCGACAAGTTCGTGTCGGACAAACGGCTGTCGCAGGAGGTCGTGGATGATCGCAACGTGGTCGTGAAGCGCCGCTTCACCCCGCAGGAGTCGCTGCTCTACGCCGCCCGCGCACACTGCACGCTGTTCGTTCGGCATCCCGTGCTCAACAGCGGCGTGTTCACCGCGTGCTGTGCATCGCGACTGGCCGTCTTCCACACGGCCGATACGGTTCAGTATCTCGACGTGCCGCCGGGCCTCGAGCGCTGGCGGCTCGAAGCCGCCCGGTACACGGCCGACGAAATCGCCGACAGGCTGACAGACCGCCGGCCCCCGCACGAAGGGCTCACGGTCTGGATCGCCGAGCGGTCGCCCGCACGCGTCTCGGCAGCCTGGTGGCACGCGGCCTGCCGCTCCTGACCGGCTCGGTGGCTGGGCGCGAGGCTGCGAATCTGAAACACTCACGCACATGAAGATTCTCGTCACTGGCGGCGCCGGATTCATCGGCAGCCATGTCGTCGACGGGCTGCTCGCGGCCGGCCATCACGTAGCCGTGATCGACGATCTCTCGAGCGGCTCGCGCGACAACCTGCCGGCCACGGTTCCGCTCCACGTCGTCGACATCGTGGACGGTCAGGCCGTACGCGGCGTCTTCGAGCGGGAACGGCCCGAGGCCGTCTGCCATCAGGCGGCCCAAATGTCGGTGAGCCGATCGGTCCGCGAGCCCCTGTTCGACGCCCAGGTGAACTGCATCGGGCTCATCAACGTGCTCGATGCGGCCGTGGCGACCGGCTGCGCACGGTTCGTGTTCGCCTCGAGCGGAGGCGTGCTCTACGGCGATGTCACGGCCCCGGCCCCCGAGACGACGCCGGCGAATCCCGTCAGCCCCTACGGCATCACGAAGTGGGTGGGCGAACGCTACCTTGAGTTCTACGCCAAGGAGCACGGGCTGGCAGCCGTGGCGCTGCGGTATTCCAATGTCTACGGTCCGCGGCAGAATCCGCACGGCGAGGCGGGGGTGGTGGCGATCTTCTGCAAGAAGCTGCTGGCCGGCGAGCCCGCCACGATCAATGGCGACGGCCGCTACGTGCGCGACTACGTGTTCGGGCCCGATGTCGCAGCGGCAAACGTCGCCGCCCTCACCCGCGCGCTGCCGGGCGTCGTGCCGAAGTCGCTCACGAGCCTCAATATCGGCACGGGCATCGGTGTCGACGTCAACGAGCTCGAAGCGGTGGTCAGGGGCGAGGTCGGCCGGGTGCTGGCCGAACGCGGCCGCCCGGCACATCTGCCCGACCCGGTGCACGGCCCTGCCCGCCCGGGCGACCTGCGGTCGAATCTCGTTTCGGCCATCCGCGCGGGCGAGGTGCTCGGCTGGCGGCCGACGATCGCGTTTCCCGAGGGCGTGGCCCGGACGGTTGCTTGGTTTGCCGCAGTGGGCACGCGGTGAGCGTCACCGTGCGTCGGCTGGCACGAGCCCTGTCATGGCGCCGTTGCAAATGCGCCGCATGAGCGACGGCGACGCCAGATAGTGCTGGAAGCCGTGCGTGCGGCCCACCACGTTGGCCGCATCGGCGCTCGAAAACTGCACCGTGGCCGGCAGCCACGACCGCGGCATGCCGACGTAGCCAAGGGCGTCGGCCCGCTGACTGCAGTCGAGGAACGGGAAGAACCGCAGGGCGTCGTCGGTCGAGTTCACGAGGAGCGTGAGCCGGTCGAGCCTGTTCACGGCCTCGCGGTAGGGCCCGCGGGGGGCGAGTGCATCGCAGCGCACCGCGGCCGCGATGAGCACGATGTTGACGGGGCCTGGCCGACTCGTCCACGGCCGCACCGACGCGGTGCCCGTGCGTTCGGCGATCGCGAGGTCTTCGATCGCCTCGAGCGTGATGATCGCTCCGTAGCTGTAGCCCACGATCGCGACGGGCCTGCCGGGCTCGAGCTGCCCGAGCAGCCAGGCCAGATAATGCCCCTCGGAAAACGCCCGCTCATACTTTGCCCGGCCGTCTTTCAAGAGGATGCCTTGCTGCTCGCTTGGCCACGAATAGACGACGGTGCGCATGTCGGCGTTGCCGCAGGCCGCGGCCCGCCGGGCGAGCTCCAGCCCTTGTTGCCGGGCCTCGGCATGGGAGTAGCGGTTGCCGTGGATGAATACCATCACGGGCCGCTGCGGTTCATCGAGCAAACTGGCGATGTCCGACCGATCCCACATGCTGCCGTCGGCCCGCAGCCGCTCGACCCGCAGATTGACAGACTCCGGCAATCGGCACATGCCGGGCAGACCGCGAGTGCTCACCACCCACACGTCCGGGGTGCCGGAGGGGCAGGGTAGATCGGCCCCGTCACCCCGCCGCGGTTGCCACACCGCCACCCCTGCAGTGAACAACGCGAGTGCGACGACGAGCAGTCGGCAGACGGAGCGAAAGCGGGCGGCATCCATGGCGTCGAGAGTCGTCGTGACGACGTCCCCGCTCAGCCAGTCCATGGCAGAGGGACATCCTGCAAAACCGTAGCACGCAAAGGGCGGCGTTGCCGGAAACAGGCCACCGCCGATTCAATGCCCTGCCGCCTGAGCACCGGTGGCCATCGGCGCGACCGTCACAATCGGCCCGCTGTGGTCGCCCCCGTGGGGCCGCAGCCTCGAAAACGATCCGGCACGGCGCCAAATCGTGGGCTAAGGTTTCTCGACGTCGCCTCGGGCGGCGTCTCACGTCCTTGCGGTCGCCTCCTCGACCGACCCCTGCGGTGGAGAATTCTCTCATGTCACGTTCCCTGTGCCTGGCCCTTCTGCTCGGCAGCCTCGCGGCCGCTCCGGGCTGCAGCAGCTGCTTCGGCGGAGCCAATTCGTGCCGGCGTCCGTCCTTCATGGAGTTCCGTTCGCCCTGTTCGTCGCGGGCTCCGGCAGCCCCGATGATGGCGCCGCCCTGCGGTGCCCCGGCGTGCGGCGCCCCGACCTGCGATCCGTGCCAATCGGCAGCCCCGTGCTGCGACGAGGGCACCGTGATCTCGTCGCCCGGGTCCGCTCCCGTGGTGCACGAGCAGGGCACTTTCAGCTGAGGCTTCGTTCGCCCCTCCGGTGATGCGCCGCTCTTGCCGGCCACGCGTCGGGCAAGCGGCACACCGCGTGCCCGCTCCCGATTCGAGCGGCTCGTCACCGGGGGGGCGAACCTTATAATCGGCGGCTCTGCCCATCCGGCCTGCACGGAGCCGCCATGTTCGAGTCGCTTTCGGCCTCGCTTTCGTCCGCCCTCAACGCCTTCCGCGGCCGCGGTCGCCTCACCGAGGCGAACATGCGCGAGGGGCTCGGCTCGGTTCGCACCGCGCTCCTCGAGGCCGACGTCGCCTACGACGTGGCCGATAGATTTCTCGACCGCGTCGTCGCCGATGCCGTCGGGGCTCAGGTGCTCGAATCGCTCGATCCGGCTCAGCAACTCGTCGGCATCGTGCACCGCGAGCTCGTGAACCTGATGGGCCCGGTGGACCATTCGCTCCACCTCGAAGCGGGCAAGACCACGATCCTCATGCTCTGCGGCCTGCAGGGCTCGGGCAAGACGACCTCGTGCGCGAAGCTCGCCAAGAAGATCCTCGCGCAGGGCCGCGGCGTGATGCTCGTGGCCGCCGATCTGCAGAGGCCCGCAGCCATCGAACAGCTCGCCATCCTCGGCCGGCAGCTCAATGTGCCGGTGCACGTGCCCGACGGCGTCACCGACCCGGTCGCCGTCTGCCAGACGGGCGTGGCCCGGGCGAAGAAGGAGGGGATCTCGACGGTCATTCTCGACACCGCCGGTCGCCTCGCGATCGACGAGGCCCTCATGCAGGAGCTCTCGCGGATCGACCGCACCGTCGGCCCCGACCAGGTGTATCTCGTGGTCGACGCGATGACCGGTCAAGACGCCGTCCGCAGCGCCAAGGCCTTCAACGAGGCCCTCGAACTCAACGGCGTGATCATGACGAAGCTCGACGGCGACGCCCGAGGCGGCGCCGCGCTCTCCGTCAAAGACGTGACCGGCGTGCCGATCAAGTTCATCGGCACCGGCGAGCAGATCGAGGCCCTCGAAGACTTCCACCCCGACCGCATGGCCGGCCGGATCCTCGGCATGGGCGACGTCGTGTCGCTCGTCGAGGAGGCGCAGCGCAAGTTTGACCAAGACGAGATGCGGGAGCAGGAGGAGCGGCTCAAGGCGGGCGAATTCACCCTCGACGACTTCAAGAAGATGCTCACCCAGACCCGCCGCCTCGGCCCCCTGGGCAAGGTGCTCGGCATGATCCCGGGCATGGGGGGCATGCAAGACATGCTCGGCAACGCCGACCTCGAAAAAGACATGAATCGGCTGTTCGGAATCATCGATTCGATGACCCCCGACGAGCGCCGCAATCCCTCGCGGGTGATCGACCAGTCGCGGCGCCGCCGGATCGCCGCCGGCGCCGGCGTGCCGCCCGCCGAGGTGAGTGACCTCGTCAAGCAGTTCGACGGCATGGCCGCGATGATGACGGGCATGGCGGGCCTCGGCATGCGCGACCGGATGCGCGAGGTGCAAAAACTCCAGGCCGGCCTCACAAACCCCGGCGGCCGCCTCGCCCGCCCCAAGGGCGACACCGGCAAGCGGCTCACGGCCGACGAACGCCGCAAGCTCAAGAAGCAGCGCGAGAAAGACGCCCGCCGCAAGAGGCGCAGCGGCCCGTGAACGTGATGCTTTCGATAGCCGCCTGATTTCGGGACTGAGCGAATGCGTTGGCGCCGGCTCAGGGTTACCCCGTACCGTCTCGCCGGACGCTCACTGCGCCCATCCTGGGCTCCACTCGCTCGGATGTGCCTGCGCTCCGGCATCCATGCCTGCGCTGGTCACATACGCCGTCTCAACGGCAGGGGTAGCCCCGAGCCTCCCCGTCTGGAAGCCCGAGGCGTAAGCCGACGGGAATACGCGTAGTGTTTCACCACCGGGGCATCCTCTCGGCTTACGCCTCGGGCTTTCGTTGAGGAGGCTTTGGGCTCCCCGTGTCCCGGGAGCCGGCGTATTTGACCAGCGGAGCCATGGATGGCGCAGCGCAGGCAAATCCGAGTGAGCCGTAGCCTGGAGGGCGAAGG
>Ga0209229_10000608_pt1 | contig 14673 bp, 12 predicted proteins | sample SanBayMetagenome_FD_187466 | JGI IMG/M metagenome (GOLD analysis project Ga0209229, IMG submission 187466) | Freshwater and sediment microbial communities from dead zone in Sandusky Bay, Ohio, USA (SPAdes) (version 2) | ecosystem: Environmental > Aquatic > Freshwater > Lentic > Sediment... | reverse complement strand
CATCAATTTTTTGAGTTCTGCTTCGAGTTTTACTTCTTGTTCTTTGGCCACTTATTTCTACGGATAATCATAAAAAAAACGGTTTACATATCCACTATAAATATGTAAACCGCAAATTTATCGTCTCGGTGATGACGGTTTAGAAAATGTAGGCATACTCACTTTATGTTTTGAAACTTCTGCCTGTTCTACCTTATTTTTTTCTTCTAACACTTTTTTTACTTGATTGATATAAAATCTTCTCAAATGTATTGGAAGACCATAAACTTCATCCCAAGTAAAACCACCTTTACCATAATAACATAAAGAAAAAATTTCTTCATGTAGCCCTAATCTATAATCAGGTGCCAGGCCAAAAAAATGATACCTCAACGGGTATGTCTATCTCCTTTACCTCACCTGTTATATCCGAAACAAACGTAAACGTCATATCCAAATCGGGTGAGATTTCTTTTATGTATGACCGTAACGCCCTTGAATCGGCTGCAAATAATTCGTTATCAACGAAACTATTTATAGCAGCTCTTCCAGTTTCACCATCAACTGATGTAATAATATGTTTGAGTCTTGTTGTAAGTTCTCTATCAATACCTGTTTTTACGAGAGTTTTATTCATAGATTTTATTTCACTCTGCACTTCTTTTTCCATTCCATGTGTCATCAATCTGAACGTAACTACTCTTTTTGATATTGGTAATTCAAAATCGAACTCTTTTTTGCCATTCTGAAATAAGCTATAATCGACCTCCTTGTGCTCAATTTCAGTTAAATCTATTGTAACTTGTTGTTTATTTCCCGGCGAAAATGGATCATCTATTTGAACCGTATAGTCCTTTCCATAACCCAAAATTCTAGCGGCAACCATGATTGCGTTTTTATCACCCGTATACAAGTCAGAATAATTGATTGGAGTTACAATCAAAGACTCAAACAATTTGTCTAAAACAACTCCTTGTTTGATAAGATTTTGTGAAGTTAAAATATCTTCTTCTTTTGCAGTCATGTATTTCATTTCTATTACACCGTCTGCAAGTGGATGTTCTTCTGAATACAGTAATCCTTTTGAAGGCAACGGTATTATCTCTGTTGGAAAGTTTGTTTTTTTAACAGAGGTTTGTTTGTGTTCTGCAAGAAGTTGTGCTTTAATATCGGCATCAGACACAGCTTCTTCATTTGCTACATTGTAGCCGGTTGGAATTTTTGACATAACTAAATCCTATAACATTGTGTAAAATAAAACGTTTTAATATACCTAAATAAATATGGGTATACCGAAAAAATCAGTATACCCGTATTTTAATTCAATTTCAATATGATAATACAAATCGTATTAGTATTGGAGGATAGCATAATCGTATGCGAGTGTGAGAGAAATCTCAACAAATGCATCGTTTGCCCAATCCATTTCACCGAATGTTGTTGCAGTGATGAATGCACCTTTCAATGTCCATTCTTCAACCTTATCACCAACAGGTCCGAGAACATGAAGTGTTATGTCTTTCTTGTAAAAGTCAGAATAACCATCACGACCTGTTACAGATTCGTGTGAAAGACGCACCCATTCCATCGTTGCCTGAGCAGCAGAAGGAACTATGGGATCGTATAACTTGATTGTAATGTCTTGCCATTCACCCTTTCCCTTTACCTTTCTCTTAACGTTAATATGGTCAAGTGTGATTGGATTGAAACTGATGTTTGGTCTACCAGCACCTTTTACCAAATATGCAGGAACTCCCTCAATATACATGATAAATCGGTTCTGTAATTTTGGCTCAAACGGTGTGAAAAAAATTTCATTGGGATCGAGTAATTCAGCCATTTATATCTCCAAATTAAAAATATCTTTGTAAATAAATATACAACTTTGAAAAAAATATGGGGAGAGTATTTCATCTCCCCACTTATATCAATTAAGCACCTGGAAATGCCGCACCTGTTGATTGAATGTTGAAATCAAGAATGATAAATTCAGCAGTCTTTGCAGGTTGTAGGAACAATTGTCCATAAAGAATGTTACGGTCAATTATTTCAGGTGTATTGTTACTTTCATCCATGATAACACGGAAAGCATACAAACCTTGACGTTGTTGGATTGACTCCAAGTAAGGTGTCACGATGTTCAAGAATCTTGAGCGTGTCTGTGAAGTGTTTTGTTCAAACACAAGGTATCTTGTGGAAGAAGCAATAAACTTCTTAGCAGCAATCAAGAGACGGCGAACATTGATACGGTCAAGAGCAGAAGGTCTACCTTGTAATGTTTTTTGACCCCAAACACAAACGCCAGTTGATGGGAACACTGCAATAGGATTGATTCTTGCCTCATAGAGAGTATCACGTTCAGCGTGAGTCAATCTTGACTTTACTTCAACCACTTCTGTAAGACCACCACGATTCAAACCTGCAGGAGCGAACCATTCAGCAGCAACACGGTCATTAAATGCGATAACACCAGGAAGAACAACAGAAGGTGGAACCCAAATTGGTTTGTTTCTATCAAAGTCAAGAATCTTAACCCAAGGATAATAAGTTGCAGCGTAGTTACTGTCAAACCCTTCGGTTGTTGATACTGCAGTTGCAATGTTATCATTGATACCAACAGCATCCATTACATAGAAAGCATCACCACGGTCTTCACACATATCTTTAGCATAAGTTGTTATTGCAGAATGCAAAGAGTGAAGAACACCCGGTGTTGAAATCATGTTAATATCAAATTCGTCAGCATTTGAAATTGTATCAAGTGCCTTCTTGTAAGAAGTATATCCATCAGTAGTTGAATTTGATATATCAAATCCTTGTGTATTACCAGCGTCAATATATGTTCCTAACTTCTTCTGAAGATTTGGCTTGTGACCATCAAATCCACCTTGAAGTGGCACTATAAATTTACGAGAATCCAATGCAGTGTTTGTAGACAAATCAATTGATGAACTATAAGCAGCTGCACTTGTTGGGAAACTTGCACCAGGATTTTGTTGATAATCACCAAGATAGAAGTCTACGTTACTTCCTGTTGTTTGATTTGCAATAATTGGCAATGGACGAAGATAATTAAAGTTATCAGTATTTGAGAAATCATAAGAGAATCCCCAATATACTCGTCTATTGTAAGCACCACCGGCTACTTGATCAGATACGAATGTAGCAGCAGCAGGTTGTGTAAATTGATCAGGTATAGGTGATTGTAAAGCACGGAATCCGAAAGGAACCAAATTAGGAGATACACCACCGTTTATTACTGCCTCTGTTACTTCAACACGAATATATTTTGACTTGTTTGAATAATCGCCATTAACAACAACTTTACCTTCGTCTGTAATTGTGATATATCTATCACCAACTACGCGAGAAATAAATTTGGGTGAGTTAGGATCCAAGTTACACTTAAATGATTCGATTACGTTTGGACGCAAATCTTCGTCTTCATAGGTAAAAGGAGTTGTTGGTAATTTAGATTGATCAACAAATCTAACAACAACATCAAAGTCACCGTATTCTGAACCAGCGATTGTTCCAGCAGGACGAATGTTAGCGATACCAACTTTTACTTCATAGTTTGAATGAATACCATGAGAAATGGTATGGAATTTGAAAAGATTAGTTGCAGTAGCACCAACCTTTTGTGATGTTATCCAAGGTGTAGATGCCTCAAGATAATCAGTTGTGAAATCCCAAGGTGAACCAGCAGAGCCAGTTTCAATCAATATGGTAGTTGCCGCATCGGCTGCCATAGAAGCAGATGCTTGTTTCTTAAAGTTTACATAGTTGTATACAGCGTGAGTGCCGTATGGGTTATATCCATACAAATCACCAATAAATGCAGAACTTTCTGGATTTATAGAAGAACTGAAAGCAGTTCCATTTTCACTGATAGCATTTGTGAATGCAGAAGCATCTGTTGTAAATGAACCAGATACAGTAATAACAAAACTACCGCTGTTATTTGCAGAAACTATTGTTTTTTCAAACAATGATGTTGCATCAGAATTAGTTACAACGAAAGTTGGATGCAAGAAAGAAATCAATTTCTTGCCCCAAGAACCAGTAGCAACAAGTGCAATCGGATGTTTCAGAGAATATCCACCAGATCCAAGAACACGAACTATTGTTGCACTTCCGGCATTGTTAAGATAGTTCTTTGCTGTGTATGGTAAATATGATTGCTCATATGTATTACCGAAATGGGTGACAAAATCACCAAAACTATTAACTACTGTTGGGACAAATGCAGGTCCCTTAAGCGTGGGTCCAATCAGAGCCGCACCAATGTTACCAATTCCTTGTGGAAGGAATGAGAGATCCATTTCATTAGTAAACACTCCAGGACTTACAATTCTTTCATTAGCCACTTATTATCTCCATAAAATTATAGAATGTATTGTATTCTGCATATAAATATGAAACAAAAAATTCAAATTATGATTTTGATGGAATAAATTTGCCAGAATCTAAATCCAATACACCGTCACCATATTTTTCATTTAGTTTCTTTACTAATTCACTTTCATCAGTTTGTAGATTGGAGTAATCGGTAAAAAGTCTTTCTCTCAATTCCTTCATTTGTTCCAATCTTTTGTTTAGAAGATGTAACTCAATTTCTACTTGACCAATTTGTGCAGTTGTTCTAGCATAACTTGATTGTAAACCTTTTACGGTATCAATATCTTCTTGTTCAAAATCTTTTTCTGTAACTGTGTTTTCAGCATTCTCTGCCATATAAAACCTCTCTTAAAAATTGTAAAATATAACACTAATAAATATGTTCCAAAATTATTAGAATACGAATTTAATCCGTTTCATCTATTTCAAATGTATAAACATCCGGAGACCTTGATAATGAAATATCAACCATTTGAGCAACACGGCGTCTAAATGCAGCCAATGATTCATCACCTTCACCATTTACATTACCAAATCTTCCACGATTGGCAGAATCTTGTCCTGCACCTCTCAATCTTGAATTTAGATCATTTGTTGTTCCGTAATAATTTACATTATCTGGATTCATCATAGAGTTAATATCGCCGAACATTTCAGAAACAAATCTGATTTTATTAGCACTAATAACTCTCTTTGTAGTTGTATCTGCACCAACATCTTTTGGTATAAGATAACCATGAACGGTTATTTGAAATGTAGAACGAACTACACGGTCTTGACCAGTAGTGTTGTTATCTTCTATATTCATTGAATCCATATTTGTTGAAAACTTAAAATAGTTTTTATCACCGAATGCCTGGCCGCTGAAATAAACAAACTGTTCAAGTATATGGTTCAATTGATTTTGATATTCACACCAAACTATGAAGTCATATGTAATATCAACAAAATCAGGCATAGGAGTCATATAATACTCATACGATGGTTTTCTTTCATATTGTGTGCTAAATCTATCGTATGGTGTCATTCTATTGTAACGATGTTGCATTACATAAGCAATCTGTTTTGTTGTTGCAACTTTATTACGTTTTAATGTTTGATTTATTGCAACAGCAGATCTTCTAAATGTTATCAAAGGAACCATCGTCTTTCCTTTCTTATCTTTTAGAAAACCATCCTTTTGTATAGACGCCCACTTTTCAGAATTAGCATAGATAATAGGAACCATTAGTGATTCACTATTATCCTCAACTCTTAACATCATTTTTTGATCAATAAAAGATTTAACAGAAAAATCTATGTCATATAAAGTTATAGACACACTTCGTGTTTTATCTTTATCTCTACGAGTTTGTAATGATCTACCTTTACCAAAATCTTGTCTTTGATTTTGTTCAGAACGAACATCATCAATAAAAGAATCACGTGTTCTTCTTATTGGGGGCTTTCTATATTTTGCAGAATTAAACATTATATGTTGCTCGGAATATCATTGTGATCGGTTGTTATTGCGGGTCTAAATTCTTCTATATGTATTCTTGACCGTCTTGTTAAGTGTGTGCTAGCAATTATGGAAACATTGTGTCCCCATTTCTCACCAGCAAAAGAATAATCGGGATTTTTACCACCAAAGTATTGATTCTCTTGAACTTGATCAATCTCCCACCATTCACCGTTATATTCTACTACATCACCAACTTCAATAAATAAATCGGCTTCTTTTAAGTTTTCTCGTATAAATGAATATGTTGCTGTTTGTTGATAGTCTTGTCCAAATTCAGTTCCCTCATATGCCTGTGCCTCTCTTGCAATAATAGCAGCAACTTTTACAGGACTATGATACACTTTTTTGTCAGATTCATTATACAAATTTGTTTTTGTATTTTCCAAAGAAAGTTTGTAAACAGCAACCTCTGTATCAATTATATCATTTACTAATTCCATATTGAACTTATGAACAAGCCCTGCATCTCTGGTTCCGTGAAATAATGGCATTTTATTATCCTATGTAAATTGATATGGGTGTTGCATTTAGTGTTACACCAAGTGCTTCTGTTTCTAGTTTTTTTGCCTCTAACAATTTACTTCTCGTCATTGTATCTAACATAGTTCTTAACTGTTCGACTAGCGCCTGTTTTTCGGTTGTAGCCGAAGAAATAAGATCTGCAGAATTAAGAGTTGCCTCACCACTTCCTATTGGCATACTGCCGTATTTACCACGAATATATCCCAACATTTCTTTTACAAGTGCCAATGTGTAGTTGTATATCCATGCTCTTCCTGGAGAATTTATATGAGAGTATTGCATTACTTCGTATGGAGCATTTGACATATCAGACACGGTTCCATTAGGATATTTTAATGGATCAGATCTTTCTTCTTTAACAATATATTCTATCCAAAGTTTGAAATTTTTTGTTGGAACGGGAAACATGCGAAGTTCATTATCAATCAATTCAAATGTAAATGCAGATTTACGCATCAAGTCATTAAATTCTATTGCCTGAATACGAAGTAAGTCTGCATACATTGGCATAAGCATAAAAGATACACCGGTTGAATATGCACCAAATCCAAAGGTATCAAGCATTGCCTGATTACCAAGATACGGATCGTAAAAACGCATAGATGCTGGTGGACCGTAGTGATGAACTTTTTTTATCTCTATTGAACCAGACGGAACTTTAATATCTCTAATAAGAGCATCTAAATCATATTTTTGTTTTCCGGTTTGTATATCAATTGATGCTGAATAAAATTTTACATTCCCATTGGTAAATGTTTCACTACCATATTCGGTTGCAAGTTGAATTATTCCACCAAGATTTGTTGATATGTTTCTATGAGTTAAGTCTGATCCAGTAGGCGTTCCAATTAAACTCAAAAGGTTTTGTTGTATATTAAATTGATTTACATTGTAAGAGTATTCATATACCGCTTCTTCAAAACAAGCATAAAAGTTTTCGGCTTTTAATTCAACAGTAACTTGTGGATGCCCCAATCTTTTTGCACACCATTTTGCAACTTTGTCAGCATCATGTTGGAATGATATTTCAGTATCAAATGTTCCAAACGGTGTGCTTCCAGTAGCAAAACTCGATGATCCTGGCCAAATAGGAAAGTTAGTCATCAACACTTTGGAACGGATGAATATATCAACTATTCTTTTTAGTTCTTCCATCAATGCCTGTTTTTCAGCAGTTCCAGCAGAAATGAGATCAGGAGCATTTAGAGTTGCCTCACCAGCACCTATTGGCATACTTCCAAACTTACCACGAATATAACCAAGTTTTTCCTTTGCCAATGCCAATGTATATTTACGAATCCATTGCCTACCAACGTTGTTTATATCATTATATTGCATTCTACTATCACTGCCACTAACAAGATGTATATTGTTCTGAACATTATACTGATCAACTTGATTAGAATACTCTAATACCGATTGTTCAAAGAAGGCATAAAGTGCGGGTGCATTTAATTCCACAGATTGTTGAGGATAGCCAAGTTCTCTGGTACACCAGTCTGCTATATTATCAGCATCTTGTTGGAAATCTATTTCATTATCGTAATAACCGAATGGAGTTGATCCAGTAACAAAACTAGATGAACCTGGCCAATTCGGATAATTGATCATCAATACTTTGGAACGAATGAATATATCAACTATACGTTTCAATTCCTCAACTAGTGCTTGTTTTTCGGTAGTTCCAGCTGATATTAAATCAGCTGCATTAAGTGTTGCTTCAGCTGCACCAATCGGCATACTACCAAATTTTCCTCTTATGTAACCAAGTTTTTCCTTTGCCAATGCCAATGTATATTTACGAACCCATTGTCTACCTATGTTATTTATTTCACTATACTGTATTCTATCATTACTTCCTGTTGTCAAATGTATATTATTTTCAAGGTTATACTGATCAACGTGATTTGAGTATTCAAGAACAGACTGTTCAAAGAAGGAATAGAGTGCTGGAGCATTTAATTCAACAGACTGCTGAGGATAACCAAGTTCTCTAGCACACCAGTCTGCCACATTATCTGCGTCTTGTTGGAAACTAATTTCATTGTCATAATAGCCGAATGGTGTAGAACCAGTTGTAAATGTAGAAGTTCCTGTCCAACTTGGATAATTTTTCATAAGAATTTTTGAACGGATGAATATATCAACTATCCGTTTCAATTCTTCCATCAATGCCTGTTTTTCAGCAGTTCCCGCAGAAATAAGATCAGGAGCATTTAGAGTTGCCTCACCAGCACCAATCGGCATTGATCCGAATTTTCCTCTAATATATCCAAGTTTCTCTTTAGCAAGAGCAAGAGTATATTTACGAATCCATTGTCTACCAACATTATTGATGTCAGTATATTGTATTCTATCAATACTTCCCGTTACATCATGGATATTGTTTTCCAAGTTATATTGATCAACTTGATTAGAATACTCCAATACCGACTGTTCAAAGAAGGAATAAAGTGCTGGGGCATTTAGTTCCACCGATTGTTGTGGATAACCCAATTCTCTAGCACACCAGTCTGCAACATCATCTGCATCATCTTGAAAATCCATTTCATTATCATAATAGCCGAATGGGGTAGAACCCGTTACGAAGCTCGATGAACCTGGCCAATTTGGATAATTGATCATTAAAACTTTTGAGCGAATAAATATATCCACTATTCTTTTCAGTTCTTCTAATAATGCTTGCTTTTCAGTTGATCCAGCTGAAACCAAGTCAGCTGCATTAAGAGATGCCTCGGCATTTCCGATAGGCATACTACCAAACTTACCGCGAATATAACCTAATTTTTCTTTAGCTATAGCAAGGGTATATTTACGAATCCATTGTCTACCAACATTATTGATGTCAGTATATTGTATTCTATCTAAACTTCCTGTTGTCAAATGAACATTGTTGTCTAAATTATACTGATCAACTTGATTTGAGTATTCAAGGACAGATTGTTCAAAAAACGCATAAAATGAACTTGCCTGTAATTCTACACTTTGTATAGGATAACCAAGTTCTCTGGCACACCAATCTGCTACATCATCTGCATCCTGTTGGAAATCTATTTCATTATCATAATAACCGAATGGAGTTGATCCAGTAACAAAACTGGATGAACCTGGCCAATTAGGAAAGTTAGTCATTAAAATTTTTGATCGTATAAATACATCAACTATACGTTTCAATTCTTCAATAAGTGCCTGCTTTTCTGTTGCAGAAGCCGATAATAAATCTGCAGCATTTAATGTTGTCTCTCCGTTTGGAATAGGAATGCTACCGTATTTACCACGAATATATCCTAATTGTTCTTTAACTAAAGCAAGAGTGTATTTGAATATCCATTGCCGACCAACAGAGTTTATTTCAGAGTATTGTATTCTGTCATTACTTCCTGTTGTCAAATGAACATTGTTTTCCAGATTATATTGATCAATATAGTTAGAGTATTCCATAACAGATTCTTCAAAACAAGCATAAAATGATCCTGCCTGTAATTCAACATCCATTAACGGATAACCTAGTCTTTTAGCACACCACTCTGCAACATTATCTGCATCGGTTTGAAAACTTGCTTCGGAATCATAGAATCCAAATGGTGTGCTTCCAGTAGCAAAACTAGACGAACCAGGCCAAATAGGAATATCTGTCATTTACTTCTCGGTTTTTGTTTCTTCAAAATACTTCAATATATCATCAACAATAGGATGACGGTGGTTTGTTTTTAACTCATAAACCCCCAATCCATTTATTTTATCTTTCATATTAAATAAATATGGAAGACCAGAATCTTTTTTCTGTTTCAAATCAATTTGTGAGATGTCACCTGTTAGCATCATTTTTGAATTGATACCAAGACGAGATAATATCATTTCCATTTGTGCCTTTGTTACATTCTGTGATTCATCAACTATCACACAAGAATTTACAAATGTTCTACCACGAAGGAAACTTATAGGAGCAATTTCTATCTTATCTTCCGCCATTAACTTTTCAATTTTTTCTTTATGATATAACATATGCATATTTGCTTGAATAGGAGACACCCAAGGATCCATTTTTTCTTTTATGTTACCCGGAAGAAACCCTAAATCTTCGTTTGATACAGTTGGTCTTGTAATTATTATGCGTTCTACCTCACGATAGAAAAAACATTCAAGTGCTATTTGTGTTGCTAAAAGTGTTTTACCAGAGCCAGCTTTTCCAACAAAAACTGAAATATCGTCACGGAGAGCATCCGCTTTTATTCTCTTTTGTTCCTCATTAAGAGTAAGTTGAAATTGTATTTTATTTTTAATCGTTTTTCTTCCTTTTTTTATACCCGACGCATTAAGACTTGAAATTTCTTCTTCACTCAACAAATTTTCATTGTTGTTGGTTTCCTCGTTATGTTCAGAACTCATAATGGCTCCTATAATAATTTAGAAAGGGTGTCTCCCATTGATTTTACGTCAGCTTCGATTTTGGAAAATATGTTATCCAATTTCTCAACTTTATGGGTCCATTCAAAACCTACAATAGCGATAAATTCCGATCCTTTTCGTATCGGATAAACCACTGCTGATTTAGACCCTCTCTGTGAAAAAAATGCTTTGGTAATTAAGTCCTCTATATTATCTACAACAGGATATACCGCCTTATGATTTACTACATCTTCAACGAAGTTTGAGTAAAGAGACATCGGTAAATTTTGATATTGCTTAAACTCCGTGCTAACCCCTTCTTCGAGTGACTCGAATGAGGTTGAGAGTTTGGTCATGGATTTGCCTGTTTTGTATTTACCACCGTTGTGTCTTTGAAGAATAAATGCACGCTGACAATTGTATTCTTCTAACAGTTGGTCTAATATGGTTTGGATTAGTTTGGAATGAGAAATCTCTCGGTCAATTCTTTTTTGTTTGTATTCACCGTATTTGTATTTTAGGAACCAGGAAAGGAAAACACCTAATAGTGTGGCCATACTGGATACCGCCAATTTTATGATGTCAATATATTGAAGTTGAGTTTCCATTTGTAATAAATAGCAAAGTGAAAATAAAAAAGGGTGACAAATGTCACCCTTTGTTAAAATTTATTTTTAAGTAATTTATTTTATGTATAACAAATTACCGTCTTGTATTTTGAACTCACCGCGTGGATTGTATGATTCTGTTTTACCTTTTTCAAGTAATTGTAAAACAGGAACAATGTTTATGAAAATAGTAGCATATGTGTAAACCGCCAAAGCACCTTTAACCGTAGTTATTAAGCTTTCTGCAGCCGCAACAATAGGAACAAGTGGTGGAAATAAAGCTGCCAACAACTTAGGACCTGGATCAGTGTAGGCCTTTACAACTAATTCTAAACCCTCAGCAAGAAGACCTGAAAGTATTGCAAAACCAAAAACACCGGGACCACCTAACAGTTTTACACCTTCTGAAAATTTCTTAAGCAATTCTTTAGCAACCATACCAGCAACAACTTGAGCTATCTTTGCAATAGGAATAAAAACAGCTTGTATAATTTTTACAGACCATTCAACTACACCTTTAAGGAAAGGATTTTTGATTGCACCTTCAAGATGGGCAAAGCCACCACCTTCCATCAAGAATGCTCGAGAATTTGAACTGTTTAACAATTCTTTTATTACATCTACATTTGATAATATATTGTTTCTCTCTTTGATTAAATTTAATTTTAATCTATTAAAAGATTCCATTGTTTTCAAATCGTCTAACCCATCTTCTGCCTTAGCTGGATCAACTTTAACTTCTTCTGTTGGAGAAACACTACCAGCAATTACATCCTTTTCCCAAGTTGGTTTTGAGATCCATTTATCAAAAAATGTAGTTGTGATATATGATGCACTCTGTATCAATTCTTTTACTTCTTTAGCAAAAGCAACTTTATCCGTAATTTTATCCACACCTTTTTTAGCAGCATCACCAATTTTAGCAGCTTCTGCTTTTGCCATCTGTGCAAATGATCCAAACGCCTTTTGAAATCCATCTTTACAAGCAGCAGCAACTTCTGTTACAAGTTCTGTAAACTCACCCCATATTGCCTTTACTTTACTCCAACCGCCAGAAAGTGCTTCTTTTGCTTTGTCACCAAGACTTTTCAATCCATCCCATATATCGCTAAAAAATCCTTCGTATAATACGGCATCGCCTTCTCTTGATTCAATTATTGTCTTTACTGACTTATCCAATTTATTAACAATGGCTTCTGTTAATGACTTTGTTTTTGTTTTTGAAAAAAGAATACGAACTGCGGATGATTCATTTTTTGTAAAAGCACCAGATTCCAATAATGAATTTATTGCATATTCGTCAAGTGATGTAAATTTAATAGCGTTTGTGTTAATTCTTTGTGACAATCTTTTTTCTGAAATAACTTCATTCATAAGATATTTCAAAGAGTCTGACTTTCTATTTATTTTCTTCATGTTTTAGTGCCTCAGTTATCTTACTAAAATTAAATTTCCGTCTCTTATTTTAAATTTACCTTTTGGTTTGTAAGCAGTTTCTTTTACTTCATTGCTTTTACCCAATTCGGCTTGCATATCAGCAGCAAACTGTGTTAGCATAGTAGCAAAAGTATAAACCATTAGTGCTGTTTTAATTGCAGAAACAACAGCTTCAACGGTAGCTAATATTTGACCAAATCCTGGAATAAAATATGTTGCAATCTGAATACCACCTGGACTTATAGAACCAATCAATTTACCAATTAAATCAACAACCAATGTAGAAATTATTGCAAATTGAAATGAACCAGGACCACCTAATGCCTTAACAAGATTGGAATACATTTCAACTACTTTTGGTCCAACCATTGTAGCAACTTGTTTAGCAAGAGCAGAAATTGGTGCCATTAAATAACCGAGAATTTTACCTGTCCAATCAACAATACTTTTTAATACTGGATTTTTTAATGCAGCATTTAATTTATCAAATGCCTCATTCAATTGTCTTGGTTTCTGTGACAAACTAAACAATTCACGTATTACTGTCTTATTTAAAAGCAAATTATTTCTTTCTCTGATAATAGACTTTGATGTTATTTTTACGGATTCATTTGAATCATCTCCGGAATCATCTCCACCGGATGTATCACCTTCTTCATCAGCTAAATCTTCCAATCCTTCTTCAGCTTCTTCTTGATCAAGTCCAACATCTCCAGATGGGGATGCATTGCCCGCAATCAAATCCGCTTCCCAAGATGGTGTTGTTACAAACTTTGTAAAAAATGTAGTTGTAACAAAAGTATTTGTTGTTACCAAATCTTTAATTTCTTGCACTAAACCATTTCGTTTCTCTTTATCAGCAGCAGCAACACCTATACCGGCAGCCATACCACCATACTTTTTAATCAATTCTTGAACTAATTTTTTACCAGCATCTGCACCAGTAGTTTTGAATGCATTGAATACTTTAACAAGACCTGCCTTAACCGCACTTGCAGCTTCTGTTACTAACTCTTTAAATTGTGCCCAAATTGCCTTCACTTTACTCCAACCACCAGAAAGTGCTTCTTTTGCCTTATCTCCTAATTTTTTTAAACCACCCCAAAGTGAAGCAAACGGACCTTCCATCAATATATTATTATTATTTATTTCTATAATTTTTTCAACAATATAATCTAAATTTGAAACAGTAGATTCTATTAACACAGAAGTTTTTGTTTTTGAAAATAATATATCTATTGCCTTTGACTCTTTAAGAGTTAATACACCAGAATTTATTATTGCTCTGATACTTTCTTCATCCAATGAAGTAAATCTAATTGTGCTTGAGTCAATTTTTTGATTCATACGTCTTTCTGAAAGAACTTCATGCATCAAGTATTTTAATGAACCCATATTTTTTCTTGACATTCCCATTTTTTATTCCTTTAATAAATCAAATTAAAATACATTTACAAATAAATATGTAATAAAAATAAAAAAGGAGTGAGAAAAATCTCACTCCTTTATTTCTACTAACCCAATACGGTTTAGATGTCACCGAGAGAATCAATTTGGATAAGACCATAGAACTCTGGACGAACAATCTTCTTCGCATAACGAGTCATCACGCCTTTTCTTGGTGTGAAGTTCGTTGGATCGTATACCAACGGTGTCATTACGAGTGGAATGTATGGAGCATACACAGCACCGGTTTCGAGGAATTGTGTTCCACGGAAACCTACAAGAACTTGATTTTCAAGCATGTAAGGATTCTTGTAAACTGTGATACGGCCATTCAATTGACCAACTTTTTGAACACCCATTGCGAATTTCATACCAAGAAAAGGCGTG
>Ga0209229_10000607_pt1 | contig 14687 bp, 6 predicted proteins | sample SanBayMetagenome_FD_187466 | JGI IMG/M metagenome (GOLD analysis project Ga0209229, IMG submission 187466) | Freshwater and sediment microbial communities from dead zone in Sandusky Bay, Ohio, USA (SPAdes) (version 2) | ecosystem: Environmental > Aquatic > Freshwater > Lentic > Sediment | place... | reverse complement strand
TACTCACGACATCCCTGCTTGGCTAATTGTCAGAGATCGCACTATCCGTATTCAGATTGGCAGCCGAACGGAACGCCAAGCCCGAATGTATGTGGGCCGTATTAAGCGCAGTCTTGAACGTGAGGCACCGCTTAGGGCTAATGCTGATGACCTGGCGCGGGGTATTGGGTTTGATGCTGAGGCTTGCGTCATGGATGACTTTGGGGCGTTTAAGCCTGAGGGTCGCACGGACATTTGGCGCGCTGAGGCGCTGGTGGTGAGGCAGTTGGATGGGGTGCAGTTGGATGACAAAGAGCAAACGGTGTCTGCGTGGGGTCAGGACTCTGGCTTCCTGGGCGGCCGTTATGACTTTGTTATCTGGGACGACCTTGTTGACCGCAAGAACATGAAGACCGAAGAGGCCAGAGAGAACTTGAAGGAGTGGTGGGATGGAGAGGCTGAATCCCGAGTCGAACCTGGCGGTCTGCTGCTTTTGCAGGGACAGCGAATCCAACACAATGACCTATACCGCCATTGTTTGGACAAGAAGAAACTGGACGAGACACCCAAGTACAAGCACATCACTTACAAAGCCCATTACGAGGAGTTATGCAACGGTAACCATGACGGGCTAGAGCCTTGGCCCAAGTCATGCCTGCTGGACCCCCATCGCTTGCCGATGTCCCACCTCGAAACCCTCAAGCACAACAACCCCCGCTCTTTCGCGGTCATGTACCAGCAGGAAGACGGCGACATCGTGGGTGGCTTGGTAGATCCGGCCTGGATCACAGGAGGTCTGGACGCTGAGGGCTACCCCGCTGCTGGCTGTTTGGACAAGGAACGTGGCTTGTTGACCGTGCCAGAGCATTTGCTCAACGGTGAGGGCTGGTCTTTCGTCACAGTCGATCCTTCCCCTACCGAATGGTGGGGCGTTATCTGGTGGGTGTACGACCCAGGCTCCGAGAACCGCTACATCATCGACTTGCACAAGCGGCGCATGAACCCAGAGCAGTTCCTTTCGCTAGACCTCGACACATTTGAATGGTCAGGCCTCTTATCTGACATGTATCGCGAAGGCAACGACATTGGCGCGCCAATCCGCCATGTCGTAGTCGAAGTTAACGCCGCTCAGAGGTGGTTGCTTAACCAGCCCCACGTTCAGAAGTGGTCTGCTATGACCGGAGTGACGTTTGTTCCGCACACCACCAGCATCAACAAGCAAGACCCCAAGTACGGCCTGGAATCCATTGGTGATTTGTTCCGGCAGGGCCGCATCCGTATGCCTTGGGCCGACATTAACTCGCGGAACCGACTCAGTTACTTGATTGAAGAAGCAACCAAGTATCCTGAAGCAGACACAACAGACTTAATTATGTCAACGTGGTTCCACAAACTAGCGGTAGAGAACCTCTATACTCCGAGAAGGAGTGGTATGTATCAGATGAGCCGCCCAGGATGGATGGGCAACGTCCAGCGAGGAATTGCATGAAGTCAATCGAAGAAATCCTGGGTCTGTACAAGCAGCGCGTGTCCTTCTACGGACCCCTGCACTCGAAGATGCGGCTTATCCAGTCGATCTACAATGGCACCGCTGAGATTCCGCTGCCCGACATGGAGCGGTCGGAGATGCCTTCCGTTCCTAACCTGCTTGCGGCGGGTGTCGATCAAATGGCAGGACGCATTGCGTCGGTAACGCCGAACGTTATCTTTGCGGAGAAGACCCCGAACCGTACTGAAAAGCGCCGAGTTGGTACAGCGTCGCGGGTTGTCACGGGTTGGTGGCAGGAAGACCGCCTGATGATGAAGATGAAGCAACGCGCACGCCACCTAATTGCTTACGGTATGAGCCCCGTTGTTATTCGGTGGAAGGAAGATCGTCCTACCTGGCATGTTCGTCACCCCCTTGAGACTTTCCCGTCTACTGATCTTGTGTCTGGGCAGATCAAGCCCACCGACTGCATTTTTGCGTACCGCCGTTCCGTGGCTTGGCTCCGCTCAATGGGCTACGGCCCCCAGGTCGCTTCCGTTACCGGCAAGTGGGACATGCCCAACGACGCCTCAATGCTACTGATTGAGTACATTGACGAAAACGGCACACAGTTGATCCTCACCTCATACAGCGAGGGCAACGACATCGGCTCCATGTGGGAGTCCAGCGGCAAGATGCGCGGCGTCATTCTCGAATACATCGACACTTCCGACATCGAAATGCCCGTTACCGTCCCCATGCGAATCACCTTGGACGGTGCGGCAGGCCAGTTCGACAACATGATCGGCATGTACTTCATGCAGGCCCGCCTCATGGCGCTAGAGACCATCGCGGTAGAAAAGGGTATCTTCCCCGACACCTACATTGTGTCTCGCCCCGGCGAGGTCGGGCGCATTATCGACGGCCCCCACGACGGACGCACCGGACTTATCAACGTTATCGCTGGTGGAGACATTCGTACAGAGCAGCCGCAGCCCGGCTACTTGACTAACCCGACGATTGACCGCATTGAGCGGAACCAGCGGGTAACTGCGGGTATACCGGCAGAGTTCGGTGGCGAGTCGTCCACCAATATTCGTACGGGTCGCCGTGGCGACGCTGTTCTTTCAGCGGTTATTGACTTCCCGGTGGCTGAGGCGCAGGAAACTTTCGCGTTTGCTCTTGAGGAAGAGGACGAGATCGCTATCGACCTGGCGAAGAAGTTCTCCGGTAGCAAGACTACGACTATTTATGTGGGTACGGGTAACGCGACTAAGGCTGTGACGTACACGCCAAATCAGGTGTTCCCTGATAACGAGCATGTTGTTTCTTATCCGGCTGCCGGAACTGACGTAAACAGCCTTCTTATCGGTTTGGGGCAGCGCATCGGCCTTGGCATTATGTCCAAGGAAACCGCTGCGTCGCTTGACCCGTTCATTGACAACCCTGAGGTTGAGCATGACCGAATCATTGCCGAGGGCTTAGAGCAGGCGCTTGTGGCGTCTATTCAGCAGCAGGCTGCGGGTGGGCAGATTCCCCCGATGGTGCTGGCTAAGGTAATGACCCTGGTTAAGAGTGACCGCATGGAGATTGCTGAGGCTATCCAGAAGGTTACCGAGGAGGCTGCGGAGGAGCAGCGTCGGGCCGAGGAAGAGGCCATGATGGAGCAGCAAGGCGGCATGGGCATGGAGCAGGCGCTTGCTGGTGCCACTATGGGCTCCATGATGGGGCCTGAGGCAGCGGCTCAGATGCAGTCTCCAATTCCTGGCGCTGGTCAGGGCATGGAAGACCTTGGTTCTTTGCTGGGAGCGTTGCGTCGCCCGGCTATGACTGTTGCTCCGATGCGTGGAGTTGAGAGGGGTGCTGTGTAATGCCGCGTGGTGGTGAGCGTAAGGGCACGCAGGGTAAGGGTTACTCAAATCGTACTGATTTGGGTCAGGATTATGCTGCGGGTGGGAATCCGGCTACTGGTGGTATGACGCCTCCAGCGGCGCAGAAGTCATTTATGGGTCCTGCTATTGGTGCTGACCAAGTTCCAAACATTTTTGATCCCAGCGACAATAACGATCCGGTAACTACTGGATTGGATGTTGGGCTTGGTGGTGGCTCTGAGGTTGTTGGACCGTTGCCGCCTAATCCGACTGATCCTGTTCGTCAGGCTATTCAAGCAATGATGTTGATTGCACCTAATCCCGATCTTGTGCGTGTTCTTAACCGACTTGATTACGAAGGCCGGTAATGACTGTTAATCCTGATCCGTGGGGCTACGTTCCGCCTGAGCAGTACGACAATGTGTATGGAAATATTCCGGTAGGCCCGGAAAGCACTTACGGGTCTTCTAGTAGTTCGCAGTACGGCAGGTCGGTTACTTCTGCTGCTGCGCGGCTAGACAACAACGTCTATACGTCACGTATGCCGATCAAGAGCGGCCCTAATTACTTCGGGCGCAACGGCTACTACTACAACGGCCCGACATTTGCGGCTATGAGCAACGGCAGCAACGAGATCAATCAGATTAACGCTCTTGTAGAGAATTGGTCTGATCCCATTAAGCGCGCGTACCTTGATAACTTTTCTAAGTTGCTCTTGGATTACGGTCACACAAACTCGCCGGGTGTGTTGTGGGCACTTGCTCAGTCTGGCTTTGATTCTGAGAATGACACAATTCAGCAGGTTCTTGCCGCTGATGCTAAATCGTTTTATGAGGAGCATGAGGCCCGTGGCCCTAAGGCCGCTGGTTCGGTTGCGTCACAGACAGAAGCAGAGCAGGGTGGTTCGTTCTGGTCACCGTTTGAAACGTTTACCCGTAATGCTTTTGCCGCGCTAAGTATGCCGCTTGAAGCAACGCAGGGCGCGGTGCGTGGCATTGGCGGCGCACTTACCGCCGAAGGCGGCCCTGATTTTGGGCAGGCGTTTTTCCAGGCAGCCACCACCGTTGCCCCGCCGCTTGGTTTTGTTGCTGACGCTATTTACGGCGAGGATTTTCAAGACCCGTATGAGCAGACAGATTTTGGGCAGACACTTCTTGCGGCTGGTAACGGGCAAGGATTTGAAGCGTTTACCAAGGGTCAGGCTGGTCTTGATGTAAATCGTGCCAAGGCAGAGTTGCTTGAACTTTTTCCCGAGTTGGCTGCACAGCCTAAGGACGTACTGTCTGCTACAGCGGAAGCGTACGCTGAGGAAAACGGTTATTACGGTGAGCCGGGTTGGTACATTAACGAAACTAGCACGGTTGGTGAGGCTCAACGGCAGTCAGCATTTAAGGCTTGGGCTATTCCTGGCCCGAATGACGAGTTGACTGCGTGGACTCTTGGGCGCGGCATTTTCAGCAACATCGGTGGCCCCGATTGGGAGGGTTACAATGTTGCTTCTGGTTTAGTTGATGCGGCAGCGTCGGTTCTTCTTGATCCGACAATTGTCGGCGGCAAACTGGGTCTTCCGTCTAAATTGATTAAGGTTTCAACTGGCGCACGGGCGGCGGGTCCAGTTCTTGTTGGCGCTGAGCGCGCTAAGGCGTTAAAACTTTACGAGACTAGTGTTTTCCAGTTGGGCAAGGCGTTTGATCTTGCACAGGCTGGATCGTTGGATGAGGCGCGGCGCGCTGCATACCCGGTGTTACGCGACGCATTTGATCGTCCCCCGACCGACAAGGAAATTGACGAGTTTCTTTCTGAGCCGGAGTTTTTTAACAAGGCGACTCTTGGCCGGATGCAAATTGAAGAAATTGCTAACGTTGTTTATGAGGCAAAGCGTGGTCAAGTTACCGCTGAATCTCTTGCACGGTCTAGGCCTGACACTAATCAGGCCGCTGGTCTTGCCCGTGAAGCACGCAGGGCGCAGTTGGAAAACAGTAAGTACAACCGTTTTCTTGCTGATGAGACTATTGAGGATGCGGCTGTGCTTGCTGCCGCCCAGTCTGATACGCAGCGTGTTGTTGGTTTGTGGGATGAGTACACGGCTAATGCTTTTGACGGCGACGGTCGTTTTAACGCTGAGATGTTTGATAATTGGCTACAGTCACGTTTTTCTACAGCAGCCCAGGACGAGGACTATTTTCTTTTCCAGCAATTGGGATACGCATACAGCACCGCACTTCAAGCGAATCCGTCGTTTACTAAAACAGCATTTCGTGACGCGTTGGCTAACCAGCCTATTGACGCGCGGGTGTGGAAGCAGCAGCGTCAGATCGATCCAACTAAGGTTGAGCAAGACGCTGCTCGTTTGTATTACACCGACGAGTACGCTCCCGGCAATGTGCAAGGCATGATTGACACCGACATTAACGGTATTGTGTTGCAGGGAATCCCTGGTCGGGACTCCGCTGTTCTTGGCGCTTATGGCGATACGGGCGCTGTGTTTTACGCTCCTACTGGGGCCACGTTGAAGGTTGCGTCGGCTGCCGAGCAGGTTGCTGCTCCGGTTCTTAGCCGTGTTCAGAATCGTATTTTTGAGATTATTGACGATCCGAACATGAAGCCGATTCCGGTTGATAACGCGTTGTTTGATTTTGACACGGTTCCCGCTCAGGTATCTCGCAAGATTGAGCAGTCAGGTGATATTCGTGCAGGGCTGGAAGACTTTTTCTTTAATAGTCCAGTTATTACTTATGGTGCGTTGCTTGATGAAATGGCTAAGTACGGCTTGGACGTTGTATTTGATGATGTTTTGCGTGGCCTACCTAGAAGTATGCAACTAGACGGCATTACTGACATTCGCGGTATCGCTGGGCGTACGTGGATTGGTGATAGCAGCAAGGTTGTCGGCTATCAGATTTCTGATACCGCTAAGGAAGCCGGTGTTGCTGCGCGAGAGGTGCCAGATGGTGAGGCTGCTCTAGGCGCTCTTGTAGGTACCGAGAATTTTCTTGTTGGTCCGCGTTCGCAGAACGTGTCAGATTTTGCTGCGCGCGCTGCTGGGCGTGGCGAGGAGGCAGCGGTTAATTGGAACCGCCTTGAGGGTTTGCGCCGGGACGGAATGTTTAAGGCTCAGCAGGAGCAATTGGCGCTTGAAGACAACTTGGCGCGTATTGATACCGAGTGGGCTGATCCTGTTAGCCGCTTGAAGTCAACTATCGGTTGGCAGGCTGGTCTGCGTTATGGACCTAACGGCGTCACTCTTGACGATAAGGGTATGCGCCAGTTCTTGTTTGGTATCGGCCCGTTTGCGTCTTTGGGTGGGCGTACCCTGGATGCCTTGAGTGATTTTGTTCCTGAGGCTAAGCGGAATGAACTGCTGGAAATGGGAGATGATCTCATTGAGGCACGCAAGACCGATTACTACGCAAATACCGTGGGCCAGGTCCGCATGTTGACTAACGGTAGATGGGACGCTGATACCGCTAAGGCCGTTGTTGATAATGCGATTCGTGGCGGCGGTAGGCAGGGGCTCATTGATGCGCTTGCTCCGCGACTGGGTGTTGACGTTACGCAGGGCAGCGTAGGCAAGACAGTTAGGTCTATGCCTGGTGATGGTCCCAATCGTTTTAAGACTTGGCGAGATACAACGCCTGTAGTTAAGAACACGATTAAGGCTTTGACCCGAGAGTTGCCTGCCGGTCGTGTTGTTGGCTTGTCTAATTCGGACGATGTAATTAGCGCGATTATTAGTTACGGCAAGAGTGGTCGTATTGACGATGAAACTATTGCTGAGTTTGTCGGCAAGGTGAGCATGGCTGAGGGTACGGCTGGCATGATCGCGGCTAACCGGAACGCTCTTACCGGAATATTCGACAAGATTAGCGACACTCTTGTTGAAGAGTTGAGCAAGAACGCCGACTTTATCCAAATATTTAGAGGGCGTAAGGGAGAGGCGCGCAAGAAGGAACTTCTTACTCAGATGCGTAACTCTACCGCTCTTTACATGGGTGGACGTTTTAAGTTGCGCGGCGAAGCAACGGAAGATGTTGCTACAGATACCGCAGCGGCCGGAATGGTTGCTGATAACGGCGCCAAACTTGATTTTCCGTCTATTCAGTTGGAAACAGAAATTGCGGAAGGGTTTGTAAATCTTCCGTCAGTTGATGAATGGCGTAAAGCCTTTAACCGTTTTACGCTCGCTATGCAGCGGTACGAAGCAGTCGGTAAAGGCTGGGACTTTGCTTTTGGCTTGTACGATGACTTTTTCCGTACATCGCTACTCGCTTTCCGCGCGGCATACATTCTCCGTAATTCCGGTGAAATGCAATTCCGCATGTTCCTTAACGGACATAGTAGCGTATTTAGTGATCCGCTTGTTCTTACCGGCATGGTTATTGCCGATGCCCGCTATGCGCGCAAGGTCCAACTTTACAACAAGCGGTTTGATCTTACAGAGGAAGCGCTTAAGAAGCGTGCGGGTAAAGACGGCAAGGTTACTGACGACGATGTAAGAGCGGTTATTGGTGAGCCACCTAAGCAGTCTAAGTTGGCTGAGTCGTTTAATATGTATGCAGATACGGTTTTGGATACAAAGTTTACGACGCTTGACAAGGACATTGCCGCAGCGAACTACGTGGATGATTTCTTTGCGCTAATTCGTGAAGCAAACTCACTAACCGATCCTCGCGTGTACAAGTACGCGGCACGCGCCGGTTGGCGACCCGTCGAATACGGCAACGCTAACTTTACTGATGGTCTTGCTAACGAGTTGATTATGCTAGAGCGATCCAAGGTTGCTCGGCTTGTGGCTGGCAATCGTGGGGCCTCTTACGGTGGGGCGTTGAATGGGCCGCTAGACGAGGCAGCACAGCGGTCAATGGCGCAAGAGTTTATGTACTCAAACGATTTTGCGTCGGTTCGTGAGCAATTGCTTTCCGCATCGGATGACTTTAAGCGCATTTTTTCCGATGAAGACGCAGCAATGGATTTCCTGTTCACTAACGAGAATAGTGTGCTGAATAGGGTTATTCGCTACACCGGCAACGACGCTGACCTTCTTGACTACATTCGCACCGGTAATTTGCGTGACGGCACAAACCTGTTTTACCCGCGTGCTGTGCAAAATCCTAAAGACAAGATCGTTCAGTTTAGTTCAATTTTGCAAAAGAAGATTGACGCGGATTCTGCGCTGAAGAATCATTACAAGGGCAGCCAGGTTACTGTTCCGTGGAATGATTTTGGCGCGCAACCAAAGCGCGGCATTGGGGCATTTGATTGGTTCTTTGCTCAAAGCAACAAGATTGAGCGGCTTTCGTCTGTTGGTCCCGAGTTCCGCATGGCGTACTGGGACCGTGTTGCAGAACTTGCTCCTGGTGTTCGCCGTTCTGACGTAGGGACAATGTGGGATGCGGCCCAAACAACGCTGCGCCCCCTGAAGCGCATGGTCGGCGGTAAGGCGGTGTTGATTGGTGACAATCATCCGGCGTGGGAGGCTTTGCGTAAGGCGCGTCAAGAAAATTCTGACGGTCTGCTAACTGCTGAGGAGATTCACCAACTCGCCGCTAGGCACGCTTCTGAGGTTGTATCTGGTCTTTTTTACGACGCTGCGCGACGCAACAATTTCTGGTATCAGTTGCGTCTGCTTACTCCCTTTGGTCAGGCCTATGGCAATACCATGCAAACGTGGAGCAAGTTGGCTGCTAAGGCCCCTATTCAGGCGTACAAGGTGGCTAAGGTTCTTAACGCTGTTCAGGAGCGTGACTCGCAGGCTATCTACGAGTTGGGCCAGGAGATGGGTTTTTACACAGATTACCCAGAAGGTACTGCTCCTTGGGAACAAGACCTAAATGGAGGCTTTTTCTACAGCAATAATTTTGGGCAAACAACATTTGTTTTGCCTCTTATCGGTAAAACGGTCGCGGCTCCTATCGGCATTTGGGGTCGGCTAAATGGAATTGATACATCTGGGTTTGCTGTTGACTATGAAGCGCCTGCGTCATCTGCAAACCTGGCGTTTGGTGGAGACAGTATTCTTCCTGGTGCTTCGCCGTTGGTTCCTTGGGCTCTTAGTGCTGGACCGTCTGACAACGAGATCATTTCTAAACTACGAGATATTGCTGCCCCGTTTGGCGACAAGGATCTAGTTTCTTCTGCTGCTGCGTCGTGGTTGCAGCGGACTGCTGCTGGAATGAGTGTTATCCCTGGTGTCGGCGGAATCGTTAATAGCGGTTTGGGAAATATGCTTGCCCCTGGGTTGAAGGGTAAAAATAATAACGATGCTGGCGCGATGCTTGCCACTAGCGGCGGATACGCTAATTACGCTGATGATCCCCAGGTGCGGCAGAGGTTTAAAGAAGACCAAACCGAACTATCCGCGCTATTTTCGCTAATTCAGGGCGTTGTGCAGAATATTTCGCCCTTTTCCCCGCAGCCTACTTACGGGGCTAAGTTCGGGCCGACTGATAACCGCCAGGATATGACTGCGCGGCAGTACAGTTTGGGTTATCTCAGCACCTTGTTTAACGCTGCTTATTTGCCACGCAACGGAAACGACTCCAGCCTTGCAAAGCAAGAGATAGTCGCTGACTTTGGTGTTGGTGCTTTGTATGCGCTTACGGGTAACGTCAAGGGCTTTACCAGGATGCCTAGGTCGGCTGCTCTTGATTGGGCGCGCAAGAATCCTGATCTTGCTCCTGCGTGGAGAGATACGTTCGAGTTGTTTTATCCCGGCGGCGATATTGCTCAGGCTGAGGCTGTGCGCTGGCTAGATAGAAATGGTTTCTACAACGAGACATATAAGACGCCTGATGATATTGAGGACGAGGTTCTTTCCTCGTTGAAGCGTATCCAGAAGTTGCACCTTGACGCTAAATACGCAAATAACATTATTAGCGAAGAGCAGCACGACCAGGCTCTTGACGAGTTAGACGAGCGCTACAAGTTGTCTGGCTCAAATGTGCTAACGATTCTGGACTATGGTGCAGAACTAGAGCGGTTTAACGTGTTTTCCCAATTGCCCGAGGTCCAGGGCAGCGACGCTGCTCTTGGATTCCGTAGGGCATGGATTCTACGTGGGCAGGCGTTGGATCGGGTCCGTACAGCAACGGGTGACCCTGAGGCTGGTTTAGGTTCGCAGGATGCCGCGTCCGTTTACGCAAAGTATCTTGCTGATATTGATACTATTACTCAGGAGCATCCAGATTTTAAACTTCTGGCTGGCTACTTTAAGAAGGAGTGGCGTTAATGGCGTCCAAGAGTTTCAACACCGGCAGCAACACGACTCGTTACCTGCCCAATCTTGACCGGCTAGACCGGCCTAGCACCGTTAATGCCAACCTCCCCTCCACCTATGCAAGTTTGTCCATCTACAACCGTCCCGGCTTTAAGGCCGACCTTTATGGGATTACTTCTTCTAGTTCCGCTAACGCCGCTCTAATCGCTGCTGCGCTACGCAGGGCAGAGGAAGAGCGAGCCAGACTAGAACTGCTCCGTAGGCAGCGAGAAGAGGCCCTACGGGCAGCACAGGCCCAGCAACAGGATCAGAACGCTCCCATTAGTCCCGCCATTGTTGAAGGCCAGTCTTTTTATGATCGCTTTAAGGCTCTTGAGCAGGCTCGCACTATGGGCGCGGAAGGCACCTTTTTTAAGAGTGCCGACAGTCTTTCTACGACTGTTGACGCGCAGGGCAATCCTCGCGTTACTTCCTTTGAGCCGTCGTTAGGCGAGGATCAGCGCCCCGCTTGGCAACGTGCCAGGTTTGGTCAACCAGAATCAGTAAATCTTAATCCGAATGTTGATAGCCAGGTAATTGATCCTCTTCGACAGTCGCGTGCTTGGCAGACCGAAACAGGCGATGTCGCTATTGCCGTAGGCGAAGATTCTTATTCGACAAGTGATTCACGTTTTCGTCCGTTTGTGGCGCAAACTTTGGAGCAGCGCAAGCAGCGCCTTGAAGAACTTTATGAGGCGTTTCCGTATTTGCGCGACGAAACAGGCGAACTTAGTTCGTCGTCCATTCCCGATAGTTACGACATCGAAAATGTTATTCGTAGCGCAAAAGACCGCGCTATTAGCCAGGAAGATTTCGCTAAGGGCAATCAGGCTGCCTACCTGAACCGCGACCTTGCCGCCGAGTACAGGCGCATGCAGGTAGATATTTGGGGTGAACCGCGAGAAATTGTCTACGAGTCCCCTACTGATTACATTGCTAGAGAAGTGAACGGCGAAACCGTCTATTTTGATACCAAGACTGGTAGGCGCTTGAGTCAAGATGAACTGACTGAGCGTGAGTTTTTGCGTGAAGAGTTCGGGTACTTTGGGGAGCCCGGTATTGGTGCCGAAGGTCCCGGTGGCAAAAACGTTCAGTATCTCGGGCTTAATCCAGGAGACGTTCCTATTCGTCCCATTCCTGAACCGCCACCACTCGACGCCCCGTATTCTGAGCAGGTTGCGTACCGCAAGGCCTTGGACAACGTGTTTGCTAAGCCGCTGTACAAGCCAGACGCCCCATATCGTGAACTAACCTTTATGGGCCCGAAGGAGCGCGCTCAGTTCCAGCGGCAACTTGTACAAGCGGGTCTTTATGATGCTGACGAGGTGTACACGCCGGGCATTATTACTCCCCGCGAAATTGAACTTATGACCGGACTCATGGGAGTCGCCAATTTGAACGGTCTTAGTTGGCAGGAAATTCTTGACGTTGAGATTGTTGAGGGTCGCAAGGCTGCTGCGGCTGCTTCCGCTAGTTACGGCGGTGGCGGTGGTGGCGGCGGTGGCGGCACTAACGTGTACACGCAAATCCAGTACACACAGACCTCTATTGCTGCTGCCAGGTCACTTATGGTGAACGTGTTGCAGGAGGCGCTTGGCCGCGCTCCTACGGACGAAGAGGTAGAGCGGTTCCTTCTCTTGCTGAATAAGCGTGAGGCAAAGTCGCCTACTAAAACCGTTACTAGGACCACCACATCGGGAGATAGCACACGCGCTGTTAGCCGCACTACCCCATCTACCGTAGACGCCCAGGCGCTTGCCGAGGAGTTTGCTCAGGGCATCGGCGGTGGGGCCGAGTTTGAGGCTAAGAGCGACTACGATTACTTGTCTGGGTTGTTTGATTCGCTAGGAGCGCCAGGTGTCTAAGAAGCCGTATCGGGATAAGTCTGCCGCTACTGAGTTTAATCCTAAGGGTTATGACTATGACGGCGATAAATTAGTTGACGCTGATGATGACAAGTTGGCGGTGCAGGACACTAGCCCCCGTGACGGCAAGGTAACTAATAGCGAGAAAGAGGCGTACCGGAAGAAGCAGGGCACTACCACTCAAGTTATTACCGAGCAAGATGGTCAGACTACTGTTGAAACCACTCAGGAGGTTACGCAGTTTGGTAGTCCTCAGCCGTGGCTTGACAAGTTAACTGTTGAGTTTCTTGAGCGGCATCCAGGCGTTGCTGAGGCATTGAAGAAGGCACGCGAAGGGAACTGGAGTCAAGCAAAGTTCAATACTTACATTGAGAACAATACCGCTTTTGGGAAGGCACGTACTGACGCTCAAGCGGCATTTGATCTTGCTATTGCTGGCTCCAGGTCAGAGGACATTGAAAAGCAGATTGACGATAAAGCGGATGAGATTCTTGCTGATTTGCAGAGCGCGTTCGGCAAAGATTTCAGTATTGACGATGCCGAATTGCAGAAGTACGCGCGCAGCGTTTTGCGTGACGGCATTACAGAATCTGACGTTCGTATCTGGGTAGCGGGTAAATACAAGCCCAATCAGCCCGCAGCAGACGGGGCTGCACCGGCTCCTGCGCTACAGGGCGAATCGTTCCAGTTGGACAATGGTTTGCGTGCTCTTGCCAAGTCTTACGGTATTCCGATTAACGATGACTTTATTAATCAAAAAGTTACTGAGGGTCTTGGTCAGGAAAATCCGGCAGACTGGCTTGCCGGTCAGCGCGGTGTTTTCCAGCAGCAGGCTAAGGTTTTGTACCCGTCTATTTCCGATCTTTTGGACACTACGGATGTAGAAACAATCATGACGCCTTACCGGAATGTGGCGTTTGACTTGTTGGGTATTCCTCCGGCGCAACAGCAGTTGACTGATCCGATGTGGAATTCTGCGTTGAAGGGTAGCGAGAACACCCCAATGTCGTTGGATGCGTGGCAGGCTACGTTGAAAACGGATAAGCGTTATGGCTATACGAAGACTGCCAGGGGCCGTGAAGAGGTTAGTTCTATGACTCAAGATTTGCTACGAGCGTTTGGAGTGGGATAAATGGCAACGCCTCCTCTCGATTTGAGTGCAGAAGACTCACTTTCTATTGCCGAAAACCTGATTTACCAAACTACTGGTATTCGTGGTCTTGGTGAGTATTACTTCGGCTTGAAGGCTAAGGGATTTACCGAGGAAGATGTACTGAATTTCCTTCGATACGGCAACGACCCTGATCCTGCAAATAAGCGTTTCTATGACGAGTACCAGCGTGTCTATCCTGGCATGACTGATTTTCTTCAGCGAGGAATCTTTGGCGGGGGGATGGGATCGCCAGAAGAGCAGTATCAGGAATACCGGAAGCAGGTTCGCCAAGCCGCTACCGCCTACGGAATCAGTCCTTCGCTTGTAGATAATCAGTCTATCTATACATACATTAACGGTGGTAATTCGTACAGGGATATTGTGTCGCGCATGGAGACTGCTGCTGCGGCTGTGGCTACCACGCCTCCTGAGACTCTTTCTATGCTCAAGAATTACTACAATTTGACTACGGGCGATCTTATTAGTTTCTATCTGGATACCAGTAAGACAGAGGCCGAACTGGCTAAGCGAATGGTAGCGGCACAGATCGGCACAGAAGCCGCACGCCAACAGTTTGGAATTGACGTAGGCGTAGCAGAAAGTCTTGTTCAGCAGGGATACAGCGCCCAGCAAGCACAGACTGGATTCGAGTCCGCTGCCGCAGGGCGCAGTTTCACTACAGGAGCCGGAGAAACCGCTACCGAACAAGACTTAATTGCCGCACAGTTCGGAAACGTTGAGGCTGCCCAGAAGGTCGGTCGGGTATCCGCTTCCCGCACCGGCAGATTTGCCGAGGGCGGCGGCTACGCTGCCGGGCAGGGTGGCGTTAGCGGCTTGGGCACATCCACGACACGCTAACCCGCCTCTTGCATAATCGAATACAGGATGTAGTATTTGAAATGAGCCAAACGTTGGCCCCCTGAAAAGGGGCGTGCTAACTGGCTCAGGTGCCGGGCTAGGCATTGACCGTCCTATGCCTGAGTAATAAGGGTCAATCATTTAACCATGCTCCGAAAGCCATGCTCCCGTGGTTTTCGCGCTATAGCAGATTGGGAAGGCAATGTCCGACAATTACACAGATGACGACTTCGATCTT
>Ga0209229_10000606_pt1 | contig 14690 bp, 16 predicted proteins | sample SanBayMetagenome_FD_187466 | JGI IMG/M metagenome (GOLD analysis project Ga0209229, IMG submission 187466) | Freshwater and sediment microbial communities from dead zone in Sandusky Bay, Ohio, USA (SPAdes) (version 2) | ecosystem: Environmental > Aquatic > Freshwater > Lentic > Sediment... | reverse complement strand
CACCACCAGGAAATTCATAACCCGCCCAACATCCCAGATAGCCGCGAGGTCCAATATACCGCCCGTTTACATCGAGTTTACTGCGACCTCGTACGCAAGTGTGATCTCTGAGTAATACGCGCGGAATATTCATAATACTTACCAAATATGTGATCTAAAAAAAAACGCGATACCGCGCGGTATTACACGACAAATACAGACGTGTATGATGCCATGTATTACGTTGCGAAAACTTAGATCCGGGAGCGCGTGGGCGTGTGTGCGCACTGTCAATAAACGGGCGATATATTGTCAGACCCGGATTGACAAGGCGTATGTCCTCACTTCATGTAAACTGAATATATACTCGCAGTTCTTGACTGTTTCACTGCGCGTCCGTGCAAAGGTAGCATGTATATTAGCCAATATTACTCTTGAAATACTTTGTGTATTATGTGTGTATTCTCATTGTACAGTACAGAGGCATATTGCCACGGCTTTCGGTTGCGTGTATATTCGCGGTAAATATTGTTCCTTTACTCTCTGTATCGTTGGGGTACATTATTGATTCATATTCTGGCGGTATGGTACTCGGTGATATTTTAGGTGTATATATTGCTCGTTTACGCCTTCATGATGCCGGCGCATGCGCTCCCCCGGCGCTATGGCCGGCAGCTCTCCTCGTCCGGCGCTCTCCTCATCCGGCGCTCTGGTTGGCAGCCCTTCTCCGGCCTGCAGCATTTATGAATGAAATAAAATACAGATGTACTTGCTATACGTTTCTTTTATTTTCATTACAATGAATGTCGGCACAAATATTGACTGTTGCACGAAAACAATGACCCAGCGGCAGCAAATAGAAGCAGTTTAATAATGAATCCCACAAAAGTAGAAATAATTATTTGGAGATAAGAAAGCTGGCCCAAAAAATCAGATTCTCAGTGGCAACAGATTTCATATTGAATCCCCAAAAGTAAAAATAATTTGGAGAAATGAACGCCCGGGCTCCCCCGGCGCCGGCCCAGAAACTTAGTTTATCAGCGGCGACACCGCGACAAAAGAAACACACAAACCAATGAACAAAATACACAAATTCATATCGAATCCTAATTGGAATAATTCAATGAACCCATGAAAACCGCAAACACATAAAAATTAACTCTCCAATAAAATAATCAGTCCTCCGACCGGCGCCGGCCCAGAAACTTAGTTTATCAGCGGCGACACCGCGACAAAAGAAACACACAAACCAATGAACGAAATACACAAATTCATATCGAATCCTAATTGGAATAATTCAATGAACCCATGAAAACCGCAAATAGGCTACCAAAACACATACAAATTAACTCTCCAATAAAATAATCAGTCCTCCGACCGCGACACTGCGGGAAAACAACAAGCATGACGTTAACACTGTCCCACCCAAAACAGAAAAAATCCTAAATGAAACAAAGAACACTATGTTTATTCATCCTCCTCATCGTCATCATCGTCATCGTCCGGGAGTGCTTCACCGTTGCCATTGACCTCCGGCCGTGTCACAGCACCGCTAATGGCTCGGACAAATTTGCCCCCGTACCGGAACTTGAACCCGTGTGCGCGAGCGAAGTCATGAACAGTGACCTTAGTCCAGTCTCTATCGTCCACCCGGCAACGTGTTCCAGCAAGGATCTCAGCTTCAACAATCTTGGCATACTTCCTCATACTTTTCTTGATTGTTCGATTGTTGTTTCCCCTGAAGACCTGCAAGCGTGCCCTGTTGAAGAAGAGAAATGTTTTGGGTTAATTATGATCATTTCCCTGTTGAAATGTATAAATATTTTGTGCAGAATACTGCCAGCAGTATACTAATCCGGCGCAACCAGACGAATAAAAATATCAAGTAAAAATTGTTTTCCAAACATCTGCTGGCGCTAGACTTAATCGTAATCAGAACATTATAACTTGAAAGTTCAAATTGAATCTTTACAACATCCAGTGCTAGACTCATCTGGCGCAAGCAGAACTGGCTCAATTTACAAATTTTCTCATGAAAGCAACAGTTTTTTGCATTCCGGGCGCTAAGAACATCGGGTACTGGACACATCCGGCGCAAGCAGAACCGGATGAATTTTCACATTTTCTCAGCAAATGCAACGAACTTATTTTTACACGCCTGCGCCAAATTGAGCAATAAATAATTCAAAGGTTAAAAATGAAAGTAACAGCTTAACGCAATCAACAAATGCTATGTTAACATTGCATGATGCATCACAAAAGCTTACTTTATGGCTTTAGCTTGTTCTCCTGGTTCTGTCCGGTACTGTTTGCCGTTCCGCGGTGTGACATTTTCCTTCTGTGCTGAGGACTTCCTGGGTTTGGGCGGCGCCGTGATCTTTGCGTTCTTGGGAAGAAGAGCCATGATGAATTCCGTGATGCCTGGAAAACCCAGCAAAGTCCCGTTGCCTGAATGATCCGGCGTCCCCGGGGTGTCTGGTTCACCTTTTCTGCGCGTCTTTGGTGTCGTCGAGGCATCATCACCCGTCGACGACGCCGGCGGAGACATCAGATCCGCCATGCACAATTCTTTGCTGCTGGTCCCCGCGGTCTGAAAGTGTTTGGGTAAACCATCGACGAATCAATAGATTGATTGAAGATACATTTTTTCCACAACTTTATCTTTTTCATAGGCAGAAGATTTATTATCAATGTATATGTTCAACATATTAAGCATCAGAAACATTCATCAATATCGAGAACGTACAATAATCGAACAAATCCAAATTGATATTCCTTTATACACCAACCTTTGTTATTAAGTTGACGTCAAATTGCAGTTCGGCCGAAAACAGCAGGCAGTAGCAACCCCTCAGAAACTCGTCTGGTTTAGTGAATTCACGTTCCAAATGGGCTCTGAAGTAGTCAATCTGCGAATAAAACAGTTCACATTGAATACAGTAACTTGACTCACAATCATTGACTGTCATCAATAATTTATATGCAATGGTTTACTCACGAATTCTGCTCTTCGGTCCCGCATTTCCCCGGTTTCAGGGTTTTTCTCGAGGCTGTTGATGTTGAGATTGGCAGCGAATGCGCCCACTTCGGCCAAGCTGATCATGGGCAGTTCAACCCCATATTCCTGGGGAATATTTTTCACGACCCCGCACCGCCTCAACTCACGCAGGTCCTCCTCGTCTTGGTTTCTCTTGAATGAGTCCACCTTTTTCTATGAAATACAAGAAAGTAATTAAAAATTATACCCACAATCCTTGAAATATACCGTGAAACTGATTTTTTAAATTCCATTAACATTTTGAATATAATTTACCTCCATCTCTTTGACGGTTCCTTTCAGGTCACCAAACTCAGTCTGAAACCGTTCAAAACACTTGTCCATGTACTTCTTCATCCAAGTCTGGAGTTCAGGCACTGTAGCACAGACTATCTCATCATCACCTGTGAATACATTTATTTCCAAAAATTAATTAAAAAAAGCTTTCATCATTTGAAATTGGGTCGAAGGATGCCCCACCAGGTGTTTCGTTATATAAACTTTGAAAGATAATATTTAAAGTAAAAATTTTTAGTATAGAACCGTGCCGACTGCCTATAATCGAACTAACAAATTCATGTGATTATACAAATAAATAACATAAGTACAAACCGCTTTTCCCAGCAGCAGAACCCCCATTGCCTGAGCCATGCAGCGCCGGCGATGAAGATGAAGACCCCGAGCCTCCTGGGAATTGCAATAACTAAAGTTAGCTTCACCTATTCTCGTAAAATTCTCAAGGTTCTTAAGGTGGATTACATTAACTGAAGTTATCTTCACCGACACTTCTACTCATGAAATTCTCAATGTGAAAATTCAAAATAGTTAACTTACCACCATTGATGCCACCCTGGCCAACAACTGCAGCAGTCACCGGCGACGCAATGCTCCTGTGAGCAAAAGGCAATTGCTGGGACACTCTCAATGGAATGGAATGATGTGGCAGAGGAACGTTGGTCATATTCGTGAAGATTGGCGGGGTCTGCACGCTGTTCGACTTGGGGAGAGGACCGCCCATACCTGGTTTATTGACCACGGGGATTTGACGTTGCTGCTGGAGAATCACCTGATTGTGAACTGAAACAATAATTCAAAAGTATACAAGACTCGCTCACACATGAAAATGTTAAATTGCATGTTTTCAAAAATGAAATAATTCAAACATATGAATTTCATAAAATCATAAATAATTCCAAACCTTGCAATGGGATCTGAGGAACTGGTTTCGGAGAACCTGGAGCTGGCGCCAAAGGCTGGTTGGGCGGAGGAACTGGAGCCGGAACCAGAATCTGACTGGGCGGAGGAACTGGAGCGGGAATCTGACTGGAAGGAGACCCTGGAGCCGGCGCCGAAGGCTGACTGGTCGGAGGAACTGGAGCCGGAACCGGAATGTGACTGGGCGGAGGAACTGGAGCGGGAATCTGACTGGAAGGAGACCCTGGAGCCGGCGCCGAAGGCTGACTGGTCGGAGGAACTGAAGCCTGAGGCACGTTTTCTCCTGAGGATGCAGCTAAGAATTTGAAGAATTGGTCAAAAAATCACCAGTTTCATTAAATGGACCACGATATGAAGTTGTTGGAATATGCAAACAACATTCAACGGACAAAATCAAAAATGAGGTTTCAAAATAAACACAAACCGTTGTTAATCGCCGCTGCTTTGACAAGGGTTGAAACCGTGACTGACTTCCCACTTAAGACACTTTTCGCTTTCATCTTCTTGGCAATTTCAACTGCATTCGCATCCGGTGGTAGGTTTCGTTTTTTCCCCTTCCCTCCTAGTTGTCGATGAAATGAAGTCGGTTTATCAATAAACTTAAATCAAAATGAACCAACATCCAAATATTGACATGAAGATTTATGAATAATAATATGAATTCAAAACATAAAAGGACATATATGAAAATCTCAGTTTTATAATTCATATTACCAGGCCCAGCCGGCTCTGGTGTTGCTTGGCCGACTGTGATGAGCTTGATTTGCATCCGTTTGGCCCTTGCGGCCATTTGTCGCTCCCCGATATTAGATGCAGGCTTCGGGAGGGGCCTCCCATCCTCATCTGTCATGTTGTCGTACATTTGCCCTTTTAGCTTCATGTCCAGGATGAAGTTGGCCTCATCGTAGTCCAGGACTATATAAAGGATAAAAGACAGGTTTTTAATTATGAGTTTATTCACACTACACAAATTAATTTATCATCGAATAATTAGAATGGATCTATGTACTCACAGCATCTGGTCGAGTAAAACCTGGCGATGGGAATTTCACGGAATGCCCCGGCCACTGGGATGTCGAAGTTCTCTTGCAAGTAGGTGATGGACATGTCATGGTCCTTGTCGTCGTTGTCCTTCCAAAAGTTGTTCCCCCGGATCGGCACCTGCATGGGAGTAACAAAACAATCAAATTAAATTGCATATTCAATATCATGCACAACAGTAGTATGAGTACATAAAAGGCAAAAACTGTAACTAACCCATTATTGCAGGGGGCCAAAGCCCTGAGCTGGTCAAAAATTATTCAAATTATTAAGCGCCGGCGCCAGAAATGTTGAAGGAATATGGTACATTCCTAGCGCCGGAGTAATGAGCCAGTGCCCGAGTCAAATTATTTGACTTAATTATTCAGCGCCAGAGCAAAAACTGTACCTTATTGGTCCAAAATTATTCAAATTATTGAGCGCCGGCGCCAGAAATGTTGAAGGAATATAGTACATTCCTAGCGCCGGAGTAATAAGCGCCAGAGCAAAAACTAACTAATACATTATTGGTCAAAAATTATTCAAATTATTGAGCGCCGGCGCCAGAAATGTTGAAGGAATATAGTACATTCCTAGCGCCGGAGTAATAAGCGCCAGAGCAAAAACTGTAATACATTTTTGGTCAAAAATTATTCAAATTATTAAGCGCCAGCACCAGAAACGTTAAAGGAATATGGTGCATCCCAAACACTTATTAGAACAAAAAATGTCACAAAACAAGGAAAATAAATGTAGTAAATACTTACAGCAACAAAATCGAGATTCTTGGACACCCAGTTTGAATACTCGACAAATGCAACCTCTTCAGGCTTTCCGTTCACCAGTTGCCAAAGGCTTAGCAACAGATGACCGCGTTGACTGGTCAACGGCTCCCCATATTCGCCTTTCTGTTTCTTGGTCCCAATCACTGCAGCTCCCATTCCAAGTAAATCCAATGCATCCTATATACGAGAAATACAAGAAAATGCTAAAGTTGGATTGACACTTTCAATTACATTTTCAATAAGGTAACCACCAACGGCATTCAACGCCGGCGGTCGCCGACCCAAAATACACAAATTAAGATTTAGTAGCAGAGGGCATTTGACAAATTACATACGGAATAAAATGTTTGAAAATACAACAAGCAAACCTTTTCAGAAATACGGAGAGATGCTTTCGTCTCACGGGGACGCTTGTTCACCAGGCCTTTCAACTGGGGAACTGTGAAGTATGTTGGATTCTCCGACACCGGTGCAGATAAAACATCCTGGACCTCGTCGGAGTCACTGTCCTCTTCTTTTTCCAATATTTCACGCTGCTCCTTCGCAGACAATGTTCCATACCGATACCCCCGGGGCATTTTCAACACTTGCCTGATTTCTTTACACTGGTTTTAATTCAACTAATTGTCAAAAAAGGTTAATGCCGATGTAATGCGCCGACTCACAAAACAAAAACGTGGCCCTTGAAATGGATTTTACCGCAGAGAAACAATATAGTCGTCTGTAATAATAGCCAAGCTATAATCAGAAACACACAAAGCACAAAGTTGCCACCGAAATTAATTCATTTTTGACATTTTGCCTGATTTCTTTACACTTGTATGTATTCAACAAATTGCCAAAAAAGGTTAATGCCGATGTAATGGCCCGACTCGCAAAACAAAAACGTGGTCCTTGAAATGGATTTTACCGCGTAGAACTAATATTGTCTGTTATATTAGCCTAGCTATAACAAGAAACACACAAAGCACAAAGTTACAAGCGAAATTAATTGGCCTAATCACACAACAATACCAAATACACAAAGTACGAATTACCGCAATAAACTCAATGCCAAAAAGATGCACATCCGGGTAGTGAAAATTTCGGCACAAATTTTTTACACCTTCATTCGCTTGCTGCCAGCAGGCTCGAGAGCAGGCTGAAACTGACCATCAGACGTTCCTCATCAGCTAGGGCCGCGCAGTGTAGCTTATTTTGTCCTCATTGTTGCGTCCTCCTCTCTCACACTAACTGCTGCTGGCCTTGATCCCATCATCAGTTCGCAGTCGTACGTGCGTTAGTACTGTTTGGTGTTGCTGTGTGTATTCTGTGTGTACTGTACATGCAACGGCATATCGTTCGGAATTGATTGATTTCAATACCAATCAATACACAAATCAGTCGCGAATTAACGGAAAAATTAAACTTTGAAATTTATTTCATCGAATCAATATACAAATCCTGTTAGATTTTCACAATTTAAGAAATCGTAATACCGGTAATCCTTTATTTTTATTCCTAAAAAGATATGTGAACCAAATGACGTGGACTATTACTATGTGTTATTCATTTTTAATTGACGTGACCAACTATGATGAAATTCATGTTCATTACTCGGACATGTTGAATAGTAGTTATATATCTTATATATAAGGACATGTTGAATATGTTATACAATACAGTACTGAGCACAAAAAAGATAAATATTACATTATTATACTAATTTCTAAAAATTGATATGCTTAATCATCCTGCGGTTTATATATTCCATTTGAAAGTTTATTTAAACTATTAAACCCACGTGACCATGCAATTCCTCCAGCGTCGGGCAGTGAAAAGCTTTCCGTTTTCCTCATATTATTCCGACTTACATCAATCAATTGTGTTTTTGCCCAGTCATTGTACTCGTCGCCGGAGTTTGCTGAAAGTGTGTAATTTTTGGATACAATCTTTCGGCGGTTTATATACGGGGTGAATTCTTGCATGAAGCAGACTATGCCGGCTGAAATGAAATCAATGTGTTCACGAAAAGTTAAATTTATCTATATTTTGCTTGTAACTTGTTATAACTATCAAACCCACGTGACCAACTACTCCAGCACCGCGGGCACTGAAAAGTTTCTTTAAAAATCTTAATCCGATTTATATCAATCTATTTTTGGCCGCTCATCATACCCGCCGCCTGAGTTCTGAAAGTATTAAATCTTGTTTTTTGTCATTTTTATACAATTTTGCCTTTTGTACATATACTTCTACAGAAATGGGGAAAACAAGAAAGTTTTCACATGCATTATTGAGTGATGTGGCACCGATTCATTTGCTGCCAAGTGATCACCTCAAATGGGATTTGAGTACAACAGCTGTGATTCTCAATGCTATAGAACTTGGTGAACCAGGACGAACACAAGCGGTTACTTGTTCTGCGGCCAGTCTGCGTGATCTCAAAACGGAAGCAGAACGCACCCGGCGTCGAAATAGGGCGAGAGCACATTACAACAAATGGCTCGAATCAAAGGATGTTACGTCAATGCCCCTCGGAAGTGCACGATACATTTTTGAATATGCGCAAAAATCTTCTTGGGCTCGTTTTGGCCCTCTTGTGGACCATGCTCAAGCTGTTATCCACCACCATAACTTTGACTGTCCGGACCATTGCAAAGACTTGTTGCATAATGGAGATAGAGTGCCAAACGTCAGTAATGTTATGCTGTCGGCTCTTGACTCTGCTATGTCTAATTTCTCGAGAGTGACAATCTCAAATCCCGAAGCTCTATATGATGCAGCATCATTGCTCGACGACGGCGCCGGACCATCTGCACTTGGTGACCTGGTCTCCACATATGCCGCCGGTAGTGAATCGACACTGGATTGGACCCCATCAACCGACATATACCTACTTCCTCAATTCATTGTTCAAGATGAAAGCAGCATCATAGACAACATGATGGTTGACCAACTCATGTTAGGAAGTCCCCAGAAGTTTGGCGTTGAGAGAATTAAATGGCTGAGCACATCAAAATCAACGAAAGAGATGAAGATGTCCCTTTCATTCACGCGAGTCCTTCAGCATTGGTCAGTTCAAGAGCACATCTCTCAGCAAGCTCTCACCAGGTTCCTCAAATTGTTGCACTTCTACAGGCCAACAATTACTATCAATGATTACATTGATCACCGGATCCCCCACACAGGAAGACGTTTGTTAAGTACTTCAAAAACCGCGCAGATGAGAGCAACCAACTGCCGCCGGACCGGACAAAATGACTGCACCGGATTCTTTGAAGAACACCAGTGCGAAGTGCGAACTTTATTTGGACCAGGCTTGAAATCAAAAGACTTGGTGAAGGTTGGACGTTACGCTCATTTCGGACTGGAGAAAGCTATCCTGGGAACATCGATTGGACTCATTCATCGGTATCATTACCGAAACCTGCTGCGGAGAATTCACACTGTTCACCCATTGTTGCTCCCAGAAATGTTTCTGGATCTAACCAGGCCAGAGTCAGATGAACCATTCGACAGAAACACTTGGTATAACTGGCTCACCGCGAAACGTCCGGACATGAAAACACAGGAGCCAATCGTATTTGAGGTCCGCATCAACGCTGACGGAGCCCAATGGTTTGAATCAAGTTACGTCAAGGGAACACCCATTCTAGGCAAAATTACAGCTGTCAGAACGCTTTCAGGTAGCCAGCGCGTCAAAATTCCATACCATCTTGGAAAGCCATTTGTCATCGGAGTTTTTGAGCATACAACTGGTAAGCCTGCTGCGTGGGACCTTTTGAAAGACACAATTGCCGAAATGAATCGTCTTCATCCAGACACACTGCTCGGAGGAGGAGCAAGAGAGGGGGAATCCTTTGCAGTTCAGGTCACTTGCTTCAACTGTGACGCGCCGATGCGTTCCGACCTCAAAGGGACAAAATCTTGTAGCGGGTACTATGGGTGTGAAAGGTGCAGGACAAGTGGAGTCTACGTTCCAAGATCAAAAATTGCGATTGTGAAGGAAATTGTACAAAACAGTGATGGGACCACGACCACCAAATGGGTCAAAAAGCTTGTTCCAATCGAGGGTAAAGGAACAAAGAGATCTTCTAAGCAAGCAGAACTGCAGCCAGCAAAAGAAACTGCAGCAAAGCTGATGAGGAGGCTTGAACAGCAAGATCTTGGAGAAGGACTGGAGAACGACGATCCGGCGGCGGATGCATCTGATGAAGACGAAGACGCACCAGCACCTTTCAGTAGTGTCCAAACCCGTGGTGCTAAGAAGAAGCAGCAGGAAGAAAGGAGTGCTGCAGTTCGTGTGCCTAAACGGCTGGTGACTAGAAAAAAAAAGCAGAGGACAATAGATGCAGACGAGATTCCTCCTGAGACGGATGACGAAGATGAAGATGGATACGAATCTGACGACACCGCTAACAATGTTGACAGCTGCAACACTGTAACAGCAAATGAAACCAATGCTGATGTAGACGAAGCAACGAAGAAGAAAAAGAAGAAGGGTGGCAAAGGAAAAATTATAGGCGGTTCAACTTATTTCCCTGAAATAGGTGCTGAAATGAGAACTGATGCTGGCTGGTCTCAGTACACATTTCCAGAAGAAGCCGGTGTTGTAAGTTATTATAATTTGTATTTACTATATCAATGTCCTTGAAATTAATTGTTGCAAATGCATATTATTTACCAGTCAATATAAATGCATGTATAATAATGATAAATTCTTATGTATGCAAAAAGATTTCTAACCGGTTTGTTTACTATAATTAGATAATTTTTTCATGTTATCTGGTTATTCTTTAATGTTATTCATTTTGTATTATAATTGGTATAAACTGTGAGTAATGATTATAATAATGTAATATATTTCGCAGTGGCGTGGAGCCGGTGCCGGGAGCCGACAGCCAGGAGCCGTGCGTTTTTCCTGTCACAAACAATGGCTCCGGCTCTCGGCTCCGGCTCTGGCACCGGCACACAGTCTTTTCTATGCATTTCTCGCCTAGCTTCTTCTCCAAAACTACTTTTGAAACTTGCAAAAATTTATTGACTTTTCATTGTTCTGATTTCAAACGATATTTCTTAGGATCTCAAAACACGCAGCTGACAAAGCTTTTTCCCTAATTTTTGATAAATATCAATAACTGGTATGATTTTTAATACAAATATTGCTCGGAGCCGGAGCCGGTGCCAGAGCCGGAGCCGGTGCGGAAATTATTTTTTGCTGTGAGCTGGATCCAGAGCCGGAGCTTTTAAAAAATATGGCGTCTCCACAACACAATTATTTCTTTAATATTTTAATCAAAGTAAGATTATTACAAATGTTAGGAACACCGGATAAAATATATTAAGATGTATAATCAAATCAATTGTAAAAAAGGAACGGAAATGCATAATTTTTGTTTACATGTATTACAGGAAAAGTCCATTCACCGAAAGCGAGTAAACACCTGCTTTGACGATCCAGTTTCGGGCCTAACAACTCCGTTCCCAATGATTTCTGGATTCTTCTTGGACCCCATGCATCTCATCGACGGAGGCGTACTAAAAGACCTGATGGAAAAGACTTTTGCTCGGCTTGGATCCTGGGCCTCTGGTGAAGCCACAAAGGGGCCTATAGTTCAGGCCATTGACCGCAACATTGCACTATTCAACAAAACCAGAATCATTGAGTTGTGCACCTTCAGGTACATGCACATTCCTTGTTCATCTGCAATTATTGCATGTAATTGGATTTTTGGTATATTTGTTGAAAATATACACTTTATAAATTGTCAACCAATTGAACTCACACAGGAAACTCGAGACAACGCCTCTGTGGAAAATGCGAGAGTTTCATGTCATCTTCATGTACTACGCACTCCCGCTTTTGATGCATTTTCCGGAGCATCTACGAGAGGCCGGCGATGGTTCTCCGGCGCCGGAGGATGAGGATGACACTCACGAAAGCCCCATTGGTGGAGAAGCCTTGCTGACCACAATGAAGCATCTTCTGCGTGGACTTCATCTTACAAAGGGTTTTACATCTCAGGTTTGTATTCCCTTGGAAACAAAATTATACATTGATCATTAACACTAAATGCTTGTTTTTTGTATTCATTTGAGTGCCTTTGCCCTTCTTGTTCATTATTTCATCTCTGGACTTAATATACATAAGTATTCTTTCGTGTGCCTTCAAATTTAATTACTTCAGCGCATACACCTGCAATTCATGAATAAGATTCCGGCATGGGCTTTTCAATAATAATTATATTTTTTCAATCGTTTCAACTACCGAGGCTGTCCCAGACTCGAGACTCAATAATAATATTTTTTCAATCGTTTCAACTACAAAGGCTGTCCCAGACTCGACCCTGCATTCGGCGCAGGAGAGCTTCATCAATTTCTTGAAGGCGTACCATGAAGTATTCGGATTGACTGCTATGACATCAAAAGTCCATGCTCTCCAACATGTCTTGGATGACTGCAGAACACAAGATAGTCATTTGGACTACAACACTGTGTACGACTGCGAAAGTGAACAGCAGCAATGGTCCAAGGGCAAATTCATCCGCAATGGGAACAAAATTCTGGAGCAAATCAGGTGTGCTTTATAACCAGCTATACTTGCAACAGGACCGCCATTTCAATGTTGAATTCATCAGTTAATCTCATAGACCTGTAAAGAGTTTTTTCCTATTCCCATGGAGCTAAACGTTTTATTATCACAGCATGCTGCTGTTTTCCATTATAAATGTTTAATTGTTCTATCTCGTGTTTCTGGTAATAACAGTAACAGGTACTTGGAGAGGAAACTGTATCTCCTGCCGACAGTGGGTTCGTACGAAGACGGGAACGAAAATGATGGCTGCGAAATCGACGAGATGGGTTTGACGGAAGATGAGGTTCTTTTCATGGTCGAAAATGAAACGCTCGAGTTACCTCGAAACTTCTTTCGTCGCTTGATCAAGAAAAGCACTAAATTCACTACCCTAGAGTACGTGGGTTTTCGAGTCAGAGACTTGTTCCCTGACAACATTATCCGGCTCAAGGATGGACGTCTGAAGTTCGTCACTCACTATGAAACCATCAAACAACGTGATCCAGCAACAGGGGTCACAAAATCGTTCCACGTCATCCATGGATATTGTTTTGACAAGGTTTTTGTTTTTGTTTATTGAATGCTGGTCCCAATTTAATTGAGCCAAATCCAAAGATTCAGGCAAATGGATTTTATATTCCCTTCCCATTATTTCAAGTTATTTTTTCCTTGACACTGCTTACGCATATTTTCCTTATTTTTGGCATTATATCATTAACTGATACCAATTTCATTAGGAATATTGCTTGGAGCCGGCGCCAGGGCCAAAGTCCTAAAAAAACATATTTTTCTTATTTTTGGCATTATATCATTAACTGATACCAATTTTATTAAGAATATTGCTTGGAGCCGGCGCCAGTGCCAAAGCCATAAAAAAGCGTGATGGCTGTTTATGTATATTTCAATAACTTTTGACCCTACTATATGACACAGGTGCGTCCACTGTTCACAACGCCGTACAACTCAGGTACAATTGGGTTGTACCAATTGGGAAAAATCGTTGACCTCCAGCCAAACATGTGTGCGCCAACAGATGTCCATAGCAAATGTCTACTTCTGCCAGCCACTTACAAGCCCGGAACTATGGACCTGGATGATCGATTTCTGAGCCCGCTTCCCGAAAGCGTAGTCAAGTGGATGCGTCCGCCGAAAGGAGATGACCGTCTTTTATCCCCATCCCAAAGGCTTGACAAACTCCTGGCGGCATACTCGATGGCACTAACTGGGAATGAATCACCATGTTGGATAGCAATATCAATCCTTCGTCCGCTTAGTGACTGGTAGTAATTGTTGCTGGAATGAAAGCAATCATTTTTTTACGTTTCGCAGTTAATTGGCAATGTGAGAATTTGATGTCCTTGATTTGGAATTCTGAGTGAACAATGGATTGGTTTTTTAACACAAGTTGTTGAAGTTCTTGTTTTGGTTTTAAATGCTGAATGATATATCTGATTCATTTGTGGTTTTCCTATTTCAGTTTTGCAAAGATGAAACAATGTTTGTAACTCAAGGACTGAAACAATTTAGCTTATTTTACTGTTTGTTCTGTTTAGCCCCTTCCTTCTTTTCCTGGTCTGTGTTTTTTGTGGATTGTTTTCAATTGGTATTGCGAATGACCGATTTCCTATTTTTTTTCGACTGGATATCCAAGAAATAAAATGCAATCATTTTTTATTTGAACATTGGCTTTATTATCAAAAACACATCAGCACAAAGTGCTATTTGACATGCGCCGGAGGTATAATCGAAACAAATGCCATAACCAAACTGCGCCGGTCAGCTGTAACTCCTAGACAAAAAGGGAAATTCAAACATAAAATTATCCCCGCCGGCTGTCATTAAGGACAAAACTTCAAATGAGGGGCACAAAAGAGCCGTTACAACAGCGCCGGAGGTCACCCAAACATACAAATGGCAAAAGTTTAAAAAAAAACAATCATTCAAATATCGGGGGAGGTAAAAAAAATTGGCAAAGGAACAAAAATGGCACAAAGAGCCGTTACAACAGCGCCGGAGGTCACCCAAACATACAAATGGCAAGTCAAAAAAATCTATCATTTGAATAGCGGCGGATGGCACAAAGAGCCGTTACAACAGC
>Ga0209229_10000605_pt1 | contig 14694 bp, 31 predicted proteins | sample SanBayMetagenome_FD_187466 | JGI IMG/M metagenome (GOLD analysis project Ga0209229, IMG submission 187466) | Freshwater and sediment microbial communities from dead zone in Sandusky Bay, Ohio, USA (SPAdes) (version 2) | ecosystem: Environmental > Aquatic > Freshwater > Lentic > Sediment... | reverse complement strand
ATCATCAACCTTTGCAGCAAGAGGTTTTCTAATATCAATCCACTCTTGGCAAATATTTGCATACAACTGAACATTTTCAGGTTTATTTAAATCTAATGCAATAAAAAGAGTTGAATCAGGATCAACTGTTGTAATTTTTTTAGGATCTCCTAATTTATCTGAAATCTTCTTAATTTTATCAGAATATTCTTTCTTTTCAGCAGGCTCTCTTTTAATTGGAGTAGTTTTAACTTCGTTATCAGTCTTCTTTTCTTCAGGCTTGGCTTCAGACTTGGCGTCAGTCGGTTTTGCCGGAGTATCTTTTCCAGTAACAGCAGATGATAATAGATCTCCGATCCATCCAAAATAGCTGTCCTCATTGATTCTTTGCCAAGATTTAAAATCTTTAATGTTTTGTCCCATTAATATTGCATTATTTCTATAAATATTTATCTTCGACTGATAACCCAGTTAATAAACTTAGTATAATAACTTAGTTATGCCGACGTGATGAAATAGGTAGACATGAGAGACTTAAAATCTCTTGGGCCGTAATGCCCGTGCCGGTTCGACTCCGGCCGTCGGTACCAAAAATAACCTCAACTAAATGTCAGAGGATCTTACTAAAGAAGAGCGAGGTAAAATACTTGCTGAAATGATGAGATTAGATCAAGAGGCCGGTTTATATGACGAGCCGTTTGATAATCCACTAATCAAAGAAAAATTAAAGGATTCAAACTATTATAAATTTGCTGGTATTGCTCCAGACGGGTTTGTCCTAGTTCCACATGAAGTTATTGATTTGCTAGATGACTTTGAAGAGTGGAAAGATTTTAAATATAGAAAGCTTGAATGGATTGAAGAAAAATCTAAACAGGTTTTAAGAGTAAAATAAAAACAAAGAATATGATAAACGTAATTTATTTTTCGGCTCCATGGTGTGGACCGTGTAGAATGTTTGGACCAGTTATGGAAAGAATTAAAGAACACTTTAGTGAAAATGAAATGGTTGAAATAACTAAAGTAAATGCTGATGAAGATCCAGATACAGCAGCTCTTCATAATATTAGATCAATTCCAGCACTAGTTTACTTAAAGGATGGTGAAACTGTTCACCAGTCAGTTGGCACTAAACCCGAAGCAGAAGTTATCGAAAAGATTAACGAGCTGTTAGCATAAAAACTATTTAATTATATGAGTTCACCTATATTAGGAGTACACGCATTCTATTCAACTGACGTTGATGAAGGCGAGTTTAAATCAATAGAACTACTTTGTCAATTAACCTCAGCGTTATATTGGAGAAAAAATTTTGGGCCAATTGGCCTGTATATTAGTCCAGAAAGAGAGGCTCAAATATTCCATTATGGTCTACATAATGCATATTCGTTTGTTGATACTCTCCACCATGAAATGGTATTAAGTCACGGAAGCCCTAGGTTTTGGGCTTACCCTAAAATGATGATTGCAAAACATATTTCAAAAGACTTTGATAAATTTTGCATGATCGATACAGATCTCTATATTAAGTCAAGAGACTTTTTTAATACTGATGCGCAAATCTTAACTTTCCATGGTGAAATAACTAATGCTGACAAATATCCAGACGTTGGATATGTTCCTGGACCAGACCTATACAAACTTGCAGAATTAGAAAGTCCAATTGATGAGTGGAAGCCTAGAGCAGTTAACACTGCACTTTTATATTGTAATGGAGTTGCTGAATTTATTCATGAGTGGATGTATCATGTAGATAGAATTGTTGAAAACTCTAATAAATGGGAACCCATTATTGGAGCAGGCGATCAAATTTTTGTAGAGCAATATCTCTTATCGAATTTAGCTGAGGCTCGTGGAATTAATATTGAAACCTATCTTAAATCAGATTGGATTCCTGGCGCAAAACTTAATGTAATGCACCTTGATCCAGAGATGGAAGCATGGATTCATACTGACTCCATTGATATTGCTAAACAGAAATTTAATAATGTTTTACATATATGGGGTCTAAAACACAGTCTAAACTATTCAATTGTTAGAACAGAACTATTGGGCAGAATTCTTGGTGACTTAGACAGAGATTTCCCAGAAATTGATAAATCATATCCTCTTTTATTAGCAGAGGCTAGAGAGTTATACAAAGACCAAACTGACAAGTACTTAGGTATATTATCTAAAGATAAACCTAAAGAAAGAAAAAATGGAAAATCAAAAAAACTTCGCCCAACAACTAATTGAAAAAGTATCAGCTTTACTTAAGAGGCTAGGAACAGTTGCAGTTTTAGCTAGCGCACTAATCGCTGGTTTCTGTATTGGTTATTACTATGAGCTAGCACTCAATAAAGTTAAAGGAGAGGCTTGGAGAGAAGCAAAAACTCTTAAAAATACGTCAGTTGCAGTAAACGAAAAAGAAGATTTGCTAATTATTGATAGAAAGACTGGGGTTTATACAATCTATTCTGATTCAATTGGACGTGTTATTTTTAACATATATGCACAAAAGGCATATGCAAATGCTACTGGTCACTAATAATAAAAACTATGGGAGTAAATTCATTTAAAACTCTCATTGTATTGGCTGGAATTTTAGCATTTGGTTTCCTTTGGAGACTAGTTAATACCGAAAAACCTAAAGAGCTAAGCAGCGGAACAATCAATGAGAAGTCACCGCCAAGTTTAGCTCTTTATTATTATTTAGAGAAATACTCTGAAGAATATGGTGTTCCATTCCACATTGCAATGGGAGTTGCTCGAGAAGAAACAGGTTATAAAGGTCCATTTGACTGGAAGTATAATCCTAAATTAACATCATCCGCTGCTGCATATGGTGCAATGCAAATACAGGTTCCAACCGCAAACTTTATATGGGATGCGCCTGTTACAAAAAAGCAACTATTGAATAACCTTGAACTAAATGTTCAAATTTCAATGAAACTTTTAGCCTATTTGTATAAAAGATATGATAGCTGGGCAGTTGCATTGGGTTGCTATAATACTGGTCGACCACTCGTCAATGATTATGCTAGACGCATAGTTAAATAAAGTAAAGCACTATGGAAAACTGGGATCCAAATGAACATCAAGGTCGTAGTAAAAAACAGGTAGAAGGTAACGAAGAAATAATGGCAATAGTATTAATTACCGGAGCCTTTGCTGCGCTTGTTGCCCTTATAATTAAAATCTTATTCTAATGAAAGAAACTGCTAAAGCAAAACTGCACTCATTCCTAAACATCATATTTTATGTAATGGTTGGGGTAAATTTTATTGTTCCAATTTCTTTGCTCACGCTTTGTTCAATTGCGTTAGGTCATCTTGAAAATCAACACTGGTCAATTGAATGGGCAGTTAAGATTTCGTTATGTCTTGCAGTTGTTGAAACTTGTGCACAGCTAATCAGAACAGTAAAACTTTTTAGGAATAAAAAGTAAATAATACTGAAGAAGAGAGAATTAGAGCCTCTCCTTGTTCGCCTCGGGTTAATAGCCCTTGAATGATCCTACGGTCATAAAGAGGTAAGCAAAAAATATAAATCTAAAATGTATACACTACAAGAACAAAAGCGTTGTTCGGTGAATATCACCAGCAACAAGAATCGTATTAAACAATACGAAAGCTCAGTCTATCTAAAAGACGGACAACAATTTGAACTGGAAATTTTTAATCCTCACCAGTGCAAAGTCCTAGCAAAAATTTCAATTAATGGTAAGGCAATTTCTCAAGCTGGACTAGTTATTAGACCCGGCCAAAGAATTTATCTTGAGCGCTATATTGATATTGCTAAAAAATTTAAGTTTGAAACGTATGAAGTTGAAGACTCAGCTGATGCTAAAGAGGCAATTGCTAAAAACGGCGAAGTTAAAGTTGAATTCTACTATGAACAAAACTTAAGAGGAAATTACTGGTATGGTAATTCCATGACAATTAATTCAAATAATTGGAATGGCTCGCCTACTACTACAATTAATCCAAATACCTTTTTTACAACAACTGGAACTAGCTCAATTGGCTCAGGCATAAGTTATACTAGTAATACTAGCAGTACTATTAGTTATGGTGGAACCACTGTTAATAATCTTTCAATGCCAGTTGCAGGTTCTCTTGAAACTGGAAGAGTTGAAGAAGGTTCTAAATCAAAACAACAATTTTCTCAAGACAGTGGTACTTATAATTATTGGGTTAATGAAACTGTAATTATAAAACTACTACCACTTTCCAAAAAACCAATAGAGGTTACTGAAATACGTAACTACTGCGGTGGATGCGGCTCGCGTATCAAAAAATCTAGTTGGAAGTTTTGCCCTAGTTGCGGCGAATCTTTAGACTAAAACCAGAACAGAGAGGCTCTAACTCACTTCTTTTTAGTATATTATTTTAAATCAAAATAAGAATGGAAAATCTATTACATAAATTAGGATGGCCAGGTCGAATGATCTCAGCCAGCAAAAGCGGTTATCGCGATCGATATCCTGACAACTGGTCAATTTTTAACTCAAATGTGTGCACTGACGAAGGAAAGATTTGGTGGGGAGACCTTGACATTACTAATAGCAAAGAAGACTTGATTGAGATTGCAGTAGAAAGTGGTAAAACCATTTATGTTCTTTACGAAATGGATGGTAGATTTGAAAATGAAGACAATCCAAAGATTGGAGAAGCCGTCGTTAAGTTTTTTCCAGATGGAACATTTGAAATACGCAAAGACCTTAGGCAATACCATAATCTTTAATGGTCCTTTAGCTCAGTTGGTTAGAGCAGCTCGCTCATAACGAGAAGGTCACAGGTTCGAGTCCTGTATGGACCACTAACTTTTAATAATTTATATGAAAATAGCATCAACACTCGGTCTAGTTATACTATATTTTTTAGTGACCGTTGGCGTAGTCTCAACAATTGAAGAGGCTTTTATCCTAATGAATAACCAGAGTATATTCTCATTTATTGGAGGACTTGCACTATTAATATTAGTTATTGCATTCGTTATTGCATTAGCTGCACACATAGTTAATGAATACAATCACGCTAAATCAGAAAATGAAAACCACCGATCTACTTAAAATAATAGAATCTGAGCCAAACAAAGTTAAATTATTAATTGAAACACTAGATCAGCTTAAGACAGATTTAGGTTTTCAACAAGACCTTTTAACTCCTGGTTTTATTAAAGAATGGATGATTGCAGAAATTCTTGGTCATAAGTGTCATACTACTAAACATGGAGCAGATGCCTATTCTCAATGCGGTAAAGAGCAATATGAATACTTATCATGTAAAGAGGGTGGAGGATTTCAGTTAGACCGAATTCACGATGGCAATTTAATTAGAATAACCAGAAACTCAGCATTTTTCTTTGCAGAGTTTGATGTAAAAAGCGGATTAATTTGTCAACGTATCTGGAAAGGTTCAACTCAAGTTTTTCTAAATGAGGCTCTACGTAAATTAGAAAAAATGTCAGCTTCTTCTAATCACTTAACCTTTCCAGTTAAATGGGTAAAACATAATTGTGAATTAGTATATTTAAATCCAGATATAATTTAAAATGGAAACTATTTTACTATCATCACTAATGTGGGCATGCTTTTGGAGAATTGTATATGGGATTCGTCACAGAAATGATTTGCCTATTTCAATTAAAGACGAGCTTGTTGCATTTATTGTAACCTTTACATTAGTAGTAATTTTTACTAGTTTAATTTTAATGATAGTTCCAATTTTTAAATACTTAAATGCTGTATAATAATATGAAATTATATTTACTTAGAGGTTTACCAGGTTCTGGTAAATCTACGCTAGCTAAAGAATTAGGTGGACGTCACTATGAAGCAGATATGTTCTTTTTAGATGAGGACTCCAATTATAAATTTGATCCAACTAAATTGAGCGAAGCCCATAATTGGTGTCGCCATTCAGTAATGGCTGAAATGAAAGTTGGCGAGCCTGTTATTGTAGTATCAAATACTTTTACTCAAGATTGGGAAATGTCAGCATACTTTGTTTTGGCTGAAGAATTTGGTTATCAGGTATTTTCGCTAATCGTTGAAAATCGCCATGGCGGTAAAAACTCTCATGGCGTACCGGATGATAAATTAGAACAAATGAAAAATCGTTTTGAAATAAAATTATAAAGATGGAAAATACTAACTCAGTTTGCTTTGTAGCAACAGTTAAGGAAATTAAACCAATTGAAGGTGCTGACAAGATTGAATTGGCAGTAGTTGGTGGATGGAACTGTATTGTACAAAAGGATCAATATAAAGTTGATGATTTGGTAGTTGCTGCAACAACTGATGCAGTAATTCCAGTCGAGTTGTCTGACACCTTAAATGTTACAAACTATTTACGTAAAGGCGGTAGAGTCCGTACTGTAAAATTAAGAGGAGTATATTCAGAGTGTCTAATCATTCCAATTAAGCATGTTCCATTCATGGAAAATTACTATGAAGGTAAAGACATGATGTATGCAATGGATATTTGGAAATACGAACCGCCAGTTAAGCAAGTTCAACTTGCATCTGGTAAAAAGATCAGATACTCAGAAAATCCAAACTTCCATATCTATTACAAATTTCCAAATGCAAAGAACGTACCAGGAATTTTTACTGAAGATGATTGGGTTGAGATCACTCGTAAGATCCATGGAACCAATGCTCGATATGGTATTGTAAAGAAAAACAAATTATCTCTATTCGATAAGGTAAAAAAATTCTTTGGTGCAAAATGGGTCGATTACGAATTTGTAGTAGGTTCGCATAATGTAGAAAAAGGATCAGACTCTCAGGGCTTCTACGACACTAATGTCTGGTATGATATTGCTGAGAAGTATAATCTTAAACAGGTTTTATGGAAGTTTGTCAAGGATCCCGAAAGATTCCCAGATGGTATTGGAATTGGAGTTGTTCTATATGGAGAAATCTATGGAGCAGGTATTCAAAAGAATTATGATTATGGTCTAAAAGAAATTGAATTCGCAGGATTTGACTTGGAAATCAATGGCAAATACTGCTCAACTGATGAGGCCTTTAATTTTGTTGGAATTGAAATGGACCTACCTTATGTTGATGTACTTTATGTAGGAGATTGGAATAAAGAAATTGAAGATATGTATGTCTTTGATAATTTTATCTTTGGAACTAAAGTGCCTCATGAAGGAGTTGTTGTAAAACACCATACTGGAGATAGAAGCAAAGTTGCAAAGGTAATTAATCCAGATTACTTAATCTATGCAGAAAACTGGGAAGTTGGCGACAGCCATTAATAGAAATAATTTAGTATAATATTACTATGAAAAATAAAATTACAGGCAGAGACGTTTTGATTATATTGGTCATAAGTGCATGGGCAGCAGGAGTTATTTGGGGAATACTACATTCAATTTAATAATATGAATCTATACATTTATCCAGGCATTAGACAAACAGAAGATGCACAATTTGTAGTTGTGACTGAAGAAGGCGAAGTACTCTATTCTCATGTGTGTTCAAACTATACCTTTGCAAAAGGAGATTTAGTTGATACCAGACCAGACAGAATTGAAGAACTTAACCAAAAGTATGGTGAAGGTGGATGGACTCTTAGATTTATTGATGAAGAAGGTCAAGTTGATATTACTGATGATGAATTATGGGAACGCAATCAAGCATTTTATAAACCAAGCGAACCTCCAATTGAAGGTCCTCTATCAGAGGATGCAGATTGCGGTTGCGGACAATAGTCTAATATGAACCCAGCAAATTTAAAACGATATATGCAAGTAAGTAGAACACTAAATGTCTCTGATCAATTCAGAACAAATAATTTAAGCTTGACTCCAGGCGGGTCAGTTGTTGAAATTACCTACAATAATGGAAAAACCCTATCTTATGATAAGGTTAAGAATCCTAAAAAGTATATTCAAAGTTTATCTAACTACAAGGATATTGTTGCGGTTAAGGTAGATGGAGAACCATTTAATTTTTAAGAAATGAAAACATTTGAAGATTTAGAATTTAAAGATCATCCAAACGGAATGGGTGGAGTTCAGGCAAAAATCCAATTTGCTAATGGATTTGGTGCAAGTATAGTTAAAACCCCATTTTCATATGGTGGAACTAGAGGTCTATATGAACTGGCAATATTTGGAAAAGACGGTGATATTACGTATGATACTCCAATTACTGATGATGTATTAGGTCACTTAAGTGAGGCTGAAGTAACTGTAACCCTAGCTCAAATTCAAGCTCTATAATATGGCAAAGAAGAAAACTCCAGAAGAAAATGCTAAGATCCTCATTGATAAAATGTTTGAGATCGCTGGTCATGATGTTAAGTACGAAGATATAGTTGATCGCAAAGACAATTGGTTTTGGGATTGGACTATGACAATGGAACAACGAAATCAATGGATGGAATGGGGTGTTGATTATTTACGTAAAAACAATAGGTATACAACTAAGAAGCAGGCTGAGATTAATATGAGCTGGGTTGATATGCAATGGGGTCTTAAAGTATCAGATTATGAGCACACTAACAATTAATACAGATTCAAGCCACCTGACCATGAAAGGTTCTGGTAAAGTTACTATTAAGAGTAGTATTAAGATTGCTGGTAGTGGAACCTCTTTACCTATTGAGTGCACAGCTGACTTTAATAATATTCCAACCCATTTACATCAAATATATTTTGATGCATTTAGATACCAATATGGATCAGGTTCTAATGTCTATTCAAATTTAGACGAAGAACCAAAAACCATTGAAGAAAAGAAGAGCGAATGGCGAATAAACCGTCTTGTTGAGATTTTTGCTAATGCAATTAAACCAAAGAAATAATGAGCAGATACACTAAAAAACTAGATACTGGAAATACTATCATATATGGTTGGGACCATGCGCTTGGATATTTCTATGATGTTTGGGAAAACTATGGCACCAAAGAAGAAAAGTGTATTAAAGAACGATGTTCGCTATTTGGAATGACAAAGGGTGAATTATTAGATGCAATTAGCGAAATCAAAGCAAATCCTGGATTTATGCAATCTCTTGCATTAGATCTTCCAGATTAAATTTAAAAATTAAAATTATGAAAAAATTATTGGTGGTAGGATTTCTTCTTACCGCATTAACGTCGTTAGGCTTCGGTCAAGTTTTAACTGAAGTTCCTCCATTTACACAAGATTCAATTCTTAATGCCTTTGTTATAAGGTGGATCGGTAAACCATATAAACTTGGCGGTTCAACTGAAGCAGGTATCGACTGTTCACAGTTTAATAAAAGACTCTATCAAGATGTTTATGAAGTTAAACTAGAAGGAGTCTGCTATAAACAATGGAATCAAACTATCCGAATTAAAAAGGACAGCCTTGAAATAGGAGACCTTGTATTTTTTAGAAGCAGTCAATCTCCATCGGGTTGGCACTGCGGAACTTATATCGGAGAAACTATGTTTGTTCATGCAGCAAATAGGGCAGAAGGTGTTAAAGTAAGTTCACTAATGGAACCTCGATATAAGGCTGCATACAAAGGAGCGGGACGACTTCAAGATTAATTTAATATTATTTTTACAAAAGCTTTCATTTTTTAAAAACTTTTTGTGGCGGCTTTGTTAAATAACTAAAATTAACAACTGCTACCATGTCGACACTACTAAAATCACCTGTTACAATTGACGATACTTATATCGGCAAGAGATTTACTATGGTAAATTCTAGAGGTGAAGAGGTAGAAGATACTGTAAAAGAGTTTGTAACAATCTGGATGGCAAAAAACCACAGGAAAACAAACACTAGAGTTTATCGACCGCAAGTATCAGTTAAAAGCCCCAGTGAAAAACTCTATCCACTGGCTGAGATCTATTTTCATCTCGATTAATCCATTCTTTTTTCTGTAGTATAAGACCATTGTAGCTAAGACACAAAATAATCTTAAAACAATGGAATTAACTTCATTCGCTTTAGGTATGCTAACGATGGTTGCTATTGCATTTGCAGTAGTAGTTGTTATTGGTTTGCTTAAGGTTAACAGACAAGCAAAGCAGATTGAAAATCTGCACCAAGGTCTCGATCAAACAAATCGAGATTACCACCAAGATCTCCAGATATGGAGAACCGATTTAGAATTAGAAATAAAAAGGGTCGAATTAGAGTGCAAATCCTACACTGATTCAAGACTTGATAAAAAATTAGGATTGACAGGTTCAAAGTCACAAAAAGAGAATACACTAATTAATAGCTAATTAGTAAAATAGTTTTAGCTACTCGGGATGTAGCGTAGTCCGGTATCGCGCCTGCTTTGGGAGCAGGAGGCCGTAGGTTCGAATCCTGCCATCCCGACCAAATTTTAGGTATAATATAATTATGGAAAAGATGAGTAAAGTTTTAATTTGGACACAGATTGTAATTAACTTACTACTTATGGTAGTACTTGTGATTGCAGCATTTGATAAGAGCATGTTCGATGTTGTCGATGTCAGATGGTGGACCCTGTTTATTTTAGTTAATCTATATAGCGATAAGCTATGGAGAGAATTGAATAACAGTAAATAACGACACGGTCCTGTAGTTCAACGGATAGAACAACTGCCTTCTAAGCAGTGGATCCAAGTTCGATTCTTGGCGGGACTACCACAAAATTTAGATATGAAAAAAGTATATTTTATAATTGGAACAATTTTTACAATAGCTGCTCTCGGTTGTGAATCACCTAAGGTGGCTGAAGTAATTGAAAAGGATTGTATTGTAACGGAGGTTGAATATTTCCAAATTGGTCAAAAGCATACTCTGCAAATTGATCCAGAGTGGAGAATTAAAACAGACTGTGGAACAACACACACTTCTAGAAAAGCAATGAGAGTAGGCGATACTGTTCAAATTAAAATTGTAAAGTATAAGAAAAATTAGTATAATAAATTAAAATCAATACAATGAAAGAACATTTAGCAAGTATGCTGAAATCAGCAGCTGAAGCAGATAGACAAAAGGCTCTTTTAACGCTTGAACTGTTAAGTAATCATGCAGTAGGAATTGGAGACCATTCAACTGGAGATTTCTATAAAAATGCTGAAGAAGCTATTACAATGTTGGTAGATGCAGATGACCGCATTGCTGCAGTTGAAAAGTATTTAACTAAGTAATAAATCCACGCCCCTTTGGTGGAATTGGTAGACACGCTAGACTTAGGATCTAGTGCCGCAAGGTTTGAGAGTTCGAGTCTCTCAGGGGGTACTCAATACAAGAGTGGCGGAAGCGACACATGTGGCCACATGTCGATAGATAGACGTGACCTCGCCCAGAGGTTGGTTAGTAGGTAACTAAACCGTAGAGGTGCAAGTCCTCTCTCTTGTACACATGGACTGAAGAAATTCAGTCCTTTTTTGTTTTGGATAAATAACCTTATGAAGAATCAAGTTAAACAGTTTGGCGAATTTATTAATGAGGCCAAGAAACCGGAAGATCTTAAAAAGAAATTTATTGAGTTCGATGAGTCTCGATTAATGGGAGCAACTAAAATTGCAGAAAATGCAAAGGAGCGAGGCGGTAACGCAATGCTAACCTACAATCACTTTGTAGTTAAATTACCATATTACAAAAAAGCAAAAAAGGGTTGGACTGTTGAAGATCGCGATGCAGCAATAAAAGAATACAATACTTTGATTGATGAACTTGCCTCAACTAAAGATACTGTAAAAATTAAACAGACTGACTTTCAAAAGTTGGTTGGAAAAATCGAAGTTCTTGGAGAACTTATTATTAAGTACAATGAAATATATTAAGATATACGAAGACTTTGATCTTGACAAATTTATGCAAGACCCCGAAGCAGAATTTCAGAAAAATGAAGACAATCCTGAAATTGAACCTGGCGATTATGTAACTAGTTACAGAGGGCCAGGTCAAGTAATTGATATGGATGCAGATTTTATTAAGATTGAATTATTGGATTCTAGCAAAAAGATAGTTAGAGTTCCAAAGGATCTTGTTACTAAAACTAAAAAGGTTGATGTTTACCAAGATAATAAATCTCATGCTGAAGAAATTGCTGAAATTGGGGAACAAGTTAGACAATATGCTGAAATCATTTCTCCAGATGGAGAAGATCCAATGAACGTTAATGCAAATGCAATTGCAGGTTTTATTGAAGATACCTTAATCGATGTACTAAGAATGTATAAGAAAGATAAAAATGTAACTTATCTTCCAGGTTACGATAATGTCGTAAATGGTATTGCACTAATTGCAGACATTGCTGAACAAGCTGATCCATCAATTTCGGATAGAATTCAAGCTGCTCTTGAAAAATTTTATGAATTAGGATAACCCAATTAAACATAGAAGATATAAGAAAGAGCAGCTAATCACTGCTCTTTTTTTGTATAATAGTATTAAGTAAAAAATAAGAAAGAATCAATCAATGAGAATTACACTAATTAGCGACACGCACACAAAACACCATGAGGTAACCCATGATTTACCGGGTGGAGACTTACTAATCCATGCTGGAGATATTATGAACTCTGGAAGAAATGCGCCAGACATTACAAGTTTTTGTAAATGGTTTGATGGTTTAGACCAATACGACCATAAAGTGTTTATTGCAGGAAATCATGACAGAATGTTTGAAGATTTTCCAGAAAAATCAATGGAGATTGTTCGCTCTTATAAGTGGATTGATTATTTACAAGACGATTGGATTAAAGTTGGTGATGATAAAGAAATGGTTAAAATCTATGGAAGTCCATGGCAACCAGAGTTCCATCACTGGGCATTTAATCTGCCTCGTCAAGGAGAAGAGTTAGCTGCTAAATGGGCAGCTATTCCAGAAGATACTGATATTTTGGTTACACACGGTCCTGCACAAGGTCATGTTGATACTAGTGGGCCTCCATATAACGAACCAAATTTAGGTTGTCCACTTTTGAGAAACCATATCGATACGGCTGAACGCAAACCTAAAATTCATGTGTGTGGTCATATCCATGGAGGATTTGGTTACAAGTTTGATGGACATACTCACTGGTTTAATGCATCAATCCTAAATGAATATTACGAATATGCTAACAAACCAGTAACATTTGACTGGAATCCCGAAACAAATGAAATCACCTTTATTAAATTTACAGATAATGAATAATATTGCCCTTACATATGACGATATTCAACTTGTACCTGGTTATTCAGAGGTTTCAAGTCGTCAAAACATTAACCTACAAACCCTAGTAAGTCGACGCTATGGTTTAATGCGACCTCTAGTTGCTTCACCAATGGACACTGTGTGTGAATTGGATATGGCTTTTAGAATGTTTCTTTTAGGAGGAGTTGGATGTATTCACCGATTTATGACAATTGAAGAGCAGTCTAAACAGGTTAAAATGTTAAGCCATAAAATTTATGGTGATGGATTTGGCGGCCCATATGAAGATTGGGGAGTTATGTATGATGATTGGCACGCTGAAATTAAACAGGTTCCAATTATGGCAGCAATCGGAGTAATGGCAAGCGATATGGATAGAGCTAAAGCACTAGTGGAAGCTGGTGCAAATATCCTCTTAATTGATGTTGCACACGGCCATCACAAAAATGTAAAGGCCATGATTGAATGGTGTAAAGAAAATTTACCCGAACACGTTGATATTATTGCAGGAAATATTGCAACTGCAGAAGCAGCTCAAGATTTAGAATCATGGGGAGCAGATGGTTTGCGAGTTGGAATTGGTGGAGGATCCCTTTGCACAACGCGAATTAAAACTGGATTTGGAATTCCAAACGTAACCTGTGTTAATGATATTGTTGCAGTTGCAAAAACTCCAGTAATGGCAGACGGTGGAATTAAAACTAGTGGAGATATTGCAAAAGCCCTAGCACTAGGCGCAAGTACAGTAATGTTAGGCTCTCTCCTAGCTGGAACTTCAGAAAGTCCAGGTCAAATTGTTGAAAAGTCAACTGGTTTGTATAAGCGATATAGAGGAGCTGCCTCATTGGAAACTAAAACGGTACACGGTCAAGCTCAACGTAATGTTGAAGGAGAATCAACTATTGTTCCATTTAAAGGCGGCGTTAAATTTATTGTAGAAGGCCTAATTGATGGAGTAAAATCTGCTCTTTCCTATGCAGGAGCAGAATCACTTGCAACTTTCCATCCAAAATGGGTACAAATAACTAATGCTGGTCAAACAGAAGCCAAACCACACCTATTATGAAAAATATAATAACTAAAATTAAAGCTATCTTTAAAGAGATCCTACTTGGATTCAAGATAGCTGAAGAAAATAGACATAAATCCCAATGGGGTAAATTTTAAACTATGGCAGAATTTTGTGATAAATGCGCCCCTGAAATGTGGGGAGATGAGTTTCCACCAGACATCGACACAGATCAAATTTTTGGTAGTCTAATGGATGAACACTATCAAGATGGAATTATTTGTGAAGGTTGTGGATTAAGGGCAGTCGGTAGAGTTGGAGATGAAAAGATCCTAATCTATGATAACTCGGATCTTAACCGAATGCATGAAATGATAGTAAATAGGTAAGTTATATTTAATTGGAGGTGTGGCAGAGTGGTCGATCGCGGCAGTCTTGAAAACTGTTGTACCGCAAGGTACCGTAGGTTCGAATCCTACCGCCTCCGCAAAGGAGAATCGAAAGATTCTCCTTTTTTCTTTTTAGATAAATAATAAAAATTAATAGAAAATATTATGGCAGATAGAAACGGCGACGGAATAGTATATCATCGCCGTTTCTATC
>Ga0209229_10000604_pt1 | contig 14730 bp, 18 predicted proteins | sample SanBayMetagenome_FD_187466 | JGI IMG/M metagenome (GOLD analysis project Ga0209229, IMG submission 187466) | Freshwater and sediment microbial communities from dead zone in Sandusky Bay, Ohio, USA (SPAdes) (version 2) | ecosystem: Environmental > Aquatic > Freshwater > Lentic > Sediment... | reverse complement strand
CCATATTCAAATGGATATAACTAAGTTGGATTTTGATGATAGCAGTGTTACCGAAATACTTGCAAGCCATGTATTTGAGCACCTTAACCCATACCATGCGCTTGATATATTGAAAGATTGGCGCAGAGTGCTTAAGCCAGGCGGTAAATTAATTATGGAAATGCCAGACATTGAACAACTATGTAAACGGTTTGTTACTGCGAGTACAGGTGAACGTTATGGTATCCTAAATGCGATTTATGGTAGTGTTAATACTACTGGTGTTGGTGGTCCAGATAATATTACTAGTCCACACCTATTTGGATGGTGGCCACAAAGTTTATGGGATCACTTGACAAATGCAGGGTTTACTAATATAGTATTCATGGATGAGAAAATTCCACATCCAGAAAGTAACCTAAGAGTAGAGGCAGAAAAACCACTATGAGAGTTTTATGTAGTATTTCAACCAAGGGGCGGTATAATACAACGTTGCCCCTTGCAATCCAGAGCGTGATAATGCAAACACGCAAAGCGGATAAATTGATCGTATATGATGATAATGATCCACCAGAGGACATGCGCGGCGTACAATTGTATCAGTATCTATATGATATTATGAATTACAAGGGCATAGCATGGGAGTGGGTTTGGGCAGGCAAAAAAGGTCAACACCATAACCACCAGATGGCAAATACTGCCGGCTACGATCTTGTGTGGAGAATTGATGATGACTGTACAGCGGAACCTCATGTATTGGAAACCCTGTTGAGTCACTGGGGTCCAGATGTTGGTGCAGTTGGTGGTTCAATACTTACGCCGCCATTTCCAACACTATCTGGGGTCACTGGTAAAATAGAAAACATTACTAGTGAGCCTAGTATCCAGTGGGACTATATTAGAGAAAAGAAGGAGGTCGACCACCTCCACTGCTCATTCCTATACCGCGCTGGCATTGTTGATTATAATCTTAGCCTTAGTAAGGCAGCATTCCGGGAAGAAACCCTATTTACATACGCACTTAAACAGGCAGGTTACAGTATATGGGTTGTACCAGGTGCGGACACGTGGCATCTTAAGAATAAGGAAGGTGGTGTACGTGCAGAGTCAAAGGAAATGTTTGATCACGATGATCAGATATTTAAAAGTCATATTGCCTTTAAGGATCAAACCATTGTAGTGTTAGATTGCGGCATGGGTGACCATGTAGTGTTTAAGAAGGTGTTACCTGAGATTAAAAATCCAGTTATCTTTAGTTGCTATCCAGAGATTGTTCCTGGAAGAAGCATTGCTGAAGCAAAGATGCTATTTGGTGACATAGCAACCTATAATATCTACCAAAAAATGGACCAGTGGGGCTGGAAGAGTAGCCTTGAAGAGGCATACCGTAAGATGTATGTGGGGGTTAACAAATGAAGATACTACTTTTTCCATACGCAAAATTAATGCGGAATGATAAAGAACATCCTAAAAATTATACAAAGTGGTCTGAACTGGTTAAGTTGTTGGAGGCTGAAGGGCACAAACTAACACAAGTGGGCATTACGGGTGAGCACCAATTGGTGGATGATTTTGTGCCTGATTTAAGTTATACCGAGTTATGTGATATGATTAGAAGTTACGATACATGGATAGGTGTAGACAGTTATGGTCAACATCTAGCGTGGAGTGTGGGTAAACCCGGTATAACTATTTTTGGTCAAAGTGATCCTTTAATATTTGGTCACAGTGAAAATATTAACTTGCTTAAAGACCGTAAGTACTTACGTCTACATCAATTTTGGTTATGGGAACAATGTGATGCTGATCCTGAAGTCTGGGTAGAACCAGAGGTAGTGTTAAAAGCCCTTAATGAAAATTTTTATATGGCGCCGGAAGTAAGTAAATAAACAATATAAAAGGAGATACTATGGACTGTTACGTTTTAAGTGCTAATTTAGTTAATGCATTGCAGAATTATCTTGTTTCGCGCCCATTTGGTGAAGTTGCTAATCTTGTACTTGCCCTCCAGCAACAAGTAGCAGCACAAATGCCTGCCGAACAACAAGCAGAAGCCCAGCCAGAGCAATCTGAACAACTTCGGTAACGGATGCAGCCCCGCGGTGGAACAGAAATACTTCTGGCTAATTTTCAGAAGCATATTAGTCCAGAACTCTTAAGCCGCGTCAATATTATTGTTAGTGCCACAACACCAGGCCAATTACGGCCTGGTGTGCCAAATATTTTGTGGCACCATCTTGACACTGATCAGGCAATGAGTAGGGGTTTAGAAAACCCTGATTTTGTAGAACGGCTTGATGCATTAGTGTTTGTAAGTGCCTGGCAAATGGAAAAACATATAGCAGAATTCAATTTACCACGGCAAAAATGTACAGTTATAAAGAATGCAATTCAACCAGTAGAGTGGATAGATAAACCTAGAAATGGTAAACTTAAACTAATATACACTTCAACCCCATGGCGGGGTCTTGAAATATTATTGGAAAGTTTTCGCTTATTAGGTCGCACCGATATTGAATTAGATATCTATAGTAGCACCGTGATTTACGGTGTAAACTTTATGAAGGGTGCATATCAACCCCTCTTTGATAGATGCCGTGCTACGCCTGGTGTTAACTACCGTGGTTATGCTGCAAATAAAGCAGTAGTTAAAGCATGCCAGGCGGCACATATATTTGCTTACCCTAGTGTATTCGCTGAAACTAGTTGTTTAGCCGCAATTGAGGCTGGTGCGGCCGGGTGTAGATTGGTTACTACTGATTGGGGCGCACTAAGTGAAACATGTGGTGTATGGGGTAATTATATACCACTTAATCCGGCCACCCTAATTAGGGACTACGCTGAGTTTCTTGATAACCAAATTAATTGTTACTGGAATAATTATGGACTGTATCAGGAGCAAAGTAAATATTTCAATAATCTCTATTCTTGGAGTAATAGAAAGATTGAGTGGGTAAAATTAATTGAACAATTTACAAATTAGTTATGGATCAACCAAGATCAACAGGATCTCCATAATAAATTATATAATTAAGAAGAAAGAAAATAATCCCACATTCAGGACTATTGACATAGGTGGTGCTGCTGATAGTTGGAGTTCTATAGTAACTGATACCACCGTTGATATCAATATTGGAGATACGGAAAAAACTATGTCCTTGGACATATGTGTAGACGAACAATGGAACAAATTATTTCAACATGTACAGAATACGGGACTATATGATTTTGCCATTTGCACACATACACTAGAGGATATCTATAATCCAATTACTGTATTAAAAAATTTACCACTTATCGCTAAGGCTGGTGTAATTACTATGCCAAGCATGTATACTGAGTTGGGAAATCCAGAAAATAGTAATTGGATAGGTTATATCCACCACCGTTGGATTTTTGATCAGGTACAAGGGTCGATGTATATTGTGCCAAAACTTCCAGTTCTCCAATGGATGTGTAAGGGTAGAAAATTTGATGTAGAAGGTAGAGAAGAAATTATGTACGTTTGGAATGATTCTATACCGTATAAAATGTTTATGAATAATTATTTAGGACCAAACAAGTCAACAGTTATACATGCATATAATCAATTAATAAATGGAGCAATAACAAATGTATAAAAAGGTAATGATAGGAACACCGTGCTATGATGGCCGTATAGATGTTTGGTACACAAACAGCCTAGTAAACACAGTAAAACAGGCCGAAGCCCACGGTGTTGAAATAACTCCAATGTGGGTAAGTTTTGATGCCCTGGTACAACGGGCCCGCAATGATACAGTACAGATAGCACTTGAAAGCGGTGTTGATGACTTAATCTGGATTGATAGTGATATTGAGTGGCAGCCAGAATGGTTCTATAAATTGCTTGACTACCCACAAGACATTGTTGGCGGTACCTACCGTAAAAAGGGGGACCGCGAGGAGTATGTCATCAGACAGACTAAGCAGCGTCCAATAGATCCCTCAACTGGCCTAGTTGAGGTTGATGGTCTAGGAACAGGTTTTGTCAAAATGAGCAGGGCATCACTACAATGGTTATGGGATAATAGTCCACCATATATTGACCCAAAGGATGGTAAAGAACGCCGTATGATATTTGATGTGGTTATAGAAAATGGTGATATGGTTAGTGAAGACATACACATGTTTAATACACTAACCCGGGGTGGTTTTAAAGTTTGGATGGACACCGCCATGACATGCAACCACATAGGACCATATAAGTTCCAGGGCAATTTTATGAACTGGTACAAGAAGGTAAATCCAGTGGCAGGTACAAAACAACCAAATCTATCCAGACAACTATGAAAGAGATTGTGTTCCTTAGCGGATTGCCACGTACTGGTTCAACCGTTCTGGCAAGTATGCTGAATCAGCACCCTGACATATATGCAACTACTACTAGTCCAGTTGCAGACCTAGTTAGTACCGTGCTAGATACCTGGCCACAAATTTCACGTGCACTTAAAAATCCAGACCCTGGGCAGTTTGGAAATATAGTTAATAGTGTACTGCGTGGCTCCCACATGCATATTCAACGCAGTGTAGTCGTAGATAAAAATCGATTATGGCCAAGACTTGCCCCTGCACTTGCAAGCACAACAGGTGTAAAACCCAAAATAATTTGCACAGTTCGTAGCATACCTGATATAATGGCAAGTTACATATTGCTAGTTGAGCGTAATGCGGGGTTAACTACATTTATTGACAAGGATATACTAGAGGCCGGCCTACCAGTGAATAATAGGAACAGGTGCAAGGTGTTACTTGAGCGGTATATTAACCACCCGTACCAGAGTTTAAGAATAGGTTATAATAGCGGTAGTGCCGATATGCTGTTTCTTGAATATGATGCAATAGTGGGGGATTGTCAGGAGGTAGTAAATATGGTGTGTGACTTTATTGGATACACCCGGTATAATGTAGACAGGGGTAATTTGCAGAAGATGGACGAAAATGATGAGTGGCATGGTGGACTACGTGGGTTACATGACATCCGCCCAGTACTACTTAAAACAAGTCCACCACCTGCGGAAATTATTGGCAGGGATCTAGTTGAATACTACAGTGCAATGAAATTGGAGTTCTGGCGGAAATGATTATAGAAAATTTTAAGCGCAGACTTGATGTATTAAAACGTAATGGTATGCATATTCAGTATGTCCTCGATATAGGTGCATACCGTGGTGATTTTACCGACACCCTGCGCAGTGTTTGGCCTAGTGCACTTGTTTGGCAGATTGAGGCAGATGAACGGCAGGCCCCATATTTAAGTAACACTGCTATATTTACATTACTAGGTAATAGGAAGCAGACTGTTGACTTTTATACATTAGATGGAGATAAAATTACAACTGGTAGTAGTATTTTTATTGAACAGACACAACATTATACAGTGGATTCAACCTTGGTGGTTAAAAAAGAAATGGAAACTCTTGATAATCTATATAATATCCATAATTTTTATGGGCAATGGAACAAGCATGGTTTGGTTAAAATTGATACCCAGGGTAGTGAACTACTGATACTTGATGGTGCAACCGAATTTTTGGAGAAAAAACAGCCAAGATTTATGTTACTAGAATGTAGTATACAGGAGTACAATCGTGGTGCGCCTAAAATTAATACAGTGGTTGATTATATGTATAAATTAGATTATGCAATCAAAGATGTTTTTGACCTATCATATGATGGCTCAGGTCAACTACTCCAAACTGACATATTATTTGAAAGACTAGAAGCATGAAAACAATATTCTACATTGATGGCGGCGCCGGTCGGGTAATTACAGCCATACCTGCATTACTTAAGTACAACCGGTTAAATCCAGGTGCCGACTGGGCCGTACTAGTACCTGCGTGGGACTACCTATACTGGGGTATACCAGAATTACAGGATCGCACTTATGGTATTGACACAAAAGGTGTATTTGACAATGTAGTAAAGGGTGCTGACCGTATAATTACACCAGAACCATACCGTCTACCGGCCTACTTCAGGCAGGAGATAAGCCTAGCAGAGGCATTTGACCGGGAAATAAATGGGTCAAAAGACCACACGGATCTTGGACAACCAGTTCTTGCTTTCAATAAAGCGGAGTCAACTGTTGCTAAGAATACTATCAATGACCTCAAGAATATGCAAAAACGGCAGAAAACGGTTGTATTCCAGCCGTTTGGGCGTGGAGCCAAGATTGAACGTGAAGAAGTAGTTGATGAAGAAAGCCGTAGTCTGGATCCAAAAGCCTACCTATTCCTTGGACGTAAGTTGGCACAACGTTACAATATGATTTTCTTTGGTGAGCCACAGTTCCAGCAGAAGGATGATAAATTTGCTGCAAATTATACTGCCGACCTCCGCCAGTGGGCAGCACTAATCCAGGAAGCAGATTACTTTCTTGGTGTAGACAGTGTAGGTCAACATATGGCACGTGCACTAGGCAAACCAGGAACGGTACTAATTGGTTCAACATTCCCGGTCAATACATCATACCCTGGGTACTTCAATATTATTGAAAAGGCAGGTGCCAAAAAGTATAGCCCTATACGTATAACTGGACTTGATAGCCTGCTAGCAAACCGATTAAATGAGGGTAGTATGCGCTATAGTGAAAAAGAGTTAAACGACATTTACAATAATATAGTTGCCGACATTGAACGGAAGGTAAAATAATGGAAGAAACTTATAGTATCCTAGCCATAAATCCTGGCCATAATGGCAGTGCGGCACTAGTTGTTAATGGCCAGGTAGTATTCTATGCTGAAGAGGAACGCTATAGCCGGCAAAAATATGATGGTAATCCATTCCGTGCAATGCTACAGGTACTAGTTAGCCAGCGTATTGATGAGTTGGTCATAGGTGGTACAAACCCACAACTAGCAACTCTGCCATGGACAGGTGAAGATGCATACACTGCGCTAGCACGTAAATTTAATCCAGGGATTAAAGTTACAAATATGGGTAATCTACACCATCTAGGTCATGCTGCTGCGGCATTCTATGGTAGCGGGTTTGAAACGGCGGCCGCAGTTATAGTTGATGGTTCAGGTAGTTATCACCAAGAACAAATGGGTGAAGGTGGCCCTGTTGTTGGTGGATTTGAAACAGAAACCATCTATCAGTGTAGTTATCCGCATGAGTTTAATGCTATGTATAAACGATATAGCGATGGCACAAGCCAATATTATGATAATGGTATACAGGAGTTTGATAGTAGTGTAACAATAACTAAAGCCTATGAGGCAGTTAGTCAATATCTAGGGTTCGGTTTTATTGAAGCGGGTAAAACGATGGGTCTTGCACCTTATGGGCAACAGGATCAGAATATACCTCCATTCTTTGTTGCTGGTAAAGGTAATAAAAATCTACTAATACCAGCATACCCTGCCGGAGCGCTTATTGATGAGCAGCGTTTCCCATACTTAAAGAGATTCAGTGATCCACGGGAATGGCACAAGGATTTTAATCTAGTGCGTGATGTAGATAAAAATCTTGCCTGGCATATACAGGCTGAAACCGAGCAAATGATGTTTGATTTAATCCAGAAAGCGGTTGATACCACTGGCGAAACAAACATTGTTATATCTGGCGGATACGGTCTAAATTGTGTCGCTAACTACAAATATCTAAAGAAGTTTCCGGAACTAAAATTCTATATTGACCCAATTGCCCATGATGGTGGAACAGCACTTGGACTGGCACGGCATGCATGGTACAAGCATAGTGGTAGTCTACAGATGGAACCACTAAAGTCAGTATATCTAGGTGTACAACCAGATTACCGGCAGTTAGACCTACTTAAAGAACAGATTGGCGACCGTATATCTGTGGATATTGTAGACTATGGTACTGTTGCTGACTATCTTGACGATGGTAAAATTGTTGCAGTATTTCAGGGCGGTGCAGAGGGTGGACCACGTGCACTAGGCAACCGTAGTATACTATTTGACCCACGCCGGCAGGATGGTAAAGAGGTAGTAAACCGTGTTAAGATGCGTGAATGGTTCCGTCCATTTGCTGGCACAGTACTAGAAGAGGAAGCAGATAAGTGGTTTGATATGGCAGGCCTAGACAGCAGCCCACATATGATGTATGCAGTAGATGTCCGTACAGAGGTACTTGATAGGATACCCGCTGTGACTCACGTTGATGGAACTTGCCGGGTACAAACTGTAAACAGCAGCCAAAATCCTGCAATGCACCAGTTGATTACACTGTTCTATGAAAAAACAGGTGTGCCATTGGTCATGAATACCAGTTTTAATCTAGCAGGACAACCACTCGTTGAAAGCGTCGTTGATGCGGTTGTTACGCTATTAAATAGTGGTATTGACTACCTATGGTTACCTGATTTAAGCCAACTAGTTAGCAAAAAATGAACCGTAGATACCATTTTATAAGTGGACTGCCACGCAGCGGCAGTACCCTGCTTTCAGCAATACTTAAACAAAACCCTAAATTTACCGCGGGCATTTCAGACCCATTACAGGGTTATCTACACAATATTCTTCAAACAACTGGTACAGCAGCGGGAATGGAGGCGGCAGTACCTGTAGAAAAACGTAGAGATTTGATGAAGGGTATTTTTGATAGTTTTTACAAAGATGCAACCGAGGTTTGTTTTAATACAAATAGGGGTTGGAGCGCTGATACTGCCCTGTTAAAAGACCTATGGCCAAATTTCAGGATGATTGTATGTCTACGTGAAATACCTTGGATACTAGATAGTTTTGAGGTGTTGCATACCAAAAATCCACAGACAATTAAACCTCTATACCACCACCAGGATCTAGGAAACGTTTATGATCGTAGTCATATGCTAATGGGTGGTATGCCTAATTTTGCAGGTTATGTGGCTGGCCCACTAGCAAATGTAAAGCACAGTATGTATTGTGCTGAAAGAGGTCAAATATTATATCTTGAATATGAAACTCTTGTTAAGTCACCAGAATCTACTATGCGTCAGGTGTATGATTTTCTTGGTGAAGAATGGTGGCCACATGATTTCAGTAACGTGGAAGACCAGTATGATGAATTTGATCAGCAAGCAAAGATAGTAGGATTACATACTGTAAGGAAAAAGGTAGAGTGGCGGCCACGCCGTAGTGTGCTGCCAGATGAATTATGGCGTCAGTATGGTCCGCTAACATTTTGGCGAGAGGGGTTTGATGAGGTAAAAACTTCATTGAATTGGGTAAAATTGGATGCACCAATCATACCCAGACAATCTGTAGTTAACCAAACCTCTTTACCTAGGTCTTACCGTCAGTTATAATGATAAATAAAATAGCATTACTTAAAGGAGTTTATAATGCCAGCAATTAACCAAGTTCAACCAGTTTCCGGTGAAATCGTTCTACAAGAACGTGTAGTTACTAATGAGTTTGTAATTACAGAAATCCATGAAAGCATCCGTAACCGTTTTGTACGTGTAGATGTTGAGTTAGGTCCATTTACAACCGAAACACGCCCAAATGGCGAAACAGAAACACGCGGCAGTGGCCGTCGTGGTCTAGTTGTGTGGGATAACGAGGCATATGATGCCGTCCGTGACACATGGGCAAATGCCGATCTAATGGCTGCCGTAAAAACAAAACTAGAAGCCCAGTAAACCACAGTAATGGTTAAAGTATTCGTCAATGGTTCATTTGACGTACTACATACTGGACACCTAGACCTCCTAAATTATGCAAAGGCAAATGGCGACCACTTGTTGGTCGCCATTGATTCTGACCGCCGTATCCGTGAAAAGAAGGGTCAAGATCGTCCATTCAATCCCCAGCATATCCGCCATGCTATAATGCTCCATCTTAAGCCGGTAGACGGCGTAAAAATATTTGATAGCGACCAGGAACTGATAGATATAATAAAGGACTACCGTCCTGATATAATGATTGTAGGATCAGATTGGCGTGGTAAAACGGTAATTGGTTCTGAATGGGCGGGCCGAGTCCAGTTCTATAACAGGGTAAACGATGAATCAACCACAAAAACACTGGAAGATTTTATTAGTAGGAGACAGTTGCTGGGATGAATATAGGATAGGTACTGTTGACCGCCTTAGTCCAGAAGCACCAGTTCCAGTAGTTAAGGTTACAGACCACTATACCATTCCAGGTATGGCTGCAAATGTAGGGCATAACTTAAAAAATCTAGGTGTTACACCTGATTTTATCCATAATAAAGAATCTATAATTAAAACAAGGTACATAGATAAACGTTCAGGTCAACACCTACTCCGGGTGGATAGTGAATATGCTGTAGTGGGTTGGAACCGATTTACACCCAATGTACTGGCGTCATACGATGCTGTTGTAGTATCAGATTATAATAAGGGGTTCCTGGGTTATGAAGATATCCAATATCTAGTACACAATTCAACCGGCCCGGTATTTATAGATACTAAAAAGCCAGATTTGGCCAGATTTACAAGCGGAAAATCCTACATTAAAATTAATGAGTTGGAGTATAGGCAGTGCACATCTGTACCTGAAAACTTAATTGTAACTCTTGGCGGAAATGGAGCAAAACTTATACAGGCTGGAGTTGAGTCTGTGTATTCTACAACGAAAGCCGAGGTGGTTGATGTTTGTGGGTGTGGGGATACATTCCTGGCTGCCCTAACATATATGTATCTGGAATCAGGCAGTATAGATAGTGCGGTAGTATTTGCAAACAAGGCAGCAAGTATTACAGTTCAACACAGGGGTAACTATGCCCCTACACTTGGGGAAATAATATGACTAGATTAGAAGGATTTGTGGAAAAGGGTTGGGGGTATGAACTGATTTGGGCAACCAATGACAAGTATTGTGGTAAGTTACTTAAATTCAACCAGGGTGCAAAGTTTAGTATGCATTTCCACGCAGTAAAGGATGAGTCCTGGTTAGTGCTATCTGGTGAGTTTATAGTAAAATACATTAACACCCGGGACGCAAGTGAAGGTCAAAAGCGTCTATACCCAAATGATACGTGGCGTAATGATCCACTTGTTCCACACCAATTAATTTGTGTTAAAGAAGGCACAATTGTAGAAGTTAGTACACCCGATAGTGTAGAGGACAACTACCGTGTCGCTAAGGGGGATAGCCAAGCATGAAATATATTGTAGATATTGATGGTACAATATGCCGTACTGTGGAGGGCGATTATAAGCGATCTCATCCATTTCCTGAACGTATACAAAAAATAAACGATCTGTATAATAGTGGTCATCACATAACATATTGGACAGCCCGTGGTGGTAATTCTGGTATTGATTGGAGTGATCTTACTAAGGAGCAATTGACTAGATGGGGTTGCCTGTACCATGAATTAAGAATGCGTAAACCGGTGTATGATGTATGGATTGATGATCGTGCGGTATGGAGTGAGGACTACTTTAAATGATATTAGTTACTGGTGCTGCTGGATTTATAGGCAGTAATTTTATAAAATACCTTAATAGTATTGGTATTGATGATATTTGTGCGTCTGATTATCTAACTAATGGTAGACAATTTAAAAATTTAACTGGGCTCCGTTTTAGTAGTTTTGTTACCCCTGATAAGGTCACCAGTCAATTACTTAAGCATATGCACCATGTTCACCATTTTGGCGCAGTAAGCAGCACTACGGAATGGAACGGCGAATTGGTACTACAGCGTAATTACAATTATACTGTTGAGTTGTTAAGTCAGTGTGCCGAGTTAAAAATTCCTGTTAGTTATAGTTCCAGTGCTAGTGTTTATGGTAATGGCGAGGGTCCGCTGAATTTATATGCATATAGTAAATGGCTAGTTGATGAGTGGGTAAAGAGTAAACTTTTAACAAATAAAGGTATACGTGTGCAGGGGTTCCGTTACTTCAATGTATGGGGGCCAGGTGAGTGGCACAAAGGTGGACAGGCAAGTCCATACTGGCAATTTAGGCAGCAGGCATTAGAAAATGGAGAAATAAAGATATTTGAGGGCAGCAGCGACTATCGTAGAGATTTTGTTCATGTTGACACTGTTTGCCGAACACAGTGGATGTTGTCTACTGTTGAGGAATCTGGTATATGGGATTTAGGAACTGGCACACAAACTAGTTTTCAATCAGTGGCTGAAGGCATCGCAACTGAGTACGGAGCAAGAATAATAGAGATACCTTTTCCCGAACATCTTAAGGAGTGTTATCAATGGAGTACACTCGCTAATATGGAGCCAGTATTTAATATAGCAAGGCTACATAACTTGTCTATTTGATTACTGTTAGTGTCCAGTAATTAGGAGGCCTATTTGGGCCTCTTTTACTTTCTATGGTAGGAAAGAATAAATAGATATACGGAGAATTTTATGAGAGCCAGAGAATTCGTCATTAATGTCCCAATAACTATACATATAGACGGTGATGGAGATCCAGTTATAACTGATCCAGGGGCAAAGAAAAATGATTACGCAACTGAAACACCACCGGTTGTAGTCAAAAATAACCTGCCACCAAAAGACCCAAGTGAACTTGATCCTGAACCAGTAATGGTACCGCCACTCCAGCAACAAATTGAAATTAACAAGGCAGCAGTAGGTAAAACTAGCCCAGTTATAGATGAATTAACACAGGACGAGCAGGACCCAGAAGACGAAACAACTACTTAAGGAAATCTTACAGTGGGAACCTATTTTAATCCAGATTTCACTCAAGATTTCTTTACTAGTAGAAACAATTTTCCAGACGGTACAACCCGTATTGGGGATTATGGGCGACTTTGGTATGATAGTATAACAAACACCATACGTATAGGTGATGGTGTAACCCCTGGCGGTATTATAGTAACAGGTGGTGGTGGTAGTCTTGGTCCATGGATAATAGTAAACAGCACATATACTGCTGCCAATGGCGACAGAATTTTAGCAGACACCACCGGTGGTAGTTTTTCAATTTTTTTACCCCCTACGCCGGCTCTAGGTGACAGTGTACAAATAGCAGATGGTGGTGATTTTGCCCTTAATCCCCTAATAATAGACGGCAATGGAAACACTATTGATGGTGCTGCAACATATCCTGCCTCAACCTCTGGTGGGGCGTATCTACTTGTTTGGAACGGTACTACATGGAAAGTATCAACTGGCGGTGGCGGCGGTGGACCTGGTCCAAGTGGATATAGTGGTGTAAGTGGATTTAGTGGTAGAAGTGGTTATAGTGGTAGAAGTGGTTATAGTGGCGTAAGTGGATTCTCTGGCTCTAGTGGTGCGATTGGCAGTGCTGGTGTGAGCGGTTATAGTGGAGCAATTGGTGGTTCTGGTTTTTCTGGCTGGAGTGGAATATCTGGATATGCTGGTGAGTCAGGGGTAAGTGGTTTCTCTGGCGATTCCGGTGTTTCTGGTGATTCAGGTATTTCCGGCTATAGTGGTGAATCTGGATGGAGTGGACTAGAAGGTTTAAGTGGATATAGTGGTCAGGAAGGAAGTAGTGGATATTCTGGCTACAGTGGTGTTGCATATACAATTTATTCTGGAACTACCCCACCACCGGCCCCTGTTCCTGGGTTAATATGGTACGATACAAGTACTGGCAAAAGTTATTTTTATTATAATGATGGCATTAGTACCCAGTGGGTACTATTTGCCGATCCAACTGTAACTGATGGCGCAAGCGGATTTAGTGGTATTTCCGGAGTTAGTGGATGGAGTGGTTATAGTGGTGGATCTGGATGGAGTGGATACTCCGGTTTTAGTGGCTATAGTGGTTTTTCTGGATCTTCTGGCTATTCCGGTTATGCTGCCGAAGTATATGCTGGAACTACACCTCCACTTAATCCAGCATCTGGTCAAATTTGGTATGATACTAATACTGGCAAGAGTTATTTTTATTATAATGACGGTATCAGCACACAGTGGGTATTATTTGCTGACCCAACTGTAACTGATGGCGCAAGCGGATTTAGTGGTATTTCCGGAGCCAGTGGATGGTCAGGTACAAGCGGATATAGTGGTACTGGTTTAAGCGGTTATAGTGGCTCTATAGGCGTAAGTGGCTATAGTGGTCAACTTGGTGAAAGTGGATATTCTGGATCTAGCGGTGTATCTGGTGAGGTAGGATTAAGTGGTTATAGTGGTGTAGAAGGCCCAGCGGGCACTAGTGGTTATAGTGGTTTAGGGGGTACCAGTGGTTACAGTGGTACAAGTGGTATATCGGGCCATAGTGGCGAATCAGGTACAAGTGGAGTATCAGGATATAGTGGTGAATCAGGTACTAGTGGCGAATCAGGTACTAGTGGTTGGAGTGGATGGAGTGGTTACAGTGGCGCGATTGGTATAAGTGGCTATAGTGGCCAATTGGGTGATTCTGGTTATAGTGGCATAAGTGGATATTCTGGCATACCAGGAGATAGATATGCAACTTCAAGTACCACGTCAGTCAATATGTCGTCTACTAATATAGGCGATGATATTGTATTCACAGTAGACACAGGACTTGCATATACAGTTGGGCAACCTATAATATTAGTATCTTCTGGTACGCCCACCGATTATTTTGAAGCAACAGTTAATAGTTACAATAGTGGCACCGGTACGCTAGATGTCAACATAGATGTTATTGTTGGTACCGGTACCCATGCTGACTGGGATATAAACTTGGCAGGAGCAACTGGTCCTGCTGGAGCAAGTGGATATAGTGGTACATCTGGCACCAGTGGTTATTCTGGTGAAAGCGGCACAAGTGGTTACTCAGGTGAGTCAGGTGTATCCGGTTATAGTGGTGAATCAGGTGTATCCGGTTATAGTGGTG
>Ga0209229_10000601_pt1 | contig 14766 bp, 12 predicted proteins | sample SanBayMetagenome_FD_187466 | JGI IMG/M metagenome (GOLD analysis project Ga0209229, IMG submission 187466) | Freshwater and sediment microbial communities from dead zone in Sandusky Bay, Ohio, USA (SPAdes) (version 2) | ecosystem: Environmental > Aquatic > Freshwater > Lentic > Sediment... | reverse complement strand
TATACAACCAGCTAGTTCTTCAGCAAAAGTACCACAAGCTACTAAGCCTGTAATCTCAGAATCAAATACCCGAAAGTCAGATGAAGCTGCAAAACCAGCTGTGCAGGTTCCAGCTCAAACACAGCAGGCCACAAGTACTGCTGTTCAACCGAAGTCAGTTCAGCCTGCGCCTAAGCAAACTCCTGCTGCTGTTAATCAGCCTGCCAATGTAAGTTCAAGTACGGGGATAGGTTATTTTGCCTCACTTTTCGCTACACAATCAAGAGAAGGAAAGCAACAAAAAATGGAAACACCTGCTTATGGAGTATTCAAGAGTACAAGTGGATGGCAGGATGGAAAATATTATGTTTTAATGAATAGTGTTGTGCCTGGAACAGTTGTGCAAATCACATCTAAGAATACAGGAAAACAACTGTATGCTAAAGTTTTAGGTGCTGTTCCTCCCGGCAAAGAAAGCGAGGGATTGCTCCTGAGAATAAGTAATGCAGCAGCATCAGCCCTCGGAGTACCTAATGGTGAGTCAGGTGTGTTTGAATTGGTGTGGTCTAATTGACACGTAATAAATTTCAGATAACATGACTAGTGAAAGGCTCTTTCAATGGGCTCCTAGCCTAGATTTTTTTACAGGCGACTGGAACGAAGCAGCAACCAGACATCTCTTGAAAAGAACACAGTTTGGAGCAACGAGGTCTTCTTTAGAGCAGTTTCAATCCCTTGGACTGTCTGCTGCACTTAACCTCCTGCTTGATGATTCCGCTTCAATGCCTGAGCCGCCGGTAAAGGAATATAACCCTTCGTCTGCTGCTACGCCGGATACTTTGATTTTGGCCGGACAAACATGGGTAAATGATCCAAACAATGATGGGACTATTCATTCTCTGAGAAGGACTTCTTTCAAACGCTGGTGGGCTGGACAAATGATTAACCAGGGTAATTCCCTCAGGGAAAAAATGACCCTTTTCTGGCACAATCATTTCTCCACAGAAATGAATGATGTTGGTAATTCCCAGTATATCTACAAGCATCATAATCTTTTGAGAACGAATGCCCTGGGAAATTTCAGGAATCTTGTAAAACTCGTTACCCTGGATCCGGCAATGCTTGTTTACCTAAACGGACAAAATAACAATAAAACAGCCCCTGATGAGAATTATGCCAGGGAAATTCAGGAGCTTTTTGTTATTGGAAAAGGTCCGGGTTCAGCATTTACCGAGGGTGACGTCAAGGCTGCAGCAAGAATCTTGACTGGATGGAGAAACAATTCAACTACTTTGACATCTTTTTTTGATGCGAACAGACATGATACAGGAAGTAAACAATTTTCTGCATTTTATGGCAACAGGCTAATCACCGGTAAAACTGGTGCTACCGGCGGTGAGCAGGAGCTCAATGAAATGCTCGACATGTTGTTTGCAAACAATGAGGTTGCCCTGTTCATCTGCAGACGACTTTACACCTGGTTTGTTCACTATACGATCACTCCTGATATTGAATCTGCTATCATTGTGCCAATGGCAGATATCTTCAGGAAAAATAATTACGAAATCAAACCTGTATTGCGGGCATTGCTGGGAAGTACACATTTCTTTGATCCGCAAAACCGGGGCTGTCAGATAAAAAGTCCGGTTGATATGCTCATTGGGTTTTTCCGGGAGATGGAAGTCAGGTTCCCTGGCTCTGATCAGTACCCCATACAATACGGTCTCTGGAATCAGGTAATCAACTACCTCAATAATTTGCAGCAAAATCCAGGAGAACCGCCAGACGTAAGCGGTTGGAAAGCCTATTATCAGGAGCCTGGGTTTTATAAATATTGGATCAATACCGATACTTTGCCCAAAAGGATACAGTACCTCGATACCCTGGTAACAACCGGGTATACTTTTAGCGGATATAAGATAGTTGTTGATGGAGCCGCCTGGGTTAAGTTGTGCAAGGCACCTGGGGATCCCAATCAGCTGATAGATGATTTATGTGAGTACCTGCTTGGCGTTAATATTTCTTCATCCCACAAGGCCCAACTGAAGCGGGATATTCTTTTGGCGGGGCAGGCTGAGGATTATTACTGGACCACAGCATGGGACACCTACGTAGCTGCACCTTCGCAAGCTGCCAACACAAAGCACGTAACAACTGCCATAACCACACTCATTAAATACCTGGTTGATTTACCCGAATATCAACTCTGTTAATCCATCAGCATGCAAAGGAGAAAATTCATTCAGAACATTGCTCCGGCCGGAATCATGGTCCCTTCATTTGTACAGGGAATGGGTTTCAGAGCTTATGACAAAGGACATACCTTTCTAAACAATATGCTATTGCCGCCAGGCGATAACGACAGGGTTTTTGTAATCGTACAATTGAATGGGGGAAATGATGGTTTGAATACAGTTATCCCGCTTGACAACTTCAGCAGGTATGTCAATGCCCGTAAAAATATTTTTATCGACCAATCCAAAGTTCTGAAGTTAAATGGATATGATAAGGTTGGTCTCCATCCGGCTATGACAGGGATGCAACAGCTATTCAATGATGGTAAGTTGCATATTGTTCAGGCTGTAGGCTATCCCCAGCCTAATTTTTCTCACTTTCGTGCAACTGATATCTGGATGACTGCCTCAGACAGCAAGCAGGTCTTAAACTCAGGCTGGATGGGCCGTTTTCTGGATGAACTCTATCCGGGTTTTCCAGCAGGTTATCCCAATTCAACCATGCCAGATCCACTGGCAGTTCAGATTGGGTCTGTTACTTCGTTGACCCTGCAGGGGCCAATTCAACCCATGGGAGTGAGCATATCTAATCCTGCTTCTTTTTACAGTCTAGTGAACAATCAGCAGGATCCTGTTCCAAATTCACTTGCAGGGAATGAGCTGACTTATATCAGGGAGATGTCCCGACAGACGCAGAAGTTTGGTGAGGTTATCAAAACAGCAAATTCAAAGGTCACCTCACAAGGGGTTTATCCTACCGGTAATTCTCTGGCAGATCAGCTTAAAATTGTTGCGAGACTTATAAAAGGCGGTTTGAAGACCAAGATTTATATGGTAAACTATGGAGGGTTTGATACCCATTCGAATCAGGTGACTACCAGCGATACTTCAACAGGAACACATGCCAGGCTATTGGGTAATGTAAGTGCTGCTATCAAGGCATTCATGGACGACATTAGATTACTGGGTGTTGAAGACAGGGTTGTGGGCATGACTTTTTCTGAATTCGGACGGAGAATACTGAGCAATGGTTCCAGTGGAACAGACCATGGCGCGGCAGCCCCACTTTTCGTTTTCGGTGCAAAAGTTGAAGGAGGAATTTCAGGGAATAATCCAACAATCCCATCAGCTGCAACAGTAGGTGATAATATTCCTTACCAGTATGATTTCAGGAGTGTTTATGCCAGTATTCTATCAAATTGGTTGTGTGTGGATTCTGGGATGTTGAATACCGTGATGTTGAAAAATTTTCAGGACCTGCCATTGACCAGAGTTGGCACCTGTTCCGTACTTAATCCTGTTGGGAATGCAGATCAATTGATTGTGGCATTCCCCAATCCATTTCATAAGTCTGTGGGTATTCAGTTTAAGACAATGGGTGGGCATACACTCCTACAGGTTCTTGATGGCGCCGGCAGACTGGTCAGAATACTTACAGACAGGGAATTTAATCCGGGCACATACAAAGTGGATTTTGATGGAGAGCATTTGCCGGCTGGTATCTATTATGTACGTTTGCAGAACCAGGTAATTCAACAGGTGAAGTCCATCGTTAAAATCTGATATGCCATTTACATCCTCCTTGCTATACAGGGCCTTGGTTCCCAAGCCATTGAGAACAGCTATGCTGCTGTCTTCCTTGAGAAAACGAATCCCTGCTTTCCTTTCTCATCCTACATTTGCTAACGACAGCGAAGTGCAGCAGGTTGCGGAATTTGTGCGCACCAATGGCGTCGGCATTTTTCCTTATTCCTTCATATCCAAATACAAAAAAGAGGATATAACAGTGTACATGGATGATCAAAATGGGTTGAAGTATGTGCTTATGGAAGACAAGCGGTTGTATTTTAAACGGAGGTGGACCGCAGACAGAATCAGAAGGTCGTTTCATGACCTGACACTTGAGCAGGATGAAGCCAGTCCGCACAGGTACCTTACTTCAACATTTAACCTGAGTAAAACTGATGTAGTTGCAGATTTTGGTGCTGCTGAAGGGAACTTCGCACTGGCTATTGTTGATAAGGTCAGTAAGATTTACCTGTTTGAATGTGATCCGGAATGGATCGAAGCCTTGCAGTGCACTTTTGCTCCCTGGAAAGATAAAGTTGAAATAATTCCAAAGTTCGTTTCAGACAGCAATGATGAACGCCATTGTTCAGGGGATGTTTTTTTTCGGGACAAGGAAGTGACATTTTTGAAAATTGACGTTGATGGGGGAGAGCGCCCCTTGTTGAAAGGGTTTAAGCAGATTTTGCATAATCGGGCAAATCTGAGAATTGCCCTATGTACTTATCACCAGCATGATGATGAGTCTGAATTTACAGACTTTCTCAATGTTTCGGGGTTTAAGGTAACTCCATCTCAGGGGTATATGATTTTCTATTATGACAAAAAGCTCAAGCCCCCTTACATACGCAGAGCATTAATCAGAGGGGTTAAATAAGTTGTATGCTGTGGAAGTTACTTAAGTCAGAATACCTGTTCAGAGATCTCTGGTTCACTGTCAGAAAAGATACTTGTGAAAAACAGAATGGAAGCCTTGTTGATCCCTACTATGTTTATGAATTTCCGGATTGGGTTACTGCAGTTGCCCTGACAGCGGATGGAAAGTTCATCTTTGAAAGGCAATACCGACATGCGGCCGGACTTCCCATGATGGAAATACCTGGCGGATGTGTTGATCCGGAAGACCGAAGCCTGGAAGATGCCATTTCTCGAGAATTGCTGGAAGAGACTGGATTTCAGTTCAGTAAGCTGGAATACCTCGGGAAGACTTCTGCCAATCCATCTACGCATAACAACTGGATGCATTTTTTTCTGGCATCGGGAGGTGAGCAAGTTTCCGAACAGAAACTTGATCCCAATGAAGAAATTGAACTCCATTTTCTTACCGTTGAAGAAGTAAAGGAGTTGCTTAAGACAGGACAGATATACCAAAGTATGCATGTAACGGCATTACTGCATGCTTTACATAAGTTGGGCCATTTGCATTATTGACTGAGTCTTTTTCTGTCAATTTCACCAACAATAAAAACACTTCCGCAAATAACAATCAGGTCATGTTTTTCAGCTTTTTCCAGGCTTAATTCTATTGCCAGATTCACATGTGCTGCAATATATCCCGTGAGTCCAAAAGAGTCAGCCAGTTCCTTTAAATCCTGGCATGACATGGCTCTTGGAATTGACGCCTGGGTATAGAAATAAAATGCATTTTTGGGTAATAGCTGGAGGATGGCAGCAGTATCCTTGTCTGCAGATAATCCCAGGATAATAAATAGCTTATTGTATGCAGTGGTGGATATTTGAACCATCAGTTTTTTGATGCCATCCGCGTTATGAGCAACATCTGCAACAATGAATGGATTTTTGTGCAACAATTCCCATCTGCCGTGTAATCCAGTGAGCCTGATGACCTGTTGTAAACCTTGTTTTAAGCTCTGATCAGGGATATTCCAACCTGATTTTTTAAGGAGTTGGATTGCCGCATAAACGGTTTTGATATTTTCTTTTTGGTAAACTCCTGCAAGGTCTGTCTGAAGCCTGAGCGTTTTTTCAAGTGTATTATCTGTGAGTTCAACCACAAGCCTGTCGATTTCCTGTTCAGCAGCTTTAATTGTTGCCATATCGTCTGCGAAATAGAGGTCTGCTTGCATGTTTTTCGCTTTAAGTCGGAAGACAGCCTCTGTATCCATTGACTTTTCGCCAATCAGGGCAGGAATCCCTTCTTTGATGATTCCTGCTTTTTCATTTGCTATCAGAGGAAGTGTGTTTCCAAGCAGTGCAACATGGTCAAATCCAATATTTGTAATGATGCTCAGTTCCGGTGTAACGACGTTTGTGCTATCTAACCTGCCTCCCAGACCAGTTTCTATAATGGCAATTTCTACATTTTCTTCTGCAAAGTATTGAAATGCCATGCCGACGGTTAGCTCAAAAAAAGACGGTGAAATGGACTCAATTACCGGAATCATAGACTCTGTAAATGATACAATCCGGTTTTCAGGAATCATTTGGCCGTTAATCCTGATTCTTTCCCTGAAGTCTGTCAGGTGTGGAGAGGTATACAAACCAGTCTTGTATCCGGATGCCTGGAATATTGAAGCAAGCATGTGGCTGACAGATCCCTTGCCATTTGTGCCGGCAATGTGAATGCATTTAAATTTTTTTTCAGGGTTATCCAGTACTTTGCATATAGCTAAAGTGTTGGATAGGTCCATTTTAAGAGCTGCAGGACCTGTTCTGCTAAACATAGGAAGTTTAGCATATAAGTATTCCAAGCATTGAGTATAGTTCATGGGTACAAAGATATTGTATCTTTGTACCCATGGACATCATTGATTGGATCCCATTGATTGCATTTTCACTGACTACACTGATTCAGTTGTTTTTTTATTTACGTTATTTCAGGCTTCTTGCATTTCACAAACCAAAAGTAAGTGATGTGACAAGACAGCAAGCTGTAAGTGTTGTTATTTGTGCAAGGGATGAAGCAGATGAAATAGAAGCCAATATGCCGGGAGTTCTTGCTCAGGCTTACAAAAGTTCTCATGAGATTGTTGTTGTAAACGACAACTCCAGAGATGATACCAAATACCTGCTGGATGGGTTATATAAGGCTTTCAAACAGTTACATCTTGTGGAGCTGAAACAAGAGGCTATGCATATTCCCGGTAAGAAATTTCCTTTATCAATAGGTATTAAATCGGCCAAGCATGAAGTTCTATTGTTAACAGATGCAGACTGTATTCCAGCATCTGAAAACTGGATTGAAAAAATGCAGTCCGCTTTTACTGAGGGTATTGAAATTGTTTTGGGATATGGGGGATACAAAAAGCGAGGGGGGCTACTTAATTTCCTAGTTAGGTTTGAGTCTTTTCATACAGCTTTGCAATATCTCTCCATGGCTCTGGGTGGCATGCCATATATGGGTGTAGGCAGAAATCTAGCCTATAAAAAAGGACTTTTTTACCAGCAAAAAGGATTCGCATCGCATCATCATTTGCCTGGTGGTGATGATGATTTGTTCATTAACGCCAGTGCGCATAAAAAAAATACTGCTGTTGTAATCGACAAGGATGCTTTTACCTATTCAACGCCCCCTACGAAATGGAAGAACTGGTATCTTCAAAAAAAGAGGCATAATTCAACGGGTAGGTATTATAAGCCCAAACATAAGTTAGTACTTGGTGCATACATGGTAACGCAGGTTTTGTTTTATCCATTTTTTATCTGGTCTGTTTTAAGTTTTTACTGGCAGTGGACTTTAGGAATTTTGTTCTTAAAATTATTGGTTCAGTCTGTCATTCTGTATAGGGCCATGAAGAAACTTGGGGAAACAGATTTATTTCCTTTTTTCATTTTGTGGGATATCTGGATGTTTTTTTATTACACTTTATTTCTTTCATCCTTATGGAAAAAACCCAGAAAGACATGGAGCTGATTTTGAAATATTTCAATGATTTTAGTGAAAATCAGATAAATCAGTTTAGTGCACTTGGAGATTTGTATGAAACATGGAATCAGAAAATCAATGTCATATCAAGAAAAGATATTGATTCTCTGTATGAAAGACATGTATTGCATGCACTTGCAATAGCTGCTCAGTTTCCCTTCCGGTCAGGTATGGAAATAATTGATATAGGAACGGGTGGTGGATTTCCTGGTATTCCACTTGCCATTTTTTTTCCTGATGTGCAGTTTCATCTTGTTGATTCGATTGCAAAAAAGTTAAAAGTAGTAGAGGCTGCTGCCACTGAGTTATCTATCACTAACGTAACTTTTCAGCATACCAGAGCAGAAGATATCAAGGGTAGGCAATTTGATTTTGCAGTTTCCAGGGCTGTGGCTCCCTTGAAAGACCTTTGGAGATGGACAAAACCTTTGTTGCGGAAAGAACGAAAACTGGAAGAGTTTAAAAATGGATTAATTTGCCTTAAGGGAGGAGATCTTACTCAGGAGATTTTTGAATCAGGACTGCGGCCCCATCAGGTTTCAGTTGCTGATTTCTTCGAGGAGTCATTTTTTGAAGAAAAATTTTTAATTTATGCGCCTGTTTAGGCACGCTTAGCGTAATACATGTAGAACTTTAAAAGTTAATCATTAACGTTTTTTTTAAACCTAAATGAAAAACCACCAATCAGACATCAAAGTTACCATTGTTGAAGACAATCAGTTTATGCGGATGGCATTGCAGGAAATCCTTTCAAATTCAACTGGGTTTTCTATTACTTCCATTTTTGATTGCGCAGAAGAAGCAGTAAAAAATATACCCAATAATCCTCCGGATGTTGTGCTGATGGACATCAATCTGGGCACAATGAGTGGTATAGAAGCCATCGGTATTTTAAAAGGGCTTTGCCCGAAGGTTAAATTCATGGTTTGCACAATTTATGAGGATAATGAGAATGTATTTGATGCTCTGGCGGCAGGTGCCAATGGTTATATGCTTAAGCAGACAAAACCACTCGAATTACTTGAGTCCATTCGTGAATTAGTGAATGGTGGTGCGCCCATGACCAGGCAAATTGCAGCAAAAGTAGTTTCGAGTTTCAGAAAAAAAGAGCAGTCCAGAGACCCGCTGGTTGAAAGCCTGAGCAACAGGGAATTTGAAATCCTGGACAGGCTTGTTAAGGGTATGCTATACAAAGAAATTGGAATGGACCTTCATATTTCAACAGAAACTGTTAGAAAGCATGTATATCATATTTACAAAAAATTACATGTCAATAACAGGGTTGAGGCATACAATAAATTTTATGGCAATAATGGTATGCGCAGTTAACTTAATGATTTCAGATAAGTTTTAAGGTGGTTTAAATTCTTTTCTGTTAGCATTAGTATTTCCGCAATATCAGCATCCTCTTTTTGTATTGCTTCATTATTCTTTTTTCTGTGGATAACAGCTTCAAATTTTGGAAGGACATCAGCATGTTCAAAAATGACCATCCCTGGTTTTATTTTGTGCAATGCCGCAATGATGAGATCTGTATTTTCTGCCTGCGGTAACTCAAGGACAGCTGTTCTGAGAATCTCAAATTCATTGATATAAATAGACACAATCCTGCGGTTTAGCATTGGATCGGAGCCTGTCATGTTATTGAGTCTTTTGAACTGCATTTCAATTAAAAAGGGTCAAATGATGTAGTTATTAATACTTAATTTAAGTAAAAATACTTAATAATTGAACTAAAAGCAATTCAAGTAGATTCTTTATCGCTTTTCAAATCGTCCCATTTTTTCATTGATATTGATCCTGAACATAATTGGCTTAATTCTTGATTTGTCGCTCAATGTGTTGTCTGCTCTTTCAGAATGTTCATGTTCGTGAATTCTTGAGCCTGTCATCAGTGGCATAATCTTTGAAAAATGACTTTCTCTTGTTTCAGGAATGTCATCCTCATTGATTTCTTCAAATTGACCGAAAATTAATACACTTTGCCAGTTAAAAATATCTGTTGATATATCTACCTGAAAACAAACATTCGGATTTTTTCTCATCATCTCCATCTTCCGGCCTTCATAAGACTGGGCAAAAATATGTTCTCCGTCATATGAGTAGGTTACCGGAACGATGTATGGATGTTTGCCATCACAACAGGCAATTCTGCCTACAGCCTGGCTACAAAGTATATTGTTGATTTGTGTTTCATTCAATTCTCCCGTCATATTTTAGTTTTCATGAAGTTACTGCTGAAGCCAGTTGTTGCTGCTGATGTATGTCATATAGCAGACTAACGAACATCAGTAAAAAACGGAATCTTCTTTTTCTTAAAATAAAAGGTGAATATTCTGAAAAGAAATCTTACAATGGTATAAGCAAACCAATGGTATAGGCGATTAATGAAATTCCACTTTATTCCGGTATGATTGACAATAGGAATACAGTCTTGTTCAATGATCTTCTCAAATTCTTGTTGAACATGTTGTGCAAAATGCTGATCATTGACATCGATGTTTAACTCAATACTAGCCAGTGCACTCAGGTCATTGATATTATATGACCCAATACTTACGATACGGCCATCACAAATGGCAACCTTGCCATGCAAAATATTTTTGGGGTATTCATATAACTCAATACCATGGTGTAAGGCCCATCTGTATAAGTATCTTTCAGCATCCTTGGCAATATCAACATCTGAAATCCCAGCCAAGATTAGCTTAATTTTTACGCCCCTTTTTGCGGCCTGTATGAGATTGTGTCTGAAGAAGTTGCTGGGAATAAAATAGCTTGACATGATCACTATCTCTTTACTGGCTTGTCTGAAGAATTCCATGTAGGTAGCTGAGATCTGATTTTTATTGATTACCCAGTCATTCCTCCTTACTCTTACAGCACAGTTGAGGTTGTTCCATCCTTCATTGGTTATTCGTTGTCTGTTAAGTTCTACGATATCTGCCTTTTCCTTTGCATAAAGCTGATTACAAAGTTTATGCAATTCAAAAACAGCTTCACCTTCAATCAAGACTGCAAAATCCAGCCATGCTGGTATACCAGGCATGTCGTTGTAGCGGTCAGAAATATTAATACCTCCAGCCAGGCCATACTTTCCGTCGCATACCAGTACTTTATGGTGTAATCTTCTCCCAAAATAAAAATTTCCACCTTTAAAAATTGGTTCAAAGAAACGGAGTTTAATGCCTGCCGCGCGCATTTCACTGATTATTGCTGATGGGAGGCCGCCTGAAGCATAGCCATCCAGTAATACCTGAATAGTAACACCTCTTTTTGCAGCTTTCATCAGGTTATTAATCACTTCTGATCCCGTTTTGTCAGCTTCCAGAATATATACCTGTAATTGAATACTTTGTGAAGCCTCCATAATCAGTCTGTTCATCAGACTGAAATAAGCTTGTCCTCCACGGATTAATGTTGTTTTATTTTTAGTGGAATATCCGGGCCTCACTTTTCCAGCAGAAGACATCTTTTCCTTTTTTGAAAAGTAGAAAGCTGTTCGTGTTTTCAACATGACAGTAGTCATTTTGTTCCATGAATCAAATTATCATTGCTTCAGGATTCTTATTGTATGCACCATGTTTTGGGTATCAGTTATCACAATAAGGTACAGACCTTTTTGCAATTTTTCGGTATCAAGTTCAATTTTGTTGTTGGCCGGGAATACGCTGTACTGTTTTTTCATGATTGCTCTGCCAAGCATATCTTTTATCTGAACCATAATTATTCCTGATTCTATGGATTGAAATTGAAGGTATCCTCTGCTGTTAAAAGGATTAGGGAAAAACCTGTAACCGGGATTTTCAACATTTGGGTTTTGGTTTATGCCGCAAGCACCTTTGTCTTCGAGATTTTGGTCAATCCAGTCTGCCCGGGCTCTTAACCAGCTTTTCAAGGAGGCTATTTCATCCGCATAGCTAACAGGAATAGGGTTTGGGTTGGGCCATACATATTGACCAATCACCGGCCATCTTTTGAAATGCCTGTTTCTCGCATCACTTGTTAATGTTGCGATTGAATCAATTAGGTGATTGATGTTTTTTTCTGCCAATACATTTTTTCTAAGGTCTTCCCACCTGCACCGAAGAGAAGCAGAATAGGCTGTATCCATCAACAATCTTTCCCACCAGAATGGAACCAGTCCTGCTCCATCACCCGGACAAACATAATTAAATCGGAATGCCCATCCGTAAGTTTCACTGCCATTGCAGTAATTGGCATTCCTGAATGCAAGGTCATAATCCCAGACGGGCCCAGCCACAATCCTGTCGTTCACGGAGCTTTTATTCTTGTGAAAATAGCTGCTCAGCCTGTACCCATCAACATTCCTGCTCAGTTCATTCATGATAAAGTAGTCCATGAATGAAGGGAGATCTGCTATTTTTCTGACTCCTTTGGTGGGATGCTGAAAGTCTGGACCCGACAGCGTGTTCTCAAATTCATCTACGAAATTCTTGATGTAGTTCTTTTGTTGTACAGTTATGATGTCTGCTTTTGGATAAACATAACTGAATTGTCTGTAGAGATTTGAAGTGGCATTAGGTGCAATGAATCTTGAAAACCAGCCGTTGGGTTGTTTGTCAAGACTAAAAATATAACCGCCGGTCAGTTCTATCCCAGTATTGTCGGTTAGCTGTAATTTGCTGATATCAACCCTGTCTGTTCCTCTTTTGATTTTTTCCATCAACAGGTAGATGCCTTTGTAATCTTTGTCAACAATTAATTCCACATACCTGATACGAGAAGCCCACCTGCCCATTTGTTGTGTTAATGCATAGGCCAGAAAATTCCTCATGAGTGTTTTGTCTGTATAGGGTGCATACAAAACCCAGTCACTTTCTGAAGGCATGCCTAACAGCGGTTGATTCAGCTCTATACCTGTAGAAGTTCGCAATTCTATATCATAGGATTTCATCGGGAAGAGTGCCTGCGATGATTGTCCGCGCAGTTCTACACCAATTATTCCATTAAAGTGGTTAAATGAATCGGTTCTCTTGTTCCGCTTTCCGCTTCCATTGAAAATGATTCCCATGGAGGCAGTTATTTTGGGAGAATTGGGAATGGCTTGTCCCCCTGTTTCAATCACCACTATGGGAAGATTGGAAGAGTCCAGCTTGACTTCCTCTGCAAAAATCAATGTTTGGAAGCTCCCAATGAACAGAATCAAAAGTATCCATCTGCCTGCAAGGTTTTTCATCTGGTTAAATTTAGCAGAATGCAGCAGAAACAGCAAACATTTTAAGTCATAAGTTTTAAAGTATTGGTGTTTGCTTGGATGGCTTTCGTAATTTTGAAAGATACTGGAAACCGGAATGAGTAAAAACGCAGAGGATACACCATTAATGCAGCAGCACAGGGCTATCAAGCAAAAATATCCTGATGCTGTACTTTTATTCAGGGTAGGTGATTTTTATGAGACATTCGGTGAAGATGCAGTAAGGGCCTCTCAGGTTTTGGGAATTACGCTTACAAAACGTAACAATGGCGCTGCTGCGTCACTGGAGCTTGCAGGATTCCCTCATCATGCATTAGATTCCTATTTGCACAAACTTGTAAAGGCTGGCTTCAGGGTGGCAATTTGTGACCAACTGGAAGATCCCAAAACCGCAAAGGGTATTGTAAAAAGAGGTGTCACTGAAATGGTCACACCCGGATTGGCAACGCACGATAAATTACTGGAACACAAAAGCAATAATTTCCTGGCTGGCATTTATTTTGGTGATCAGCTCAATGGAATCTCATTCCTCGATATTTCAACAGGAGAGTTTTTGGTGGCTGAAGGTAATCTGGAATATATCGATAAGCTTTTGCAGTCTTTTCAGCCTGCTGAAGTGATTTTTCAAAAGGGACATCAGCAGCAATTTACTGAACGCTATGGTAAAAAGTTTCATACCTACCAGATAGATCCCTGGATTTTTGATTACCGCTATGCACATGAAAGTTTGCTCAGGCAGTTTGGAACACACTCGCTCAAAGGTTTTGGTATTGAAGATTTTCCCAATGCTGTAATTGCAGCCGGAGCTGTGTTGCATTATCTGGGAGACACGGTGCATCCTCATAGCCATCACATTACAACGGTTCATAGAATTAACAGGGATGAATACCTTTGGATGGATCAGTTTACAATTCGGAATCTGGAGCTTGTTCAGTCGCCATTTCCGGATGGTGCCACCTTGTTGAAAACAATTGATTCCACCGTATCTCCAATGGGTGCGCGGATGCTCAAAAGGTGGGTGTTGATGCCCCTTGTGAGCAGAGAGCGTATTGAAGAGCGTTTGCAGCTGGTGGCGGATGCATTGGATAACAAAATCTGGCGAACTGAAACCGTTGCTGCCATTCAGGTTTGCGGTGATATTGAAAGACTGGTAAGTAAAATTCCTTCAAGAAAAATCGGACCGCGGGAGTTGCTTCATCTGGCAAAAGGATTAACCCAGATTGGGTTGATCAAATCTTCAGCTGCTGTTTTAGAAAATGATTACCTCTTACGACTGGCTGATAACCTCAATACCTGTTCGTATATCGCTGAGCGCATTCTTCGTGAGATTGATGCAGATGCACCTGCACAGGCTTCAAAGCCTGGTGTTATTGCCTCAGGTATATTTGAGGAGCTGGATAGCTACAGAGAGCTTGCTAAAGGAGGTAAGCACTATTTACTTGAGATTCAGCAACGTGAAATCGCAGAAACCGGCATTAATTCATTGAAAATAGGTTTCAATAATGTTTTTGGTTACTACCTGGAAGTGAGTAATGTCCACAAACAGAAAGTTCCTACTGCCTGGATCCGCAAACAAACATTGGCCAATGCCGAAAGGTATATCACACCTGAATTGAAGGAATACGAAGAGAAAATCATGGGTGCGGAAGATAAGATGCTGCAACTGGAGGCATCCTTGTATGACAGTTTACTTTCGGCATTGCAGGAATATATCCTGCCGTTGCAGCAAAATTCCAATGTCCTGGCTACCCTTGATTGTCTGTTATGCTTTGCTTTCAATGCAGAAAGAAACCATTACTGTAAACCACATATCCATGAAGGCAGGTATCTGAAACTTCAGGAAGCAAGGCATCCCGTCATAGAGCGCTTGTTACCGGCAGGAG
>Ga0209229_10000600_pt1 | contig 14773 bp, 10 predicted proteins | sample SanBayMetagenome_FD_187466 | JGI IMG/M metagenome (GOLD analysis project Ga0209229, IMG submission 187466) | Freshwater and sediment microbial communities from dead zone in Sandusky Bay, Ohio, USA (SPAdes) (version 2) | ecosystem: Environmental > Aquatic > Freshwater > Lentic > Sediment... | reverse complement strand
CTGGCGGTAAAAAACAAAAATCAAGAGTAGAACAGATGTTAGATGGGTACAAAGAAACATCAGATGAAAACATAAAGAAAACAATTAGTTATTTAAGAAAAAGTGCAGAGGATTTGGAGTCTGACGGTACAAGGTTAGGGTCTTCTATTAAGCAAAGAAAATCCGAGGAGTTTCTTTCTGACGCTGAACAATTAGAAAACTATTTAAAGAAACGCACCAAGAAAAACAACTTTAACTCCAACCTTAAACTCGATCAATTTGGAGGTAACAACTTGAGACGGCGTAAAACTAAATAGACTGCTAACTTTGCCAAACCCGGATGCTGTTGCTCAGCTAAAGCTAAAATCTTCAAAAAGACTAAATAACTGGTAAAAACCTATGCTTTCCCTAGATTTCAGAGCCAACCAATCCAAGAACTACCTTAACGAATTGATCAAGCGGATTCGGAATCTTACCCCTGCACTGCATGAAGTTGGGCAATTAATGGTAGCTTCTACCGATGAAAACTTCCAGAATGAGCAAAACATCTATGGAGTGAAGTGGAAACAAAACACCCCTGCAACCCTTAGATACAAAGTGAGCCGAGGGTTCATAATGAAAGTATTGCAGCGTAGGGGGATGCTTCGATCTTCGATTCAGTATCGAATCGAAGGGGATAAACTGTCTGTAGGGACAAATATCCCTTATGGCGCTTACCATCAATTCGGAACCAACCGACTCCCAAAACGCGAATTTTTGGGAGTGAGTCGGCAAGATCAAAAGGAAATTGTCGCTATTTTGAGTGAATATCTTGACGAATAAATCCGAACACTTCCCTAGCCCAATTTGCCACTAATTTTTCTACCTCCTCTTGATTAGCCGATAAGATGGAGGCAATTATCAATAATTCAACAAAATCAGTCCGTCGCGTTCCGACCATTATCCGCCTGACTGTCTGCCAGTCCCAACCGCTTCGCTCTGCTAGATCAAAGATATCTAATCTAGCTTTGATAGCATCTCTCCTGATTGCTATTCCTAATACTCTATAGGGTTCAAAGGCACTAGCTCCTAGTGTTTTTCGAGTAGGATAAGCCTTGGGTGCTTTTTCTTTATTTTGATCATTCATTTTTAATCATTTTCTCTCAGAGAAATTACTTTTATTCTATCTCTTTCGTTTGTCTGTCGATCAAGCTATTATTGAAAATAGAAAATTCGGTTTTCGTGGTTATTAAATGACAGAAATCAGGTTAGATGCTCCCTCTAATTTTAAGGTAGTCAGGACTGATGATGGTCGCCTCCATTGTGAAGGGGCTTTTTGTCGTGATGGAGTTCTGGAGTATCGTCAACCGGATGGCACCGTTATTCGAGAACTAAGAAAACCTGAATCTAACGCTGATCCTAAAACCATAGAAAGCTTTAAACTTCTCCCTCTTGTCGTAGAACACCCCCCCATTGGTCTGTTAAACAGTAGAAACTACAAAAACTTTGCTGTTGGCATGACCGATTCCTCTGCTCGTTATGACTCAAGCGAAGGTGTGATCAAAGGACTGGTTTCTTTTTTTGATGCCAAAGCGATCGCTCATATTGATTCAAAAGAGAAAGAGGAACTGTCCGCAGGATATACCTGTGATATTAAAGCCGAGCGCGGGGTTTGGAATGGTCAAGAATATGACCGAGAGCAAATCAACGTCCGTGCTAATCACCTAGCTCTAACTAGCAAGGGACGGGCAGGGGACGATGTTAGGTTGCGACTTGATAGCGACAAAGGAATTGGGCAAATTATTAGTGAGGATATAAAAAAACGTATGGCAACAATTCGCTGTGATGGAGTTGAATATTCCGACATCCCCGAAGCGTTTGCCTCCGTTGCTGGTAGTCGATTCCGAGAGTTGGATGAACTCAAACCACGGTTTGATTCCTTTCAAGAAAAACTGGAATTGCTAACACAACAACTGAAGGCAGTTGAGCAAGAAAAAGAAGCAAGTCAATCTCGGATTGATAGCTTAGAGACTATTGTTAATTCGGCTGATTCTGCCTTAGCAGACTTTGGTTTCTATCGTTCAGATAGTGGGCAATACATCCGAGTTGATGGTGGGAAAGCCAAACAGAAACAACTCCCCTTCCCCCCTGAATCTGAAGATGAAACGGAGGAATCATGGGAGACTAAAGACGAGGAAACGATGGAAGATGAGGAAATGGAACCCGTCCATAAATCCTCTAAAAAAGGCAAGAAAACCATCAAAGCCGACTCTGAAGACAATGAAATCAGACAAGACTCCGTTCCTGATTTGTTGGCAGCCTGGAAAGAAGCTGATGAGTTGATTCAATGCTTCTCAACCTCAAGGTTTGATAGCTCCTTTTCTGTTTCTGATGTCAAAAGAACGGTGCTGGCAGAGATTGAACCCGACCTCGATTTATCCTCACGGTCAGATGCTTTCGTTGAGGGAGTGTTCTCAAGAGTTAAAGAAACTTTTGATAGCAGTAAATCCGATCCAGACCCAGAGGAAGGAGGGGATGAGTCGGGCCAAGAAGAAAAAGTTGATTACATTAAACGCTTGGATTCAGCGCTTAAAACAGGATCTAAATATTCTGATGGGAATGGATTAACGGAAGGAGATAAGCGTCGAATTGATGCCTGTAAAAAGCCGTTAACGATGAGTAAATCTCAAGTAGGAATGAGCAAATGAGAACAAATTACAACCTCTATTATGACAGGGCAATTCCGGGGATGCGGGAAGGGTCAATCAACTTCCCTAGAGTTTCGACCTATTCTGCCAAAAAAGGTGCGGTCAAGGAAGTCTGGACAATCACTATTCCTGCCAGTCCAACAGCCAGCACAACTTACTCCGTTACTCTTAACAATGGGTTAGGAACTGCTAGATATAAAACAGACGCATCCCCCACTCAAGCGGAATTGCAGACCGGAATCCTTAACGCAATTCGGACTAATCCTGCTTTTGGAACACGGGGGATCGCTGAGGTTTCTTCAACAAATGTCATCTTTACAGCCTTAAATTTTGGGGGTGAAAACCTCTTGGCTTCTGCTAGTTTGACGGTTGCCAAAACAACGGCTGCGGTAATTCCTGCTGCGGTTCCTTTTGGTCGATTCGTGGCTCGTGCTGTTGGAGAAACAGATCCTGGTGTTGCCGGATTACCCGCAGCGACTACCGATGTCGTCCTGGGAATTACTCATATTGTCCATGACATTGAAATGACTCCATCTCGGTTTACTGGGGTGTCAGGACTAGGAACAACCTACAGCGTCCCCGACACGATGGATGTAGTTGATCGGACGGGCGAGAGTGCTGGTATTTGGGTTGAATGTGTTGAATCTGACATCACTATTAACGATTCGGTATATGTCAGTGTGGCATCCGGTCATAAAGGCAAGGCTACTAAGGTTTCGTCGGGAACTATTGATGTCTCAAATAAAGCTGCGTTTCGACATCCCCCTGTAGTTAGTAGCACCGGAACCCTATCCGTTTTAATTGGTTTTAACGTCCCTTAATTGCAGAAAATAAATGCTGTTAAATTCTCAAAGCACATCCAGATTAGACGCGGAGGAAGTTGGCGCTTTCTTTCAGAGTCTAGTTGATATTGAAACTCAGATTGATCGAGAGTTTGATCTCTCTGATTATCCGTTTGCTGAGGGTTCAATTTGTCCTCTTAATATTCAGAACAAACCTTGGGCTAAAACCTGGCGTTATCGTTGGCTTCGTCATATTGGGCAGTTTAAATTGATCCGAAATTACACCACTGATTTACCTGAAGTTGAAGTGGTTTATGGCGAAATGGAAATGCCGATCTATAAATGGGGTCAAGGTTATTCCGTATCTGAAGATGATATCGCCGCTGTTTCTCGGATGGGAGAAAGTATAGAGCAAGAGAAGATTTTTGCTGTTCAAGAATCTGCTCAACAAAAGCTCAATACTCTGATTGCTAATGGGGATTTAGAAACGGGTTCCCCTGGTTTCTTGGATCACCCCCAAGCTCTTAGATCCTTCGCTCCCTATCCTCTCAATGGTTCAGCCACTTCTCAACAAAAATTAGAAGTTTTAAACGATTGTGCCAATGCTTCCGCCCGATTGACCAACGGGCGAGAAAAACCAGACGTTTTGCTGATGGACACCGAAACCTATCAGCATTTATCTTCTGACATTATTCAAATAGGTTCAACCGCGCTTAACCGCACTGTTTTAGAGCATTTCTTGACTACTAATCCCTATATTAAAGAGATTGGAGTGGTTAACGAGATGTCCCCCGATTATTTAGAGCAGATGGGTTTCCCCCGTAAACGGTTTATCCAAGCATATAAGCGCGACCCACAAAAGGTTGCAGCCAGAATTTATCAACCTCTAAAATGGACAGATACTCGCCCTATTGGTGTTGATGCCTTCTGGAGAGGAGCTAAATTCAAATTTGGATTTATTGACCTCAAGCGCCCGTTCTCAATGCACGTCTCTGTCTTACCTGAATAATTATGCCTAAAACTTTAATTTACGACCCCAAGAACGATCAACTCAGACCACAGAACACGGTTATGGCTCCGGTTGAGGCATATAGCTCCCCGATTCGTTTTCCTCGTACATTAAGCAGGGGTACGGCAAGAAAAGGATCGTTAGAAACTGTTGAAACAAAAGGAGGATGGATTCACCCTGGTACTAACTTAAATATTACTGACGATGATTATGAATACATCGGCAAACATCCGGTCGGGTCTGAGTTGATTGCACGGGGTTCTCTAAGGGTAGTTGAACCGACTCTTGCAGAAGGGCAAACCATCACAGAAACAACCCGTGATTATTCCGAAAAAGATGCTATTGACTTAATACGGAATTCTAATGATTTAGATTGGCTGCAACAATCTGAACGGAAGGAAGAGCGTCCTGTTCTTCTGAGAAATCTAGCCAAGCGGATCATAGAATTAAAAGCGGTTAACGGGAGAAGCTAGTTATGATTGACGCGACTCAATTCTTGGCTATTTATCCCCAATTCTCTAGTGTTGGGATTCATGCAATCCAGTATCAATTGAATTATGCAGCTAACAATTACTGTCCCAATTGGGAGGAACCAAAAAAGAGTGACGCGGTAATGTTAATCGCGGCGCACAACCTATCGATGGGATGGTTCCAACAAGCTGATATCGCGTCAAGTGCTCAAGGGATTGTGTCGGGATCAGGCAGCAAAAGCCCAGTTGGTTCTGATGGTGACTGGAATCTGACAACTCACGGCAGACAATACCTTACCCTCCGAGATACCGTTTATGCTCCCCCTTTGTTAATTCTATGATCAATCTTCCTAGTTTTTCGGTAGACGGCGATCGCTTGAAAACCCCAATCGGGAAAGTACAACCCGCATCCCCAGAACTTCAAGTGTTAGCTGCAATCTATGAACTTCTGACTGAAATCAACACCAAATTAGACGCTCCTATTGTTAATCTAACCAATCATCCCCCTAGTAAAAAATGAGCCAGTCTTTTATTGAGCAAATGATTGGATTACGAGATAGGATTGCTCCCCTTGCAAAAGAGTTTGGCAATCCGAATGTCAATTCTCTAATTATTCGCAAGCGAAAAAATGGGGTGTTTGAATATTTGGAAATTAAGCCAGATCCCATTATTAAAGAGGAGTTCCCAATTCGTGAACAAGTCCAGGATTTGCGCTCAGTAGAAGGATTGACTCGAAACTATTCTGTTTTTGGAATCTCTCGAAAATACACAGAGGAACAGATCAGAGGAGAAGGGATTGATTATCTTATCGGAGGAGATATTGGACTCGGCTCCCCTGTTGGTGGTGTTAAATGTAATCTACTATCCCTGGAGCGCAAATCGTTGACTTGGGATGCGGTTTTAGTTGAACGGATTAGCGAACAAAATTTTTACCTTTAGGAGACATTGTGGCAACAGGTTTTACTCAATATTTCTTACAAACTTTCGTTTTCCCTCGGTTTAGCCTAGTGCCACTGTTGGAACAGGGATTACCGTACTTCCTACTTCAAACGCCGGACAATTAGATGCTTATGTTGTCATAGGCAAGGTTTTAACCCGCGCAATTGATGTTAGCGAGTCTGGGTGGGTTAGCTTGTGTTTTGACGTTCAAATTAGTAGAACGGTACATTTAAACTCGCCTGAAGTTGAAACCTATTTTAGACGGGAAAATAGTCGATTTAATGTTATGGGAGATATAACGCAGCCATAGGGTTTTGGATAATCCAATAAAACCCCTGTTACGGATGAAAACATTATTTATTGATATAATTGATTAAAGAAAAATAAGGCAAAATATGGACTTCAAAACTTTTGAGATTGATGGTCAGCTATACACATTGGATAATCCCGTTGATTTACTCTTGAGTTGGGCATTGGACGCTGCAACCGACGAGTTTAGAAGCAAGGAGTCATTAGATCGAGTCGCCACAGTTTTAAAAGCTGTTTGTCCTACCATCCCAGAGCGTTACTTCTTTCCAATGGAAAGTTATACGATTCCCTTGATTGACAGCTATCAGATTATGGATTTTGTAGCTAAACTATTAATTTGTGTAACAGAGAAACGGGTTAAAGCTATTGAGTCAATTTCACAGGAAGACAGAAAAACCCTGAATATTGATGTTGACAAAAAAGCCAGTCAATTTCGGCAAGCTATTGAGCAAATGAGCAAGGAATTTACTAAGGTACGCTTTGACCTGATCATGGGAGGGATTCAGATCAATAGTGCAGACGAAACTCCTGAGCTTCGTGAATCCCCTCAGTTAATACAGCAATTAGCAGAACCTAAGATCATGATTTTAAAGCGTCAATTAGAGGCACTTAACTCAGAAATATCTTCCCTCGAAAAAGTCTAAAAACTCAGATCAATCTCTCCCCCTACTATTATCAATATGGCAGATACAGCCCTAAGAATAACTTTTAACGGTGTCAATCAAGCGTCTAATGTCATCAACGATATTCGCCGTGAGATTGCGGGACTTGGTGGAACAGCTACCCAAACCGGAAAAATTCTCAAAGGGCTGACTCTCCCTGATATTGGATCTTCGGCATTTACCACTGTTATTGAAGACTTAAAATCCTTAAAAAAAGAAAGTAAGGATGTCTCAATAGCAATGGCTGTCCCTTTAAAGGGATTTAGAACTGAAGTTAAGGGCATAAAAGACGAATTTACAGCATTTTTAACCAGTGCTGCGGCGGGAGTGACTGGACTAGCAAATCCTACCGTTGCCTTCGCCTCTGCATTGTCTCGAATTAGCGGGGATCTCCCTACTAAAACCATAGGACATTTTTTTGATGAGTTAAAAACTCAAACAGATCGGGCTTTAGAAGACACCGCAAAACTTAGTGATGTTTTTCGAGGGTTTGGGGATGCTATTTTCCCCTCTGTTACAGGAGCATTGGGGATAGGTTCTGCCGGTAACGCCGAATTGCAAGAAGGCTTAACGAACGCGATTAAAGCCACGCTACAAGGCACTTTAGAGGGAACATTTCAAGGGGTTGATTTTGAGGCTTTTGGTAAAAATTTCAAGTTTGACGGGATTGATAAATTAGTTAAATCAATTGCTTCGTTTGGAATTGGAAAGCAGTTTGGAAAAGTTGATTTTCAGAGTTTTGATAAGATTACTAAGCAAGCCCTTGATCTTATTGATTTCCAAAGCCTAGGGAAGAACGCTAATACAGTTAATAAGCTCATAGGGGGTTTTGGTGCGCGAGTCGTGCCAGAGTTATTATCAGGGAGGATTAGCGGGGCTGTTGGGGCTTATTTTGATTTTGTAGAAGTAACACTAGGAAAAACGTTAGAAAATGTTGTATCTTCATCTATAAAAAACAGTCTAAGACCTTCATTTGATAGAAAGAAAATTGTCCAGACTTTAGATAAGTTTACAGGCGGGGGAATTACAGATCAGATATACAATAAACTAGCTCCTGACATAGCACAAAGGATGGTTAATGTCAGTGGGTTAGAAAGGTTATTCCCTACGTTTATAAGTAATATCTCAGAATTAATACCAGGCTTAATTGCTAACGTCCCCACTATCAGTTTCTTGGATTCTATTGCCCCCGGTTTGGGTAGCTTATTCGCTACAGCAGGGGATGATTTTGTCTACAAAGGAGCGATGAAAGTTCCTGGTGCGGACTTGTTAGCTAATCTGGGCAAAATATTTGCTAATACGAAACTCCCCGAAGATAAAGAAGCGATTGAAAAATTAAAGAAATTTGAGAAATTTAGAGGGGATGATTTTTTTGGGAAGATTGCGGGTGGGATTGCTGATTTTGCCTTTTTATCTTCTCCTAAGACTTCGGCTGAATTAATTGGGGGACTTTTAGACAAAGCATTTAATACTAAGGGAGCGTTTGAAACTTCTTTGATTAACTCTTTTGATAATGTCTTAGGGGGTTTGCTAGAGGGGATTAATGATCTAGGGAGTTTTATCCCCCCAGAAGTAAAGACAGCGATTGCTGCGACTGTTGACGCACTACCGGAAGAAACTCGCACAGCTATAACATCCCTATTTAGTGATCTTAAAACATTGGGGACGAGAATAATTCAAAAATTTATTGGCAAGTCTACTAACGAAAAGTTAATAGATAGCCTAACAAAGCAATTAGACGGAGGAAGATTTGACGCTGTTGGCTCTACAAATAAAATTTTAGACACTAGAAAACAACTAGATAAAAACAAAACACTTACAAGACTCAATGAAGCCAATAAAAGAATTTTTGAACAGCAAATAGTTCAAATTACAAAAAGCTCTCAGTCAATCGTAGAGGGATTGACTGGAATTTATGATAGCTACACCCCAGAGGGTTTAGGGATTGATGTTGATTCTGCTATCAAGAAATCAGAGAAACAAAAACAAGCTGAGGCAAAAGCGAGATTAGATGAAAGGTATCAAGCTCAGGTTGATGCGGGTGCTGCTAATTTAAAACAACAGCTTGAGACGGCTTTTTCTGCGCCCGATTTTGATTTTAGTCAATTAGAGCAAATTCAACAAAATATAGAGAGGGATTTTTTAACCAGTATAGGGGAGTCATTGGGGCTTCAGGTTGAACAATGGTCTCAAGAGAATGCTTCTGGTGACTTTGCGACCGAATTGATTCAGTCTGTTTTAAATTCCACCCTAGGACAGATCGGGAATTCAGGGGGGAGTGGCAATGATTTAATATCTTCAGTTATTCAAAACACACTTAACAGACTAACTTCAAGGCAAAACACAGGATCACCTGCTACACAAGGACAGGCGCAAGGGCAAGCCCAATCAAATGCACAGACGCAAAGACTCAAGAGGGGAGAGGGATATGATTATGTTGAGAATGTTTTTGGTCAACAGGAAGTTATTAGACCCGTTGACTATAATCAGGTTGTTCAAGAGACAAGGGAAAAACTCAAGACTGATTTACTCTCTAGTTTTAACGAACAAATTCAATCTGAGATCAGGAATTTAATCAAAGAGAGGGATTCAGGAAAGGATGTTTCTAGCCTTCTGGATTCTTCTATTGAAAAAATAACAAATAATTTAGTCTCTAGCCTACCTCAAAATGCTCAAAACATTAGAGAAACTAGAGGAACGATTTTATATGCTGTTCGCAATGCTTTAACAACAGCAGTTAGAGAGGTTTTTCAGTATAAAAATTGGGACGGACAGATTGCCTTATTAGAAAAAGAACGGGTTAATTTAGAATCTGAAATCGAGCGTTTACAAGGCAATTTAACCGAAATTAATAACATTGGGATTGACGAAGCTGATCGCAAGAGGCAGGAGTTAAAACTAAAACTTGCACAAGTAAAAAGACTTGACCAACAGCAAAGGATTAATAAAGCACAGTTAGATGAATATAGAAATATTCTTTTAGGTGATCAGTTTTTAAGGAAGGATCAAAAAGACCTCTACACGGCACAAGTCAATAAAGATGATCGACTTCCTACTGAGGAGCGTCAAAGATTAGAAAAAGCGATTGGGAAAGCTAAAATTTCCGGTAAGGATCAAGGGCAAATATTAAGACAGTACAGCAAGGGTTTTGAAGATCAGGACTTGATAGAAGCCCTGGCAACCCGACTAGAGAAAGGTGACTTTAACGCGGATGGAAGCCGGACACTGAGAGAGGATCAACTTACCAAGGTACAGCAGGCATCCTCAAGTGGACAACTTAACAAAGGTGCTTTGGGAGCATTGTTAAAACGCTTCCGAGGGGGAGAACTTAATGTTGAAGAAAAACGAAATATTAACCAACGATTAAATCAAAGAATATTAGCAGAAGCTCAGGGATCTGGACTTGAATCTGAGATATTTTTGCTGCGAGTGCAAAGGATGGTTGACGATCTCCCTGAAATTTTGCAAGGGCTGAAAATAACAGAATCCCTAGAAACCCTTGAGAAAAACACCAATGGAGCATTATCAAGAATATTCATCCACATGGGCAATACGGCTGCTCAGTCCTTGGCAAAAGGGCTTTTAGGGGGAATAGCCGAGAGTGCCTATCCTTTTATTGATGCTGTAGATAATGCTGTTGTTCAAAGCTATAGAGCCATAGAGGATCTCCCAAATCGATACATAAAGCCAATTGAGTTTTTGGGGGCTGCGACATCGGGGCTGGCTAATTCAATTGAACCGTTAGGGCATTTTCAGAAGGTATTAGGAGGCTTTTTTCAATATTCTCAACAATTGATGGCGATGGGTCAATCCCTATTTTTTCTGCAAGAAGGATTGTCTATTGTCACCCAAGTCGCTATCAATAACCCCATAGCAAACGCTATTCGTCGGGGGGCTGAATTTGAACAACAATTAATTAAAATTCGGTCAAGCTTAACCGCTACCAATCAAATCGTTTCTGGTGCTCAAGGGGCTTTGTCCGGTGCAGATGCTTTTTCTGGATTAAGTAAGCCCGTTGAGTCTGCTGTTGAGATGTTGCGACAACGATCCCTTGATTTAGCTAATTTTACAGGCGATCAATTAATTGAGCCTTTTAGTATTGTTACGGGCTTTATGGGGCAACTAGGGGGGGATCTTAGCGATGCTGTTGATCTAACGGTCTCTTTCGCTGCGGGGATGTCTTCAATTGGTTTGCCAGCACAACAGGCAGCTCAAGAAATTCGATCTATTGTTATGGGGGATATCACCCCTGACAGTATTCTAGCCCGTACCCTTCAATTGACAAACGCTCAAGTTAATACATGGAGAACTCAAGGGACACTAATTTCAGAACTTCAAAAGCGTTTAGAGCCGTTTGTGGCAGGACAGGAGGAGGCTGCAAGGGGAATCACTGGACTATTATCTAATATTCAAGATTTCTATTTAGAAACGAGTCGAATTGCTACTAAGCCATTGCTTGAGATATTTCGATCAGAATTAATTAAAGTTTACGAGGGAATAAAACAAAATCAACAGGCTTTTGCTAACTTTGGTGCATTGGCGACGGGAGAAATCAGTCGGATCTTAAAAGCTATTTTTTCAATAGGGGAAGCCTTTTCTGGAATATTTAAGGATACAGGATCGGACATTGCTTTATTCTCACTTCAAAGTATTGCCAATGTTGTTGAGATTGTTGCAGATGCCATTAAGAATACAATCAAAATATTAGAGCCTTTTATAACAGCATTTGGCGCACTAACAAAATCCGCAGTGTCTTTAGGAGGGCCGTTACTTTCTCTGGCTATCCAGTTTAAGGTGATGCAGTTTGGCGTGTCTGGATTGTTTGGAGGATTTAATCTTTTAACCCGTGTTCTCCCTGGCGTTGGAGGATTGATTTCATTTATTGGGCTTCGTTCCCTCCCTCTGATTAATACTTTCACTAATTTAACAAAATCAGTCGGTTTTAATTCGGCTGCCTTTTTGACGTTTGGGCAAAACCTTAACAGGATTCCAGGTTTAGCGGGACAGGTTCAGGGATTACTTAAATTTTTAGGGCCGTTGGCTCCGACTATTACCGCTATTATTCCAGGTATTTCAACGTTATTGGTAAAGGGTTCGGGTCTAGCCGCGGTTCTTAACAAGTTTGGCGGGGGTTTATTGTTAGGGAATTTAACTAAATCATTGCCAGATGTCGTAAGGGGTTTAGGCGCATTAGCGAGTAATAAGCTGATGACTGGAAACCTTAAGTTCGGGAGTGAAATCAAGGGGGCAATCGGGAATACAACAGAATCCTTAGCCAAGTACGTTGAACAGATGTTTGCGGCAGATAACAAGACCAACGCATTTTCTCGGACTGCTAACGCTTTGTTTTCTTCCTTCCGCAATTGGGCTATTGAAACAGCGTTTTTAACCGCTAGTATTTACGCGGTCTTTAAAATATTTAATGCCATCACTCAAAATAACGAGATCATGAATGCTCTCAAGGGGATGGCTCAGGGATTTAAGGAGTTAGCAATTGCAACTAAGGAATTTTTAACCAGTGGAATTAGTGGCTTTATTATTCAAACGACTACGGTATTGGGTGGGTTGGTTTTTATATTAGTTCGATCAGCCGTTGTCAGTGCTTATCTGGGCAAGGTTTTTAGCTCAATGAGCTTAATCGTTTCCGCTCGACTCGCTACAATGGTTGGGGGATTAGAACGCTTCGCTTATTTTGTCCAGGGATTTCCTGTTTTTGGTGAGTTTTTTGCTGCACAAGCTCAAAAAATGAAGGAGTCCGCCAATATAATTCAAACCTCTGTAGCAGATAAGGCTGCGTTAAAAGACGCTCAAAAAGCATTTGATTCAAGTAATACATTTGACAATTTTGTACAACTTGAAGACGCACAAAACAAGGCTGCTGCATCAGGAAAAGGAGCGATGAAGGCGATTGGTGGCTTTGCAGCATCTTTGACTATGATGATCGGCCCCATGATTGCGGTTGCTGCTGCAATTGCGGCGGTATCTTTTGCTTGGAACGCTTGGATCACGATGCCTCGAACAAATAACCGATTAGATGAACTACAGGAGACAACTCAGGCAGGGAATCAGAATTACAAACTATATCAAGAGCTAATTAACGCACAAAAATTAACAGGAGAGAGGACAAAGCAGGGAATTAGGTTGACAGAGGAAGAATATAGTAAAAATAAGCGATTGGCGGGTTTCTTGAACTCAGATATTCAAAATAAAAAATTTAAGCTAGAAGACTTGAGAGCGATGCTATCAAAAGAGGGCAACAGTGATATTGCTAACAGAATAAAAGCGCAAATATTAGACACCGAAACTGATATCAAGCGATTTGAAACTGCATTAGCGAATATTGCGATCGCGCCTAAAAACCTTCCTATTTTGGGGGATTATTTAACTCAAATCGGGAAAAATGCTGACATAGCTTGGGCTGCAATGACCAACCCTAGCGGAGATCCTGAGATATTCAAGAAACAATTAGACACTATCATCGACCTTAATACAACCCTCTATGAATTTGGAGAAATAGATGCTTCTACCGCGCTTGAAAAATTAGGGAAGGTAGCATCTACAGAGGTTGAAGGGACTACCGAGCAAATCTCAAAAGCTCAAAAAGCAATTGTTCAGATCCTTGAGCAAGAAGGCGAAAAACGAGTTAATATTATTCAGCGTCAACAATCTGAAATTGATGCTCAACAACGGAATGGAGTTATTGGGCAGCGTTTAGCGGAACAAGAGATTACAGCTTTAAAAATCAAAGAATTAGAGACAAGAAAATTAGCTCAACAACAAATCCAGTCAAGACAAACCGAGTTTGGGAATGTTGAGGCAGCTAGAAAAGCAGGAGAAGAAATCAAGAAAATAGAATCAGATATTACTAAAGCAATTGCAGAGGAACGGTCTAAACAAAACGAGGAACTGGTTAAAAACTTTCAGGAACAACAGTCAATTATTGAGGGGTATCTCGCCCAAAGATTAACCACAGAGAAAAACTACAATAACCAAAAATCACAGTTACAAATCGAGGGACTGGACGAACAAATTAGGCAGGAACGAAACAAATTAGGAAAATTAGCAGGGAATGATAAAGAAGGTCGGGAGGCTATTAACGCCGAGATAGGGAAACTCCAAGTTCAACGGCAAAAAACAATTAAGGATGGTTACGATCAAGAGCTTTCCGCCCTTGAAAAACAACTCCAAAAAACCGTTGATTTAGTCAAGGAAGCTGAATTAGAGCGTCAAGTTGAACGGCAAAAGTACATAAATTCAGGGAATGCTGATAGTACATTTACAGATGAAGCGGAAGTTAAGAATAAATTAAAAGATATTGAGGCTGAATACAATAAAACTGTTGAAAAACTCAATAAGATGAAGGCACAATCGCCTTTATCCGATCCTCGACTAGAATCGGATCGACAAGCCGAGATCCGTAAATTACGCCAGCAAAGTTTACAACAAAGTTTAGACTTCCTCAAAACCGAAAAAGAAGCATGGGATAAACATACCGAGTCTATTTTAGCGGGTCTAATACGGGAAAATAATGCTCGTCTTTTAGGGATTGAGCAGCAGATCAATAATGGCGAGGCAATCAAAGAATTGGCAGATGCCCAAGCTGCGTCTGACCGTGTTCGGGATTTGCAAACCCAATTAAGTCGAGAAAAAGATGTTAATAAGCAAGCCGAGTTAAGGTTGTCCCTAGAGAAAGCTATCAGGGAAGAACGGGAAGCCTGGGGAGCATTGGGGATTGCCGAAATTGAAGCAATTAACAATATTGAGTTAATCGCCTTAAAAAATCTGCTAAACCAAGGGAAAATTCTCAAAGAAGAATACGATCTGAAAATAGCACAGCAAGCCATAGAAACATTACAAAAACGAATTAGTTTAGAGACGGATGTTGGCAAGAAAATCAAGCTCCAATTACAGCTAGTTGAAGCACAAGGGCAGTTGA
>Ga0209229_10000597_pt1 | contig 14801 bp, 12 predicted proteins | sample SanBayMetagenome_FD_187466 | JGI IMG/M metagenome (GOLD analysis project Ga0209229, IMG submission 187466) | Freshwater and sediment microbial communities from dead zone in Sandusky Bay, Ohio, USA (SPAdes) (version 2) | ecosystem: Environmental > Aquatic > Freshwater > Lentic > Sediment... | reverse complement strand
GCGTGCGATCCAGCGCGACTCTTCTTCACTGTACTCGAGCAGTGGGAACTCTGTAATCCAATGGAACGAGAACGTTCCTGCACACGCCTCAAGGATTCCTGTGCGACGAGCAACTTCAGTACGCAAAGCACCAGCAATGATGCATGCTCGCTCCCACTCTCCTGGGACAAACAGCAATAGGTCGCCGTCAGACGCAGTGAGCGCCGTCGCGAGGGCCAACGCCTCCTCCGAGGAGATAGCCTTTGCGAATGAGCCAGCAATCTCGCCTCCTTGCACCTTGAGCCATGGCAGCCCCTTGGCACCATACTTCTTTGCATGCTCAGTAAGCTCGTCAAGCTGCTTGCGTGAGAATGTACCGCAACCTTTTGCATTCAATGCTATCACGACACCACCCGACGCAACTGCATCGGAGAACACACTGAATGACGAGCTTGCAGCATGCGCGGTCACGTTTGTCAACCGCAGATCATAGCGAATGTCAGGCTTGTCGGAGCCGTACTGCTCGAGTGCATCGCGAAACGGCATGCGGGCAAAGGGCGTTGCAACATCAATGTTGAGAATGTCCTTCCACACCATAGCAATGAAGCGCTCCGTTAACGACAAGATGTCATCTTGCGTAACGAACGACATTTCAACGTCGATCTGCGTGAATTCGGGCTGGCGATCTGCACGGAGATCCTCATCTCGAAAACACTTTACGATTTGCATGTATTTGTCGAAGCCAGCGACCATGAGAAGCTGCTTGAACAATTGCGGCGACTGTGGCAACGCGTAGAACTTGCCCTTGTTGATGCGGCTCGGTACCAGAAAATCTCGCGCTCCCTCTGGAGTAGATTTCGTGAGCACTGGCGTTTCTACTTCAACAAATCCCTCCTGCTCGAAGAACTTGTGCGTTAGCTGATACAAGCGATTACGCACGAGGAAGTTCTTCTGCATCACTGGGCGACGCAAATCCAGGTAGCGATGTGTGAGTCGGAGCTCTTCGTTTGTTCCAAGATCATCGACGACTTCGAACGGCGGGACCTCAGCAGGGTTGATGATACCAACCTCATCAACCAGCACTTCCACAAGTCCAGTTGGAATACGTGGATTTGGGTTCTCACGCATGCGCACAGTGCCCTTCACCCAAAGCACATACTCACCACGAACCTCGTGAATCGAAGCTCCCACCTCGGGCGTGTACGACGAGTCGATCACAACTTGTGCGATGCCTTCACGATCTCGAAGATCAATGAAGATGATCCCGCCGTAATCACGGCGAGCATTCACCCAACCGTTGAGAACAATGGACGAACCAACATGCTCCGGTCGGAGCTGTCCGCATAGAATTGTGCGTTGTTGAAAGTGCATGGACATTGGAGCGTGGGTGCTGATAAGTGTTCGGGCCGTTCTGGCCGTGGGCGAGAATTTACGAAGCCTTTGGGTAGATGCCGGTGATTTCAGTGATCATCGCGACCAGTCGTTCAGCGACGTCATCTACTGGTATCGACGCAAGTGGCGCATTGTGAGCAATGCATGACCAACTACGCGTGGCATACGGATACCATGGCAAGAGCCGCCGATCATCCTGTGCAAACAGCACAACCGTCGGAATGTTCCATGCCGCAGCAACATGCACAGCCGATGTATCTGGGGTGAAGAACATGTCACATCGACCGATTGCCTTGGCAAAATCACGGAAGGACGGCATCGGTTGAAGTAGATCAATACCAAGTGCTGTTGCAATCCGGTGCGCGATATCATGGTGATGAGGTGCAGACATTACTACCATCTGAAGATGTCCGGATGCAAGCTGATCTGCATACGCTTGTGCGATGACGTGTAGTGCCCTGCTCAGCTCATCTTCTGGGTACATCCGATCGACATCGGAACCAGAAATATTGATCCCGAGAACAAACGTCTGTCCAGAATTCGGAGCCGATGTTCGTGGCGTAGCGTCTGGCATGCACGGACGCAAGTCTTCATGTGCAATGTCGAACCCGAGGGGCCACACGACACGCGCAATGCGCTCGACGATGTGTACTGATGTTCGATCAGCAAGTGGAACAACGTGCGAATACACACGCCGGTTCTCCTTGTCAACACCAACGGCCAGAGGAGCGCGCGATCCTTGAATCAGCAGTCCAGATGTCGATGACGGATTATCCATGAGATCAATCACAATGTCGTACCGACATGATCGAAGTTCACGACGCAGTCTGAACAGATCGAAGATTGACTTCTGGAAGAGATGAATCCTATCGAGATAGGGTTCAACAGTATAACTCACAGCACGATTGTTCGTCGAAAGCACCATGCCGATGGTAGCTTTTGGATAGTGCGCACGAATTGCTGCTACGATTGGCGTGCTCACAAGGACATCGCCAATTCGATCCTGACGTAGCAGGAGAATTCGCGATGTGGGCGTAATGATTGGAATCTCATGTGGCGACGCGACTACGATTGGGTCAGTCCCTCGCGTGACCCACCCATTGTATCGCCTGCGAACCGCAAGCTCCAATCGCTTTATCCACGATTCAGCCATGAGTTCCTACCACACTTCGGTAGACGTCGAGCGTTGCTTGGGCAGTAGCCTTCCAGGTAAACGCCGACGATTGCACGAGCCCTCGCTCGCGCATCATTGACACTAGTTCATCATCATCGATGCAGCGCTGCATAGCGCTCGCGATATCATCAACCGACATTGGATCGACGTACAGCGCTGCATCGCCCCCGACTTCAGGAAGCGACGTGGTTGACGACGTGATAACCGGACAGCCGCATTTCATCGCCTCGATAACAGGCAATCCAAAGCCCTCACCAAGCGTCGCAAACGCGAGTGCTCGTGCTGACGACAAGAGTTGCACAATCTCGCTTGTCGCCACATCCTTGAGAATGCGAACAGAACCGTCCTGAAACTTCTGCAATCGTGCTGAACGAAAGCGCTCAATTGCATCGTCTCCCCCAGCGATGACAAGCACGAAGTTCACTGCCGAACGCACGCCAGCTGGTAGCATATTCCAAGCATCGAGCATGCGATCCAAGTTCTTTCGTCCATCCAGCCGACCAATGAACAGCAGATATGGGTGTTCAATCCCAAATCGCGTTTGCACTGACTCGGTCATAGGCGTGGGAGCAAACTCGTCGCTGGCTGCAAGGGGCGTAACGTGAATCGGACCCGTGTACCACGGAAAGTGCTTGCGGATTGTCGATGCCACGTACGCCGACGGACACATAACGGCGGACGCTGCCCGTAACTGCCTGGCGATACGGCGAGGGAATTTCGACTTCAACGTCCCCTCGATTCCCATCGCATCATACATTGGGAACAGATCGTGGATTGTAACCACCAACGGGCGCTTGTGTGGAAGCACCTTCTGCGGACCAAGAATATGAACTAGATCCACGTTCGCAGCGGCAGCATCCCACTGCCTGCGTTGCACAACTCGCATGAGTCTGCGAAGGGGCGCCCCAAGCGCTCGCTCATGCGACAGCACAGCACGGACGTCAATGCTTTCGCTACGCCCGAAATAGCCTTCAAGCGCTGCTGTTGAATCCTTACTGCCGATAAGCGTGGCAACAACTCCCTGATCAAGAGCGGTCAGCGCACGGATAACCTCACGAGAGTATCGTTCGATACCGCTTCGCCCTAACACTGCACTCGCGTCGAATGCTACGTTCATGAGTATCCGACGAAATGATCAGAAGCGCTGGGAGTTAGGCAACCTCAGTGGAGACTGCATAGACAACATTCGAAGCCAACGCGTAGATCTTTTCGATCGAAGCTGCGATTGGCGCAGTTGCCTCTGGGTCGTCAGATGCTTCGTAGGCTTCCACGGACGGATACACGTACACTTCTTCGAAGTGATTGTGCTTACCCTTCGTCTCGTACAACCAAAACGTTGTCTCGGAACCAGCATAGAATGCTCGCACAGCTGCAACAGCAGCCAGGTACTCTGGACGCTTGCCATCTGGAATTGAGTACGATACTCGGAACAGTACCTTCATGCGAATGACCCTTGGTGAATATCAACAAAAATACGTCGGACGGCCTGCACCTGCTGCCGAACTTTTCAACACTCAGAAGCTACACAACTCCCGCACGGCGGTCTGAATCTTCTCGGCATTTGGCAAGACGGCTTGTTCGAGCGTTGGAGCAAACGGCGTAGGACTGTCAAACGCTGCGATACGCCGTACTGGTGCGTCAAGATACCGAAACGCCGTATCGGCGATTCGCGCCGCTATCTCGCCACCAAATCCTGCTGTGAGCACGGCTTCATGTGCAACGAGAACACGTCCGGTCTTCCGAACCGACTGAAACACCGTTTCTTCATCGAATGGAACGAGCGTGCGAATATCGACGACCTCAAGTTCGATGCCCTCACTCGCAAGCGCATCTGCAGCTGCCAATGCCATGTGCACTGCCGAACCATAGGCGATCACACTGCAGTGCGTCCCGGCACGAACTACCCGAGCTTGACCCAATGGAACGATGTGCTCACCCTCAGGTACCTCGCCCTTGATCTTGCGATAGAGCCCCTTATGCTCAAAGAACACAACGGGATCATTATCACGAATCGAAGCAATCATCAATCCTTTTGCATCATCAGGAAACGCTGGGCACACCACCTTGATGCCAGTAGCGTGTGCAAACCATGCCTCTGCGTTGCGACTATGGAATGGATTGCCGCCAACACCGCCTCCAGACGGACCGCGCACGACCATCGGCACGGGAAGGCCCCACCGGTATGCAGTTGTGCCCGCAACGGTCACGACCTGGTTGAAGCCATTCGTGATGAAATCCATGAATTGCATTTCGACGATGGGACGCATGCCATTAAGAGATGCACCGATCGCTGAACCAATAATTGCTGCCTCACTAATCGGAGCATCGATGATACGCTTGGAGCCGAACTCATCCAGAAAGCCTTTCGTGACTTTGAACGCGCCGCCGTACGCACCGATATCCTCACCGATCATAAAAACACGTTCGTCACGACGCATTTCATGTCGCATGGCATCAGCAATAGCTTCGAGGTAGGTCATTTGCATGGGTTGTGTGCTTTCTTGACGATCAGACCGACATAAACACGTTCTTGAATCCTTCTTCTGCTGCCGGCCATGGACGCTCCAGCGCTCGGTCGATCGCGGCAATCATGTTGGCAAGTGTTGCTTCACGCAGTGCAGTAATCTCATCGGCCGTCATTACGCCGTCGTTTACAATTCGCGTGATGTATGTCTCGACTGGATCTTTTGCACTCCACTCTTCGAGCAACTCCTTCGGTACATATGAGAAGTCATCATGCTCGGCATGACCGCGCATGCGCATGGTCTTTGTCTCGATCAACGATGGACCCTCTCCACGACGTGCACGCTCGACAGCTTCTTTGCAGGTTGCATACACGAGCTCCACGTCCGTGCCATCGATTGTCGTTCCATACATCCCATAGCCGATTGCTCGATCACTCAGACGCTCACATGCAAACTCCAATGAGTTTGGTGTTGAATACGCGTACTGATTGTTCTCGATGATCAGGATCAATGGAATCTTGTGAACGGCTGCAAAATTGAGTGCCTCGTGTACTTCGCCTACCTGAGCACCGCCATCACCGATGAAGGTCAAGGATACGGTAGTAATACCCCGAAGCTGGTCGGCTAGGCTAAACCCCGCGGCAACGGGTATCATTGCACCGAGATGCGATACGTTCCCGTAAATCCTCCGTGCGGGATCTGCATAGTGTCCGGTACCATCGGTCCCCCGCATCTGGCTGCCCTCGCGCGCAAGGTGGTTCACCATAAGCTGGTCCAGATCCTGACCGAAGACGAAATGGGAGCCGATGTTACGGTGCATAGGAAACAGCACATCCTGTGTGGTGTCGAGCGCATACGCACTGCCGACACTCACAGCCTCGTTACCCAGCTGAGAGTATACACCACCAAATGCCTTGCCCTGACGGTACAGGCGAAGCATCGCCGTATCGAATTCGCGAGCCATGAGCATGTACGTCAGGATCTCCTTGCGTTGATCTGACGTCAAACCTGATGATGGTGCGGACGCTGTTCGACCGGCCGAGCGTTGTTTTGACTTCATGATTGCATATTGATGTGGAGTACAAAACTACAACCGCCCCACCGAAGCTAGTTCGATGAGGCGGCAAATGTTTTTCTCTTCGTACTTACTTCTTCTTGTGCTTCTTGACATCCGCAACAGTCACAACCGTGCCCTTGTTACCCCAAGAGTTGTAGACGTATGTCAGAACGCCGGCGATATCCTCGTCTGTGTACTTCTTTGGAAGCGGCGCCATTACGCCGTTGTATTCCTTACCATTCACTTTCAGCTTGCCACTCTTGCCATTGACAACTTCCTTGATGATCTGTGGCATTGGCGTCTTTGCCAGATAATCACTCTTGGCAAGAGGTGGATACACTGTGCCCAGACCCTGACCCGTTGCCTGATGGCAGGTCTTGCAATACTCGTTGTACACCTTTTGACCACGCGCCATCGAAGCTGCCTTGTCTTGCGCCAGTCCAGTTGTTACAAATGCGAGGGTGCAGGCTACTGTAAGCGCAACACCAATGATCTTCTTCTTCATAATGATTGACTTGAAGATGTGTGAAACATGTTTGAATCGTCGCAAATATAAGACCTTTTCGTCTGAATTATTATTTGCCACTGCAGCACGTAACGTGCGATGTGTGCGAAACGTTCGCTGGCGACACCAACGGAATTCCGAGTTCCATTCCACGCAGCATCACGAGCGCACCAACGATAAGCATCGCAATTGGCAGCACGATTCCAAGACGCATGCCGAAGCGCTGACGTAGCTCGCCTATTCCTACCGAGATGGCTACGAGTGCCGGCACGGTGCCGAGTCCGAATGCTGACATAAACACGATGCCGGACATGACGTCTCCCCCAGCTGCGCTCCCAATGAGCGCCGAAGTGACGAGTCCACAAGGCAACAACGCATTCACTGCCCCGAGAAGCACATTCGCGCTACGCCGCCTGCCCTTGGATGCATCGAGCGCAACTCTTCGAATGGGTGCCGTGAATCGATTGATCACTCCACTTGGCACCAGTTGCTTGTGCCAGAGCAACTGCATTACGGCAGTGAGGACCATTCCGACTCCTGCGACGATGGAGATAACCTGACCGTACCCGGCCAGATCGATCACGCTAGCTCCAATGCCCACCACCGCACCCATTAGGGCGTACATGCCTGTTCTCGAAAGATGGTAGACAACTCTGTCAAACAAGCGCGATAGTTGCGAACCACTCCGCATTGGAAGTGCACTCACGAGTGGACCGCACATACCAACACAATGCATGCTTCCTGCAACACCTAGCAGTAGACCGCTGATGAGTTCGGTTGTCACGGCAGCATCACGGATTGTTCGTATGTCATCGCTTCCCCATCACGAGTCCAGCTTATGATAGCCCGCCAATTGCCCCGCATGTCGCGTGACAGGGGCAACGATACAGTGCCGTCAGATTGAATCTCACCGGAAAGATGTTGATCTCGAGCTGGATTATCCGGACGATAGAGGTGGACGTGCACCTTGCCAGATGATGACTGCGGCATGGCAACACAAAGACCACCGTCTTCAACTCGCAGCGTCACACCAGATGCGCGACCCCGTTGAAGCGCTGCTTGTGCTGCTGTCGTTCGCAATGACTCTTGGTAATAGTCATCTCTGACTAAGTCAACTCGCTGCGTCATTGCAAAGGCAACAAATCCAAGCGTCGATAATGCGAACGCTGTATAGACAAGTCCAATCCGCCAGCCCCAATGAAAGCGCGACATGTCAATTACTCCTGAGGACCAATAAATGTGGTTTCGAATGTTCGTAACACTGTTCCACGAGAACGTAGGACCAGTTGAATCGTCTCGTCGCCTGTTCTACCAGATTGTGCCGTCCGAATGATGATCAGTCGGCCTTCCATCTTTTGTTCAGCCTTGACCTTCGGCGGCAAGCTGAGTGGCTTGATTACATATCCCGTCGGAGATACCACGATCAGCTCATACGGAAGATCTTCAGATGTCTTATTGATGATGTTGAGAGCATAGAAGTTGGCTGTTCCTTCTTTCATCACCGTCCACGTTGATCTCGGCTGCCGAAGCAGTACGACATCCAAGTCACTTCTCGTTGCAAACAGAACGCCAACGGCCAGGATGAACACACACCACACGGCGAGATACGCCTTGATACGACGCGTAAAGACCTGCGATGTACCATGCTCTACGGCGTTAAGACTGCTGTAGCGGATGAGTCCGCGATCCATCCCAACCTTGTCCATGACTTCATCACATGCATCAATACATGCAGTGCAATTCACACACTCGAGTTGAATTCCATTTCGAATGTCAATACCCGTGGGACATACCGTTACGCATTGGTGACAGTCGACGCAGTCCCCAGCTCCAGCAGCACGTTGCACTCGTCCATCACCATGTTGCTTACGCGACGCTGTATCAGCCTTCGTCCATTTACTCCGCGACTCGCCACGCTTGTAATCATACGTCACTGCAACAGTGTTCTCGTCTACCAGCGCCGACATATACCTTCCGTACGGACAAGCAATAAGACATGCCTGCTCACGGAAGCGATAGAACACCATGAAGAACACAAACGTGAAAAACACCAGACCTACAAACAGCTCAAGATGCGCGACTGGTCCATCTACGACATACGACAACAGACGATCACTCGAGACCACATACGACAAGAACACATTTGCGATACCGAAGCTCAACGCGGCAAACACCAAAATCTTGACAATGGCCCGCCAGGCTCGGTCGAATGTCCATGGACCATTGCGGCGCTGCGCCTGCTCCTTCGGTCCACCCTCGATCATCCACTCAATCTTCCTGAATATCATCTCCATGAATACCGTTTGCGGACATAGCCATCCACACCAGATACGACCGAGTGTTGCAGTGAACAGTACAATCGTGATCACGCCTGTAAGAAAGAGCAATGCAACGAGATAGAAGTCATTTGGCCAGAATGGAATGCCAAAAAGGACGAATTCACGTGTAAGGATGTTCAGTAGGATGAACTGATGCCCGCCCACTTTCACGAAGGGGGCGAGCACCAGAAATCCGATTAACACGATTGATACGATCGTCCGCCATGTGGTGTACCGGCCATGCGGCTTGCGAGCATAGATCCAGCGACGGCGCCCGTTAGGCTGGATACTCGCAAGCTCTGCACGGAACCGTTCATGATCTTCAACAAGATCGAGATCGATCAGAGACATTGGTTATTGGTAGATGGGTGTGCGTTGAGAGGAGGCGTTATCAGATCAATGCGTAGATGAGCCTTCTTCGCCGGACTCGCATTTCACATCACGTCCTTCTTCAATTGGCTTTGGATCGACAGGATGGGTATCACGCATCGAGATGATGTATGAGGCAACCTGAAGCAGTTGCTCATCAGAGAGCTTGTTGCCGCTTCCGTATGGCAGCATACCCTTCTCTTGATATCCATTCTTGATGCTTGTGATGATCTCCTCGATGGAACATCCGTGGATCCAGTACTCGTCGGTAAGGTTGGGTCCAACTTGTCCTCCCAGATCCTCCCTGTGACAGGTATAGCAGATGTTCTCATTTCCGTTGAAGATTGCCTTCCCCTTTGCCAGGGATTCAGAATCAGTGAGTACCACGAGAGGACCGCTGACGTTCTTGGGTGCGTTTGCCTTCATTGCATCAATCTCCGCAACCTGCGCAGCATACTCATTGGCGGAGCCACGTGGTCCGTACCACAACACATTCCAGTCTGGACCTGAATAGACGTGGTAATAGAACATGTAGATCACACTCATGACGATCGTAAAGTAGAAGCCGTACAACCACCAACGAGGAAGGTTGTTGTCGTACTCGCGAATGCCATCAGCTTCGTGTTCAAGAAGTCGGTCTTGTTCTTGCTGTGCCATTGTCGTCAGCTCCCGTGCGATGGATTGGTTGATTGTTGTTGCGTCGAAGCACCATCGTCAAGTACGCTTGCCGATAGACGTTCGAGTCGATTTATATCGGCTTTGAAGAACCAGACAATCAAGGCTGCGAAAAAGCCGAAGAACATGACGAGCGCTACAATTGGATAGAGCTCGATACCGGGTATGCCTGATAAGACGTTCTTATACATCGTTGTTCCTTGTGTTACTGCGTTGACTCGGACTTCCACTCATCAACCTTCGCCTTCTTCACGGGGTCGATGTCTGTGCCGAGTTTGTGGAGGTAGGCGATCAAGGCGATGATCTCCTTGTTCTCGTTGACATCGTTCATCCCTGCTGCTCTCAGCTTGTCAGCGATGAACACTGCTTGCTTTCGCAGATCATCAACGGCCTTCGGAGCATATCCCTCCGGATACGGTGTCCCAAGCTGTTGCATTGTGAGAATCTTGCCTTCCGTGTGGCGCGTATCGAGGTCGCGCTCGTACAGCCATGTATAGGCTGGCATGATCGAGTTTGGCGATGTCGACGTTGGCTGCATCATATGCTTCCAGTGCCACGACGGTTCTGGATACTTCACGCCAACACGATGGAGATCCGGTCCAGTACGCTTCGATCCCCACTGGAATGGACGATCGTACACGAACTCCCCTGCCTTTGAGTACTCGCCATAGCGCTCTGTTTCGCTGCGGAACGGACGAATCATTTGTGAGTGACAGGTATAGCAGCCTTCACGCACATAGATATCACGCCCCTCAAGCTCCAGTGGCGAATACGGCGTTACCGTTGCTATCGTTGGGATGTTTGAGTCAATCAGTGCCGTGGGAACATATTCCACCACGCCACCAATGAGAACTGCAACGAGGACGTACGCACTGAACTTCACTGGCGTTCCCTCAAGAAGTCTATGCCACCCTTCCTTTGGTTCGCGATGCCGTTCATGCATACGATTCACAACCTGAACTTCTTCGTTCGCCAACAGCGAACCGCTCCTCGCCGTCTTGTACAAGTTCCATACACCAACACAAGCGCCCACCAAGTAGAGTGTTCCGCCTATTGAGCGCATCACATACATCGGGATAAGCTGTGTAACCGTCTCTAGGAAGTTCGGATACTGAAGCGTTCCATCTTGAGCGAACTGCTTCCACATGAGCGACTGCGTGATACCGCCCCAGTACATCGGGATTGCATACATCAAGACACCAAGCGTCATCAGCCAGAAGTGCCAGTTCGCAAGGGATATTGAATAGAGCTTAGTTCTATAAATACGCGGGAAGATGTAGTACATCATGGCAAATGCGAGTCCGCCATTCCAAAGCAAGGCACCGAGGTGCACGTGTCCAATGATGTAGTCGGTGTAGTGCGTGAGTGCGTTGATGTTCTTGAGAGACATCATCGGACCTTCAAACGTCGACATGCCATAGGCTGTAATACCGACAACCATGAACTTCAGCACGGGATCTGTACGAACCTTATCCCATGCTCCACGAAGTGTGAGAAGTCCGTTTACCATGCCACCCCAGCTCGGAGCAATGAGCATGAAGCTGAAGACAACGCCGAGCGATTGCGCCCAGTCCGGCAGCGCCGTATACAACAAGTGGTGCGGACCTGCCCAGATGTACAAGAAGATCAGCGCCCAGAAGTGAATGATCGAGAGTCGATACGAAAACACCGGACGATCGGCTGCCTTCGGAATGAAGTAGTACATGATGCCGAGAAATGGCGTCGTAAGGAAGAACGCAACGGCGTTATGTCCATACCACCACTGCACAAGTGCGTCCTGCACTCCAGCATACATCGAATAACTCTTGAGAAAATGCACTGGCAATGCAAGCGAGTTCACGATGTGGAGCAACGCTACTGTGAGGAACGTTGCCAAGTAGAACCAAATAGCAACGTACATGTGACGTTCTTTGCGACGCAGGATCGTGCCGATCATATTCCATCCGAATACCACCCAAACAAGCGTGATAGCGATGTCGATCGGCCATTCGAGTTCAGCATATTCTTTGCTGGTCGTGATGCCGAGTGGCAATGTCAATGCTGCGGCCACGATGATGAACTGCCAGCCCCAGAAGTGAACCTTCGACAACACGTCGCTAAACATGCGTGTCTTGCACAATCGCTGGAGCGAATAGTAGACGCCGAGAAAAATGGCGTTGCCGGCGAATGCAAAGATTACCGCGTTGGTATGGAGTGGACGAAGTCGTCCGAATGACAAGTAGTCAATCCCACCAAGGAATCCCGGCCAATAGAACTTGATTGCAACCAGCACGCCCACAAGGAAGCCTACAAGCCCCCATGCTGCAGATGCAATTGCAAAAAGACGGACAATGTTGTTGTCGTACGAAACGGTCTCCAACCGTCCCGTGCGTTCAACGTCTGTCTGTACCGTTGTGTCCATGCTCCCAAGCCCTGTAATGAGGAATGTTGATTAGTTCTCTTCGTTGTCGTCAAAGAGCATCCGTACCGCCGGCGTACCAAGATCATCGTACTGACCTCGACGTGTGGCGATAAGGAATGCGAGTAAGAATCCTCCTGCAACGAGGATGCTGCATATCACAAGTAGCGGCATTACACTCACGAGAGCCTCCGAGCATATACGTGAGCACCACCAACGCTGATACCTATCACAAGAAGTGAGCTCAATGGCATCATGATGGCTGTAATCACAGGTGTTAGATGTCCGGTCAGGGCAATAGTGATCACCGCAACGTTGTATGCCATCGTAAACCAGAGCGCAGTTATCACAACACCACGTAGTGCATGTGCATAGCGCAGCAGTCCACCGATTCGATGCACCTGCGTTGCAGGTATGATCATGTCGCTTGCAGGCGCAAGCGTTGAGGTGTTTTCCGTGACAGCGATCGATACATCAGCAACAGCCATAGCCGACATGTCGTTGAGTCCGTCCCCGATCATCAGCACCTGTGAAGCCTCACGGAGCTGTTCAAGGTGTGCTACCTTGTCTGCAGGTGTTGCTCGGAAGGTCATTTCGTCATCTCGAAACGATTCCGAGAGAAGTGCTTGGTCACGGTGACTGTCGCCCGTTACTACTTGGCATTGCATCCCGCGACCTCGCAGATCGAGAATCATCTCTGGAACACCAGCACGAAGTGACGGCTCTACTAGAATCTCGCCTACAACTACTCCATCAATCGCAATGAGGGTTGACTGCGTGTCTAACCGCGCATCCATGTTGAAACCGTGCAGCTTGATGAAGCTCTCCGATCCAATTGCGATTTGATGACCACCAGCAGTTCCCGTGATACCATAGCCCGGGATCTCTACTACATGCTCCGCGAACTGCAATGGAGTCGATCCGGCTGCGAGCCCCCTGCTCATTGGATGCGTACTCTGTGATGCAACAGCAATGATCGCATCGCGTTGATCGCGTGTAAGAACCTCACCGTGATACGCAACAGCTGGCTGCGACGATGTGAGCGTTCCTGTTTTGTCGAACACAACTGCTCGTACTGCAGCAAGCGTCCGGAGGACACCAATGTTCTTGGCATACATCTTCATGCGTCCAAGTATGCCCATGCCCGTGCCAAACGTAATGGGCGCGGCGAGAGTGAGTGCACACGGACATGCAATGATCACAACAGCTGTGAACACATTCATTGCCATTGACACATCAGGCAACCATGCTAAGAAGCCAATGGAGGCTACTGCTAAAACAGACCACACAAACCACTTACCAAAGCGATCGCTGAGTTGACGGTATCCGTCGCGTGACGTGCGACCTGACGAACGTTCCCATAGTGACGCCAAGTAACTCTGCGATACGGGCTTGGTAACAGTCAGCTGCAATGCTGCACCCACTGCCTTGCCGCCGGCATAGATCAGCGCTCCATGCGTGCATTCAACGGGAACACTTTCACCAGTAACGAAGGAATAGTCGACGTATCCTACTGGACTCATTAACACGGCATCGGCGGGGATGACTTCCCCATTTCGAATCACGATCGTGTCTGCGACGTTCAGTGCATCAATTGCAACAACCTCGTCGCCATGCGATGTTGATCTTCTGACAGATAGCGGGAAGAACGAACGAACCGTGCGATCAAATGTGACGGCATCAAAGGCCTTCTGCTGGAATACCCTGCCGATAAGGAGAAAGAAGACGAGTCCAGCAAACGAATCCAGAAAACCTTCACCCGAACCTGTTGCCATATCGACAACGCTCCTCACGAACAACGTCGTGATTCCAAGTGCGACAGGGACATCGAGGTTCACAGTGCGTTGCCGAAGTGCAGCCCATGCACTTCGTAGCCATGGCGAAGCGCTGTACGTTAGGACAGGAATACTCAGCCCGATGCTCAACCACGTGAACACCGACATGAGCACGGGATCGATCACAACCGACTGCGCTCCATGAGCGAGGTACTGCGCGATGCTGAACATCATGATGTTTCCCATCGCAAAGCCAGCTACCCCAAGTCGTAGATACAGTCCACGCGTCGCCTCTTTGTGCTGCTGCAAGCGGCTAACTTCTGTGCCCTCAACATGGATAAGGGGCTCATATCCCACAGATCGCAGGAGTTCGGCAATTGAACGCACTGTAAGAACACGAGGATCTGCATCAATCGTGATGGACTTCCTCTGAAGATCTACCTCTGTTGAGATCAGACCCGCTTGAATGTGCGGTAGCCGCTCAAGGAGCCACACGCAGCTTGCGCAGTGGATTGTTGGCAAGGCAAACCGAACGCGAAATCGACGAGCGTCGGCATACTCAATGAATCGTGACGATACGGATCGGTCATCCAAGATCGCATACGTCGTACTGTCGCGCTCGACGCCTTGTTGTGAAGTTCCCGCAGGGACATCACCCTGATAGTAGGCGCATAGATCGTGCTCTTGCAGCAGT
>Ga0209229_10000596_pt1 | contig 14809 bp, 14 predicted proteins | sample SanBayMetagenome_FD_187466 | JGI IMG/M metagenome (GOLD analysis project Ga0209229, IMG submission 187466) | Freshwater and sediment microbial communities from dead zone in Sandusky Bay, Ohio, USA (SPAdes) (version 2) | ecosystem: Environmental > Aquatic > Freshwater > Lentic > Sediment... | reverse complement strand
CAGCCGCGAGAACTCGCCGAGATCGATATCGCTCACCAAGAGAAAACTCCAGACAGCAGCCATGAGCAGCAAGATGGCGCCGACAGGACGGGAGCGGGGAAATGCGCGAGCGAAATCCATAGAGGCCGTGGACTTGATAAGACCCAGCGCATGCGAGAGGACCAGCAGCAGGCCGACAGCAAGCCCAGTCGTTTGCAGTGAAAGTTGGTAGATCATTTTCTTTTCTTTTTCTTAGCTGGAGCGGGTTTGGCAGTCTGCTCCCAGAGACGATCCGCAAGGGCGGCTTGGGCGGCAGCGACTTGAGCTTCTTTTTTACTGCAACCACATCCCCTACCCAACTCCAATCCGTTCCAAAGAACACAACAGATGAAAACCTTGGAGTGCTCCGGGCCTGTCTGTGAGAGGATTTGATAGTCTGGAGCGGAGGGTTCTATGGCTTGAAGAATTTCCTGCAGGTAACCCTTCGGATTGATCTCGTCTGGTTGATTCGCAATCTCAGTGAAGACCGAGTCCATTTGACGCAGGATGAAAATACGGGCGGCGTCAAATCCACCATCCAAGTAAATCGCGCCGACAAGGGATTCAAAGGCATCGGCCAATGTGGAAGCGCGCTCGCGGCCTCCGCTGGCCTCCTCGCCGCGACCCATCATAATGAAACTGCCGAGATCGAGTGCCAGGGCGCGATCTCTGAGGGCTGGGCGGGATACGATGCGGGTTCGGAGCTTTGTCAGTTGCCCCTCACCAAAGTCAGGAAACATACGGAAGAGGTGCTCTGTGACGGTGACCTGAATCACGGCATCGCCGAGAAATTCCAGACGCTGATTGTCGAAGGGGTAGTTTTTCCGCTCAAGCGAAATACTGGGATGGGTTAGCGCCTCAGCAAGGAGCAATCCATTGCGGAACTTGTAGATAATTCGCTCTTCCAGGGGATTCATTACCGGTGACTTTGAGGGATTAATTGTCATGTGCCCAATGAATACGGATAATTTGATGCATGTCGGAAAATCTAGACCTTAGCGAGAGTTAGACAAGTTTCGGGAACCGCTCGAAGGGACAGCCATGGCCAGCGTCGGAGGCAAGGGATTCGGAGTGATGAGAATTTTCGAATTCAGACCAACCGTGTTGAAGAGTTCGATGACATCCTGGGATTTCATGCGAACGCAGCCATAGCTTACCGCCCTGCCGATGTTACGCTCCTCAGGCGTGCCGTGAATGTAAATATAACGGCGGTAGGAATTGCGATTTTTGTCATCAAGACCCTCCAGCCAGAGAATGCGCGAAACGATGGGATCACGACCCGGCGCATTCACCGGGAGCACTTCGCCAGTGGGTTGGCGGCTTTTGAAAACCGATCCGGCAGGCAGACCATGGCCAATCTTTTCTTTTATCCGTAATACGCCAAGAGGCGTGGCGTAGGAACCGGGTCGGTCGCCAACGCCGAATTTGGAAGTGGACACAGGGTAAATCGAAAAGGGCTTGCCATCGCGGAGAACGAGCATTTTTTGATCCGCAACGCTCACGACCATTCGGTGGCGATTATCGGTGACGCATCCAGCGAGAAGGATGGAAACAAACAGCACCGCAGCGTGAAAATGAAACTGAGAGACAGATGACTTCGTCATGAAATAAAAAAACGATCAGTTAAAGACTTCGTAAACCCACTAGAGGCGGAAATGAACCGAGCACAGAGCATGGGCGTCAAGGGGAATCTCCCGCCGCCTGCGATCCGAGAGACGCAGCAGTGATAAATGCTTTTACTAGAACGGCGTCTTTCCGGCGCGGTTCAGACTCCACCCCGCCGGCAACATCGACGGCTGCAGGTCTGACGGTTCGAATCGCTTCAGTGACATTTTCGGGCGTGAGTCCGCCAGCCAAGACAAATTTCCTGGCGGAATTTCGGTGAACAAAATCGCTGAGCAAGTTCCAATCTGCGACATGCCCGGTGCCGCCATAAGCCGCCGCCGACCAAGCATCCAGAAGCAAGTAGGGAGTGGAAAAAGCCAGCGCTGAAACGAGAGAGCAACTGTCCTTCACTCGCACGGCTCGAATCCAGTCCCTGGCTCCGCAATTCAGGCAGTCCGCAGGCATTTCATCGCCGTGGAATTGAATAAACTCAAAACACCCCGAGTTGCGAATACGCGCGAGCAAGTCGGCGTTCGCATTCACGAGCACGGCGACGCGATCGACGGTCTTTTCCAATGAGCGAATCCAATCGAAAGATTTTTCCGGCTCGATAAATCGCTTCGAGCCGGGGTAAAAATTGAAGCCCAAGGCCCCTACCCCGGCTTCGACACACATGGCGGCGTCCGCCTCATTTGTGATACCGCAAATTTTAACGCCGACGCGCCCTGAATCAAAAAGCCTCACTTGATCAGACGGGCATCGGCTTTCTTGATGGAGGGGTGGTGGGTGATCGTGTGAATGCGCCCATCACTCGTGCGAAAAAATGAGCTGAGAATCCAATTGACCATACTGATAATGATCGCACCGAAAAAGGCATTCCAGAAGCCATCCACTTGAAAAGCAGGAATCACCTGCGCCACAAAGAGCAAAAGCAGGGCATTAACGACAAATATAAAAAACCCCATTGTTATGATTATAAATGGGATACTTAGCAAAAGAAGAAATGGCCTCACAAAGGCATTGATGATTCCGAGCAGGAGCGATGCTCCGAGCAAAGCCCCCAAACTGGAGCAACTGATGCCGGGAATAACCTTTTCGGCAGCGAAAACTGCCACCGTTGTGAACATCCAGCGGATTAAGAAAGCACTCACGGAATCAACCTAATCGCTTTCGTTTTTTTTTGAAGATTTATTTTGCAAATCCCTGATTTCGATTCAAAGATACACGCCTATGCCTGCAAAAAAAACCAACCAGTCCACAGCGACCAAGGTAAAAGCCACCTCGTCAAAAGCTGTTAAGACTCCGGCCAAAAAAATTGCAAAGCCAGCCAAACAAGACACGGCGACATCAATGACAGCCCTTGAGAAAAAAGTCAAAAAGGCTGCAAGTAAACCGACGGCAACCCCCAAAACAACCACTCCCCCGCCTGCATCGAGCGACCAGCACATTCCGCGCGAGGACATTCAGCTACGAGCCTACTTCATTTCTGAGCGCCGCCAGACCATGGGATGGCCCGGAAACTCCTCGACCGACTGGATTGAAGCCGAGTCCCAACTCGTAGCGGAAGCCAAGCGTCGGCTGAAAAAAATACTCTAAAAAAATCGCCGCCTGCGGATATCAAGGCGGATCATTCATGAATACCGAAGGCCGCCTCAAGAGGTTTCTCCATGTGAAACCCCAGATAGCAGAGGCGTCTTTCGTGGCATCCAATGCCACACTCATAGGGGATGTCCGCTTGGGCCGTGACTCCAGTGTTTTCTTCGGCGCTGTCCTCCGGGGAGACATTGATACGATCCGGATAGGCGAAGGAACAAATGTGCAGGATGGATGTATCATCCACCTCGCCGATGATCTCGGAGCCACGGTCGGCGCCTACTGCACAATCGGCCACGCCGCTATCATCCATGCCTGCACGATTGGAGACTTGTGTCTCGTCGGTATGCAGGCCGTCATCCTCGATGGCGCGGAAATCGGCGACGAGTGCCTGATCGGCGCCGGGGCGCTGGTCACATCGCGCACGAAAATCCCACCACGCTCGCTTGTATTGGGATCACCCGCCAAAGTCGTGCGCCCACTCACTGAGGCCGAGATTCTCTCCCTGCGGGCAAGTGCGGATAAATACATTACGGTTTCACGCGCACACGCTGCGCTTCAGGCGTCTACTGAATGAACCTTCCGAACCGTCTCACGGTGGCCCGCCTGGCATTCACTGGCGTTTTTGTTTTCTGTTTTGCAGTCGACTTCCCATTCCGCTTCACAACAGCCTTTGCCGTTTTTGTGTTAGCCGCGATTACGGACATACTCGACGGCATCATTGCCAGGCGCTGGAACCTCATCACCGATTTCGGCAAGCTCATGGATCCGCTCGCCGACAAGATTCTCACAGCCTCGGCATTCATTTGCCTCATTGAGTTCAGTGCAATTCCAAGCTGGGCTGTCATCTTGATCATCGGCCGCGAATTCTTGATCACAGGCCTGCGCTCTCTGGCCGCCACGAAGGGGCTTGTGATACCGGCCGATAATCTGGGAAAGCACAAGACGACATGGCAGATGATCACCATCACTTATTTTCTGCTCCTGCTAGGCCTAGGCGAAATCCAGCATCCCGCCTGGTTCCCCAGCGCTTGGTTTGTCGGAACGCACGTATTCGTTCCCATCACTGTGATCCTCTCGGTTTATTCCGGCCTCGCCTACCTCTTTAAAAATCGAGAACTCATCAAGGCAGCCTGACATTTTTCCGCAGGCCGATTGACACCCGGAAAAAACATCCCCATTTTCGCGGTGTGCATTCCTTTTCCTATGTTGATGGCACCCTGCGCTGCGAGGGTGTGGAGCTTGATGAAATCGCCAACCGCTTTGGCACGCCGGCCTATGTCTATTCGGCCGCCACGATCCAGGGAAACTACCAGCGCCTCGACACAGCACTGGCACCGCTCGACCACCTCGTCTGCTACGCCGTAAAAGCAAACTCCAACCTCGCCGTTCTCAATCTTTTGGCAAAGCTCGGCTCCGGTTTTGATATTGTCTCGGGTGGCGAGTTGTTCCGTGTTCTAAAGGCCGGTGGACGCGCCGACCGCTGCACCTTTGCAGGCGTTGGCAAAACTCGCGAGGAGATCGCATTCGCATTGAAGGAAGGCGTTTACTCTTTCAATGTCGAAAGCGAAGGCGAGCTTGCCCGCATCAACGAAGTCGCTGGATCCCTGGGAGTGACAGCCCCGATCGCCATTCGAGTGAACCCCGATGTGGATGCGAAAACGCACAAATTCATCTCGACGGGCAAAAGCAAAAACAAGTTCGGCATCGGCATCGACCGAGCTGCTGAAGTCTACGAGGTTGCCGCCAAGCTCCCCCATCTGAAAATCCGTGGCGTGCAGACGCACATCGGCTCCCAAATTCTCGAGTCCGGCCCCTTTGCCGAAGCTGCAGCCAAGCTGGCCGAACTGGTTCAGGATTTGAAAAAATCCTACGACATCGAGTTCTTTGATTTCGGCGGTGGCATCGGCATCGTTTACGACGAGGCCTTGAGCAGCGGAACTCCCGCCTGGTGGGAAGGCCAAGGCTCTTCGCGCCGTATCACGCCGGAGGATTACGCCGCTGCCATCATTCCCGTGTTGAAGCCCCTCGGACTGCGCATTCTTTTTGAGCCCGGCCGCTTCCTTGTGGGAAATGCCGGAGCGCTTCTCTCCACCGTGCAATATGTGAAGCAGACACCTGCAAAAACCTTCACCATCATCGATGCCGCGATGAACGACCTTATCCGCCCCGCCCTCTACGAGGGTTGGCATGAGATCGTTCCACTGCGTCAGTCCGCAGAGAACCGCACGCCGATGGATGTCGTAGGTCCCGTCTGCGAAAGCGGCGACTTCTTTGCCCAAGACCGCCCATTACCTCCGCTCCATCCCGATGACCGCATCGCCGTGCTCAGCTCGGGCGCCTACGGGTTTGTCATGTCATCAAATTACAACTCCCGACCGCTTCTGCCTGAGATTCTTGTCGATGGTGACAAATACCATCTCGCCCGGGAGCGCCAGACTTGGGACGACTTGGTGCGCGGCGAATCGATTCCGCAATAACCCCGCTTCACTGGGCCTGCATTCCCACAATGCGGCCTGCGTAGCCTGTCATTTCGAGATAACCGCGCCCCTTGCGGTTGCCTTCTACAGAAACACTGCCCTCCCAGTAGGCGAATGGAGCGGCGGCAAGTTCCTGGTCTGGAAAACGGGCTCGCACGGTGAGATCGAGCCCCTGTGAAGGGATTTTGATTTTCCAAGCCACGGGATATCGCCCCTTCGATTCCGAACTCGTCCACCACTCGATCGGTTCGAGTTCAAAGTCAGCAAGCTCGACTTTGTGGGCTTTGCCTGTTGTGTCCACGAAGGTGCCGGAGGAAAATTCATCACGCCCGCCATCCTTCGTTCGAATCTGAAAAAGCATGAGTTCGCCGCCTTCTTCGAACTGGAGGCTAAACCAATCCCATCCGCTTTGGTGGGATGCCAACTGATTCGTCGCCCACTCGTGATCGAACCATGTGAGTCCCTCGACCTGGTATTCCAGACCATCTATGACGACCGTTCCGCTCGTTTTCATGCGGGTCAGCGAGTAGTAATGCGAGGCCCTCCCCTCGCCTGCAGCCTTCTGGCTTACCCCGTCGCGCCCATGGATCACGGGAGCGTTTGGAGAAACGAGTTGGAGATTCACGGACACTCCGTCCTGCCCGGCCTTCAAACGAAAATCGTGCAACCCTGCGCGCTCGCACGACCAACTCTCGATCCAAGCAATTCTCGCTCCATCGTCAAAGCCGGCGTCCCCGAATGCCCCGCGCGAGAGCTTTTGAAAGTGGTGGAATTTTTTTTTGGAAATATCCGAAACAGCGAAGTGGGCGAATTTCACATCCCTCTGGAGAAATTCGGAACTCGGCAGCGAGCGCGAGGGATCGGCGACACCCTGCCGAAAAAAAGTGAGCTGGTAGCCGAGTTCCTCGCCACCTTTCGCCCGGAGATTACCTGTGAAATACCACCACTCGGTTTTGAAATCAGGATGGCTGCCATGGTCGGATGGGAATTGATAATTCCAACCTGGCAGCGCCACACGCCAGTCCGCAGGCGCCGTTGAAACGACAAGCAGAAAGCAACAGAAGCGGATGAGTGTTGGAAATTTCATCGAAGAATATAAACAGCATACGCGCGGCGCGACTCATTCGTCGCCAACCAAATCGCCTGCAGGGAAGCTTGAACAATGATGCGGACATAGTAAATTTTCGCTCCCTATGGCCGTTAAGACCGAAAAAGACCTCCCTGAGTTCCACCGAGCAAACTGGCTGAAAGCTATGAGCGCGATGCAGCTTAAAAATTACGGCTACACGATCCAGTTGCTCCAGACGATCTTGAAGAGCTGTCCCGAATTCCTCGCCGGACGCCAACTCGCCCGCAAGGCCGCGTTGGCCAAAACGGGTGGCAAGAAATCGCTCTTCTCAACCGCATCGTTCAGCGCGATGAAAATCCAAGCGCAGATCAAAAAAAATCCCTTGGAAGCGATCGATGCCTTGGAGAAGTGCCTGGAGACTGAGCCTAACAACCCTCAGCTCAACCAGACCCTGCGCGAAGCGGCGCTGGAAGCAAAAATGCCGGAGATCGCTGCATTCGCTTTGGAGACGATTCTCGAAGCCACACCCAAGGACACCAAAACCCTGCACGAACTCGCCAAGCATCAACAGCAATTCGGGGCACCCGACAAGGCCGTGGAACTCTACCAGCGTATCTTGGAGGTCACCCCGAACGATATGGGTGCTATCAAGGGCATGAAAGACGCGTCCGCCTCCGCCTCGATGCAAAGCGGGGGCTGGGAAAAAGAGGAAACGACCTATCGCGATCTGATCAAAAACAAGGAACAGGCCGTCGCCCTCGAGCAGCAATCCCGCGTTGTTCGCAGCGAAGAGATGATCGAGAACCTGCTCGCGGAACTCCATGCAAAAGCCGAAGCAGAGCCAGGAAACATCGACACCTCGCGTCGCATCGCCGAGCTGTATGAGCAGAAGGAGGACTGGGAAAATGCCGCAAGCTGGTTCACCTACGCGGCAGCTCTCTCGAACAACTCCGACATGGCCCTCGTGCGCAAGGCCTCCGATTTGCAGATTCGCCAGTTCGACATCGCCATCAGCGCCCGCGAGGACTACATCGCCGCCAACCCTGGCACTCCGGAATCCGAGGCTTACGAAGCCGAACTCCCCAACCTCCAAGCACAGCGGTCCGAACTCGCCCTGCAATTTGCACGCACCCGGGTGGAGCAAAATCCCACAGACCTTCAATTCCGCTTCGAACTCGGCGAACTTCTCACCGAGAATGAACGTTGGCAGGATGCCATTCCAGAGCTGCAAAAAGCCAGGCAAAATCCCAATGTCCGCATGAAAGCCATGAGCCTGCTGGGCCAATGTTTCACAGCCCGCGGCATGCTCGACCTAGCGGCCAAGACCCTCTCGGATGCGGTTTCCGAACTCTTGGTAATGGATCCTGTTAAGAAGGATGTGATCTACAATCTGGGGCTTGTTTACGAAAAGATGGACGACAAGGAAAAGTCCGTCGATTGCATGAAGCAAATTTACGAGGTGGACTATGGATACCGCGATGTCGCGGCGCGGGTGGAAGGCTCCTACTAAGAGTTTACTTTTTCTTTGCTCGAATGGCGGGCCTTGAGGCAGGCCAATCGCCTGACAATTGCGTCTGAAATCTTTGTTTATAAATAACAAGAAAAACTTTACGCGAGTCGAGACAGGTTTTATGGTTCACGAACTATAAATTCCCCCCTAACTAAACGCATGGCCACACACTCCATGGAAGCAACCGACCAGGGTTCAGACCTCGTTTCGAAAAGGCCTGCCTCCCTTTTCCCGGCTGGTTTGAAGGTCGCTCGAGGTTCGTTTCGCGAGAGGGCCGTCATGTTCGCACTCTTGATCCTAGATTGCTTATGTTGGGCAGGCATTTACATCGCGCTATCGGAGTTTTCCGGTGATTTCAACAAATACGGATGGGCCGAGGTGATTTTGCCAACGGCCATTTCGATTTTCTCGCTCAGCCTGATCGGCGCCTACAATCCCCGCTCGGAAATGAAATCGGTAAGCTACTCCAGCGAACACCTTATCGCGTGCCTGACGGCATTTCTGATTTCCGCCTTCGCCGTCTACTTGGTCGCCTCGTTCGGCGGGGTGGTCGCTTCGAGTCGTTCCATTTTCGGATTCACCTTTTTGGCATTCAGCGCCGTTTCGCTTTTCCAGCGCCGGCTGCTCTATTCCTCCCGCCTGCTTCGCAGAAACCGCCGCCTGCTGGTCATCAGCGACACGGAGTCCGGCGAGCGGTTTTACAAAAACTATACGATCAATGGTCAGAAACAGAACCTCCACTTCTTTGCTGCAGGGGATGCCGTCGTGGGAGCCAATGTCGCTGGTCCCGGAAGCCCGGTTTATTCGGCCTTGGCTGCTGATGTCTTAAAAAATCTCGAAGAGAATCCCGACACAGAGCACGAGGCGATCGTCATCGCCGCTCCGCCAGGCCATCTGGACAACAACATCCTGACCTCGCTTGTTGCGGTGCATTTCCAAGAACTGCCCGTCTACACCATGCACTCGTTTTTCGAGGCCTACTGGCAAAAAATGCCACCCGACCTGCTCAGCCGCACCTGGCCTCTCGACTCGGGGTTTCAGCTCGTGCAGCACTCCGCCTTTGCATCGCTGAAGCGTGTTTTCGATATCATATTAGCGTCCTTCACGCTTCTTTTCATGTCGCCAGTCATGGCACTCGTCGCTTTGTTGATCAAATGGGAGGGGCGCGGACCTGTGATTTTCAGCCAGACTCGGGTAGGCCAGCATGGCGACCTCTTCACCCTTTATAAATTCCGCACGATGGAGGTCGGCAGTGAATTCAAAGGCCTCTACACCGTGCAAGGTGATCCGCGAGTGACCCGACTTGGCCACTGGCTGCGCATCTCGCGCTTGGACGAACTTCCCCAACTCTGGAACGTGCTTCGTGGCGAGATGAGCCTCATTGGACCGCGCGCCGAGTGGATCAAATGCGTCGAGCAATACGAAGAGGTCATCCCGTATTACCACTTCCGGCATCTGGTGCGACCAGGCATCACGGGCTGGGCACAGGTAAACTATTCCTACGGGGCGAGCATCAACGACACTCTCGAAAAGCTCATGTATGATCTGTATTACATCCGCCACTTCTCACTCGTGCTTGATGCGACCGTGATCCTCAAGACACTCCATGTCATGATTTTCGGAAAAGGCCGCTAAAACGGGGAGCCCATAGCCTTGGAAAATACCCCCCCGGCCCGCTTCGCAATGACCCACCAAATCTGGGTGGCGTTGATCGCACTGGCCTCGATCTGGTGGCTGTCGATCCGAATGCTCTGGACCGAGTGGGAGATCGATCCGCAATACAGCTATGGATTTTTGGTCCCCATCTTGTGCGTGGCGCTCTTTCTTCAACGCTGGCGAGACCGCCCTTCGACCGGGGAATCCGGGAATCCCTTGCTGCTGGGCCTCGCAGCCCTACCGGCGCTTGGTTTTCTTTTGGCCGTGCAGCCCTTTTTTGAAGCGAACCCGGAGTGGAGGATTCCCGGGATTCTTGGCGCGCTCTGCGCCGCATTGCTGACGCTCCTCCTCGTTTACTCTCTCGGGGGGGTCGCCTGGGTGCGGCATTTTCTGTTTCCGGTTGCCTTCTTCCTAATCGCCATCCCATGGCCGCGCAACGCCGAGGAGGCGATCATGGGATTCTTCATGGAGAAAAATGCCATGGCGGCTCTAGAGGTTCTCCACTGGACTGGTTATGAGGCCGTGCGGCGAGGACATCTCATCAGCCTTCCCACAGGCACGCTGGGCGTGGAGGAGGCATGCAGCGGAGTCCGATCGCTCCAGAGCGGCATCATGACCTCGCTCTTTTTTGGCGAAATTTTTCGCTTCAGCGGATTTTTCCGCAGCGTTCTGGTCTCGATTTCCATCTTCGTCGCGGTTTTTGGAAATTTCCTGCGGGCCACGATTCTTTCGATCATTGCCTCCAACGAAGGAGTCGCTGCCGTCGAGAAATGGCACGATATCGCAGGGTATGCCATTCTGGTTTCGACACTCGGCACGCTCTGGTTGATCAGTCATTTTTACGACAGATTCCGCAGCAACCGAAAAAACGCCGCGAGCGATCCAGTGGACTCGGACGCGCCACTACCCATTTCCAAGCCCCTCATCGCGGTCTGTCTGTCCACAATTCTTCTCACAGTGACATCCCTCGCCGGCACCGAACTCTGGTATCGCTCCCATGAGGCAGGGACAAACTCCGAAAGCAATTGGGCACTCAAATCCGGCACTCCGGGAACCAAGCCGATTCCCATCTCCGAGCGCACCCGCCGTATTCTTTTTTTTCCAGAGGGATTCTCCGAGCGGTTTGCGGATTCCGCAGGGCGCGCGTGGCAGGTGTTTTATCTTCGCTGGCCCGCAGGGCGAACGGCCATTCAAGCATTGAACATCCATGACCCCCGAACCTGTCTTGCCAGCATCGGCATGGTTCTTGAAAAGCAACTTCCCTCCCTCACGATTCAGGTGGGCAAGGAGAGCTTTCGCTTCCGCGTGTTTTTATTTCGCGATGCCGGAAGACCGGTTCTTGTTTTCCACTCCATCATTGCAGGAGGCGCTTCCGCAGAGCATAGTCCCGAGGCAAATGAAACGCTCAGTGGCGAAGAATATACACTGAAAGGACGCTGGAAGGTTGTGACAAAGGGAATCCGAAATCGCGGGCAAACACTTTTAGAAGCCGCTGTCTGGAATACGACGGATGTGGCTACTGCGGCAAACACACTTACCGCCTTCTTGGCACGCACCATGGAGGAGAATCGTCCAGAGAGCAAATGAGCGACCCGATAGCAAAAATCACCAAGCCGCGCGCCGCTGCGAAGAATGCCAAAGCACCTCCTCGCATAAAAAAGCAAACCAAGGAGGAAGACGATCCATCGCTCACCTCCTCTCCAGCCCCAGTCGCAATGGTTCCTATCGAACTTCCGGACTATGAGGTTGACCCACATGGACAACACCCTCACCGACACTTCCTGCTGGAACTGGCTCGAGACATCCGTGCGCGCATCGTTCTCGCTCTACTCATTTCAGGCCTGATCCTTTGGGTCGCAGTCCCCCCGGCTTATCATCGGCTCAAAGTCTGGCGGGCTATGAAATTTCTAGCGCAGTCGGAGATTGCGGCCAATGAGGGCAATGTTCCGAAATCCATAAGCCTGATGCGCCAAGCTATTCTCATGGTGCCGAATGAGGAGTCCGTCTTCCGCAAAGTCCGCCTCTTCAACGCCTCGCTCGGCGACCCGAACTCGCTGAATGCCCTTCAACGCCTCATGCTGGAAAAGCAGGCTTCTCCACAGGAACTCCTCACACTGGCCGAACAGGCCCTCAAGGCTGATAACCCTGTCATCGCAAAGGCCTCGCTGGATCAACTCCAAGACGATCACTCGGCCCGAAAAATCATCATTCAGATGCGCCTTTTAGAGAAAGAGGGGAACCTCAAAGAGGCTCTCGATTTGGCAAAAAAAGAACTCCCGACCCTCACGCCGGATGATGGTGAGAGACTTCTACTGGCGACCGCCGAGATGACCCTCAAGACAGATGTCACCGCCAGTCGTCAAATCCTCCTTCAGCTTGTGGATAAAAATTCCGCCATTGGCATCTCTGCACTTCGACTACTGGGAGCCCAGATTCTCGCGCAGCGCACAACCGAATCCCTGCAAGCTGACAAAGTCGCGGACAATCTCCTGGCGCATCCGCTGCACACTCCAGACGATGCCTTGCTGGCACTGGATTTGCGGATAATGCAGACCCCCTCCACCAAGCCTGCGCTTCTCGCACAAACCATGTCGGAGCGCACTTCTGGCGCCCCTGATGACGCACTCGCTTTTGCCCGCTGGCTCAATCGCAGACTGCACTACAAGGAGGCCGTCGATTTCATCGGCCGTGAACGCGCCGCTTCAAATCCTGATTGGCTTCTCCTCTACCTTGACGCCCTCGCAGGTCTGGAGCGCTGGAATGATATTTTTACCATGCTCGACGCCGATACGATCATCGGCCTCTCGGATAGCATCCGCCTGCTTTTCCTGGCGAGGGCTGCGGAGAAATCCGGCGAGAGCGAGAGTGCTGAGAAAAGCTGGCGCGAAATGCAACTCGGCCTGGCCTACGAGAAACCCGAGGTTGTTTCCTTCATAGCCGCCTATGCCCTGCGCATCGGTGAACGCGAACAGGCAACTAAAGCCTACACCGCCCTCTCCCACCGCAAGGAAACAGCGCTGGAGGGATACTTGGGCCTGATCCGCTGTTGGCCACAAAACACCTCGGCAGCAGAACTCTTGCCGCTTTATGAGGAATTCACCGAATCATTCCCCCTGCTGGCTGAAGCTCGCAGTGACCAGACTTATCTGAAACTTCTCACGAACGACAAACCTGCGACCACGGCCGCTATTGCGAAGGAGTTTTACGACAACACGCCGCACTCCCTCGCCTCGTTGAGCATAGCCGCGCTGGGGATGCTGAAAACCGGCAACCCTGCCGGAGCTGATGCACTCTACGAGGGCAAGATCATTTCATGGCTTTCAGCGCCCACTCCCTGGAGAACCGTTCGCGCCGCCGTGCTTTATGGCATCGGAAAAACGAAGGAAGCCGATGAACTCTCGAGAACGATCAACAAAAGCCAACTCCGCCCGGAGGAGCGCGCGCTCCTGCCTGATGGCTAGCCATTTTCCCGGGCAAGCCGCACAACTGCTCACCTCATGCCGCCCGCCAATTCATCACAACCCACCAGCCGGCAAGACGAGGTTCTTCGCGAACTGAAACAATCGGGTCCCCTCCCCGTGCGGGAACTCGCCGCAAAGCTTCAGCTCAGCTACATGGGTGCGAAACAACACTGCTTGGCTCTCGAAAAAAGAGGCCTCCTTTCAAGTCGCAACAACCATCGCGGTGCCGGACGCCCTCTGCTGGTCTACAGTCTCACATCCAAGGGGCAGTCATGGTTTGAGGAATCCGACAACACGGCAGCCATCTCCATTCTTCGCCATGCCAGAAATCTCTATGGTTCCAGCAGCGCGGCCAAACTGCTGCTGCTCTACTTCCAGGAATGCACGGAGAAATACCGGAGTCACATTCCCGCACGGACACCTGTTGCCGAGAAAATGCACCTTCTGGCCAAGGCTCGTGATGAAGAAGGCCGCATGGTGGAATTGTCACCGGGCATACGGATCATCGAGCGACACAACCCCGCTGCGGCACTGCACAAGGCATTCCCGGAGGCGGATGGCTTGGAGGAGTCCCTATTCCGTCAAGTGCTCGGCGTTCCCGTCCGCCGCCGAGTGCTTTCACCCGGCGGGCAATACGAGATTCATTTCGATCTCCACACTCCCCTCGCCCTCAAAGACTGAGAGGAATCAACCCGCTGGATTTTGAATCTCCCGTGAATACTCGCGCACAGCCTGCTGAATGGTGGTGGCGACATCGGCGCGTGGCTGGGCAAATTTCGGACGGAACCACGGGAAGAGTCCAATGAGATCATGGAGGACAAGGATGCCGCCGTCGCATTCCTTCCCGCTTCCGATGCCGATGGTCGGGCAGGTTGTCTTTTTTGAAATCTCTGCAGCCAGTGGCGCATGGACGAGTTCCAGGACGATGGCGCTGGCGCCAGCCTGGTCGATGGCAAGGGCGTCAGAAACCAGAAGCTCGGCCTCGGCAGTGGACTTCCCCTTGATGTGGTAGCCCCCTTCTTCCACGACCCGCTGCGGAAGCATGCCCAGATGACCGATGAGCGGAATGCCGTCTGCAAGGATGGCCTCGATGGCAGGCAGGCACTCGCTGCCTCCCTCGATTTTCACCAAGTCCGCACCGGCTTCGCGGAGCTTGCGGGAATTCTCAACAGCAAGGCTCGGCGTGCGGCAACTGCCTGCGGGCAGATCGGCGGCCACGAGTGTTTCGGTGACTCCACGCGCCACGGCCCGGGTATGGTGAATCATGTCCTCCATCGTGACTTGCGTGGTGTCTGGATGCCCAAGAACGACCATTCCCAAGGAGTCACCGACCAGAAGCAGATCGAGGCCACACTCGTCGAGAAGACGCGCTGTGGGGTAGTCGTAGGCCGTAAGCGTGGCCAGGCGGCGGCCTGCG
>Ga0209229_10000595_pt1 | contig 14821 bp, 8 predicted proteins | sample SanBayMetagenome_FD_187466 | JGI IMG/M metagenome (GOLD analysis project Ga0209229, IMG submission 187466) | Freshwater and sediment microbial communities from dead zone in Sandusky Bay, Ohio, USA (SPAdes) (version 2) | ecosystem: Environmental > Aquatic > Freshwater > Lentic > Sediment | place... | reverse complement strand
TGACCGTTCTCGCCTAATTCGTTTTAAACTTAAGTACCGCTTTTGGGGTACTTCTGTTGAGGGAACACGCCAGGTATATACTTACACCGAAATCTTGACTGATGATCGAATTGAAGAATACATTAATGACGAGCTTATTGACTCTCGTACTAATCCAATTGGCGTTGTTCCAGTCATTCATATTCCTAACGTCCGTGTTTCAGGATCTCCATGGGGACTGGCTGATTGCCACGACGTTATTACTCTAAATCGTGCCTACAACGAAACAGCAACAGATATTGCTGACATTATTAACTACCACGCTGCACCAGTTACTGTTATTACAGGAGCTAAGGCATCTAGCCTTGAGAAGGGCCCTAAGAAGGTCTGGGGCGGTCTTCCTAAGGATGCCCAGGTATTTAACCTAGAAGGCGGTGGACAGGGCTTACAGGGCGCTATGGAGTACCTAAAGGTACTTAAGACAGCCATGCATGAGATGATCGGTGTTCCTGAAACAGCACTTGGTCAAGTACAACCTATCTCTAATACATCTGGTGTTGCTCTAGCCATCCAGTACCAGCCTCTGATGAACCGCTACCAACAGAAGCTTGTTCAGTATGGAGAGGGCCTAGAGCGTATTAATGAACTTGTACTCAGAACTCTTGCATTTAAAGAGCCAGAGATGTTTATTTATAACCCACAATTTAACGGGCCAATTAAGCCAAATCAACTGCCTCAGTTAGACTTGGCTAGCCCGCTAACATACAAGACTATGGTTCATTTCCCACAACCGTTGCCTTTAGATAAGCTTATTGTTTTGAATGAAATTCAGATGAAGATGCAGCTTAACCTAGAAAGCCGCGAAGGTGCTTTGCGTCAGCTTGGTGAGGAATTCCCAACAGAGAAGCTAGAAGAAATTCGTGCAGAGCTTATTCAGGATGCTAAGGCTGATGGAGCTGTTGCTCTAATCAAGCAGCAGATTAACTCAGCAATTACATCGTTAACAGGCATGATGCCAGATGGTACACTTCCTCCAGGAGCTGCTCCAGGCGATGGAACAGGTCCAGGACCTCTTGGACAACCAGGAGTAGTAACTCCATTTGAAGAACAAACTTTGGCGCAGATGCAAGCCGACCTTGTTACAGACGCCTATGGAACTAAGATTCCACAGTGGCGTTCAAGTGATGAGTCCGGTGGAGCGGATCCGTTCAAAGGCTCAACTTCTTAACTTTTAGGCTGTAAATACTATAAATATTTGACAGACTATATACCAAACTAAACCTCAGGTCATCGTGGCACTTATTCGGACAACGACCTCTTAAACCTAAAGGAACAATTATGTCAGAACAAGCATCTCCAGTTGTAACTGATGCAGTGGCTCAAGAAGCTTTCCACATGGAAGCTAAAGGAACCCCGGCTCCTACAACAAATGAAGCAGTGGCTTCTTCACAGTTCGTAGAACAGAAGAGCTACACAGAAGATGATTTAAAGCGTGTACGTGAGCAGGAAAAAGGAAAGCTCTATGACACGATTGAATCTCTTAAGGGAGAAGTAAATCTTCTTGCTAAAGATCGTGAAGAACGTTTAGCTGAATCAGATCGCCTCCGCAAAGAAGCAGAGGAAGAAGCCCGTAAGAAGGCCGAAGCTGAGATGGATACACGTGAGCTTCTATCACTCAAAGAAAAAGAGTGGCAAGAGCAGCTTGAAGAAGTACGCAAAGAAAACGCACGCAATCTCGCGTTAGTAGAACGTGAACGTCAGTATGCATCTCTTACAGAGTATCGTACACGTCGTGTTCAGGAAGAACAGGATAATATTATCCCTGAGCTTGTAGATCTAATCTCAGGAAATACTCCTGAAGAGATTGAACAAAGTATTACTGGACTTAGAGACCGATCCTCTAAGATCCTAGATTCAGCATCACAGGCATTGCAGAGCGCACGTCGTGAAATGACAGGTACTCGTCCAACATTGCCTCCAACCATGGAAAATAATTCGGACCAACAACAGTTCTCAGCGGAACAAATTGCCGCTATGTCGGTTACTGAATACGCAAAGGTTCGTGATCGTCTCGGAATGGGACGCGGCGCGGACAAAGGAATCTTTGGTTAAAAACTAAATAGCACGTACCCCCCACTCAAACATATATGAACAAGGAGTAACACCGACATGGCATCAGCCGTAACAGGTACCGGCAATCTAGCCGCAGCACCTACAGCATACTCTGGCTCCAATAGCCAGCTAACACAAGCAATTCAAACAATCTGGTCAAAGGAAATCCTTTTCCAGTCAATGCCAATTCTACGCTTCGAGCAGTTCGCTGTTAAGAAGACAGAACTAGGAGTTGCACCTGGTCTCCAGATCAACTTCATGCGTTACAACAACCTCGGATCAGCATCTTCACTAGTTGAAGGTGTCCGTATGTCAACAAACGCACTAACAGCACAGCAGTTCTCAATCACAGTAGCAGAGCACGGCTTTGCAATTGCTGTATCAGAGCTACTACTTAACGCATCATTCGATGACGTTATGGCATCAGCTTCACGTCTTCTAGGACGTAACATGGCCCTATACCTTGATGGTCAGGCTCGTGACACACTAATGGCTGCTTCATCAGTAATCTACGGTGAAGATCGTTCAGGTCTATACTCATCAACTGCTAACGCAGCTGGTAACAACCTTTACGCATACGGCACAAACGGTACATCACGTGCTTCAATGACAGGTAACTTCAACCTTTCAACACGTACTGTTAAGGACGCAGTTGAGACACTTGCAACACGTAACATTCCTCGCCTTGGTGAGACTTACGTTGCGTTCGTTCACCCACACCAGAGCCGTAAGCTTCGTGACAACTCAGAGTTCATCGAAGTAACAAAGTACGCAGCTCCAGGTAACTTCATGCTAGGTGAAATTGGTCGTCTATACGACACAGTATTCATCGAAACAACTCAGATCGACAAGGTAACAAACGGTGCAGGTACTAACTACACCACTGATACTGCAGTTGCTCCAGAGTCAATCGTCTACCCAACTGGTGGTGGATACACAACTCCTGTTCGCAAGACAGGTAACGGTAACGCAGACCGCTACTCAGCTATCTTCATTGGAGATAACGCATTCGGTCACGCAATCTCTCTTCCAGTAGAACTCCGCGATGGTGGAATTCTAGACTTCGGTCGTGAGCACGCACTTGCTTGGTACGCAATCTACGGTCTAGGTCTGATCACAGATCAGTCTGTAGTTATCGCAGAAACCAACTAATTCAACACAGTGGCCTGGGGGGGCGCAAGCTCCCCCAGCTACTTTCAAACTAAACTACAAGGAGAACACAAATCGTGTCAAAAGCAAAAGTATCAGATGTCACAGGACGTCAAAGAGAAGAACAACTTAAGGCAGTGGCTGAGCAGCAAGCTGCGCGGGCAAACGAAATTTCTATGGCAACAAGAGTGCAAGAATATAAAGATGAGGTTGAAGTCACAGACCTCACAGAAAACCCAGGAAACCCAACTATCATTGACGAAGTTGAAAGCGTAGGGGTTTCTCTGGCAGATGACCAGGTTGTTATCCGTGTTGCGGAAACACTAGAGATGATGGCATTTGGTGCAGGTAATTACTATTCATTCCAAGCTGGTAAGAAGTACAAGGTTTCTAAGGATCTTGCTCGCCACCTTGAAGAAAAAGGTTACTTGTCAAATAGATTGTAAGAGGACCTAGTTTTCCTCTAAAGACCGCTCAACTCCGACAACCGCCCTCCTGTCGGAGTTGAGCCTTTTAACCTGACTAATTACGTATTCTATTAGATGATTAGCACATTACCTATATGGAGGATAAATGACTGCCTCAGTACAACAGCTCTCAGATAGACTAAGAGCAGAGATTGGCGATACAGCCAGAGCGTTTACTGACTCCTTTACCGGTGATGGAACAACTGTACGCTTTCAGCTTACAACATATCCTGTTCAGGGCTACACACTTGTTATCACAGTAAACGGTGTGGACAAGTCCTCATTTGTAACAGTAGAAGAAGGCACCGGAATAATTACCTTTGCCTCTACACAGATCCCAGCCAACGCATCTATCATCAGAGTAGTCGGCCAGTCTTACAGATACTTTACAGACTCAGAGATCTCATACTATATCAACACAGCTTTTTTTCAGCATGCAAGCCACACCACAGATCCTAACGGCTCACGTGTAAGCCAAGTGGCTCTGCTTCCAACTATTGATGAATACCCTTTAGTTCTTTTAGCTTCAACTATGGCTCTGTACACATTAGCTACAGATTCAGCTTTTGATATTGACATCATCTCACCTGATGGCGTATCTATCCCGCGTTCAGAACGTTTCCGTCAACTCAATGAGATGGTAGAGATTCGTAAGAATCAATACAAAGAGCTTTGTACTATGCTGGGTGTTGGTATGTACCGCATTGAAGTTGCGAGCCTACGTCGTATCAGCCGTCGTACAAACAAGTACGTACCGATCTATCGTCCACAGGAGATTGATGATTGGTCTTTGCCAGACAGAGTTACACTTCCTATGCCGGACTACGGGGATATCACACCTCCTACTCCAGTGCTTACACGAGATATCTCAATGTACTCTGGAGACGACTTCACCATGAGGTACCAGTTTGGGTTTGATCTTACCACTTATACTCCTAAGGGACAGATTCGTCTGTATACCCAGGGAGATTTTGCACAGGTTGGTCCGGTCCTGCTTGCAGACTTTACTATAACAAAGTACTCTGTAAACAACAACAGTGTTCTAGACGGTCTGGTTATATCTCTTCCTGGAACAACCACAGAAGATTTACCAAAGACATGCTATTATGATATTCAAATGACTGGTTCTGACGGCAAGGTTAAAACATATGCCACAGGTAAGGTCTTTACTCAGAAGCAGGTGACAATTTGAGCCCGATTTGGCAGCCTAACCCACCCTATGGCCTAGAGATACCAGACATCACCACTATCGTAAATTCTCCTGACGTTGTTCTTTCTGACCCAAGTCTAGAACTTCAACAGTTAGGTTTCATCTATACTCAAAATACACCGTCTGCTACATGGACCATTTCTCATAATTTGACCTTTCACCCCAATGTTACTGTAGTAGACTCTGGTGGTAGTATTGTTGAAGGCGAGATTTCTTACCCAAACCCTGCTACAGTACTGCTGACGTTTGCGGCTGCTTTTAGTGGAAACGCATACCTGTCCTAAGGAGACATAAAAAATGGCACGTAAATTTTTAACGCCCATAGATTTAGGCAAGAATGAGCTTCAGAATGCTCGCATTCAGAACTTAGCTGCCGACCCATCATCCCCTGTTGCAGGTCAAGTTTACTACAACACAGTTGCTAACGAAATGCGTATCTATAACGGTACAGCGTTCGAAGCTATTGGTCTAAACGGTGTAACAGCAGATGCTGCAGAACTTAACATACTTGATGGCGCAACTCTTACTACTACAGAGCTTAACTATGTAGATGGTGTCACCTCTGGAATTCAAGGACAGCTTGATCTTAAGGCGCCTTTAGCAAATCCTACTTTTACCGGCACAGTAAACCTTAACACTGGTGTCACCGTTGTTTTTGAAGGTGCCACAGCTAACGATTTTGAAACAACTCTTTCTGTAGTAGACCCAACCGCAGACCGCGCAATTGCCCTACCAGATGCTAGCGGTACTGCCGCCCTTGTAGAGAATAAACTTCATGACTTTGCTCTTGCAACTGCTTCTGTTGACCTTAACAACCAGAAGATTACAAACCTTACAGACCCAGCTAACCCACAAGATGCAGCTAACAAGCGCTATGTAGACGCAGCAGTTGTAGGTATTGACTGGAAGCCTTCAGTACGTGCAGCAACTACTGCAGCCATTACATTAGCTACAGGATTAGAAAACGGCGATACTCTTGATGGAGTAACTCTTGCTACAGGCAACCGCGTTCTTGTAAAAGATCAGGCAGATGCCACAGAAAACGGTATCTATGTAGTGGCCGTATCTGGTGCTCCTACACGATCAACTGATGCAGATACAGCTGCAGAGATTACAGCTTCTTTTGCAGTATTTGTTGAAGAAGGAACTGCAAACGCTGACTCAGGTTGGACACTTACAAATAACGGTTCCGTAACAATTGGAACTACAGAACTAACATTTACACAGTTTACTGGCCTAGGTCAGATTACAGCAGGTAACGGTTTAACTAAGACAGCTAACACACTGGATGTTGTTGGAGGCTTAGGCATTGTTGCTAACGCTAATGACGTTGCAATTGATACTGCAGTAGTTGTTCGTAAGTATGCAGTGGCTATTGGTGATGGATCAGCTACTTCAATCACTGTTACACACAACTTAAATACTCGTGATGTAACTGTCGGTGTTTACTCATCTACATCTACTTACGACGAAGTTGAGTGCGATATTCAGCACACCACAGTCAACACAGTCACTCTTCTATTCTCAGTAGCCCCTACCGCAGGACAGTATCGCGCAGTAGTCCACGGATAACACATGAGCAGAAAAAGCCTTGTTCCGTTAAACGTACTAGCCTCAGCAACTGTTCCAACAATACCAACGCTTCGTGCTGGTGACGTTTACTTTAACACTACTGACAATACCCTATATAGCTATTCAGGTTCCGGCTGGGTTGCTGCCGGAGGATCCAGCACTACTGTTCTGTATGGAACTTTTGCAACTCGTCCGGCTGCTGGTAGTGCGGGTCGCGTATATGTAGCAACAGACACATATAGCCTTCTAGGCAATCTTGGTCATCTCTACTTAGATAATGGAACTACTTGGGAAAAGGTAGGACTTCTTCCTCAAGACATCTACGACTCTATTAACGGTGCGGTTGGATACGCACTTGGAATAGATGCTGCAAACCATACAGCAGCTCTTGCCTACACAGATACAAAGATTGCTAACGAAGTACTTGACCGTAACGTTAACATCGCTAATGCTAAGAACGAAGCTGTTGGTATTGCACAGACTTACACCGATGCACGTGAGACAGCGATTACAACTGCGTATCAAGCATACGCAGACCAAGCAGAGGTAGATGCTAAGGCGTACACAGACGCACGTGAAACTGCAGAAATATCGGCACGAAACACAGCAATCTCAACTCACAACTCAGATACTACTGATGTTCATGGGATTGCTGATACAGCCGCTTTAGCAACAAAAACTTACGCAGATGCTGCAGTTGCTACAGAAACTACAAATAGAACTTCCGCTATCTCATCTGCAATTGCAACAGAAGTAACTAACCGCAACACAGCTATTAGCACCTCTGTTAGTACAGCAATTGCAACTGAGGTTACAGACCGTAATGCTGCTATTACCTCGGCTGTTAGCACTGAGACTACAAACCGTAACTCTGCTATTGCTGCAAACTCGGTAACCGATCAGGCATACACAGACACCAAAATTGCAACAGAGGTAACAGATAGAAATACAGCCATTGGGGTTGAGACAACTAATCGTACTACTGCAATCTCTACAGCTATCGCAACGGAAGTTACAGATAGAAACACAGCAATTGCTGCTGAAGCTTCTCTACGCATAAGCGGAGACGCAGCATCACTTGCTAGTGCAAATACCTACACTGACGGTAAATTTACAGCGCTTACCTCTACAGCTGTACCAGAAGGAACAAACCTTTATTACACTCAAGAGCGTGTACAAGATGAAATTAACAACACTATTATTGCAAGCACAGGATTAACAGGCACGTATAACGATACTGCTGGAACCTACACTCTTGCTATTAGCTCAGCAGTGGCCACGCTTACCGGTACACAGACTCTTACAAACAAGACTTTAACTAACCCATACATTAACGATACAGTAGTTGTTACAGCTACTTCTACAGAAATTAATAAGTTAGCAGGGCTAACAGCTACAACTGCAGAGTTAAACAAGCTTGCTGGTGCAACAGTAACCACCGCCCAATTAAACTACGTAACAGGCGTTACATCATCTATTCAAACACAGCTTGGTGCAAAAGCCGATACAGGCCACTCACACGCATATCAAGCATCAAGCAACGAGCTAACGGCTCTAGCTGCACTTAGCGGCACTGGATTTGTAAAGCGCACAGGCGTTAATACTTACGCTATTGATACTAATTCTTATGCCACAGCAACCTCTCCTACTTTAAACACTTCAATAATTGCTGGTACAACTTCCTTTAATTTGTTAAACAGCGTTGCAACAACTATAAACTTTGCTGGAGCTGCAACCACTCTTGGTATTGGATCAAACGACTCTACCTCTGTAACAACTTTAAACGCACCTACCGTTAAAGGTAACTTAACTTACGTTAACCTCTACAACACTGGGGCAACAACTGTAAGTTTTGCAGGAGCTGCTACTACCTTAACTGTTGGTGGTACCCCAACTGGAGCTGTAACTCACACATACTCAGGCAACACTACTGCCAGTGGTTTAACAAAGACAGTAAACCTTGGAACTGGCGGAGCGTTTGGCTCTGTTACTAACGTAAATATTGGCTCATCTACAAGTGGAGCCACAGGCTCTCTTAGCGTAAACCTACCCACAACCTTTAATACAACTACCCTTGTTCCATACCCAACAGCCGGTGGCCATGCTGCTAACAAAGAGTACGTAGATAATATTGCTTCTGGCCTTACTATTAAGAACCAAGTTATCTACACCACTACTGCAAACTTAAACTCTACTTATACTGCAGGAACCTCTGACTCAACAGGCGGCCTTGGTGTGGGAGCGCTTCTTACAGCGGCAGTAAACGGAGCATTGATTCTTGACGGAGTAGGCGTAACAGTAAATCAACGCGTCCTTGTTAAAGACCAGACAGATGCAAAGCAGAACGGTATCTACGTTACTACTGACCCAGGAGATGGAGACTCTCCTTGGATTCTTACTCGTGCTACAGACTTTAACGGTAACCTTCTTGCTGGAACAATTAAGCCAGGTAACTACATCTTCGTTACCTCTGGTACGTACTTAGCCAACTCTTCTTGGATTGTCTCTAACTCTGGTACTTCTACCGTAACTAGCGGTGCAATCAAGGTTGGAACTGACGTTATCAACCTAGCGCAGTACTCAGGTGTGCCTCTCAATATTGCGACTTTGGGCTACGTAACTATCGGTACTTGGGCAGCAACCCCAATTGGTGAGCCTTACATCTCTACAGCGATTGCTCGTACCGAAAGCCCAACCTTTACAGGACACGTGCATGTTCCTCTTACCCCTACCGATAACGCTGACGCAACCAGCAAGAAGTACGTAGACGACTTAATCTTTGCAAGCTTACCGTACCTACCGGACATCATTCCTTTGGACGACCTTCGCTACATCTTTGATGGGGTAGAAAGCCGCTTTGAACCACGATTCCAAGGAACAAAGGTAGACCTATATAACCCTCTTCGTCTAATGATCAATTTAAATGGCACAGTTCAGACCCCAAGTTATCCCGACTATGTGTGGCAATCTATGCTACCATTAGACGGATTTATGCTGGATAGCGATGGTTGGATAGCGTTTAACGAAGTTCCGCCTGCTGGATCTACTTTTGATGGTAGAGTTATGCTAGGACCTAACGTAAATACAATCGGTAAGGCGTATCCGTTTAAAGCGATGGATATTTTACTAGGAGGATAAGCAATGACAGGAAAGAGACTAACTAATGGCTAGAAAAATTCTATGGGAAACCGCGTACACATTCGTACCATCAACACGTACTATTACAATTCCTCGTCACATCCCAAGAGAGCGCCTTCTCCTAATCACCAACGTGACCACCAACCAGGTCATCTATAACTTTTCTGACCCTAGCCTAAAGGCAACCTCTTACACAGCTACTATTGCTGCTGATAACTCTGAGTTAACAACAGTTGTATTGAACTACAACACTGTAGCTATGGGCGCAAGCGACAAGCTTCAGTTTACAGTAGATGAATATGCAGAGCGTTTTATGCCGGAAGAACAGCTTTTCGACGCCGTACAAAAGCTTCGCACATCAGACCCTCAGTCTCTAATTGATACAGACTTTGAGTATGGAACTCAGCCTACTAAGTGGGAAGTTCTATCACTTGTAAACAACAAGCCTTGCCAGTACTACGATATTCAGGATCCGATTGCTCAACCTTCAGGCGGTGCTCGTACTATCACAGCGCTTACTGGAACAGGTTCTTCTCGTCTAGTTACAGTTCAAACATCTTCAGCTCACGGGTTAGTTGTTGGAGATAAGTTCTTTATCCAAGACTCTAACGATCCTTATGCTAACGGATGGTTTATGGTTCGTTCTGTTGCAACAACAGCAGTTACTAACGACACATTTACCTACTATGCTCGTCACACAATTCTTACAAACGGTTCTATTTTGGATGCTACAAAGACGTTTATCTACAAGGCGTTTGACTACACATCTTCTTCAATCCCTGTATCAGCTACAGCAGGAGCAGCATTTACAGCCTCTGGAACAACTGTCACTTGTACAACAACTAACGCTCACGGCCTTGTAGCTGGTGACCTTATCTATGTAAAGGGAACTACAGCAGCCACCTCTAACCCACCTAATGGTGCATGGGAAGTTGCAACAACTCCAACAACAAACACATTTACCTTTGCTGTAGTAGATGCTCCATCAGGAGCTATTACCTCACTAGTTAATTCACTTACTCCTCGTTCTGGCTCTCAATCTATCCACCGTGCTTTTGATGGCGGCGTGAAGTTCAGCACAGGCGTTTCTGCTCCTGGCTCACGTGTTGTTCGTCAAACACGTAAGTATTTCCGCTATCAGTCAGGTAAGGGAATCCAGTTCTCAACAGGCTCAATGATGAAGCCAGTGTTTGCTGTAGACAGAATTACTTCTTCTTCTAACGTGGTAACTGTTAACACCCACTACGAGCACTTCCTAGGTGTTGGAGCAACCATCCTTGTATCTGGATCAACAGACACCGCATACAACGGAACTTGGACAGTTGCATCTGTACCAACTCCTCTTTCATTTACATACGTTGCAAGCTCTGTTCCTGCAACCTCACCTGCTCCAGGATGGCCTATTAACATTGCACCTACAAACTGGTATGGTGCTCAGGTTCGTATTGGTATGTTTGACGATCAAAACGGATTCTTCTTTGAGTACGATGGTCAAAACTTCAACGTTGTGCGTCGTGATGCCACAGAACAGATTTCTGGAGAAGTTGCTACAACTCAAGGATCTCAAACTATCACAGGTACTAACACCTCATTTTCTACACAGCTTTCTCCTGGCGATGACGTTGTTATTCGCGGAACTACATACAACGTTGAGTCTATTGTCAGCGACACACAGATGTATGTATTCCCTGAATACCGTGGAGCTTCAATTGCAGGCGGCGGAGTAGTAAGTAAAGTTACTGAGTTCCGCGTTCCACAAGCCTCATTTAATATGGACAAGGTAGATGGAACAGGTCCTTCAGGAGTAAACCTAGATCTCTCCAAGATGCAGATGTTCTACATTGACTATGCTTGGTACGGTGCTGGAGCAATCCGATTTGGTATTAAGAACGAACGCGGTGAGGTCATTTACGTTCATCGTATGACACACTCTAACGTTAAGACAGCTGCGTATATCCGCTCAGGTAACTTACCTGCTCGCTATGAGGCGTCTAATGAAACTCCTCGTACTACATTGACAGCAACTCTTGCCTCTGGCGGAGCTTCAATGTCAGTTGCTAGCACAGCCGCTTTCCCTTCTTCTGGAACATTGTTCCTTACTCAAGCAGGTGTTTCAAACCAAGCAATTGAGTACATGTCTTATACAGGAAAGACTGCTACAACATTTACAGGATTAACTCGTGGACTCACTAACGTAGTTATTAATCCAAATACAGGTGCTACAGGTGGTGGAACTGTTGCAACAGCATTCACTTACTCAGCAACTGCACCAATTGCAGTTCGCCTCTACTCACGTCACGTTGCAACAGGAACTAGCCACTGGGGTTCTTCTGTAATTATGGACGGACGATTTGATGAAGATAAGTCATTCGTATTCCAGACAGGTATGGCGAACTCCATCGTAGTTCCTCGCGGAAGCTCAACTAACCGCTATGGTCTTCTAAGCCTTCGTCTTGCTCCATCTGTTGACAACGGTGTTGTCGGTGTTCTTGGACAACGCGAACTCATCAACCGTATGCAACTAACGCTAAAGCAGATGGACGTGCTCGCACAGTCCTCGTCTTCAGTTGCATACAGCCCAGGTATCTACCTTATTGAAGTTATCTTGAACGGTAAGGTAAACACAGTTACTAATAACAACTGGGTAAACGTTGGAGGCTCAAGCCTTTCACAGGTTTGCTACCACGCAACTAGCACAATCATTACTGGTGGAGAATCAATCTTCTCCTACTTTGTTAGTACAGTTACTGGTGAAGCATCTGTGGTCGCTCAAGACCTATCTCGTGTACGTGAGCTTGGAACCTCTATACTTGGTGGAGGAAACACAAACGTTACCTCAACTGATGGAACTAACATTTTCCCTGATGGACCGGATATCGTAACCATCTGCGTACGTAACCTCAGCGGTACAAACGTAACTGCATCAAGCCTTAACGGACGTCTATCCTGGACTGAAGCACAAGCATAAGGAGGCCTCACGGTGGCTTTAAATAAGCTTAACCATATATACGGAGAACCTCTTGTTGTTAGTTCGCTAAACACCACGGGTGACACCGTAGTATCTGGATCTTTACGAGTCATAGGGTCTACAACCCTTGCTTCTGCATCTATCGGTGCAGTCACAGCAGGCCAAATACAGTACCTAGCAGGCCTTACAAGCGACGTTCAGACCCAACTTAATGGGAAAGTTACAGCTGCTCAAGTTGCAGCCGTATACGCCCCTTTAGCAGGCGCTACATTTACTGGTGCCATCTCTGCAACTACCTTAACTCTTACTAACGACTTAACAGTAGCTAATGGTGGAACCGGTTTAAGCGCAACTACCAAGGGCGGAATCTTTGTAGGTAACTCTACAACTGCCTTTACTAACGTCACTGTTGGAACAGACGGCTACCTACTTACAGCAGATAGCGCTCAAGCAACTGGGCTTAAGTGGGCAGCGGCTCCTGTAAGCCTTCCAACCCAGACTGGAAACAACGGCAAGTACCTAACCACTGATGGAACTGCCGCCTCTTGGGTAACTCTAAACGCTCTTCCAACTCAGACAGGAAACACAGGTAAGTTCCTAACCACAGATGGAACCACATCTTCTTGGGCAACTCTTACCGCATCTAACCTAACTGGCGGAACGCTGTCTTCTACTATCTTAGGTAACTCCGCTCTCTTTATCGGTACCACCTCAGTAGCCCTAAACCGTACCTCTGCAAACCTTGCACTTACTGGAATCTCAAGCGTAGCGTTCCCAGGATCAACCTCGGGTACTACAACTGTTCAAGCATCAGCTGCAGCAGGTACAACTACCTTTACTCTTCCAGCAACTACAGGAACTGCCGCTCTTGTTGGTAACACTTTCTTTGTTGGAACCACATCTATTGCTAACAACCGCGCCTCTGCTTCCCAAACACTAACTGGTGTAAGCATTGATGGTAATGCGGCAACTGCAACTACTGCAAGTGGCGTAGCCGCAGCTAATATCTCTGGAACAACCCTTAACGCAGGTGTTACTGCTTCTTCTTTAACCTCAGTTGGAACTATTACAACAGGTACATGGTCTGGTTCCTTTGGCGCCGTATCTGGTGCAAACTTAACATCACTTACAGCAGGTAACCTTTCTGGAACCATTCCTACTGGAGTTCTTGGTAACTCAACGCATTATGTAGGAACTACAGCAGTTGCTCTTAACCGTGGTTCTGCTAACCAAGCATTAACAGGAATCTCTAGCGTAACCTTCCCAGGCTCAACCTCTGGAACAACAGCCTTAGTAGCATCCGCTGCAGCAGGAACCACAACAGTAACTTTACCTGCAGCAACTGGAACAGTGTCTCTTCAAGGAAACACCTTCTTTGTAGGAACTACATCTATTGCAAACAACCGTGCCTCCGGTGCTCAGACTTTAACTGGTGTAAGCATTGATGGTAACGCTGCCACAGCTACATCTGCTACCTCTGCGACAAGCGCGACGTCTGCAACAACCGCTACAACTGCTACCTACCTAAATGGTGCATCAAGCTCTGTAGGAACTAACCTAACTGCTCGTATTAACTCAGGTTTTTACGAACAATCTACAACAACTACAGCAAACGGGTGGCCTGTAAACGGCGGTTGGTACCACCTTATTTCATCTACGCACTCTAACGGTGCAAACTACTACGCTATGCAGATTGCTGGCTCTTTCTACGATAACAGCAACTACTACATCCGCTCTACAAATGGTTCTGGAACTACTGCCTGGACACCTATCATCACAGGTGTTGGCGGTCAAACCATCGGTGGTAACTTAACTCTTTCTGGAACACTTACTATCAACTCTGATGCTCGTATTAAGGAGAACTTAACTCCTCTTACAGGCGCTTTGGATAAGGTTAAAGCACTTACAGGATATAACTACAACCGTATTGGTTCTGACAAGCTTGAGATGGGTGTTGTTGCTCAAGAGGTGCAGAAGGTAGCTCCTGAGCTAGTACTAGAAGATTCAGAAGGCACCTTGTCTGTTGCATACCAGAATATGGTTGCTCTTCTTATTGAGGCAGTTAAAGAACAATCAGCAGAGATTGCTGCTCTCAAGGGGCAAGTAGAAGAACTTAAGGGTTAATAATGACGACTACTATTTCGGGCACAACTGTTACCTTTACTGATGGCTCTACTTGGGGCGGTGCTAATGGGGCACTAACTCCAGACACTAATACCGCTAGAA
>Ga0209229_10000591_pt1 | contig 14841 bp, 25 predicted proteins | sample SanBayMetagenome_FD_187466 | JGI IMG/M metagenome (GOLD analysis project Ga0209229, IMG submission 187466) | Freshwater and sediment microbial communities from dead zone in Sandusky Bay, Ohio, USA (SPAdes) (version 2) | ecosystem: Environmental > Aquatic > Freshwater > Lentic > Sediment... | reverse complement strand
ATAGGGGTATATATAGTATATATATATATATAATATTTTATATTCTATGTGCACTTTTTCTCTTATGCTCTTATGCAGCGCATAAGTTGCTGAATATCAATTAAGTTTTGCATAAGAGACGCATAACTGCATAAGAGAAATAGGCTAAAACGGGGCCAATCCATCAAAATCGTGGTCATTCTTGGAATGATTGACGTTCCAAATTGAAGGCTTCTTATCGGCTTTGGCTGAGATCAGGTAGCCATATGACCTGTTCATGTATACCCTTTTGTAGCCCATTTTCCTCAATTCAATACCCAAACGACGTTTATCTATCTTCTGTTTGCTGAAGTTTTCGATATGGTCTTTGATGACAGACGTGGTCTTAAAGTCATGATCAGCTACATAGTGAGGCTCTTCAAACAGGTGTAGCAGCATTTCAGCCTCAATACTTACCTCACCGTATCTATTGGCTGTGTGCTCTTCCAACATCTCAATTTCATCCGATGTCAGGCCACCTCTTGCGCCTGCCAGGTACATTTCTTTCAGCTGTGCAAAGAGTTGGTCCTTGTCAACCGAGTTGTACAGGTCGAAGTTGAACTGGCCGGTGGCTTCGATGACGATGATGCGGCGGTTGCCGGTGGCATCGTTCAGGATTTCGGTCTCATTGCATGTTCCGCAAAGGGTGGCGATACGCTTCAGGGTGACGTTCTTGCGTCCATAGGGCTCGCGCAGGGTGAAGGTGTCGGAAGATAGCATCCGCTTCATGTGCTTGCTGTCCTGCTTGGACTTGCCTGAGTACTCGTCGTCGAAGATCATGAGCTTCTGCGTCATTAGGACCTCGTCGTCCTTGCCCTTGTCGAGCTGAGAGTTGGCAAAGAAACGGCGCAAGGTCTCAGGCATCAGGCGCTTGAAGAATTGAGTTTTGCCTGTGTTCTTCTCACCTGCCAAGATGAGCAGCAGGATGTTGGGCTCGCCTTCGTAAACGGTCTCTATCATGCCGAGCAGCCACTTGGTGACCATTGCCTTGCGCCACTCGGGCGTGCCCGTGTCGGATGTGATGCTTGCTGCAAGGTCGGTAAGGTAGTCCACCCCATCGTACTTAAGCCCGTCTAGATAGGTGCGGATGGGGTTGTAGTCGGGCGTGCGGGATGAGCAGATGATGGTGTCGAACAGCTCCCGGTTCAGCTTGTCGAACATGGTCTTAGCCTCCAAGTAGATGTCGTTCATGTGCTTCTCCTGCATCTCGTGACCGTTGAGCTCGTACTCGCGGGTAATCTCGTTGCGACGTATCTGGTAGGCGTTCCTGATCCACATGTCCACGTCGTTGATGTTGACACCCTTCTGCTTGGGGTCAGGCTTGGGCTCGTAGTTCTGCTCGTAGACGGCTTGGATGACCTCCTGCTGCTCTTCTGACTCAGCCTGTGGCATGGGCTTGCCAGATTGTTTGGCGTAGTAGGCGGCCTTGGCGATGCGGTCTTCATTTGGCATAGACACGCTGAAGCCATGCTGCTTGGCCCAGTAGTAGACGGTGTTGATCTTGATGCTGCCGTCGGATGACTTTAGACAGGCTCGGTACTGCTTGGCGACTGCATCGGGGTCGTAGGTAGGGCCGAAGCGGCTGATGGTCTGGTAGTAGTTCAGTCCTGCCTCGCCGTACTCGTTGGCGATGGCTGCACCGATGCGGTACCAGCGGTCGTAGTCGCCCGTGATGTCGGTGTTGATGAGGCTGAGTAGCTGCTCAAACTTGCTTGACGTGTGGATGTAGAACGATGTGCGGGCGGCCTCATGGTCTTTGTTGACGGCACGGCTTGCCTTGAACTTCTTGGCATTGACCTTTAGGAACAAGTCGGGGTCGTAGCTGATGAAGCGGGCACGGGATAGGTTTCCGCACGACGGGTCAATGATGATGCTGTACTTATTGTAGAAGTAAGCCTTTAGGCTCTCGAACGAGTCCCTGTGCTGCGGCCCGTCTATCTTGATGAGCACGCACAGACCTGATCCGCCTATTGACTTGAAGCAGGCATAGGTGTAGTCGTCATTGCAGAGCAGCTTAAAGGTCGTCTCTATCTCTTCGACGTCATCTATGTCAATTGCGATGAAGCCGCTGTGCTGCTTGAGACCTTCGTCGGTGCGCTTGGTGAATAGGCCCGATGCGGTGAAGTTGGGTGCTTTCTTCTTGAGCTCGTCACGCTTGGCCTTGTCCTTCTCGGCTCTGACACGTTCTACGATGTCCTTATAAAAGCCCGAATTGATCTCTGCAAGTACGGTGTCAATGTCTTTAGCGTGGGTCTCAACGACCGACTTGATGTTGGTGTAGAAGCTTACAAGCATGTGTAGGTAGAAAGAGCTACCCCCCGGTTCCCTTTGGCGTGCGCCTAATGACGGGCGCAAGGGTCGCGAGAGGTAGCTCTTTTAAGTTCTTTTTCATTGTCATTAAATTTTCGCCGATGCTAAACTAATATCAAAACTTGCCGAAGATGTCAAATGTTGATAACATGTATTAGCATGCTTAAGCATTGACAGTTCTGCTAACGCTTAGAAACACCAAGCCCCCGCATGAGCGAGGGCTGGCTGGGGCGGCATTCAGCGGTACTGCCACCCTGGGGGCAACACGTGACGGGTGTCTGTGCGTTGAATACTTGCGATGATTTCCTGACGGCTTGGTTGTCCTAAGACCAGGCGGGAGGTGAGGAAGCGTGTGAGTAGTTCGGTGTTGATGCGTAGGTTCATGGCTTTACAAAGAGTAGAGTCAGTGATGTAAAGGTAGCGGCAATCCATCCGCGGCGTGACTTCTTGACCTTGGTGACCTCTTTATTGCAGTTGAGTAGTTCACGCTCAAGGCTATCCCGTTGGTCTGTTATTTCATACAGTAACGCCTGAGCGGTCTCATAACGCATGGTTTGTCGTTCAATAGTCTTGGCTTGCAGGTCTGAATAGTTCTGATAGAGCTCAAGTGACTCACGGGTCAGGCCAAGGTCTACCCGGTCGCTATCGGCTTGGATGAGGTCTTGCAGCATGTATATGACCAGCTGCTTGGGTATGACTACCAGGCTATCAGGGCTTTGCTTTCGTGCTGTCCGCGTAGCGCTTTGCGAGTAGCTCAGTGAGCTCATTGCTAGACATAGCGCTGACGTAAGGATTGCTAGCCGTGCGGTTGCTTCGAACGTGAACGATTTGGGGTTGCTTTGCATCGATTTGTTGTTTGATGTCCTTAAGTTGTGTGTTGTAAGAGTTGATAGAGCGCTCCATCTGCTGAAGCTGCATGGTGTGCTGTTCGACCTTGGTGTCGGTGTCCGCCCAGATGACGGTGTTGTCTACCGGCTTAGGTGCGAAGAGCTTGACGGTGATGAAGCTGACCGCGAAGACTAGGGCGAGGTCAAGCAAGAGTTTCTTAATGTTCATAGGCCTTTGAAATATAGGATAGCGTTGATGATTTCGTGCTTGTCCGCGTAGGGTACGATGTCCCGCAGCTGTGAGTTGATGGTTCGGACGTAGTTGTCCTGCTGCTTGGCGACCTTGGCGAAGCGTCCTGCGGTGTACTTGTTCTTGGGGACGCTGCCGTCAATATCAGCCCATGCGACTGTCTTCATCTTGGTGGCGACCCGGCATGCCTCTTCGATGTAGATGTTGGTGAGTTGGATCTTGGTCATGCCTGCGAGCGCGGTCGAGTCATGTTCGGTTTGTGCCTGCGCTGCTCCTAGAGCGGCGGTGAGGGCGAGGGTGGTGAGGATGTGTTTCATTAGTATTGATTGAGATTCTGTTGTTGTGTGCGTTTCCACTTTCCGTACTGCTCCGAATGCGTCACGTCATGGTAGCTGGCGCAGCTAGTCAGGCAGGCGAGTAGCAGCAGGCCGATGTAATAGCGAGCCTTTCGCTTGACGATGTTCAGCCCCATCCCTCGCAGGTGCACGATGTCGCGGTAGACGTTACGTAGGGACGAGCCTGACATGGCGGCTAGCTCTTCCATAGTGCCGCCCTTCTCAAGCGCTTCGGATAGTGCCAGCAGGCGCTTGCCTTTGGCGTTGAGTAGTCCTTCGAGTGCTATGCGATTGCTTGCCATTCGGTGTAGAATTGATCCCATGTCCGGGCAATGATGTAGACTCCGCCTGCCTTCTCTATTTCAGCCTTGACGCGTTCCTGGTCGGGACTCATCCTGTCCTTGCCTATCTTGACTTCGATGGCTACGGTGATGGCCAGCTTGCGGTCGCCTATCATGATGTTCTTGGCGGCCATGATGTCGGCGATACCCTTGCGCGTTCCGCCCTTACGCCAGCGCCCGGTGCGCTTGTCGTAGATGCCTGTGTTGTTGATGCGGTCGGCGTAGTGTCCTGACATGCGGATGAAGGCTTCAATGCTTCGGGTGAGTTCGTTGGCGGTGGTGTCCTTGAATGGCTTCACGTATAGCGCGTGGATAGGTAGGCTTGGGTACTTCTCATGCTGGCGTAGAAGTGCCAGGCGTTGCAGGTCCTTGAGGGTCATAGTCGCGGATGACCTTGATAAGCTCCTCGTGGCTGACGTCCTTCTTGTAACGCATGAGCGCTACCTGGTCGAGCAGGGCAAGGAACGGGTCGTCAAGGTAGGCCTTGTGCCTGTCCCGTAGCTCTGAGAGCCTGCGCTCTAGGTGTTCAATCTCCTTGGTGAGGGGTGTGGTCATCTTGCGAAGTTAGTTCATCGGGCGGCTCGTTATGGCCAAGCTCGTTTATGAGTTCATCTAGTTCGATAAGCTTGTCGCTTATCTCTTGCATGTTCTTGACAATGAGCGTCTTGACCTTGCCAAGCCCTGTCCAGTACTTGTTCTTGTCGTAGCCGATGACCATGTCATGGCCTTTGGCCTCCCATGCGGCGAGCTTCTCTAGTGACTCGCAGTAACTGTCGAACAGGCGGTCACGCTGGTTGATGAGCACCCACTTCTTAAGGCTGATGTCGGCCTTGAAGCTGCCCATGATTACGTTGTGTCGTGGTGTCATGATATGAGATCTTCAAGGTTGATGTTGTGGTCGGCCATGAGCTCGCGGACATGAGCTATAGCGATTTCAACGCCTTCCCTAATTGCTGATTGGCTGTGCACAGGAATACGGCTGATGATTTCGTCTGTTGAACTGCGCATACGGTTGTCTATACCCCACAGCACTAGCGCCATATCTAGCGCCTTGACGCACCGCATGTGAGCCTGACGCTCGTCGTGGTCGTTCAGGTCGAAGGTGAGGGTGGCTGTCATCGCTTGGGCTTTTGCTTCTTTGACTTGTTGTACTGCGCGTAGCAGATGGCATACGCTTGGTCTACTGTCATGCCCTGACGTAGCAGGGTCTTGACACATTCTTCTACTTGTTTAGGCATGGTCGGTGTAGGTTTGAATTGTTTTGAATATTTGTAATGCTACTTGCGGCACTATGGCGTTCCCTGCGGCTTTGATTGATTCTTGTCTCCATTTAGGAAAGGTGATTCCGTCCAGTTTGGAGGAAAGCCCATCATTTCGAGAACAAATAGGGGATTGAGTTGGGAAGTTGTCCCATGCTCTTGACGGACAATCTTTGTCATACTCATTTGATTTTCCGTTGCCGAACCACTCATCTTCCCGCCCTCTGATGCTAATGGTGTCGGCAGCATTCCCATCGCCATTGCCCTGCTTAGTGTCACACTGTGCATACTGCCCTCCTTGACTTGCGTTGACTTCATATTGGCCGTTGCTCCCGTGCTGTCCATTGCTGTCGGTGTCGGAAGCAATGGTATTTCGACACCATTCTTCCAATCTTGTATTTGACGGCTTAGAGTTATTGTTCGATTTTGTTCCTTTGCTTCCTGACAAGTCATTTTCCCTAACCCCCTTTTCCCTGCATCGCCTTCGCAGGTCGGAGTACGCAACAAACCAAACCCTATCCCTTCGGTGGGGAGCGTTGACGGCACAAGCTGGAAGTACATACGGTTGGACTTCGTACCCTTGAGCTTCCAGGTCAGCTTGCACTTCGTCGAATACCATCCCTCCATTCCAATTAACAAGGCCGAGAACATTTTCGCCCACGACCCATGTCGGCTGAATCTCCCGTATCGCTCGACACATTTCCGGCCAGAGATGTCTAGAGTCTTCCTTGCCGAGTCGCTTTCCTGCCATTGAGTAGGGCTGGCAGGGGAAGCCTCCCGTGAGAATGTCACATTCTCCTCGGTAAATAGTGAAATCTGTCTTGGTGATGTCTCCATGTCCTTTAGCTTTTGGGAAATGATGCTTTAATACTTTTTGTCCGAACTCGTTCCACTCACACCAGGCTATTGTCTCCCATCCCATCCACCGGGCTGCAAGGCTAAAGCCTCCGATGCCTTCAAATAGGCCGATGTGCTTCATGGCTGTGTTGGTGGTGTATAAACAAGATTTCCATCTACGTCTTCAATGCGTATCTCGCCATTGACAAACTCGACCATAGCGGCGTAGAGTGCTTGCTGCTTGTGCATCGGTAGTTCCATCATGAGCTTCATCATGTCTGACCACACGACCGAGTTCTCAATGAGCTCGTCAAACAGGCGGTGGTCATCTGCCCATGAGTTGAACAATGACTTGGCTGAGTTTAGGTAGGTGTTAAGCACCTGCTTCTGCCGCATCTTAAGCTGGTCTTTGAGTACATATGCCCACCCCTCAGCCTGCTGGCTAAGGGATAGGAACATGAACATGGCCCAATGGTTAGGGTTCCATGTGGGTGCGGCGGTGGTGATGGTTACTTGCTCCATGTGGTCTTGTATGTAGTGGTTGAACTCTTTACAGGCGGCAAGATACGCACCAGCTCGCCGGTCTCTTCATTGAGTACGGTGGTAGCGTTCTTGATGCCGCGCAGGAACTTTTCGCGCTCCTTGCGCTTGGCGGTCAGCTCGTTGATCTGTTGAGTCAGGTCGTTGTACTCGGCATCGTTGCAGCCGGCATAGTCGTACTTAGTGCCTGCTTCGATGACCTCGAAGTGCGCGCCGAACAGAACGATCTCTTCGCCATTGGTGTACACGTTCAGCTCGTCAAGCACGCGCCCTCTGAGCTCGTCCTTGATAGCGTCAAACAGGTCGGTCATGGACTTGACGTTCAGCGCTACCTGGGTGGCCTTGAGATGACCTTCGTCAATGAGTGAGATGATAGATGCCGCGCGGTCGCGGATGATTTCTTTGGTGAGCGCTACAGGCTCACTGTCTAGTTGAATGTCGGTGTTCATGCTTCGGTGAGTGTTTTAAGTTGTGATGCTGTGATTTGATACTTCTGCTTGACTTGGTCTATGCTACCGCCATTGGCGATGAACTTGGCCACCTCGGGCATCTTCGACTCAGGCAGGTGAGGTAGAACTGCGGCTTGACTATCCGCAGCATCGTCATCGTCCTCTGAATTTAGGTTTAGCAGTGCGCTGATGGCGTAGCGTTTGAGGTACGTAAGGCCTCCGCCTGCGTTCTGAAGCGCGTTGGTGTTGTTGCCTTGCATCGGAATGAAGCCGACCTTGCTGGCGATGAACTGACCGCTCACATGCTGAAGGATGGTGATGACCTCGGGGCCAGCAAGCGATTGCATGACCATGAGACCGTTCTTGGCTAGTGCAGGCTTGGTCTTGGCGATGATCTCGTCAAGGGTCGTGTAGCTGCGTGTGCGGCCACCTCCGACCGGGACGGTGCGGTCTTTGGTGATGCTGACGGGCTCCTTGTGGAACGCAAGCAGGGCTGCTAGTACCTTGTCCTGCGCGGTCGAAGTCCAATAGTTGTCGGTGTGCCAGGTGATCCCGCTGGCGGGGGCTTGAGCCGAGCCGCTGTGCTCGGTGTCAAGTAGTTGTTTGGTTGCTCCCATTGTTTGTTTATAGAATAGTGATAGTGATGCACTCGATGTTGCGCCAGAATGTAATGACTGCGCTTTGTAAATTGAATTGTACTGTGTTCTCGTTAATATGAACTTTTTTGATTGTATCAATGCCGAATCCAAATGCGGTGTCACCATTGATAAAAATGCGCTCTTCGCCGTTTGGCATGGCCTTATACTGCGACGGGATGAAGAACAATGCTTCGGATACTGTTCTTGGTTTGATGTCCATTGTGTTGTTGATGATTAGTTCGATACCAATTTCTGAATTGACGCGATGCTATTTCGTAAGCTATCGGATCGGCATGCGCTTCGCCTAGTTCGAAGTACTGATACTTGGGTTTGTGAAGGACTCGGCAGTCCACTAGGAACTTGGTGAAGTAGGAATGACTTCTGCTCTGCTTGATGACCCTACGCATCTGATAGCCGCTAGCTTGACCATGCCGTGACAGGTAACTGACTATGGCCTTGATTACTTCGAAGTCCTTGTCAAGTAGCTTCTGCGTCATGAACACGGTCTCTCTGAGTTGTTCTACAGATTGATTATCCATAGCATGTGGTCGGCTTTAGTGATGAAGAAGTCGTGGATGCATGGGTCACGATGCAGCTTTGTGCAAGCTTTCAAGTAAGTGTACATGTCACTGAAGACCAGCTGCCTCACGCTGCTCGCGTTGCTTTGCAAGGATGCGCTTGAGTTGTTCGACCCGGTCGGTGCGTTGTTTGATGATTGTTTGTGCATGTTTGATGATGAGTTGTGCTGTGTCGTTGCGTTGAATGCCTCTGAGTGAATTCTGAACTGTCTGAGCCGTGACTCCGACTTCGCGTGCGATAGTGGTGACATCCCCGTAGAGCAGGGACTCACGAAGATCTTTTAACTGATGCGCTTTCATGTATGATGTGTTGAATTTGTTCACGTTGAGATTGATAATCGGCAAGCCACCGGCGGCAGTGGTCGCCCCATCCGCCTTCCTGATAGCAGTCGATGAGTACTGCGAGGTGGCGCTTGGCCTCCTGATAGTTGCCTTCGGTAAGTAGGCGCAAAATGACATTCTCTAAATGGCCTGTAAGGCGAGCCGCGATCTCGCAGCCAATATAGTCCTTGTTCATATTAGTAGATGATGTAGATGTCATGAACTGGCAGGTCATTGACAAACTCTTGATGAACTAAGATGCGCTCGCCTGTTGGGATGTCAGCGTCATCAACGAACGGCCCTTCGATAGAGATTAAAGCGTTGTTGATAACGCTAGTGAATTCGATGTACTGGTGACCGTTGTGGTAAGTGAGTGATGTGGTGGTAGTTTCCATGTCCTTGTGTTTTGATGGGTCAAAAGTACATAAGCCATTGAAACTTATATAAGTATCAAAGTAGCAAAGTATAAAAATAATTCCTAACTATCTGACATTCAGGCGCAAAACTTTACACCTGAGCCGATTCCCACACGCTCTGAGCCGATTAACTAGACCAACTCCCCGTCAATTATCTTGTAAAGCTTGACCCGAAAAGCCCCCGCATCGTCTAGTCGTTCCACTATGCTGAAGCCGTGACACCACTGGTTGATGCCGTAGGTGTATTCAGCATCCAACCGGCAGAGGCATCCTTGCGCCCAGGCTCCTTGCACATGGCCGTCCATCGTCCGGGTGATGTATTCCTGATTTTGATGCCAATGGCCGAACAGTACGTTTGACTGCGTCTTCATGTAGTAGGTGCGTGCGATGTTCACGACGCCCATCCCTGCCCTGATCTCATGCCCGTGAATGATGTTCAGCCTTCCGAACTTGACCCCGATGTTGTCGGGTAGAAACACGATGCCGTGCTCACCAAAGTTGATGATGCGGTCGATGTTGAATAGCCCATCAAACATGCCAGCGTTCTCCTTGATCCACCTGTCCAGACGAGCCTCATGGTTGCCGAGCTTAAAGTAGATAGTGGTCTCAGGAAAGCGTTGCTTCAGCTGGTCAACAAAGAAGCGGAAGATGTCAATCTCAGCCTTGACGCTTGGCTTGCGGCTATCCTTGCTGAACTTACTCAGCTGGTAAAAGTCAAGGATATCACCGTTCAACAGGATACTATCCACGCCCTTGTCCTTGCCCTCACGCAGGGCTATCATGAGCGCCTGGCGGTCGTGGTATGGGAAGTGGATGTCAGACAGCACTAGCATGCGCTTATGGTTTAACGTAGTCCACGAAAGGATGCTTGGCTCACCATGATCTAGGTCTGCAATGGTAGAGTCGGATGCTTGGTCTTGCATCTTCAACTGAATGAAGTTGTAGACACGACGCGCATCAGCCAGCATACGCTGTGCACTATCGTTGAATTCTGCTCCGTACTCACCACGATACCACTTCTGCACATCGGCAAGCATGGCCTTGGGGTTGGCCACAATGAACTCATAAAGCTGATCGAACTCTTTCTCGTATATCTTAGGGCGCTGTGCGTAATGCTTGCATAGTATCCGGTATTCTGGTTTCATCTAGTTCGATCGGTAGAAGCTTATCATCTGGTTCTGTTGGTTGTCCATGTACTCTTGCCATGCCGTGAAGATAACGTCGTAGCGCACGCAGGCCACTATCACTTCGCCGTCTTGCATGACCACGTCAGTGTTGTTGAAGTCTACAGACTCCTGAATATAAGAGATGTTCTCGAACGGAATGCACGCCACACGCTTGAAGTACTCGGCAGGCGTGGACAACATCGGGTCATCGTTATCTTCATGAGATGCACACCATATCTGACAGCGGAGAAAGTGTTCGATTTGCATGATTCAAAGGTACCATGCGACCTATCCTTGGGGTATATTATTTCGGATAAACAAATAAACATCCGCGCTTGGCACCGGTGGCACGCTCGTTGTACTCATGCCAGAACTTGTCACCATAAGCCTTGGCGACCGCGTCCTTGACGTAGTTCCAATCGTAGACGATGCCCGGGTATTCATCGTACCCGAACGACTTGCCGGGTACTTTGAAGTCATGAATGACCAACACGGGGCGCTTGCCTGACTCTCCGATGATTTCAATCTCTTTCAGCAGGGGATTCTCGAACCAATGCGCGTCAAGGAACACCAGCACCTGCCCTTCTGCCTTGGCCAAAGCCTCGCCTAGAAACTGCTGCGATGGCTTCAGTTCGTGGTGCACGTTGGTGATGCCTTCAAGTTGCTCAAGGGCTATCTGATAAGTAGGCTCATGGATCTCGCATGTGTAGACCTGGTCGAAGTTCTTGGCCAGCCACTTAGTGGTGTCAGCGTAGTAGGTGCCCGTCTCAATAACGGTCTTGATGTCCCAAGTCTGCTTGATCTCAAGGAACTTGTCCTCAAGGTGTGTGTCATTATTGAACGCCATCGGTCTCGTTAGTCGCGAAGTTGGTCAGGAACTTGCCGATGACACCTGCAAACAGGCATATCAGGGCGATGTACTTGTCATCGTTCAGCACGCTGTAGGTAGTGGCCAAAGTCGAGATGCTGAGAAGGGTGTCTCCCATAGCACGGAAGAACTTAGGCGTGGGTGCCCAGTAGTTTTTCGGGTTGATTTCTATCATGGCGGTGAAGTTAGGGTGTATCTTTGAAACGTGTCCTAGTTCGTTGTGTTGTGGGGGCGCAGTCACATGGCTGCGTCCCTTTTTATTTGAAAGTGCATCAGGTCTGGTCGTGTGGGCCAGTCGCCTCCGCAGTCAACAAATTTACGGGACAAGTTTAAGAATTCCTTGGTGAATGGTTTCAGCTTACGTGCGATGCACTGATCGCGTGTCAGGCCGAGGGGGTTGTGCGAAGCGTTAAGATCAATGGCCATGCCGAACGCATGGATGCTCAGACTGGTCAGTCCGCGCTTGGTGCGCACGTTCCAGCAGCCGTCGTAGGTGGTAATCTCCTTAGCTAGGTCAGCATCGGCTAAAGCGTATAACCAATCCTGCGCTATAACCTTGAAAACTTTATGTATGTAGATGCGGCTGGGCAGGGCCGGAATGGCCTTGTCGAGTTCCTTGGGCACTGTCCATAGGACCATATTGGATTGCTCCCACTTGGCCGTGTTAATACTTGGGTTGCCATACTTCTTAATGAGTTCAGCGCTGCTTACCACAGATGCGAGTCCAGAAGCGTTTGAATGTTGATTTGATAGGACTGCCGAGTAAGGTGTCTAGGCCAACGACAATGGCCACGCTATACGATGTATGCTGAAGGGTGATGCTTAGGTCTACCTCGCTGATGAATGCGCTAATATGACCTAGCACGATGAAGGCGCAGGAACTGAGGAAGCCTTGTGCAGAACCGCTGTCAATAGTGTTGCTCATGGATGCAAAGGTAAAGCAAGGGCCCCCCGAAGGGAGCCCTCACTAGCCTGAATTTTACTGAACGATAGGTATAAAACACTCTGAGAAGATGCCATCAGGAATGCTGTAGGGGCAAGGCAAGTTTGAGTTCTGCCACTTTACAGTTACCTCATAGGTCAATACGGCCTTAAGGTCGTCGGCTACTGGCATCTTTGGAGAAATGCTGACGGGCGCACCTGCTTCCCAAATTTTGGAAGAGGTACGGAACCATACGGTGTAATCCGAAGAGTCCTTGATTGCATTATAGTAGTCACAATTGGCCGTGGTATTTGGATCCTTATAAGTGAGCACATGGCTGATACCACCATTCACAAATTCAGAGTCACCAAAGCCGACAAGTTCCTGAACTGTTCCACCGTCATAAGTTCCTGCGGTAGCCCACAGAACGGTAATGTCACCGTTAGCAAGACCTGTGTTCCACTCGGTAGGGTCTTCAGGGTCAGTGAAGCTGAATGAGTTCTTTACGAACGCGATTGAACGAATACGGCTGTACTCGTATGTAGGACATGGGTTACAAGTGTACTGCGGAATGGCGCCGCCGCCGCAGTTACTGGCAGGATAATATACTGACATGATGTTTTAGATTTTAACAGGTTGGACAATCACTGATGCAAGTAACGTCGTAGTCCGTCGTGATCGTGTAATCTAATGCGAAGTAGATGTGATGGGGATGCACGGGGTACGTCGTCGCTGGTAGTTTGTATTCGTTGGTGTAGATGCCAACGCCGTCGTAGTTGGTGCTCTCGGCTTCGATATTGACGCCGTATAAGCCAGGGTACTGACTGAACTGTGAATATTTCAACTGCTGCTGAACAGCAGAGGTAAGGAGGAACGATAGCTGCTGCGGCTGCATCTTAGTGCGGATGCGGTCGGCGAAGCAGATGAGCCGCATGCGAGCCTCTTCACGGGCTGCGTTTCCGCCATCACCAAAGGCGACAGGGGCTTCTGTGACGCTTGTCTGAAGGCATCGGTGGTAGATGACCACGCTGTAGGTATCGTTGAATCCTGAGAAGGTAGTGCCGCCGTTGATGTCTACAAGAGCCGGTATGCCGTCCTGATTGCCTTGGTAATTACGGGGCAGGATTTCGCTCAGTCCGAATAGTTGCTTGATGAAGCGCTTGTCATCGACCAGCTTGCCCGTCTCCAGGGTGCTGTTGATGATGGTGACTATCTCGTTGAGGTATGGCATCAGCTGAAGACTTTGTCTAGATATTCTTGAACTATGTCTTGGACTTGACCGAGTTCTTGATCGGTGAGGGCGAAGATTGTGCCGTAGCCTTCACGACCAGAGCGCGTGTAGGATTTGACATCAACTGTCTTGCCCGACTTCAACTTGCGTGAGTGTGCCTTGACAGATGCTGACTCCGTTCCATTCTCGGCTGCATCAGCCTTGGCTACGTTAATGGGGTTGTCGTATCCAAGACCGTACTCAGTATCCGACAATGGCACGACCTTCCAATCGTTCTGCATTTGTCCTGTGTAGAACAACACGACCTTTGGGTCACTAAGATTCTTGTTCTTTATGCGCTGCTTAAGGTAGCCATCTGAGTACGTACCTATGTTCGACCCATCGGCTTTCTTGCCGTCGGTATGGATACGCTTTTGAATAACGCCTAGCATGCTGACGGAAATCTCACGCAGCAAGCTATCCGCCTGCACTGCACTCAGCACACGCCCTTGCAGTTCCTTCAGAGCGCTAACGTCTATATCAGTGCTTATCACTTCTTAGGCCTTGTCTTTTTGCATCCACACATATCAATAGAAGCTTGTTGTTTCCCGTAGTTGGACTCCGCCGCTGCACTCAATGCAGCAATCGCACGCTAGATTGAAGCCGCCTGCAATCTGCTCAAGCGCCTTCATGTATTCGACTTGATACTCCTCACGCAGTTCCTTGGCGCGTTGCAAGTTGACAGTCGTGAACTGATTCAGCTTGCTGCTGTACAGCTGCTCGGTCAGTAGTTCGATGCCGCAAAGGTACCACCAAGGGCGGGTGAAGAGGGACTTGTTGGTGCAGATGAGATTATCCCATGTGCACACTATGCTGAACGTGGCAGTAAGCCCGTAGGTATTCGTAGTTTGTGACTCAAGTGCGTCGTTTGTGAACGCATCCCACATGGTCTCGGTGTAGAAGCCATTGAGTCGTATGTCGCAGCAGCCCGGTGTTTGGTGATAGTTGGGTGCTTCGGTAGTGTAGTATGCAGATATCGGGTCACTAGGGCTAGGTGTCACATAGACCGCCAATGCCTGAGCGTTGAACGTCTGGTTGACTTCGATGGTGTTCCACCCGTCAAGTGTCAGCTCGTAATTGCCCGATGACCATAGCAGCTCGTTGGTATAAGCATCGTACACCACGAAGATCCCCTTCTCCTGCACCGACCCGTAGAAGTAAAGCTGCTGAATGTGAATAGCATTTAACGGTGATGCGATGTAATCGTAGTTCTTAGCCTCGTTCATCTGAATGATGAAGCCAGCTTTTGACCCTACTACCGCAGCCTTGGTGACATTGGTCACCTGCTTCGGCATATTGATCGCGTTGGTCAGGCTCTTCAGTCGGTACAACTTACCCATCGCCTCACGCACATCAAGGCTGAAGCGTGACTGCGCCCGTGTCTGAATCATTGACCACAGGTCAAGGTAGGTCTTCTCCTCTTCGTTGGTGAGGCTCACCATCTGCTTCAGGCTGATGCCTGGCAGGTCGTTGATGTAGAAACCCGAGGCGGGTGC
>Ga0209229_10000590_pt1 | contig 14866 bp, 13 predicted proteins | sample SanBayMetagenome_FD_187466 | JGI IMG/M metagenome (GOLD analysis project Ga0209229, IMG submission 187466) | Freshwater and sediment microbial communities from dead zone in Sandusky Bay, Ohio, USA (SPAdes) (version 2) | ecosystem: Environmental > Aquatic > Freshwater > Lentic > Sediment... | reverse complement strand
TCAATTTTTTGTGCTTTATGCAAATGTAGATGGGTTTACCTATAAAGAACCTGATGTTCCATTTGCGGAACGTCCGGAAATTGACAGATGGATTTTATCTAGTCTTCAAACCTTGGTGAAGGTTGTGAATAAACACATGGATGATTATGAACCAACTCTTGCTGGGCGTGCAATTGATGAGTTTGTAGATGAGTTGTTGAGCAACTGGTATGTGAGGCTATCAAGAAGAAGGTTTTGGAAAGGAGAATATGGTACAGATAAAATAAGTGCATATCAAACCTTATATACATGCTTGTTGACAGTCGCCAAGCTTGCTGCACCCATTTCACCGTTTTTCACTGATTCGCTCTTTAGAAACTTGAATGAGGTGACTGGAAAAGAGAAGGTTGCTTCAATACATCATACAGATTTTCCAACACCTCAGGAAGCATGGATTGATTTGGCTTTGGAAGAACGTATGGCCATGGCAAGAGAATTTTCTTCACTTGTTCTTTCGATAAGGAAAAAAGTCAATATCAGGGTTCGTCAGCCACTCCAGAAATTGCTTATACCGATATCTTCCGATCAGATGCAACAGCAATTGAAAAAAGTGGAAGATCTGATTTTGGCGGAAGTGAATGTAAAGGAGATGCAGTATTTGCCTGCAGATAATGATTTTATCAAAAAAAGGGTTAAGCCAAATTTTGTGATACTCGGCAAAAAGCTTGGTGCAAAAATGAAGGCAGCTGCTGCTGTGATTACAGCATTAGATCAGCAGTCGATTAGAAAATTGGAGCAAGAAGGACAAATTTCTATCTCACTTGAGGGCGAATTGGTTGAAATTTTAAGAGAAGAGGTAGAAATCCAAAGTGAGGATGTTGCTGGATGGCTGGTTGCATCCAGAAATGCATTTACGGTGGCATTAGATGTTTCCGTGACACCTGAACTGGAAAATGAGGGTAATGCAAGGGAGCTGGTGAACAGGGTTCAAAAAATAAGGAAGGATCAAGATTTGGAATTGACCGACCGTATAATTGTGGAAATTCAATCAGATCCGGATTTGGACAATTCATTTACAGATTATAATGCGTATATTTGCGCCGAAATTTTAGCTGACCAGGTCTTGCTGAAACAAGGTTTAACAGAAGGAGTTGAAACTGAGATCAATGGTAAAATGCTGAAGATCAATGTTATAAAAAAAGGGTAAGAATTATGGCAACAAAGAAACCAGCACCATCAAAGAAAGCAGCTCCTGCTAAAAAAGCAGCTCCTGCAAAAAAATCAGCTCCAGCTGCTAAAGCCGCTGCTGTAAAAAAACCAGTAAAAAAGGCTGCTCCTTCTAAAAAACCATCACCTGCTAAGGCCGCTCCTAAAAAGGCGTCTGCAAAGGTTGTTGCTGTCTCTAAGTCAGCGGTAAAATCTGCCCCAAAGAAAGCAGCTCCTGCAAAAACTGCTCCTAAAAAAGCAATAGCAAAGTCTGTTGCTACTAAACAAGTAGCAAAAAGTGCAACAAAAGCAACCCCTACTAAAGTTGCTCCAAAAAAAGTTGCTCCTAAAAAAGCTGTTCCTGTTAAAGCGGCACCTGCAAAGCCTGCCGGAAAAGCAGCGCCCATCAAGGCTGCCAAAACAGTAGCAAAACCTGCTGCAAAGGTTGTTGCACCTAAGCAAGAGTCTCCAAAAAAATCGGCAAAACCTGCTGCGAAGGCAGCTCCTGCAAAATCGGCAAAACCTGCAAAAAAGGTTCCTGCAATTGCTCCAGAAATTAGATTTGCTGAAACAAGCAAGGCTGCAGCTAGTCCAGCTGAAATCAGAAAAGCACTAAGAGCAAAAGAGGCAAAAAAAGACCTTAAGCCTGTCCCGATGCCTAAAATCACAACCAAATCAGCTCGCAAATACGAACCTGAGTTCACCAGATCAGTTCTAGATGCTAAAGATGAACCAGCTCAATCAGGTCCAACTCAGCGTTATTCAGATGGTGAATTGTTGGAGTTCAAAGAATTGATACAAAATAAACTCAATGCTGCAAAACAAGAACTTGCCTATTTGAATGGTTTAATTACCAGAAAAGATTCCATGAGTGGTGAAGATTCTGATACCCGTTACATGACCATGGAAGATGGCAGTTTGAGCATGGAGCGCGAACAATTAAGTCAGATGGCTAGCCGTCAGATCGATTTTATCGAGAAGTTGGAAAAAGCTTTGATGAGAATTGAAAACAAGACTTATGGTATTTGCAGAGTAACAGGCAAATTAATCGATAAGGCACGTTTGAGAGCGGTACCACATGCTACATTGAGTATGGAGGCAAAGACTGGCATGAACAAGCCAGGTCCAAGTTTCTAAAACTTACCTCATTTCCTGCATTGCTACCAGTTTAGCGTAAATGCCATTTTGGGCAATTAACTCCTCGTGTTTACCTCTTTCTGCAATCAGGCCTTGATCAAGGACTATAATTTCATCAGCATGACGAACAGTGGATAGTCGGTGTGCAATAATGATACTTGTTCTGTCTTTCATCAAGTGGTTGATAGCATCTTGTACCCATTTTTCACTTTCGGTATCCAAAGAAGAAGTTGCTTCATCCAAAATAAGAATGGGGGGATTCTTGAGGACGGCTCTTGCAATGGTAATTCTTTGCTTCTCACCACCGCTTAATTTTGATCCTCGATCACCTACCAAGGTTTGATAACCCTGTTCTTTTCGCTGAATAAACTCATGTGCATTTGCAATTTTTGCTGCTTGTTCAATTTGCTCAGGTAGGGCATTCAGGTTACCAAGTGCAATATTGGCTTGAATGGTGTCGTTGAAAAGTATAGGTTCTTGTGTTACAATACCCATCAGGTTCCTAAGGTCTTCCATTTTGAAGCGTTTGATATTGACGCCATCAATTAATACTTCGCCAGAAGTTGCATCATGAAATCTTGGAATGAGATCTGCTAAAGTTGATTTTCCTGCACCAGATGAGCCAACAAGAGCAATGGTTTGTCCTTTTTTGATGTGGAGGTTTACATTTTGCAAGATGGTTCTATCTTGGTAAGCAAAACCAATATTCCTAAGTTCAATAGATTCATTGAATTCATTGATGGCAACTGGGTTAGGATCTTCTTTGACCGATTGTTCTTCTTTGATCAATTTTTGTATACGTTCAATACTTGCCGCCCCTTTTTGAATATTGTAAGAGGCAGTGCTAAAGGCTTTGAGTGGGTTAATGATTTGTGTGAAGATGGCTATGAAAGTGAGAAAATCAGGACCATTCAAAGCAAAGTTTTTATTCAATACCAGTGATCCACCATAGTACAAAACACAACATACGGCAATAATTCCCAAGGTTTCAGATACAGGTGAAGCCAGGTCTCTTCTGCGTATGGTGTGGTTTTTGATTTGAAGCAATTCAGTATTTTCTTTTTTGAATTTATCAAGTTGTTGTCGTTCTGCGTTAAATGCTTTCACCACCCTAATACCACCCAATGTTTCTTCAATTGTACTGAGTATTTCGCCAAGTTTGATTTGTACGCTGTTGGAAACTTTTTTGAGTGACCTGCCAATTCTACCAATAATTAGACCTGCAACTGGGAGAAACAAGAGTAAGAACAAAGAGAGTTCTGGACTCAGGTTAATCATTGCAAAGAGATAAAGTGCAATCAGTATTGGTTCTCTAAAAAAACTTTCTAAAAAACTGATGGTAGAGAATTCAACATCTTGCAGATCGTTGGTGAGTTTGCTCATGATGTCCCCTTTTCTTTGTTCATTGAAAAATCCAACAGGTAGTTGCAGGATTTTAGTGAACATATCTGTGCGCATATCATTGATGATATTGTTGCGGATAGGGGTGAGCACATACATTGAACTGTAGAGAAATATATTTTTAAGTACAATAGCAAGAATCACAATCACACAAATAATGGCTAAAGCTTGTGTTCTGCCTTCTGGCGTTTGCGTTAAGTTGGATAATGTGTTGTATAGTTGGTCTGAAAGACTACCTAAATCTAGACGTGAAGCCGTAACGGTGCCATCTTGCTGCAAACCAAATATCAAAGTTAAGAAGGGGGCTAGCATGGCTAGTGAAATCACGGAAAAAAAGGCAGAAAGTATGTTCAGGATGAAATACCCTGACACCATTCTGGGATATTTTTTGATATAAATAAAAATTACGCCCAGGCTCTTCATTATGCTGACTTATGTTTTTAGCGAATTAGCACCAAAAGTAACTAATTTTACATGCAACAAGCACCCATTATGGAGGAAAGCAAAAGACAAAAACAAATTGCAGGGGTTATTCAAGAAGAAATGAATGACATTTTTTTGAGAATGGGACTCAACATGATGGATGGAGGTATGGTTTCCATTTCACAGGTAAAGATTACCCCCGATCTTTTAGAAGCTAGAATTTATTTGAGCTTGTTTCAATTAAAGAATGCCGACGAAGCACTTAAAAAGATTGAAGATCGAAAAGGAGAAATCAGAAGAGAATTGGGGTTTCGTGTGAAGCAACAACTAAGAAGAATTCCGGAATTACGTTTTTTTAAAGACGATACACTTGATCATGTGTTTCGTATGGAAGAACTCTTCAAGAAAATAAACGAAGAAAAAAACAAATGAATTTTAGGACCATCCTGAAATTTGCCTGGCGCTATTTCAAAGCCAAAAAATCCACAAATGCCGTTAACATCATTTCATGGGTTAGTGTTGTTGCAATTGTATTTGGTACAGCCTCATTGGTGGTAATTCTGAGTGCATTCAATGGGTTCGAATCACTTGTTAAATCTTTGTATGCTTCGTTTTATCCTGATGTTAAAATAAGTCCAGCAAAGGGACAAATGATCACACTTACCCAAACTCAATTGGATCAATTAAGGGGAATCAATGGCATTGCTACTATTAGTTTGGTTGCTGAAGAGAAAGCGCTGATTCAAAATGGCGGACTCCAAACGGTTGTTCATATCAAGGGAGTGGACAGCAATTATGCTCAAGTTGCAGGAATAGCTGATCATCTTTATAGAGGTGAATATATTTTAGGAAATGAAGATCAACCTGGTTTGGTATTTGGTATTGGAGTTGAACAGGCATTGGGGTTGTTATCTAATCAATCAATAGCCCCTGTATCGGTTTACTTGCCAAAGAAAAATAACGTATCTACTACGGATCCACTTTCATCTTTATCGCTTGCAACTGCCAATCCTACTGCTAGTTTTGCTATTCAGTCGGAGTTCGATAACAAATATGTTATTACTAATCTCGACTTTATTCGTCTCTATTCTGGTTATGAACAGGACCAATACAGTGCTGTTGAAATTAAAGTAGAGCAGGATGCCAATGTTGCACAGGTAGTTGAGTCTGTTGCTTCTTTATTGGGTAGTACTTATAAAGTTGAAGACCGGTATCAGCAGAACAATACGCTTTATACTACCATTCAGCTTGAAAAATTGGCCATCTATGGTATTTTCTCGCTAATACTTGTTGTTGCTGCATTCAATATGATAGGTGCTTTGAGTATGTTGGTCTTGGAGAAGAAGAAAGATATTCAGGTGTTGCTGGCAATGGGTGCCGACCAATCATTGGTTCAGAAGATTTTTTTAGCCGAGGGAATTTTATTGTCAAGTATCGGCACTTTGGGTGGTATGATTATAGCAGTGATTTTATATTATATACAAATCACCTACAAACTAGTGCCTTTGCAGGGTGAGACTTTTTTAATCGACTATTATCCTGTAAAATTATCGGTGAGCGACTTCTTATTGGTCGGACTCACAGTATTTACTATTGGAATAATTGCATCTTGGATTCCTTCAAGAAAAGCTTCTACAGAAAAGTTGGATTTACGGAATTGAGATTAATAATCACCAATGGTTTCAGGAAGTTGAGCCAATGCTTTTGCAAGTTGGTCATCATTAGGTGCAATACCATGCCATCCGTGGTCATTTTCCATGAAATCTACTCCCTTGCCCATTAAGGTTGTCATGATGATGGCAATAGGCTTTCCTTTGCCAGTCGACTCTTTTGCCAAAGCCAATACATGAATTACATCATCCATGTCATTCCCTTCCATTTCGAGGGTACTCCAACCGAATGTTTCAAATTTTTCTTTGAGGCTGCCCAGTGAAATCACTTTATCTGTAGGTCCGTCAATTTGCTGACCGTTAAAATCGACAGTTGCTATAAGATTATCCACCTTGTGGTGTGCTGCAAACATGACTGCTTCCCAGATTTGGCCTTCCTGCAATTCTCCATCTCCATGAAGGGAATAGACCAAATTTGAATCATTATTGAGCTTTTTGGCCAAAGCTGCACCAATAGCAACACTTAGTCCTTGTCCAAGTGAACCCGATGCAATTCTCACACCAGGGAGATGCTCATGTGTGGTAGGATGACCTTGTAACCTTGAATTGAGCTTACGGAAAGTCGCAAGTTCGCTGACAGGGAAATAGCCTGAACGCGCTAAGCAAGAGTAGAAAACAGGGGAAATATGTCCGTTTGATAATATAAAAATATCTTCATTGATGCCGTCCATCTTAAAATCAGGATTGTGCTTCATGACCTTGAAATACAAGGCGGTAAGAAAATCAGTGCAACCTAGAGATCCGCCAGGGTGCCCACTTTGAACGGCATGAACCATTCTTACTATGTCCCTTCTGATTTGTGTTGCTGTATCCTGCAAAGATGCCATGGTGAGATTTTTTGGCAAAGCTAATGTTTTTGCCGTTTTTTACGGTTGCCTGCTGTTTATTTCTCTTCTATGGTTGCAAAATAACTTGATGAGAAATTCGTTTAAATACTGACCTTTGGGTCATACTCATTTTTACTTGATTAACTAAACATGGAATTTCTTGTTTTTGCAGCAATCCTCTCATTTGTGGTGGCATTCATCGCCACACCCGTTGTGATTAAAATTGCAGATGCTAAGAAATTATTTGATCAGCCTACAGCCAATAAAGTACATTTTACCCCAATTCCAACTTTTGGCGGAATTTCTTTTTTTGTTGCCGTTCTATTTTCTATTATTCTATTGGTCTCCTTTAAGACAGCACCGGAATTGCAAAATTTTATAGCGGCTTCAATCCTTATTTTTTTCATTGGGTTGAAAGATGACGTTTATCTGATATCGCCTACCAAAAAATTCTTAGGTCAACTTTTAGCAGTTTTCTTATTGACCTACCAGGGTGACTTTCAATTGAACAGTTTACAAGGATTGATGGGTATTGAAGAATTGCATCCTGTTTTAGCAACAGCATTTACTTACCTGACCTTTTTGGTAATCATCAATGCTTTTAATTTGATAGATGGGGTAGATGGATTAGCGGCTATGTTAGGGATTATTGTAGGTTTATTTTTTAGCATTTCATTTTTGGTTGCAAAAGATTGGCCTTATGCGATTCTAGGGTTCTCTATTGTTTTTGGATTAATCGGATTCTTATTTTATAATTTTTCACCTGCAAGAGTTTTTATGGGGGACACAGGGTCTTTGTTTCTTGGGTTGGTTTTAGCTGTTTTGTCGGTTAGGTTTATCCGGACAAACAGCTCAAATTTTATAGACTTAAAAATAACTGAAACTGGGGCAATGGCTTTTGCTGCTGTATTTATTCCTATCATGGATACATTGCGGGTATTTTTGATTCGTATATACAAAGGGATGTCGCCTTTTGAAAGAGATGTAAACCACTTGCATCACATTCTTTTGGACAAGGGCTATTCCCACAGTCAAATCAGTTTCATTCTAACAATCACCTCCATAATATTTATCACAGTGGCGTACTTGCTTCAGCCATATGGAATTAATGTTATCATAAGTTCACTGCTAATTTTGGGGTTGTTATTAATGTGGATGTTAACTCCAAAAGGGCCACGAAAATGGCAAAGAAGTTCAAAGGCCAATCCAAAACACTCAGTTTCTAAACTTAATAGCAGTAGTTGGAAGCGCCCTGAATTTAACAACTGATCTTCAGTTTTCTTGTGTTCATTGCACTTCATTTCTTAGATTTGCATTTGAAATTTTGAACTATGTCTGAGGAACTTCATCAACACATTAAGGATGCCAGCTCATCAATGGAGAAGGCAATAGCACATTTGGAGGCTGAATTGGTTAAAATTAGAGCAGGTAGAGCCACTCCGCAGATGTTTGATGGTTTGGTAGTGGATTATTATGGATCTCCAACACCCATTGCACAGGTGGGTAATATATCTGTTGCTGATGCCAGAACACTTACTATTCAACCATGGGAAAAGAACATGCTTCAGCCAATCGAACGTTCAATTATCGCAGCTAATTTGGGTGTAACACCTCAGAATGATGGTACCATTATCCGAATTTTTCTTCCACCACTTACAGAGGAAAGAAGAAAGGAAATTGTAAAAAGAGTTCAGGCTGAAGGCGAACAGTCAAAAATTGCAATAAGGAATATCAGAAGAGACGCAATTGAGCAGGTGAAGAAATTACAAAAAAATGGTTTGAGTGAAGATGCTGCTCAAGATGGCGAGAAGGAGATTCAAGAGCTGACCAATAAATACATAGCCCTTGTAGATAAACACTTGGCTGCAAAAGAAAAAGAGGTAATGAGTATCTAAGACTTATTTGTTAGCAAGTCTTACTCCAATTAAAATAATGGCCATTCCCACCAGTTGAATTACTGTGACCACCTCTCCAAAATAGATTCCCCATCCCAGTGCTACAAAAGGGATGATATAAGTAACAGTAGATGCAAAAACTGGTCCTGCTTTTTTCATCAATTGGTAGAAAATTACGGATGCAACACCTGTATTGATCAAGCCCAGCAAGCCTGCTATCAGTGTTCCTTTTGTCCAACTACCATTCAGCAAATTAGGATGGGTAAAATAGCCCGTGCCAGCCAAAACCAATAATGTGGGTACAATAAGCGAGGTGAAGGCAATAGTTGCAATATGCAATGGAGCTACATTTTGCACATATTTGTTCACCACGTTTACATTCAGTCCATAACAAATAGTGGCCAAGAGCACAAACAATGAATAGGTCAAATGATCAAAATTAATTCCATGTGTTCCTCCAAGGTTGGTAACCAGCATGCCGATGAAGCCAATTAAAATCCCTAACCATTTTATCCATCCAATTTTTAACTGAAAAAAGAAAGTGCCAATGGCTATTGTAAAAATGGGAGTCAGGGCATTCAAAATCCCTGCTAGCGAACTATCGATTTTGGTTTGTGCAATGCAGAAGAAAAAAGCAGGTAAAAAGGTGCCAAGTAGACCTGAAACAATAATTGGCCAAAGGGCTTCTTTAGGAGTTTCTTTGTAGGCCTTACCAATAAGGGGTAAAAAACATAGTCCTGCAAAAAAAATACGGATAGATGCTACCTGATAAGGGCTCATGGTTTCTAGCCCTTCCGCTATTAAAATGAACGAACTTCCCCAGATCAGGCACAGCGCGATAAACAGTAACCACTTCATTGGTAATCAATTGAATCGCAAATGTCGGATTTTAATTTCTAAGACATCTATCATACGGCGCATTTTTCTATATTTGTCACCGATCTATAATAAAAACGAACATTGAATACTACATCCTACCAGATTTCCTTACCTCAGTTTGAGGGTCCTTTTGATTTGCTCTTGTTTTTTATCGAAAGAGATGAGTTGGATATTTATAATATTCCTATTAAGAAAATCATTGATGATTTTCTAACCTTTATCAAACAATCCGAAGAAGATAATATTGAGCTGAGCAGTGAATTTATCTTGTTTGTCTCCACACTAATGAGAATTAAGGCAAAACTATTGTTGCCAAGAAAAGAACTGGATGAGCAGGGTAACGAAATTGATCCACGTCAGGAATTGATTGATAAAATTCTTGAGTACAAGAAATTCAAAGAGGCTTCAACCAAGTTGGCAGAAATGGAGAAGGAAAGGTTGTTCATGTTTAAACGTGGAAACCAACAAGCTGATTTGCATACTGTAGGTGAAGAAGCTGCAGAGGGTACAGAGATTCAATCGATATCACTTTTCAAGTTGATGAAAGTATTTGAAAAGGTGATGCAAAGATTACATGAACGTCAAAATAGACCACAACACGTAGTATACCGGTTTAATTATACCATGGAGGAAACACGTGAACAGGTATTAACGCTATCGGCTAAAGAAAAGACATTGTCGTTTGAGAAAATGTTTGATGTTTGTCAAGACCGACTTCATGCCATTTTTGTTTTCTTGACTGTATTAGAGCTCGTACAACAAAATTACATGGCCATCATTGTGGGTGAGGGGAGAAACAACTTCATCATTGAATACAATGAAGACAGACCAGCAGATATACAGTTTGATATTAATGCGTAACCCTGACTGTCTCTCTCATTAAGGATCTTGTGGCTTCCATGATGGCTTCTGTATCGTAATTACACTCTCTGTGTAATTCTTTTTGAGAACCATGTTCTACTATTCTGTCGGGTATGCCCAATATTTTTAGGGTTGCCTTATAGTTGTGCTTTGCCATGAATTCCAAGATTGCAGAACCTACGCCGCCTAAAACGGTACCATCTTCAACAGTAATGACCTTGTCATAGTTTGTAAAGACTTCATGCAACATTTCTTCATCAAGTGGCTTTACAAATCTTAGATCGTAATGAGCAGGAGTAATTCCTTCTGTTCTTAAATTTCGAATAGCTGCCGCAGCAAAATTACCTGGGTGTCCAAACGAAAGAATAGCAATTTCCTTACCATCTTTTAGTTTTCTTCCCTTACCAATTTCTATTTCCTTCATTTCAGTTTTCCATTCTGGCATAACTCCTTCACCTCTTGGATAACGAATGACAAAAGGAAGTTTGTTGCTTTCCAATTGTGCAGTATACATCAGGTCTCTTAGTTCAGCCTCGTTCATAGGCGAAGACACAATCATGTTTGGAATGCAACGCATGTAAGCAATATCATAAACTCCATGATGGGTTGGACCATCATCACCTACTAGTCCAGCTCTGTCGAGACAAAAGATGACAGGTAGTTTTTGAATGGCTACATCATGTACAACTTGGTCGTATGCACGTTGCATGAAGGAAGAGTAAATATTGCAAAATACTTTCAATCCTTGTGTTGCCATACCAGCACTTAGTGTTACAGCATGTTGTTCACAGATGCCAACATCAATAGCACGATCTGGCATTTCATCCATCATGAATTTAAGGGAGGAACCTGAAGGCATTGCAGGGGTAATACCGAAAATTTTATCATTTTTCTTGGCTAGCTCAATGATGGTTTTACCAAATACATCCTGGTACTTGGGTGGTTGTGGTGTATCGAAAGTCTTTTTATAAATTTCACCTGTAACCTTATCAAATAATCCTGGAGCATGCCATTTGGTTTGGTCTTTTTCCGCCATGGCATAGCCCTTACCCTTAGTGGTGATGATGTGTAATAGTTTTGGACCAGGAATATCTTTGAGGTCTCTAAGCGTATCCACCAATTTGGTGATATTGTGTCCGTCGATCGGACCAAAATACCTCATCTTCATTGACTCAAACAAATTGCTGCTCTTGCTGATGAAACCTTTTATACTGTGCTCAAGTTTACTAGCGATTTCTCTGGAAAAATTTCCTCCCACAGGCAGTTTACCCAAGGTATTCCAGATATCGTCCTTGATTTTGTTATAGGTATGAGATGTAGTGATATCAGTGAGGTATTCACGCAATGATCCAACGTTGGGATCAATGCTCATGTTGTTGTCATTTAGAATTACCAATAGGTCAGCATCTGCAACACCCGCATGGTTCATGGCCTCGAAAGCCATACCAGCCGTCATTGAGCCATCTCCAATTACCGCGACTGACTTTTTATCTAGTTCGCCTTTGTGCTTTGCTGCTATAGCCATTCCTAATGCGGCAGAAATGGATGTTGAAGAATGACCAACTCCAAATGCATCATATTTGCTTTCGCTTCTTTTTGGAAAGCCACTTAATCCCCCATATTTTCTATTCGTTGGAAAGTTATCTCTTCTGCCAGTTAGAATTTTATGCCCATATGCCTGATGTCCTACATCCCAAACCAATTGGTCGTAGGGAGTATTATAAACATAGTGAAGTGCTACAGTAAGTTCTACAACACCTAGACTTGCTCCAAAATGTCCACCATGAATGCTAACAATATCGATGATGTACTGTCTTAGTTCATCACAAACCTTGTACAACTCTTCTTTTCCAAGCTTTTTGAGGTCGTCTGGAGAATTGATTTGCTTTAATAAAGTTCCTGGTTCAATCGTCATTCCAACAATTTTGGGTATGGTTTATGTAACAAGCCAGTAGATAATTTGTTCGGTGTTTCTGGTTGTTTTCAGGGTTAAAGTTAATCAAAAAACTTGCCAGTCAACGCACTCAAAAGACCTTTGGTCAAAAAAACAAATGCAGAGTAACTCCCTTTTGATAGTTTTGGGGAGATGCTCAATAAAATAAACAGGTTACCCAAGTATTGGCTTTTTCAGGTGATGGGATGGACGCTCTTCACAGGCATCAATATTTTCTTCGCACTTACCTATAATCTGTTTGATCGCCAGTTTATACTTAGGATCAGTATCTATGTAGTTATCGGATTCTTGATGTCGCATATTATGCGAAAAGTAATCAAGGCTGTTCGTTTGCTTGAACGACATGTAAATGTTCAGCTTGTTGGTTTTGTTTTGGTTTCATTTGGTTTTGCAGTATTGGTAGGTACACTTGAAACGTATGCCAGCATATTATTGAATTTGGAATACAAGGAAGAAGCAAAGTTTGAAATGTTGCAAAAAATTATCAGCAACATGTTCACTTCGTTTATTTATTTCTTCATTTGGAATTGTATTTATTTTATCTATCACTATGTAGCAGAGACGAGAAAAAATCAATTAGACAACTTGAAGCTTGAGGCGTTGGTCAAATCACTTGAACTCAAAACGATAAAATCGCACATCAATCCACATTTTATTTTCAATGCTTTAAACAGCATACGTGCCTTGATTGATGAAGATCCTAATAGAGCGCGACATGCTGTGACTGGATTAAGTAAAATTCTCCGATCAAGTATGCAGTCTGATCAGCAAGAAGTGATCACCTTGGAAAAAGAGCTTGATATTGTAAAAGATTACCTGGCTTTGGAATTGATACGATTTGAAGACCGTCTAAAAGTTGTCTACCAAATAGATGAAAGCACACTTAGTAATCCAATTCCTCCAATGATGCTGCAAACGCTAGTAGAAAATGCCATCAAACATGGTATAGGAAAAGCAATTGAAGGGGGTGAAATTTTAATTATTTCAAACACACATAAGGAGAGGTATGAATTAAAAGTGATAAATACTGGCAAATTAGATAAAGAGCCACTTCATGAGGGTTTTGGACTAACAAGTACGTCAAATCGATTGAATTTGATTTTTGGCGAAAAGGCAGTATTCTCTATTTTTCAATCGGATGAAGATCACGTAGAAGCAAAAGCTATCATACCGCTCAAATAAAGCATATACCATGAAAAAAACAGCAATCATCATTGATGATGAAAGATTAGCAAGGAATGAATTAAAAAAATTACTGACAGAATACCCAGAGGTAGAAGTTATTGGTGAAGCAGCAAATGTAGATGAGGCGATAAAATTAATTGAAGAGTTGATGCCTGATCTGATTTTTTTAGATATACAAATGCCTGCAAAAACAGGATTTGATTTACTAGCAGAATTGGATACTGTGCCCTCTGTAATATTTACGACTGCTCATGATGAATACGCTTTAAAGGCGTTTGAGGTAAATGCACTCGACTACCTGTTGAAGCCGATTGATCCTAAACGTCTTTCTGATGCTATTCAAAAAGTGGTACTCTTGGAGGAACGTGAGGAAGCTGCGAATGAAAATAGGGCAGAAAGCAGGTCATTCTTGAGTGATAATGACCAAGTATTTGTGAAGGATGGTGAAAAATGCTGGTTTGTTAAGTTATCTGAAATTCGACTTTTTGAATCAGTAGGAAATTATGCACGTGTATTTTTTGGTACCAACAAACCACTGATTCTAAAATCACTTAATTCGTTAGAAGAGCGTTTGGATCCAAAGACTTTTTTCAGGGCCAATAGAAAACATATTGTGAATTTGAGGATGATTGAAAAAGTTGAGCCATTCTTTAACGGGGGATTATTGCTCGAGATTAAAGGGGGTGAAAAAATTGAAGTATCTAGGCGACAAGCGGTTCGTTTCAAGGAGATGATGAGCCTGTGATTTTAATGTGACCATATAGCCCTAAGGGGTGTAGAATTAATCCTATTTTTGCTAAAAATCTTCCCCTTGATTGTAATTGACAAAGTTTTATTGAGTGATGAAATTATAGAGGCTGAATTCGTGTGCAATCTTGCCAAGTGCAAAGGAGGTTGCTGCGAAGATGGAGATGCAGGGGCACCTTTGACAGATCAGGAATTGGATCAAGTGGTAAAAGCATTTGATAAAGTCAAAGGAAAAATGAGTGCTGAAGGCATAGAAGAGGTGGAGAAAAATGGTCTTTATCGTTATGATAAAACTTTTGGATGGGTAACACCTACAGTCAATGAGAAAATTTGTGCTTACGGCTATAAAGATGGAAAAGGGACTATCGTGTGTACCTTTGAGGAAGCTTATAACAATGGTGAGATCAAATGGAAGAAACCAATTTCTTGTCATCTTTATCCTATCAAAAGAAGTAAGAGCAGGTACTCAGAACATGAATTGTTGAATTATGAACCAAGAGCAGAATTATGTAGTCCTGGTTGTAAACTAGGCGAAGATCTCAAAGTACCTGTGTATAAATTTTTAAAAGAACCACTTGAACGTGCTTATGGTAAATCTTTTTACAAAGCGCTTGAACAAATAGCTGCTGAATATTACAATGAAGTTAACCTCCCCAAAAAATAAAATCTAATGCTCGATACTTCCAAAATATTTAAAGAAAA
>Ga0209229_10000589_pt1 | contig 14867 bp, 9 predicted proteins | sample SanBayMetagenome_FD_187466 | JGI IMG/M metagenome (GOLD analysis project Ga0209229, IMG submission 187466) | Freshwater and sediment microbial communities from dead zone in Sandusky Bay, Ohio, USA (SPAdes) (version 2) | ecosystem: Environmental > Aquatic > Freshwater > Lentic > Sediment | place... | reverse complement strand
GGATCTTCATACCCGCATGTTTGAACGTGTTTTGTTCCCACTGAAAATGAACAAAGCGGTGATCCAATGTGAGCAGGCCCAATGGAAGTCCTTTCCGGAAATACACAACCCGATCTCTGTTTCGCTTTCAGACCTGAAAAAAGAGTTTGAACTGCTTCGAAGAAACCGAGTGGAGCCGATTCCGTTGATCCAAAGTCTCGGACACATGGAATGGTTCTTCAAACCAACCTCCACCCGATGGTTGGCGATCAACCCGCAATATCCCTACACACTAAACTCAGATCTTCCGCAAGCAAAAGAATCCATACGAAAGATCTGGGATGAAGCGATCGATCTGCTTGAGCCAACCACATTGCATGTCGGATTTGATGAGATCGGCATGATCGGATTTCATCTCCCGCGTGAGAAAGAGGTGGACCTATTCAAAGACCAATTGTCATTTTTAAATCAATACGCAATACGGCGGAATAAAAAATTGATGATCTGGGGCGATATGGGACTAGCCCCGGGCGAAGCACCGGATGCCTGCAATGGAATCGATCCGGCACGCGCCAAAACTATACGTGAGGCCATTCCGTCTGGAACCTATGTAGCGGATTGGCACTATCTCAATAATGCGAATCCGGCTGTTTACAAAAAGAGCTTAGAGATCTGGAAGCAGAATCAGAACATTCCACTGGCTTCTCCCTGGCTCTGGCCGAATAATGTACGCGGATTTGTCAAGGCCGCCATTGATGAGCAAGTGGGCGTTTTACAAACCACCTGGGCGGATTTTGAAAGCAGTGAAAAGAACATGCTCATCAATATTGAACAATTCGGGGCGTACGTGCTGGCATTGGATTATGCCTGGAGTGGACGGCAAGAACTTCCTACCCAACTGCCCTATGATCCGATCCTGGAATGGACCAGACGATTCTATGATCAGTCCAAACCCCTGACAGCTCGAACAGGATATATAATCACGGACAGTATTCGCTTTCTTGACATCACCTGCGCAAACAAGATCAGCTTGCTGGAAGGAGGCGATTATCGTGGAGAGAAAATTGATGCAACCGGAATCGCATTTGAAGGATATACGGCATCAATTTTACCAGAGGGATCCTTGATCGCCGAAATCGAACTGATTGATCCATCTACCCAAGCACATAGAAAATTTCCCATCCGATACGGTGTTGAGGTGAGATCGAGAAACGATGCCCGTCCGGTTTATGCTTCACTAGACCCACTGAATAAAAGAAAGGTTTGGCAATTTTGGCACACGGCCACTCGATACAGTCGGCTTACCATCAAACAGCTGAATCCTGGGGCGGGACTGCTTATCCGAGAGCTTCAGTTCATTCGCTGATTCAGGCGTGCCAAAATCAACGACTGTCTGCTAAAAGGGGTACTTACAGTCTGTTGTGTCGTCTTTTAAGCTTCCGCATAACGTTTTGCAGCTACCCGAAGGGCGGGACTTTCACCACAAAACTTGATTTGAAAAACTGATATTCGTGTTCCCACAAAACTGTCTTTGGAACACGAAACCCCGCCTTTTGGGTAGGTGCTGTTATGGGCTGCCCTTTTCATTTCTTGTTGCAGTATATATAAATCATGTCCTCTACTGTCTTGTCGCCCATTTCTTGAGCTTTTTTAAGGTCTGCACAGCCGTCACTGGTCTGCTCCTTTGTCGGCTTGATATTACCTTTAGAAGTCAACAGGTTAATTTTAGCTACACCGCGATTTGCATATGCCTCGGTATAGTCTGGTTTTAATTCAATTGCTTTGTCGTAATCTTTTATTGAACCTGCAACGTCCATTATCATTCCTTTAGCTGCCGCTCTATTAAAATAAAGTTCAGCGTCTTTGGGCGTTAAGACGATTAGCTTGTCATAATACTTTATTGATTGCTCATATAGTCCTTGTTGGTATGAAATTTTTCCTAAATAATATAAGGCAGCTTGTCCTTGGTCTCCAATACTGTCCTTTGTGAGAATATGTTCAAAGTCCTTTTTTGCACCGTCTAAATCTTTTAGATATGCTTTTGCTTTTCCTCTGTCTGTATATGAGGCTATGTCAGCAGGGTCAAGTGCTATTGCTTTGTCAAAGTCGGAAATTGCTTTTTGATACTCTCCAAGTCCGTTGTATGAAAATGCCCGGTAGATTAAGCAAAACTTTTTCAGTCTGTCATCAGTTGCTTTGTCTAGAATGTCTGTAAAAGATTCAACCGCTTTTTTGTAACTCTCTGATTGAAGTAATTTGACTCCTTTGTCAAAAGAGTCCTTCAATTCTGCTTGTCCGTAACTGACTTGAAATACCAGTCCGATTAAAAATGTCAATAGTGTTTTTTTCATTGTATGTCTGTCTTTAGGCTTGCTTGTAACGGTTTCGGGATTGGCGAAGTGGCGGATTTTTAGCACAAAAGTTCAAGCGGAGAAATGTATTTGAACCTGTCAGAAAACTGTCATACTAATAGCTGAAACCGCCATTACGCCAAACCGCTGTTGCCTGCAGCTATTTCGGTATGTACCACTCATACTCTGGTGAACTGTCAAACGATTTTATTTTTAAAACACCTTGTCGCATTGCAAGATATAGATCCTTCTTGTTTATTAATACTGATGATGGGTATAGCATACCCCAATAAAAAGGGGACTTTAGGATTTCTGATACTTTAAAATCCTTTTCAAACTTTAAAATATATTGACTTGTCACAATAATTTTTTCATTGTTATAGTCTGTAATTAATTGTGGAGCTTCAACCAAACGTATAAATGATTTATATTTCCAAACAGTGTCAACCTTGAAGATTTCTATGATTTGCCCTCTTTGTCCACCCAAATGTGCTAAGCCTTCAATAGCAAAGTATTTTGAATTGTATTCAAAAATATTGTGAATATTTAAATAGCGAGCCATTTCATAACCATCTAGCCCGTCAGATTTGATGAAATATAAACCACCTCCAAACTCTCCTTTATTAAGTCCTACCAAATACCCATCTGATGTTTTTTTTACAAATCTGTTTTCCTTGATTTCTTTAAGGTTTTTGTCAATAAAGTCAGGTGTAAATGGGAAGCTGTCTCCCTTTTCTCTCATGAAATTATTTCTAACAATTTCCCAGTTATCTCCTGATTTAGAAAATATCCAATTGTCTTGGGAGTGATTAGCTGGATAAATTCTGTCTCCGGTTGGGAGTGTGTCAATTTTCCAATTTGTTAAGTCTGGAACTTGAGCTCCGCAAAAGTTATAAAGTGTCAAGAAAAATATGATTGTCTTAATTTTCATAGTAAGAAGATGTCAATTATAGTTGCAGGCAACGTTGAAGCATTGGCGATGTGGCGGCATTCTGTGTTATGTCTGCCCAGAACCAATGCTGAATAAATGTACAAATGTTCTTTGACTGTTCGATAGCTCAATAGCCTTCGGTCACGCTGGAACAAAAAGTGATTAACAATTTATAGCTGATTGATTGAACGTCGCCCCGCCATATGCGCCAATGCACTGTTGGCTGTAGTTGTTCTTCAGACGTAAGCTTCGTTCCTAACTATAATTTGTCGGTCAACAAGTTCAGTAGTTAATTCTTTCCATGTCCCGTCACGCAAGGTGCCTGCTGGATAAAGCTTTGAATTGAAGTCCTTGTCTATTACTCGCAATGAAGTAGACCGTTTGTGCGGCGTCTCTACTGCAACCTCTACTATCTTATCAAGGTCGTAGACCTTGTTTGTCCAGACCCAAATATGATTTTTTACAATGACTTGAGTGTCTGTTATTACAAAATAGTGAAGCTGGTAAATCATCATTCCGCAAATCACCACTGTAGCGAAGGAGATGCTTAAAAGTGCTCCCATATTTGAAAGAAATACTTGCGGTTTGGAAGCCACCATTAAAAGGATAAACAAAAGCCAACCAAAAATGATTATTCCGTTTATTGAGGTAATTAGGTCGCCTCTAAACTCTTTATATGAAAGAAATGCTGCCTCAGCTCTATAATTCCGTTTACTGTTGATTTTTAGTCGGTCGAGATTAACTACTTGCTTTAAGTTCAACTGCTGTTTCACAGTATTTAAGGCTGTTCTAATAATTGCAGTATTTCTATAATTGTCAGCCCAAACAACCTTTTTCGTGCCGTCATTGAAATTTATAACTGTCGCTTCCATTGGCATAGTTAAATACAAAAAACGCATAGGGTGTTTGCCTGTGAGTTTTATATCCTTGATTTGGCTCCAATCGTAAAAATTCGTCTTTAAAATGTTTTTAAATGTAATTCCGTTATTTGTCAGGATTATTTGAGGGTAGAATACAATAAAATAGTAAATGCTATATAATGAAAATGAAAAAAGAAAAGCAGAAACTGGCAAGGTCGTTTTAAAAAATGATTTTCCATCATCTAAATCACTCAAGCCTTTTTGAAATAGTATTACACTCACTGCTCCGAAGAATAAAACAGCAATTGCGAATAGTAGTCCAGCCTGCTTAAAGTCAATTTTACTTGTTAGTTTAGTGTCCATATACAATTACAGCCAACTTACTTATAGGTCTTACTTTCACCAACCTAGACAACCAGTCTCGGTGTATAGGTCTGTAATAGTCTCATGTTGTAATTTATTATAAATCGTCGAATGGACTTCGAATCTGTTGTAAATTTTGGTTGCTGACATGTGTATACAATTCCGTGGTGCGTGTACTGCTATGACCCAGCAAAACCTGGATATATCGCAGATCTGTTCCACGCTCCAATAAGTGTGTGGCATAACTGTGTCGTAGCCAGTGCAATGTAGCCGGCTTCCCAATCCCGGCCTTACACAGCGCCTGTTTAAATACCTGCTGTATGCTCTTTTCACTGTATTGTGCATCGCCTTGGCCCTCAAACAAATACAGCTTTGGGCGGTAAGCAACAAAATAGCTGCGCAATTGCTCTAGCAGGGTCGCCGGAATCGGTACGACGCGGTCCTTCTTACCCTTAGCTTGCCGAATAAACAACAAGCCTCGATCCGATTGAATATCGGTCGGTTTAATATTTAATAATTCGCCCCGGCGAAGCCCACAAGCATAAATAAGCGCCAACATTACCCGATGCTTCACATTGACCGGCGCAGCTAAAATCCGCTTTACCTCCGATTTAGACAATACATTGGGCAACCGCTTTTCTCGCCTCGGACGCGCGATCCCCTCCGGATTTAATTGCCTACCCGATTGAATACTAAAAAACAACTTCACCGCATTGATTACCTGATTCTGAAACGAAAGCGATAATCGCCTCTTTAATATATACTCCGTATTGAAACGAATGATGTCTTCATTCGATACAATACCCAGCGGTTTTTCCTGTAAAAAATGCAAAAACACCCATAAGGCATCCATATAAACACGGACGGTATTGTCACTATAGCGCCTGCTACGCATCCATTGCTCCAACCGAACCACCTCAGCCCCGTATAACTCCCCTGCTCGATCACGCCCTGCTAAACGAGTCACTTCCTGATCTGCTTCAGCACAGCTAAGAACCGCGTGCTTTGACAACTCAACCTTCACTTGTTCATACCGGACTTGCGTGTACGCTACCAACCAACTTCGATGAACCGAACTCCACGTAGCATCACCCAACCGCTTCACAACATCAATTAACCCAGCATGATACGGAAATTGAATGCGTATCCACTGCTGCTTACCGATTTGTAATAAACGAACCTGAATCAACGGTAACATAATTTGCTTTTTCAAAACCAGGCAAATTACCCCGATGCATCAGCTCGTTCCGTTTTTTAAACGTTTAAAATAAAAATCCTTGGATATGCATTTTACCCAACCAACGGAGATCAGCCGATTCAAGTCCGCCAGAACCAACGACGCTTCACAAACAAGTACGTGATCAAGGCAACCAGTCCCGTGAATATCACTCCCTTCGCAAACCCCATCCAGGCATTCTGATTCATGGAATCCCAATAAGGCTTGATTCCGGTGATGTTCATCAAGGGTAACAACAGCAAACTACCCGCCACATAAGCCACCATCGGATTTTGTCCCTGTATGGAAAGAAAGGATACGGCCCTGGAGATGAATCTCATATCCCGCAGTCCTTCAAAGACCAGCAGCATAATGAATGCCAGACCGGAACAAACAAAATAATAACTATAGGTAGAAGGGTCTTTCTTGATACCCCCTTCAAAGGATTCAAAGGATAGTCCCAGTAGCAGCAAATACGCCCCCGCCATAAACAATCGACGCAGGAAAAGGGATTCAGCTTTACTAATGATCCAATAGATGAGTCCGAGTAAAACCACAGACCCGAATAAATTAAGCGTCAATTGCCTTGTATACAGTCCGTATAAGTTCCAACAGATCAAACTCAATCCGAGTAACGATACGATATGCTTATGTGGAATCGAAGTGTTTGACCCATTATGCCACCCCATCAACCACTCCCCTGCAAACATGCCTGGTATCACAATAAACAAATACTTGAGAAAATAAAATTTATAGGCCCAATCGATTTTGAATGCACCGATGGCATGAAAGGAGAAAAAATCCTTGACCCATCCGTCTTGCTTAGCAGAAAGAAAGATCGCCAGCACCAATGGCAATACAGCCAATCGAATAAAGGGTCTATTTCGGGTGGCCCCATAAATGATCGTTCCGAACAAGGCCATGTTGGCGAGTACAACGATGATGATGTCGGACCGATAGAGATCAAAATCCCTCCCCTTTGCATAATGCATCTGACTCATCCAAATACACGAAACCAGCAGGGCTGCAATCCGAATGATCCCTCGAATGCGTGGAGACGAGATTTTTTTCCAATCATACAGCACACCAAATAACAAGAGGAATGCGGCGATCGAATGGATCTGCTCACGCACCTGCGGCGAATCGGACAATACCCATGCCTTGAAATGCTGTGTAAACAAGGCAAAGAACAACAACAATCCGAATCTTCTAAATGCGTTCGATAAAATGCCCGGCGAATGTTGATGGGCTCCGGGCTTCTTCATCACCAAGGGAAACGCCGCACCCATGCTGAACAGAAAGAAAGGGAACACCAGATCGACCCACGTGATGCCAGGGTAGTTGGGATCGAATGTATGTGCAGGTGGCGGTACCTGTGCGTGGTACATCCATCCGGGCAGCACACCACCAAAGGCGATGCTACCGGAGAGTACCATGGTAAGGATGGCGAAGCCGCGAAGCGCATCGAGTGATTCAAGTCGTTGTTTCATATCCATAAAATAGTAAAAAAAAGGCCACCCTGGAAAGGGCGGCCGATTCTTGCTTATGTATACTGATTATTACCAGCCGGGGTTTTGGGTGAGACTCTTGTTCTTGTCGAGTTCACCTTGTGGAATGGGGCAGAGACGATGCTGATTCGCATTGTAAATGCGCGTCTCCCGTTGCAGGCGACGAGCAGCGCTGCCGGTGTAGTCGATGGGCACTTCATAGGTAGCATCGAATACTGGGGCCGCTGCAGGCGCGGTGAATTCAAGACCTACTCCTGCGGTGAGTCGCATGTTGGAAGTGGTTTGTCCGTAAACCTGAACAGGCATTACACGGGCAGCATAGGCGCCATTGTCCCAACGACGCAGGTCGGCCATGTGCAACCCTTCATTTGACAGCTCAACCATTTTCTCGCGACGTACCAGTGCTTTGAGGCGCTGTGCGTTGCCGAGAATGGCCGGATCAACATTCGGCATACCCACACGTGCACGAACACGGTTGATGGCATTGGCCACCACGGAAGCAGCAGATCCTTTTTCCATGTGCGCCTCTGCATTGATCAGCAGGATCTCTGCATAACGCATGTAGATCCAACCCACTTTGAAGAAGTTACCAGCGGTACCGTTGATGTCTCGATCCTGCAGATACTTACGCCAGTAGTTGCCCAACCCATTTTGACGAGCACCAAATGCATTGGCACTATCTTGGTTGGTGGTGGTGCTGGGGAACGTGATCGCTTGTGTAGTTGTGTTGAATGTGGCAACAGTGGCATTGATGTTGTATACCATACTCGTAAATCCTTGGACGACCACGGTATCACCCGGAACGATCACCGTTTGTTTCATACGGGGATCGCGGTTACGATTTGGACGAGCCGGATTGTAAAGCGGTGATTCAGCGATGCTCTTACCATCTGTGCACTCAAAGAGGTCCACCAGGAACTGGCTGGGGAAGTGACTGGATTGTCCGCCTTGGTTACGTGATCCCTGTACCAGGTTCAAATAGTTGAAGGATCCGGGATCCGCATCGCCATAGGGGTAGATGAACATGATCTCGTTTCCGACATTGGCAGTTTGGCCGGCCTTGCGGAACAGGTTTCCGTAAACAGGGTTCAATGCATAAGGACCATTGGCGATGATGTTATCGGTCAGATCTGCCGCCTTAGTATAGTACTCGTTCGTGCCCATCAGCATGGCCAGACGAGCTGCCGCACCCAAAGAAACACCGCGACTCACGCGACCAAATTGACTGGGCAACCAATCCAGATCATTGGCGCTGGCGGTCAGATCCTCGATCAGGAAATCGATGATCACCTTTTTATCCGTGCGAGTGAAATTATAAATCTCTTCCGGCGTGGAAGGAGGTGCAGAGAAGAAAGGTACATCGCCAAAATACTGGATCAGATGCCAGTAAGCAAGTGCCCGAAGTACTTTAGCCTCTGCTTGCACGCGCTTGTACTCAGCTTCTGACATGGTGGACTGCGCCTTGGTCATGTAAAAAAGCAAATTGTTCGCACGCTGTACCACTTGGAAGAAAGCGGTCCACAATTCTGAAACGGTACCATTGGTTGAATTATAAGCACCTGATCCGATGGTACCATTCAATCCGCGCTCGTGACCGAGTTCGGTGAACAGATCCATCTTGGAATAATACGGAGTGGGGTTGTTGAAACCCGGACTCACAACGCGCGCACCAAAGGCGTTGTATACACCGGTGAGTGCCTGCTGTACTTGAGCGGCATTGTTGTAAAAATCAGCTTGCGAATTGGTCGAAAGCGGATTGCGGTCCAGATACTTCTTACAACCCGGCGCAAGCGTAACTAGCGCCAGCAGCAATGAACCAAATATGAATTTATTTTTCATGATTATTTTTTTTCGGGTGATCAAAAGCGGAGGTTGACGCCAATTGTGGTTGTCTTCATGATGGGATAGAACGCACCATTGGTGTTGCTGATCTCAGGATCGAAACCGGGCTCGTAGTTGGAGAAGGTAAGCGGATTCACGGCATTGACATAGAAACGGAGTTGCTCTACGCCGATCTTGCTGGCCCATTTCTTATCGAGTGTATATCCGAGCGTGATGTGCTTCACACGCATGAAAGCACCATTGCGCAACCAGAAATCGGAAGCGATGTAGTTTCCGTTTCCACCCGAAAAGAGACGAGGATAACGAGAATTGGTTTTTTCTGGTGTCCAACGCTCGAGCGCAGACGTCAATCCGGTTGCAAACCAGTTGCCGGCATTGAAGGGCTCCACCCCTACACCAGAGATGTAGTTGTCGCGCTTGGCCACGCCGAACAAGAAGATGTTGATGTCAAATCCTTTGTAATCGGCATTCAGGTTCAAGCTGAAATCATAGCGAGGGAAGTTATTGCCCATCAGCACACGGTCTTTGGCATTGAGTGTATCGTTGCCATCCATATCCACATACTTGATGTCTCCTGCACCGGTGGTACGGGTGCCATTGTAAGGAAGATTGAATATCTCTCCCGGCTGATACAGACGGTTGGTGCGATACAATTGATAAGAACGTACGGGGAATCCGGCGCGAGACACTTGGTTACCCTGAACGATGTCAAGACCTTTTGTATCCAATACTTCGTTTCGCACATCGCTCAAGTTGGCGGTGATGCTGTAATTGAAGGCACCAACTTTGTCGCGGTAGTTAGCCGAAAACTCCCATCCTTTGTTCACCATGCTGCCGGCATTCGCAGGGATCACAGAACTACCTGCATATCCGAGCGCATTGGCAACGGGGAAGTCGATCAACATGTCGGTGATCTTCTTCTGATAGATGTCGAATGTCACATTCAACTTGCTTTTCAGGAAAGCGAGGTCAACTCCAATGTTGCTTTGTGCGGAGTTCTCCCAGCTCACGGTCTCATTCGGGATGTTGTTCAGCGAAGAACCGGGCGTAAGCGTATTGTTGAAATAATACGCCGTACCGGCATTCAGTTGTGCTACGAAGGGATAATTGCTGCCCAACTCCTGGTTTCCGAGTTTACCATAGGATACGCGAAGCTTTGCATAGTTGATGAAGTCAACCTTCTCCATGAATTTTTCCTTGCTAAGCACCCAACCCGCAGATACGCTGGGGAAGAAGCCCCATTGTTTGCCGCGCAGCTGACTGAAACGGGAAGAACCATCATAGCGACCGGTTGCTTCCAACAAGTATGTCTGCTTGAAATTATAATTCAGTCGACCGAAGAAACCGGCCAGTGCAAAATCATTGGCGGATCCGCTGGGAGCGGCAAACGTACCGGTAGCCAGATTCAAATACGGACGATCGGGGTTTGACAAACCTGCACGGGATGCCCCCACAGAGGTGATCAAATTATCCAATCCCTGAAAACCTCCCTGCATACGGAACTGATGATCTTTCTTTACCTGGAAGCTATAGGTACCGGAAGCATAATACTGATTGCTGTTTAAACGGTTGTTGGTATAGCTCAGCAAGGAATCACCCACCATTTGTGCAAACAGGTAGTTGTTGCCGGCGGGGTTCGGATTGTAAGAGGCATAGGCGGTGCGGGCTACATAAGCTTCTGTCCAGGAGGAACGAGAATTGTACGCAGCTTCCACTACGAAATTCCGGAACACTTCTGCATTCAGGGCAAAGCGAACCGACAAGGTGGGTGTTTCCGCAACATTCAGACCGGAAGCTTCTGCCGCTGCAACGGGATTGATGCGGTTGGTCTGTCCGGCATCACCATATTGACCATCCGCAAATTTAGCGGGCCACAAGCGCGCCATGGAGATACCACGCTGCACGATCTCGTTGGGCGACATGCCCGCTGGTTGTGTGTTCGTTGCTTTGGTATAGAACAGATCCGTCGTGAATTTTACTTTACGGCTCAAGTTGATGTCACCATTCAAACGCAGATCATATTTCTTGAAACTGTTGTTCGTGACAATACCTTGTTGATTCAGATACGTACCGGAAGCCAGGAAGCTTACTTTATCAGAGCCACCATTCACGATCAGGTTGTGGTTTTGCATCAAACCGGAATTTTGGAAGATCAGGTCTTTCCAATCGGTGTTGAATACATTCATGTTATCAACCGGAGCGGTGCGATATCTGTCAATATCTGCCTGAGAGAACTGCGGAGCACCACCAGCATTGGTACGAAACTCATTGAAGAGGATCATGTGATCTACAGAAGAGATCAGCTCCGGAAAATTTGTAGGCGTTTGCTTGCTCACAAAACTGTTGAATGACACGGAGGTCTTTCCCGCTGCACCGCGTTTGGTTTTGATCAGAATGACACCATTGGTACCACGCACACCATATACTGCGGTAGAGGCAGCATCTTTCAGCACGGTGATGCTTTCAATCACGTTGGGATCCACATCGTTCATGCTCACGCCTTCCACTCCGTCAACAATGATGAGTGGCGAACTGCTATTCGTAATCGAACCGATTCCGCGGATGTTGATGGAACCTCCGTCGGCACCCGGCTGACCGGATCCTTGCTGAATCACCACGCCGGGCGCAAAACCTTGCAGGGCCATGCTGGTGGAAGCAAGCGGTCGCTTGATCAACTCAGATCCTTTCACGGTCGTGATGGCACTGACCACATTGCCTTTGCGTTGTGATCCGTAACCGACTACAACTACTTCCCCAAGGTCGGTATTGGCAGCCGTCAAGATCACATCCAGCCTAGATCCCTGTACCGTCTGCTCCTGAGGCACGAAGCCGACAGAAGTGAAATAGAGTTTGTCGCCAGCGCTTGCAACAATGGAATAATTCCCGGCGGCATTGGTGATAACGCCACCCGGTTTTCCTTTCACGCTCACAGACACTCCCTCAATTCCTTTTCCTGATGCATCGGAAACCGTTCCGACGATCCGGTTGGATTGAGCAAGCACCTGCCCCAGCATGCAGAGGAGGAAGTAGCTCAAAATGGTTAGTTGTTTCATAAACAATCGTTTTTGAATGTTTGGGTTTTATGGTGATTTAAAATTTCCCTGATGATCAACCGCCTTCGATCCAAACGGATCTACCAGACGATCGAGTGCTACGGCCAGCTCCAGTCGACGGACCGGACGATTGAGATCCCAATTAGGGAATCCCGCGGATGCGTATACCTCCTTCAACTGTACTTCCTGAATTTGACCCGGACGAAACTTGTCCAATAACCACAGTAAATCCCTGCCACTCAGGAACCCATCACTCACACTGAAAAGTGAATTATTGAAATAGGAACGAAGTGACGGAGCCAACTCACTCCAGGTCACCACCGAATCGGCATCAAACCACGTGCGGTTCGCCCAACCCGAAGGCTGTAAGCGTCCACGCAACAATCCGGTGGCGCCAATACGCTGCACCGAAGCAAAATGCGGATGTGCAGGCGTGATGTCAGCATAGGGCATCAGGTATGCCTTCGCCTCCAATAAGGATTGCTGTAATTCACGCACGGGTACGGCTGATGCTGATCGCTTGGAAAGCGCTGCCTTGGCTGCGAGGAGTCCCGCTGCTTGTCCCGTCAGCAACACACAAGGTTGTAAACGAGTGGTACCATTGACAACGTTGCTGACACTGATCGATTTCTCCGCGGCAATGATGCCCGTAAATTCTTTCGGGATCAATGCACCCAAGGGTACATTGAAGGAGGGAACCGGATAAAAGCCCAAGTGCTGTGGTGCATCCGGATTCTTCCGATGATGATGATCGATCGGATAATCACCCACCGAAATACCTGTTCGATACAATGGTTCTTCCTCTCGGAATGGACGCGCAATGTGTTGGACCTTGAAACGCGTCAGTCCATGCATTCGACGCCCTTCGCGATGATAGGCCATCCAGGGCAAGCGATCGGATGTGCCAAACTCATCATCAGCCAGTCCGAGATGACGAAAGCCCAATTGCGTTTGCAAAAAATAAATGAACCGATAGGTCTGTTGCTTCGCTTTCTCCAATTCAATTGTTCGTGCCTCAGCAGAAAGTGGGATCAGGTTCAAGTAAATATCATTTCCATGTCCAGGCCAATTGATCATGTATTTCCCATTCGGGAGTTTTCCATAGGCGATCATCTTCTTGGCATCCACATTCGGTGCCAGGCGGGATTTATCGTTGTAATAATCTGTGCACGCACCATCAAACTCGCGCGGATCGTAATTCGGCGGGCGAACGATCGTACAATCCTTCCCTACCCCATAATCCTTCAGAATGGCGGCATAGGTGATGTCCTGAATGATGTCATTGGATGCCGGTACCTGTACATCTTCTCCGGTCAGTGCACTCGCCTCCATGCCCACATCAAACGGAACACCGGCCAGTGCGAGGGCATCGCCCAGTTCGGTACCGTCTACTAACTGACGCGAACGAACGGTCAGCTTCTTACCACTCTTGGTGTGACGAAAAAGAGCGCCCTCGACCTTCTTGCCATTTTTAAGAATGCCGATCAATTCATATCCGTACAACACTTGAAGATTTGATTCGCGCGAAACAATTGACTTCAGGATGCTGTCGCCTACCCGAGGTTCGAAATGCGTATTACTGACCCAGCCAGTAGCAATTTTATTCGGACCGCCATATACCTTGTACAACTGCTCACGAAACTCAGCCCATAAGCCGGATGGAAGCAGGTGATTTCCATCGGTGGCTGAAACACCGGCGGCTGTTAACATACCACCCAACCACGGCGTTGATTCCACAATGAGCGTGCGCGCACCACTGCGGGCCGATTGAATGCCAGCGGCTGTACCGCCTGTGCCACCACCTACCACCAACACATCGACACGACGAGTTTGTGCATAGGCAGTACGTTCACTGACCAGGTTTGACCCGGCAATCAGCAATACAAACACCAGCTTATATGTACCCTTCAATGTCATTTAGATAATTCCGATAAGGTTTTGTGTACCTGATACAGAGAACGGGGAATATGGAAACATCCTTTCCACTTACCGCCCTTCAACGGCAGCAACACCTCTCCTCTTCTGTTGAGATATCCAAACCACTCTCCATTGGGTTCGTCGCGAAAATGCGACCAGGTATAATCATGCACTTTTTCAAACCATTGGGCACAACGCGGATCGCCAGTCAATGCATATCCCTTGGCCAATCCCACCAATGTTTCGACATGCACCCACCACAATTTCTGATCCCACTCCAATTGCTGGGTTGGATGACCTTTGATGTCCAGGAAATAAAAAATCCCACCGAACTCTTTGTCCCACCCATACTCCAACGTATGCAATAAAATATCCTTCGCTTTTTCAATCAATGCTTGATCATTGAACCGCTTGGCCAGATCCATGATGAACCACATGGCCTCAATGGCATGACCCGGATTCAATACCCGTCCCTCGAAACTATCCGAGGGCGTTCCATCAGGATGTACATTCTCCAGAATCAACCCAGAATTGGATTGATAGAACACATTCATCACCTGATCGATCACCTTCGGTGCAAATTCATTGACCCGATCGGCCCCGATCAAATGCTCCAACTCCAAAGAGAGATTGCATAAGATCATCGGCAAACTGAAATTCTTCAGGGGACGCGTGTCGGGTACGGCTTTGCTGTATACGCCCTTCCAGTTGTCCTGGCGACGAAGAATGTTTTCAAACGTATTCAATGCGATCTCCTTCCATTCATCCCGCGGCTGTATCCGATCCAATGCAGCAAAACCCATCGTCGCAAAACAATCACTGAAAATATTATAGGGCTGTACCAAGG